>Ga0066676_10000801_pt1 | contig 11990 bp, 6 predicted proteins | sample GraSoiAngelo_125_FD_62293 | JGI IMG/M metagenome (GOLD analysis project Ga0066676, IMG submission 62293) | Grasslands soil microbial communities from the Angelo Coastal Reserve, California, USA - 14_0927_05_40cm | ecosystem: Environmental > Terrestrial > Soil > Grasslands | place: USA...
TGTCCAGCGCCAGCCGCTCACCGACCCAGGTGCGCAGCAATGTGCCCCCGAGCTGTTGCGCCTGATTGGCGGCCGCGACGAGGAGCAGCAGGCACAACGCCGCGAACAGGACCGCGGCGGGCGTGCTTACAGCCGCGGCGGGAAGGACGGCACGCAGCAGCGGCGGCAGTGGTCGCGCGCCGATGACGTTATCGACGACGATGCGGAGCGGCACCGGGGTGAGCAAAGCAACTGGGCTCGCCAGCAACCCCACCGCAAACAGCGCGACGAAATGCAGGCCGTATGGTCGCGCCTGTTGCAGAACCCGCCGGTATAGGACGACGTCACTCACCGGGCTGCGCCTCGGTATCTCGCACGCGACGCAGGGCATTGAGCACCGACGCCATTGCGGCAACGGTCTCCGAGACGCCCTTCATGATGGGGACCAGCGCGGACAGCCCCATCACGGCCGCCACACTCCAGGCATGATCGTGCAACGCCGCGACCGCCGCCACCGCGAGCGCGACGCTGACCAGCGGGCCGCGCGCCGGGATCACGGGCCACGCTTTGACCCGCACCAGTTGACAGCCCCTGCCGTGCTCCTCCACCGCCATCAGCACGCGCGCCGCTCCGAGGAATCCGCCCCGGACCTCGAGATCCCAGCGATCGTGGGGCCCACCGTGCAGCACGCAGGCGCCGACGGCGCGTAACGCGGCGGCGATCGTCTCCACGCGCGCGCTCGGCGCAAGCCAGCGCTCGCTCCACACGCTCGTAGCGATCGGCCACAGCGGGGCTGGGCCCCGGACGCCGCGGCTACGCCACGGCGTGAGCCCCTCCTTGAGCCGCCCGCGCAGCCGCGCGATCGGCTGCAGGAGGTGCAACACACCTGTGAGCAGACGGCGCTGCAGACGACGCCACCGGTCGAGCGTCGTGGGGAACGACGCGCGCGCGGCGCTCATGGCGGCACGTGCCACGGAGATGGACACCCCAAAGCCAAGCAGCGGCAGCGCCAAGCGCAGCGGCGGCCACTCGACCCCCAGAGCGGCGATGCCGGCAAGGATTGCCAGCGTGAGATGCCAGTCGGGCATCTGCGGGAGTGCGCCGAGCACGCCGGCCGCGGGCTCGTACAGCGATTGGTAGGGTGCGACGCCCCAGATGCCGTGGTAGACGCGGGCGCGGCGCCACGGCGGCGCTTCCGGGCGCCCCGGCCCATACAGGCGACCGGCCCAACGCACGTACCCAGGCCCATTGTACTTCTCAGGCCACTTCCGCTCCAGCATCGCCTCGGCACGCCCGTAGCCGAGTTGCTGCCGCCAATACGCGCGAATGGAGTTGCGGCGATGATGCCAGACCATCGCGGCCGAGTGGAAGCCGATCGACCAGCCGCGCTCGTGCAGGCGCCAGCAGACGTCCACGTCGTCACCCGCCACGCGGAACTGGAGGTCGAAGCCTCCGATCGCCGCGAGGCACTCCTTGCGGAACGCCATGTTGCAGCCGGGGATGTGCTCGGCTTCGCGATCGGTGAGCAGTACGTGCACCGGACCGCCGGGTGAGCGCGCGACCGCATCGGCGATCGGTCCGTCACCGGGAGGCGCCACGTTGGGACCGCCCACCGCCGCGTGGGACGTGCTAAGGAACGTCGCGGCGAGATAGGCGAGCCAGTGCGGATCGGGCCGAGCGTCATCGTCCAGGTAGGCGACGATCTCGCCGGTGGCGGCGGCCAACCCGGTGTTCCGCGCGCTGGCGAGGCCACGGTTCGGCGTCTGGATCAGGCGGCAGTCGTACCGCCGCGCGATGGCCGCGGTCTGATCGGTCGATCCATCATCGACGACCACGACCTCATAGTCCGGATACTCGAGCCGCGCGACACCGTCGAGGCAGTCGGCGAGGGTTCGCGACCCGTTGTACGAGCAGATCACGACCGAAGCGCGCGGCCACGGCAGCGTCGGGGCGAAGGGCAGGTGGACAAACGCTTCACGCACCGCGGTGAGCGCCGGCTTCGGCCGGCGATCCCGGCGCGTCACGCCGAAGTCCCAGTCGCGCACATCTTCGCCGGACCGATACCAATCGTCGGTCCAGGCGTAGACGAACGCCCCCGCGCACCCCCCGGCGAACGCGCTGCGGACCTGCCAATCCAGGGTCCGCGCCTGCTGGTGCTCGCCGTTCCGCCGGCTGTCCAGACCGACCTCGCTCATCACCACCGGCCGCTCACCCGCCAGGGTGTGCAGCCGTCCGAGGTAGGCCTGGAGCCGCTGCTGCGACTCGAGGTACACGTTGAAGCAGAGGAAGTCCAGGAAATCGAGCTGCAGGTACTCGGTGGACGGATAGTTGACGTAGGTGACGAGGCTGTCGGGCGCCTCCTCCTTGGCGACGCGATACAGCCGCTCCAGGAAGCGCTCGACCCGGCGGCGGCCGAACCAGCGCGCGACGGGCGCGGGAATCTCGTTGCCGATCGCATAACACAGCACGGCGGGATGGTCGGCACAGTCGCGTACCGCGGTCCGCACGAGCGCGTCGAGGTCGGGTGCATCCTTGCGTTTGTCGGCGAGGAAACCGATGTAGCGCTCGACGGGCACGCCCACCATCACCCGCAGACCGTGACGCGCGGCGGTGTCCAGCAGCCAGCGAGGCGGCACGGTGTACACGCGCACGGTATTGAATCCGTGCGCCGCCATGCCCGCAAAGTCCCGGTCGACGGCGTCGGGCTCGGGCACTTCGCTGCCGTCGGCGCGCGGGCGAAACGTCCCGTATGTCACGCCGCGGAGATAGAGCTTCTGGTCTCCGACAAAGAAAAACTTTCCCCGTACGGTCGCCGGGCCTTCAGGCGGGCGGGTGGCGGGGGCGGAAGGTGGTGCGATGGGCGACGGGGTCGGCGATGCGGGGGCCGGGACGACGAGTGCCTCATCGCGGATGACGTGTAAAGAGGAACCAGGATCGCGCTGCACGGTGCGCTCTCTCCGAGTCGGTGCGATTTTTTTTTAGGATTGGCGAAAAGATTCTTAGGACGAGCGCGCAAGGCACATGCCAGCCCTCCCATGCCCTGCGCGTTACGACGGTGGTCGGTATCTCCTTACTGTCGAGCCACTAGGGTTAACCCCGAGAATGCGTGCCGGCGATCACACTGTGGCGCGGAGCGCGGCCTGTGGACTGCGTGCAGCAGAGGTTGTGCAACACATTTCTACTCGCGTTACCTCAGGCCCACTTGGAGCATCTCATTTTCCAGAGCGCTTACTCGTCCCCTGAAGTCTGCGGAAATCAGTCGCTCGTCATGATAAACAGCGGCGCCCCGTCGAATTGGTAAATCGGCCGCAGGCGCTGCGTGTTGTAGTACTTCGACACGTCCACGACCTTCTTGTCCGACGTGACGCTCGATAGCGGCACGGTGTCGTAGAACCCCTTGTGAATGCTTACGAGCCGGCCGTATTGCTTCTTCACGATCAAGTCGAGCGCCAGGTTGCCGAATGCCATCGGCACGATCGAGTCGAGCGCGTCGGGGTCGCCCGAACGAACGAGATAGCCGAGCCGCTGGTTCACGACGTCGATCTTCCGGCCCTTGTTGAGCTTCGCCGACGATTCCTTGAGCGCCGTACCGATCTGGTCGCCGATGCCGCCGAGCTTGCGGTGCCCGAACATGTCGGTCTCCTCACCCTCGAAGCTCATCCCTTCGTGCGAGGTGAGTCGAGCGCCCTCCGAAATCAGGACGACCGAATAGCGGCTCGGGTTCTTATTGCGGTCCTGCACAAGCAGCTCGGCGAGGTGCTCCACTTCGACGGGATACTCGGGAATCACACAGCGGTCGGCCGCGCCAGCCATCGTCGGGAGCAGTGCGGTAAAGCCGGCGTACCGGCCGAACACTTCGATCACGAGGAAGCGCTCGTGCGAGCCGGCCGACGTGCGCAGCCGGTGCGTCAGTTCGATCGTGCGCGTCACGCACGTGCTGAACCCGATGCAGTAGTCAGTGCCGTAGACGTCGTTGTCCATCGTCTTCGGGATCGCGACGACCTTCAGCCCCTCATCGTGCAGCCGCTTGGCGTAACTGAGTGTGTCGTCGCCGCCGATCGGAATCAGGACATCGACGCCAATGTGCTCGAGGTTCTTGATCACATCCTTGGTGATGTCATTCGTCTTTTCAGTGTACGCGGTGAGATGCGCTGGCACGCGTTCTTTGGGCAGATGACTCGGCCGCACGCGCGAAGTGTGCAGGAACGTCCCGCCGGTGCGGCCGGCGCGGTTCACGATCGCTTCGGTGAGCGGCAGGATCTGCTCGCTGTTGTCGGCGTCTTTTTCGCGCGAGTAGTCCACCAGTCCGCCCCACCCGTGGCGGATGCCGATGACTTTGTAGCCGTCGCGCAGGGCGCGAATCGTGATGGCGCGGATCGCGGGATTGAGGCCGGGGACGTCGCCGCCGCCGGTGAGGATACCGATGGTGCCTTTGTTCATAGTGGCAAGAAGATAGAGGGAAGGAAAAGCCCCGCAACGGAGACCGCTGCGGGGCTGATTTTACGATGTGCGCTTAGGGGTGATAAGCGTCGAGCAGCTTGAGACTCCAGTTGCTCGCTGAACTGCTGGTCCCACCCGCGACGTAGAACACGCCGTTGATCACGGCCGAGGCGAACTCCTGACGCCGCTCAAGCATCGGCGCCTTCGTCGTCCACGAGTCCGTCGCGGGATCGTAGGCCTCGTTGACCGCGGAGCCTCCGGCTACGTAGATGATTCCGCCGATGACCCCCGCCCCGTGTCCGAACCGTGCCGTGGGCATTGGAGCCCGTGCGGTCCACGTGTTCGTCGCGGGATCGTACGACTCCACCGCTGCGAGATAGTCATTCACGCCGTGCCACTGGCCCCCGAAAGCGTACAAGATGCCGTTCACCGCAGCTGAGGCGTGGAACTGCCGCGGCGTGAGCATGTCGGCCTTTTGAGTCCAGGTATCGGTCACGGGGTCGTACGCCTGGACGGTGGCCACGGTCTCGTAATTGTTGCAATAGGGATAATAGGGGTCACTCGGCGAGCACTCGACGAGCTTGGCTCCACCCACCGCATAGAGGACGCCGTTGATCACCGTCACCGAGAGATCGTACAGCGCCGTGGGCAGGGGGGCCTTCTGGGTCCACGTATCCGTCGCCGGATCGTATGCCTCGACCGCCGCGAGGGGTCCTCCGTGCCATCCACCCACCGCATAGAGAATACCGTTGATGACGCCGACGCCCAGCGACGCGCGTGGCGTGGGCATCGGCGACCTCGTCGTCCAACTGTTGGTCGCGGGTTCGTACACTTCGACGAGCCCGGTCATGTCTCCCGCGCCTTGCAGCGGATCGGCGAACGGGATTCCTCCGACGACGTACAGCTTGCCGTCGATGGCCTCACCCGCAGCGTCCATGCGATGCGTCGGCGCGGACGCGAGGCGCCTCCAGAAATCGCCAACGGCCGTTGCCGTGAAGGTGACCGGGTTTCCGCTGATGCCCTCGCCTTCCACGGTCGCGACCAGTGTCTGGGTACCGAGCACCGGCCCGAGCCGCCAGATCGCCGCGGCGATGCCACCTGCGACCGTTGTTGGGTACGAGTTTCCCGGCGAACCCTCGCCTGATGTCACGGCCCACCTGACGCGGACGCCGTCGACCGGGTTGCCGCTTGCATCGCGCACCAGGACGGAGGGCTCAATCGGCAGGTACTCGTTGGGCTTTGCCGTTTGATTGTTGCCGCCATGGATCTCAACGGACGCCGGCGGGCCCGACTGGGCGGTCGCCGTGAGTGTCACGGGGCTCGCGCCGCCCGCGGTGGCGGTCATACGATTCGTGCCGATCGCAGGACCCAAGACCCACGCGCCCACGGTCGCGACACCGGCGGCGTCCGTCGGCACGGGATTGGTTCCGGCAATCGTTCCGTTGCCTTCAGTGATGGCGAACGTGACCGCGGCACCGGGGACCAGGTTGTTGAACGCGTCCTTCACGGTCACCGAAGGGCTCGTCGGGAGCGCGGTATTGGTGTATCCGACCTGATTGTTGCCCGCGCGGATCGTCACCGACGCGGGCGGCCCGGCGGTGGCTGTCCCCAAGAAGACGACGGAGTCCGCAATGCCCTGCACTGTAGCCCGCAGCTTGTTCGCGCCGGTTGTCGTCCCAAAGCGCCAGAACGAAACTGCGGCGACGCCGTTCTGACCCGACGCTACCTGCGCCACTTGCGAGCCCCCGACGGATCCGCCGCCCTGGATGATCACGAACGTCGCAATGACATCCGGGACAGGATTGCCGTTGGCGTCGCGAATCAGCACCGCTGGAGCAATCGGCACATTCGTATTGACCTGCGCCGTCTGATTGTTGCCGGCGTACAGACTCAGGTCCGCCGGAGGCCCACCCTGTACGGTCACGGTCCACGTCGGCGTGATCCGGATTCCATTGATCGTGGCGCTCACGATCTTTTGTCCCAGCACCGTCGAGCTGAATTGACCCTCCGCGTATCCAGCGGAATCCGTTGGACTGGACGGCTGCACGATGGTGTTCCCTGCACCGGTCGCTTCGAAGACGACCGTGGCCCCCGGGACCGGATTGAGGATGCGAGATCGCGCAATCACGTAAATGCGACTCGTGTTGCTCGTAGTGATCTTGTCCGGTTGTGCGCCGATGCCGCTGTGGTCGGCGTCGACGGGCCCTGACGTAGCGGTCGCGTGGAATATGACGGTGTCAGCAATGCCGGACGCGGTCGCCCGCATAGTGTTCGAGCCGGTCCTCGTTCCCAACATCCAGAAGCTCGGTGCCGCGACACCATCCGGTCCGGACGAGGCGGTATCCGGATGGACGAAATTGCCGCCCAGAATCGGAACGAATGTCACACGGATGCCCGCTACCGCATTCCCCGCGGCATCCGCGACGCGCACGGCGGGCGGAATCGGAACCTGCGTGTTGGCCTCAGCCGTCTGATTGTCGCCCGCTGCCAGCGTCAATCTCACCGCCGCACCCGGGGTTGCCGTGGCGGTGAACGTCGCCGGGCTCGCGCCCGCGACGCTGGCCCGAAGGGTGTTCGTCCCTACCGTGGAACCGAGCGTCCAGCTGCCGAGCGTCGCAACGCCGTCGGCGGCGGACGTCGCGGGCGAGCCCGTTACGCTCCCGCCCCCCGCCGTAACCGTGAATGACACAGAAGCACCGGGGACGGCGTTGCCGTACTGGTCCCGCACCGCCACCGACGGCACAACAGAGACTGGCGTGTTGTGTGCAGCGGACTGACCATCACCCGCCTGAATCGCAAGCTGCGCCGGTGGACCAACCAGTGGCGTCGCGGAGAACGCACCGAGCAACGCACTGCCCGCGCGCGCCTCGAGACCTTGCGCCTGGGCAACCGAGGTACCAAGGGTCCACGCCGTCTGCGCGAAACCATTCTGATCGGTGCGCGCAGACACAGGATTCGCGGAGCCGCCGCCGGAAGTGATGATGAAGCTCACTTGGAGGTTCTTCTGCGGGCGACCGCGGGAATCGGTCGCCTTGATTACCAATGGGTTCGGAAGCGGCTGTCCGACGACGCCAGACTGGCCGTCTCCAGATACCACCGAGAATGAGAGCCCGACCGTCGTGGGCTGCGTCGCATCATTGGTGCATGCGGCAATCACGAGCGCGGCAAGCACGATCCTGCGCATCAAGCCTCCGAGCGGGCCATGGCGAGACGCACACAATGCCGAGCCGGGTTCCCCCGAGCAACCAAAACCGAGCCAAACGACCCAGGGTTGATCCCTGGATTATTCGGGATATGTTCGGGCATGCGTCGCATTCTCCTGGCCGATGCAGACGCGTTTTACGTCGCTGTCGCGCGCGCGGTCGATCCCGACGGCGCCGGGAAAGCGCCCCTCCTCATCGTCGGCGGCTCGCGCGAAAGCCGCGGCGTCGTCTGCTCCGCGTCCTACGAGACCCGAAAGTTCGGCGTCCGCTCGGCGATGCCGATCGCACGCGCCCTGCGCCTCTGCCCCGATGCCGTGTGCGTGCCGGTTCCCTTCAAGGCCTGCATCCAGAAGAGCGCCGAGATCCGCAACCTGCTGCATCAGTTCTCGCCCGTCGTCGAGGGCGCGAGTATCGACGAATGGTATCTCGACCTGACGGGCACCGAAGGCGTCTATCACCATGAGGCGCTCGAGGCGACAGCGCAGCGGATCCGGTCCGCGCTCCGTGAGACGACGGGACTCACACTCTCGATCGGCGGCGGCACGAACAAGCTCATCGCGAAGATGGCGGTCGATCGCGCCAAGCCGAGCGCGGGCGGCACCGGCGTCGTGATCATCGAGCCGGGCGCCGAGGAAGCGTTCCTGCGATCGTGCACGCTGGCGGACATCCCGCTCGTCGGCCCCAAGTTTCAGGCGCGGCTGGCGCGTTACGGCTTGATCACCGTCGCCGACGTGCTCCGCCACGACTTGGCGGCGCTCGAGCGCTGGATGAGCAAGCGCGAAGCGCAGTGGCTGTGGAACCGCGTCCAAGGTCGGGACGAAGGCGACGTGTTCCACCGCACGATGAACCGCGGGATCAGCCGCGACGAGACGTTCGGGAAGGATCTGCACGAAGACACCGACATCGAGCGCGAGCTGCTGCGCCTCGTCACGCGCGCCGCCGCGGACATGCGCGGCGACGGGCTCACCGCGCGAACCGTGGCGGTGCGGCTGCGGGATTGGGACTTCAAGACCCGCTCCGCGCAACGCACCCTGCCTGAGCCGGTCGTGTCAGATCGTGTGATTCTGCGTGTCGCGCACGAGTTGCTCGCAAGCTTGCGCAACGCGCGGCGGGTGCCGGCGCGGCTCGTCGGCGTGCGGCTGTCGGGCCTCGCGAAAGCCCCCGTGACCGATCAGCTGGTTATCCTTTCTGAGGAGACCGAACGCGACCGCGGCTTGGCACGCGCCATCGATCGCGTGCGCGGCAAGTTCGGTGCAAAGAGTATTCTGCCAGGCGGCATCGTCGAGGAAAAATGAACGGCCGATTGCTAACACTTGTTGCGCTGAGCGTCCTTCCGAGGCTCGGCGCGGCGCAGGTCATCGCGCGTGATTCCGTGGTCTACGAGCTCGCGCCCTCGAGTCGCTTCGTGGTGCGTACCGGGAAAGCCGGTTTGTTCGGATTCGCGGGTCACGAGCATCTCATACAAGCGCGCCAGTTTTCAGGCCGCGTTGTGTACTATCCGTACCAACCGCAAGCGTCCCACCTGGCGGTCTCCATCGCGACGGTAGGGCTCGAGGTACTGACGCCCCCCGATACCGCAGAAATTCGTAAAGTGACGGCGGCGATGCGCGCTGATGTGCTCGACGTGCCGCAGTACCCGGAGATCACGCTCACGTCGCAAGCCGTCGAACTGGCCGGAGACACGCTCCGCATTCAAGCGGCGCTCACCATGAAAGGCCAAACGCGCACCGTGCCACTGACGGTGCGCGTTCGGATCGAGCCGGATACGCTGCGAGCCACCACGACATTCTCGGTGCGGCAATCAGACTACGGCATTCGTCCCTACCGCGGCGGACCGGGCGGCACCGTACGCGTCGCGGATGCCGTCACGTTCGACATCGACGCCGTCGCCCTGCGGCGCCGCTAACTTCAATTCGAGCCGGCCCTCGCCGTCGCGGGCGCAGGATTCGTGATGAAGCGCGCCACATTCCGCTTCAGCTCCGCGAGCGCCGGTTCGTACAAATACATCATGTGCCCGGCGTCGTAGTACTTGAGCGAGATGTTATCGCGCAAATCGGGCGACAGCCCCTCGAGATGGTTGACGGTGTACTCGGTCGCGAAGAACGGCGTCGCCAGGTCGTAATAGCCGTTCTCGACCTCGATCCGCAGGTGCGGGTTCGTCACAAGCGCCTGCGTCAAGTCGGAGCCGACATACGTCGTCGCGGCCCAGCCACGCTGGCCGTCACGCGCCCAGTTCCACTGCCCCTGGTTGCCGCCCCCCATCAGGTAGCGGTCCTGGGTGTCGAACTTCAGTTCGCCACGGAGGTACGCGTTGGCAGCCGCCGTGAATGCGCCCGTCACGGCATTCGACTGCGGATCGCCCGGCGCGTTCTCGGTCAAGAGATCGGGCAGCGGGCCCGAGAAGCGTGAATCGAGCCGCCCCGTCACGAGCCCGCGGCTGCGCTGCAGCTCGGCCATGAACTGCCGCAGGTTCACGCGCAGGTTGGCTCGCATGACATAGTCCTCGGAGAGCCCGGTGTACGCCGCGACCTGCTTGGCCACCGCGGCCTTGCGATCCGCCGGCAGGGTCGCTCCAGCGGCGAGCGCACTGGCGTAGTCGCCCATCGCGTAGCGGCGGACTTCAGTCAAGAATGCGCTCATATTGGCGGGCGCCGGGATCACCTTGTGATATGCCGCGGTCGCGGCATAGCTCGGCAGGTAGAGCTCGTACGACAGATCGTGCCCGGCCGAGAACAGCAGCGTTTCGAAATCGAGTACCGACGAAATCAGCACGATGTCGTTCAGCGATATCCCGTCGCGCTCCAGCCGGCTGCCGAGGACCGCCGATCGGGTCGTCCCGTAGCTTTCGCCGATCAAGTACTTGGGCGAGGCCCAGCGGCCGTTGCGGCTCACGTACTGCGAGATGAACTGCGCGAGCGCTTTGGCATCCTCGTCCACGCCCCAGAAATCCTTCCCCGTGCCTTTGCCGACCGGCTTGGAGAATCCTGTGCCGATGGGATCGATGAACACCATGTCGGTGACATCGATCAGGCTGCTCTGATTGTCCACCACTTGGTACGGGGGCGGCGGCGTGGGCCCAGCGTCGGTCGTCACGATGCGACGCGGACCGAACGCGCCCATGTGGAGCCACGCCGAGGCGGAGCCGGGCCCGCCATTATAGATGAAGGCGAGGGGGCGCTGGCTCGGGTCCCCCGCGCCGGTGCGCGTGTAGGCCGTGTAGTAGAGCGACCCGATCGCCTCGTCCTTGTCGTTCTTCAGCAACATCGTCGCCGCCGTCGCGCGATAGGCGACGAGCTGGCTGCCGATGCGGATGGTGTGATCGGTGACCGACGACGCTTCCTTCGGGATCGGTGCAGCCGCGGCTTTGGCCGCCGTGTCACGCTCCGACGCCGCTGGCGCGGGGTTCTGTGCCGTGAGCGGAACGGCAAGCACGCACGCCGTCAAAATAATTGTGCCGACTCTCATGATGCCTCTCCCCCCATTTTTGCGTCAGTGACTGATCGCGAAGAAATACGCTCCGATCACGGGACCTCGCACGGGCCGCTGGCCCGGCTGCGGCGGCGGCGTGCCTGCAGGTGGCGGACCGTATTCGGGCTGGAACAGATACGCAATGTGCTTCTGCACATCCACCGAAATGGTCTTCGCGCCGCGCATCGTCGGCACGGTCGCGACCACTGTGTACTTGTCAGGCGAATCCTGGCGCACGACGGTGACGTTGCTATCCCGGCCGGCCGGGATGTAGATCAGCTTCTGCGCGGGATCCCATCCCAGTGCGTCCACTCCGTCACCATTGGTGATCGTGGCGGCGACCTTGCCCGTTTTGGCATCGAGTACCACCGACGTCTTGCCGCACCCGGCGAAGATCCGGTCCGTGGCGCGATCGTAGGCGATGCCGGTCGGGCCTTCGCACGGCGCCAGCGGCCACGACGCGATCGCCGTCATCGTCTTCTCGTCGATCACCTGGATGGTGCTCTTGCCTTCGTTGTTGACGAAGATCTTTCCCTTGCCGTCGCTGGCCGCGCCTTCGGGCGAATCATCCTCGAGCTGCACCGTGGCAACGAGATCTCCGCTCTTGGGATCGATGGCGACGACGGTGCCGGCCGGACGGCTGTGATTCGTAAGAATGATGCGGTCGGAGAAGTCGTCGTACATGATGCCGTCAAGCCCGCCGGTAGGAACCTTGATCTTCTTGACCACCGCGATGCTCGTGAGATCGAACATCGTGACAGTCGAATCGCCGCCGTTGGTGATGAATCCATGTCCCGATTTGGGCGCCAGCGCAATGCCGTGCGTCCGCGGCGTGTCGGGAATGTCGCCGATCACTTTGCCGGTGTTGCCGTCGATCACCATCACGTGCGTGCTGCGCGA
>Ga0066676_10000803_pt1 | contig 11989 bp, 10 predicted proteins | sample GraSoiAngelo_125_FD_62293 | JGI IMG/M metagenome (GOLD analysis project Ga0066676, IMG submission 62293) | Grasslands soil microbial communities from the Angelo Coastal Reserve, California, USA - 14_0927_05_40cm | ecosystem: Environmental > Terrestrial > Soil > Grasslands | place: USA...
GTACAACACGTTTTTCAGCACCGCACCGGCTTCCTCCTCTTGATCTTGACCAGCTGGCGATACCCAAGCGCGAGGACCCTGAGCATTATCGTTCTCGCCGTCGTCGGTATCATCTACTTTGGAGAGCTAAGCTCGAATCATGTGCCAACTCCCGATAGACCCGTTTCTGAGCAGCCTCTTCTGATACCTCAAGGTCCGATGGGAGTGTCAAGCGCAACAACCGGCGACCCTTACTGGTTCCAGGTGGGCGCGATAGGCGACTCAAGCATCCAGAAGAGTGTTGGTGCAAGCGTTATGATAAGAACGGTATACGACACGGTCAACAATGATGCCCACTCTTACTGGGTGGGCAGCATACTGGCCAACGGGGCCTTCGTCCAGGTTGGATACTACAATGGGCTAACCACAACGAACCAGTATTATTGCTGCGCATGGTTCTACGAATTCTTCCCAGCCGGAAACACAAACTCTCCGCCGATAATCGGTCCCGCTGGATCAGCCGGCCCAATCGGATCGTGGCACACCTATACTATGAACTATACCGGAAGCGGCGGCGTCTGGTCATTCTATATGGACAACCAGTTCCTAGGATCCAGCCCAACGCAAGGACAACAGTACTACCTAGGAGCAGGTGACGGCGATTCAGGGACTCACGCGGCTGCGGTTCTCGCGGAGGTAGCACAAACCACGTCTAACACGGACGTTATTGGCCCTGCCGAATTCAAGAACTTCATGTATGAGACGAACACAAGCCCTTGGCAACTAGTCCCGGTTGGGAAGGTCCACATTGGATACGGAGCAACTAGCTCCATGGCCCTTCCAAATCCCTACAGCGCCACTGAAGTATTCGGGAAACAAAACGACTTTCTGACGGGCAGTCAGATATCCTATCCTACAGATCAGTGTGGGAGCGGCGTGTCCAACGGCTCAGACTTGTGGTCGACGATAACGCTGTCGTGCGTCGGAAACAACTGGAATCTTCCATCGCTTTCTTTCGTCGACATGGATGGGAACAGCCTCACTCCAACCTGGGTCTCCCTATCTGATTCAACATCTGGAAGAGAAATATTCCTGACAACTTATAACAACCAACGGGTTCCTAACCCATCAGGGCAATGGACGATTAACCAGGTCTCATGGCACGCCACCAACGTGGCAACTGGAGCAGTCGTCAACTCAACCAATAGCGAGATTGTCCCGACAAATGTCTTTTCGGTCACGCTGCACGTGGTCGGATACTTCTACTCACTTCCAGTCAAGAACACGACGGTCATAATGTATCTACCAGACTCAACCAACGAAACGGTGAGGACTGACGATAATGGCCAGGCAGTCTTCACACAGCTACCCGCTGCGACTTACACCTACCATGTTACGGTCCCTTATGGAATACCTTCAACGACAACGCAGACAATTAGCGATGGCGGGTCTATCGTCGCCAAAGTCTTCAGTCTTCCAGAACTGATCACATTAATCATACCGCCGATACTAGTCGCCATTGTGGTAGCAGTCGCTGTCGCGAGAAAGGAGAGACAGCGGCAGGCGATGATTCAAGCACAACCGATTCCAGCACCGGCTTTCGGATCTAGCTTCTGCAGGTCATGCGGGCAGCCGCTCTCGCCTACCGCTAATTTCTGCACCAGTTGCGGAACGCAACGAATAATGGCGCAGTGACCCATTTTTTCTCGCGGAAGTCTTATAGTAAACAGTTCATCGCCGATTTTCCTGATGGATTCTTGCCCTTCCAGATAGGAATCGTTGGGGTAGGCTACGCCGGCTTCGACTCAATGACCCCTGGACTCTCGACCCGGGAACTGATGTTTGAAGCTGCAACTCGCGCCTATGAGGATGCGGGAATAGATCCTCGGAAGGACGTTCAGAGCTTTGTCTGCTGTACCGAGGATTTCTGGGAAGGAATCAGCATTACAGACGAGTATATGCCTGACCAGTTGGGCGCGGTTCTACGACCATTATGCACTATCTCCTCAGATGGAATAGTCGGACTGGCTACAGCATGTATGCATATCATGTCTGGTGTCGCTGATGTCGCGGTCGTAGAGTCTCACAGCAAGATTTCCGATGTCGTGAACCCCGAGGAAATAGCCAGTTTCGCCTACGACCCAGTCTATACTCATCACCACTTCGACGCCGATCCCAGATTCCTTGCAGGAATGGAGATGGCTCGATATCTCAAGGAGACCGGCACCAAGAGAGAGTACTGCGCCCAGGTAGCGGTCAAGAACAAGAAGAATGCACTATCAAACTCGCGAGGAGTTCACGGAGCCAACATAGACAAAGGAATAGTGATGAACTCACAGATCGCCGCCTCCCCCTTGACCGAACTAGAGTCAAGTAAGGAAATCGACGCCAGCATCGTTTTCGTTCTAGCATCCGCCCAGAAGGCCCGGAAACTCGGAGACAATACAGTCTGGATAAGGGGCGTTGGATGGAGTTCCGACACACCCGTAGTTGAAGACAGAGATCTTGCGCGAGCCGAATACGTCGAACAGGCGGTGGGCAGAGCCTACAAGATGGCCAACGTCAGAAGTCCCGCTAGTTATTTCGATCTGGCCGAGGTTGATGATACCTACAGCTACAAGGAACTTCAAACCTTGGAAGCGTTGAAGCTAGCATCAAAAGGCAAAGCGGGTAAGATGGTTGACACTGGAACTTTCGACGTTGATGGACGCTTGCCGGTGAATGCATCAGGCGGCTCTCTGGGAGTAGGACATTTGCTAGAGGCGACTGGACTGCATCGGACGCTGGAGGCGGTTATGCAATTGCGAGGCCAAGCAGGCCGACTACAAGTTCCAAGAGCAAAGAGAGCCTTGGTCCAGAGCTGGAGGGGCATACCTACTGCCACAGGAGCAGTAGCGGTGCTAGGAAACTAGGAGGAATCGGTGATGAGAAGACGAGTTGCTATAGTAGGTGCCGGAATCACGTTGTTCCGACGTCGGATGCTGGAAAGCCCAAAGGAACTCTCCTTCGAAGCATCAAAGATGGCCCTAGACTCAGCAGGGCTGACGCTGAAAGACATACAGTCAGTGGTCTCAGGCTCAGCGCCAGACGCCTTCGACGGAGTGCACATGAAAGGAGAATACTATCTAGACGGAATGGGAGCGATCGGAAAGCCACACGAACGTGTCTACGTCGGCGGCGGAACAGGGGTCTTCACCCCGATAGGCGGCTGGTGGAACGTCGCCTCCGGACTCTACGACACATGCCTATGCGTTGCGGAAGAAAAAATGTCCCCTTTACATCCGCACCCTCAGTATGCTTTCTGGAGCATCTTCGATCAGATACTCGAACGACCTCTCGGGACTACCTTGCTCTGGATATTCTCTCTGGAAATGCGCCGGTACATGCACAAGTATGGAATCAAGGAAGAAGAGATCGCCGAGGTTGCGGTGAAAAATAAGGGCAACGCGGTCGATCATCCCTCGGCGCAACTGGGAGCTAAGATCACTGTAGACGATGTGATGAGATCAGAACCCATCTGTGAGCCAGTCAAAAGATTGGACGTCAGCCCTCCAAGTGACGGAGCAGCCGCAGTGATTCTTGCCTCAGAAAAAGTTGCGAAGAAACTGACAGATCAACCAGTCTGGCTTGACGGTGTCGGCTGGACCCTGGACAGCACCCATTGGACGAACAGGGACCTCGCCTATCCTGAGTATGTCGAGAAGGCTGCAAAGATGGCTTACAAGATGGCCGGCGTCAAGAACCCGAGAAAGGAGATCGATGTGGCAGAGCCGTACGATCCCTTCGACTACAAAGAGCTTCACCATCTGGAAGGACTACAATTAGCAGGTAAGGGTGAAGCGCCCCAGATGACTCTTGATGGCGTAACTCAGCGGGACGGAGATCTACCAGTCTGCCCATCAGGCGGTCTCCTAGGAGTTGGTAATCCGATAGCGGCGGCCGGTATGATGAAGATCTGTGAGATCTTCTGGCAGCTCCGGGGAGAGGCCGGAAAGAGACAGGTGAAGAAAGATGCACGGACCGGTCTCGCTCAGGCGTGGGGGGACTTGATGCAGGTCGGCACTGTCACAGTAATGAGGTCCTAGAGGAGAGAGGCAGTGTCTCGGAAGATAACCAGATACCAAGGCCGCGAGATCACGCTGGACGAAGTGAGGGAGGGCAAGTATCTTGACATTGTCTACAAGTTTGAACCCAAGTACAGCTGGGCAGCAGGAGTAGCGATCAGCAGATTCCTAACAGAGTTGAAGGACGGAAAGATAGTTGCGAGAAAATGCTACAAGTGCGAGAGAATTCTTGTTCCCCCACGAATGTACTGCGAACAATGCTACCGTCCGACAGACGAATGGATCCAAGTCAAGGACACTGGAACTGTCAACACCTTCTCCATCTCCCACGTAGGGACGGACGCGAGACGTCTCAAAACTCCCATCCTCGTCGCTGTCGTCGATATTGAGGGCGCGAGTCCCGGGATGGGCATACTTCACAAGTTGGGGGAAGTAGAACCCTCAAAGATCTCTATTGGAATGAAGGTGCAGGCAGTCTGGAAGCGACCAGAAGAGAGACAAGGAGCCATCACAGACATCCTATACTTCAAACCGGTCGGGAGCTAAAACAATGCCGATTCTAGAGAAGATCACCCACCCTCTACAAGCTCGGCACTGGACGGACAGTATTCCATTAGAGTATCACTACACTGCTGGTGTCGCTGGCGAGGCGTTTCGGAGAGAATTGAAGGAGAACGGCCGTTTCTTATCTTCGAAATGCGCACAGTGCAAGAGCACCTACATTCCAGCCAGAATGTTCTGTCCCGCCTGCTTCATCGAAATCAAGGACAATGCTCCACTGGAGGAAACTGGATACGTCTATAGCCACACGACCGTGAACCGGAACAGAACAGGCGAACCTATCAGTGAGCCAATCACCATCGGCCTGGTCAAGTTCGAAGGGGTAAAGGGCGGAATAGTCCACCGGCTCCAGCTAGAGGAGTCTGGTAACGTGAGTTTCGGGATGAAGGTCGTTCCGGTTCTAAAAGACCGGAGAGAACGCACTGGCGCGCTCACAGACATTCTAGCTTTCAAACCGCAGTAGCCCATTAGGGCTTGCTGGAACTCTGTTCTACGTCGTACGTCTCGCCGGATTCTGCAGTGTCAGGATATTTCGGGTTCGAAGTCATAACCAACCTCTTCAAAGCCAACTCTCTGCCTATTCAATGGTCGCCGACCGTCTCTAGAAAATCGAGTCTATACTAGCTCTAGGGAATAGAGTCCAATCTGGCGAATCCATCAGGAAATTGTTACGAGCCTACGCCGATTCTTCCCATAGGTCCAACAAATCCCTACCGGAAAGAAACGAATCAAGAGCGATAGAGACAACAAAAACACTACAATTACGCTTCCGCGAACAGAACATGCAAGACTGACGAAATTCAAGGAAGACTTGGAAAAACGAGAGGAATATTCTTGGGTAGCGAATCTCGGATTAGGAGGCTTCATTGGTTTCGTAATAGGTCTGGCAGCAGGAGGCCTCGCGGCCTCCACGAAGCAGTTAGTCTTCACTTGCACTGCTTGCAAGACGCGAGTAGATGTGACTAACTGGAAGGAGCCAAGATTGTCTTGCCCAAAGTGTGGGCAACAATATGTCAGACAAAGCCCCTGACGCCGACCTCTGTTAGAAATCGAGTCGATCGATTCGACTGAAACACAATGACCCACAAAGAACGTTTCAAGGCAGCAATATTGGAGTACCAAATTCAGTAAAGAAATGGCGTTCTTTACAGCATGAGGATTAGGTTGATAGAAACCGATTCTTACTCTTCAAGATAATCGACTAAGGGGTGTTCTCAAGCAGATAGGGTGGGAGGGGGGTCTAGCACACCCTAAAGGCATTCGACGGGATTTCCACGCGTGGAAATAGCATCTCATCTCTGACGTCCATACAGATGCTGGTGGTCAACCCAGAAAACATCGCCAAAGTGGTTCCTCAGGATAGTCTCAAGCTCCTCTTTTCTCCCCCTATCGTGCAATTCGACCAGAATGTTCCTCACTCTTCGCTTGGCCAAGGATTCTTTCATGCCATCAAGAACCAGAAATTCTGCACCTTCAACGTCGATCTTTACGAGATCTGCAGTAGGCTCTGTCAGAAGGCTGTCAAAAGTCAGCGTTTCAATAGAAATCGGTGAACCGGCGTAGGCTCTATCAGGGGCATGATCGCAAGATCGAAACTCAAATTTCTCAAACAATGAACTCGCGCTGAGATTATCGATAAGGGTTCTTGAATCTGAATTAACATAGAACGTAGCTTTGCCATTCTTGTCGGAAAGAGCTACCGGAACGACCTTCACATTTCTTACAAACCTAATGAACAGTCGTCTCTTCAATCGTCTTATGTTCGTTGGAACGGGCTCTATGGCGTAGACCTTGTGGAAATTATGTCTGAGGAGCAACGAATAGAAGCCTATGTTCGCTCCGATGTCGTAGAAACAATCGCCATGAATGCTCTTCAAAATTTTCCGAACGTTCCTTTCATAAAGGCCAAGGATCTGTTTGATAGCCAATACTGCTCTTCTTCACTCAAGCTTTTTTTCTATGTTACGACTAAACTAGCTACTGGGTGAGAATCTGTCGAAGGGTGCAGAGGGTGCCTTGCGATCTCTCATTTTTGACGGCGCATTAATCCACGCCAAGAGATGCCTTCGAGCCGACAACCATTCCAACGGTTCCCATCACAGACGGGATCTTGCCATGCAATTCTTTGAGGATTCTGTCATCTTTCGATCTCCAATAAAGAAGCAAGGGGAGTTTTGTTACGTTCCCAGCAAAGAGAGCTGTGAATCTTGCTCTACCCATCATGAGGACAACTTGCGGATTTGAATAGTAGGCTCTCTTGGCATTCGAAGCCGGCAGGCTCATTAGTTTGCGAAATGCTTCGCGACCAGGAACATTCTTCTCGAAGCTGACCGTCACACGTCCGGTTCGTTTCAGAACCCTATTAGCTTCGTTAAAGAATAGCTCCGGATGAGGCAGAAAGTGAAATGAACGCACAGAGACAACATCGTCGAACACCGAAGGTTTGAAGGGTAGATGTTCCGCATCTGCCTGAACTACATCTCCTGCGCCCTTTAGCCTCTCCCTTGTTATCCTCACCATTACTTTGGACAGTTCCAACCCGACGTAATCAAATCCTGAAGAAACGAGGTAAGTGGAGACACGTCCTGTTGCCGTGCCGACGTGGAGAACCTTGTCTCCCTTAACCATCGCTAGTGTTTTGCGCAGTTCAATCTCGGAGAAGAACCTACCTCCTTTGGTGCGTCCATATCTAATGTTGTCGTAGTTTTTGCCTTCTCTGTTGTAGTTGTCAATCACATTCTTCTTGCTCGGAGTCGCCTTATTCCTCATCAGAGTTGTTTGTGTCGTGTCCACCTTTGGCGTACCCTGTCGTCGACTTAGCTTTAGTAAGACACCGATCATCAGAAAAGTGTTTGACAAGAATCCGAGAAGAACGACCGGCAACAAATCAGAAGCTGGAGTGTCACTCCTCCTCCAAGCCGAAATGACCCGAAGTGGATTGATCCGTCTAAGGGCAATAAGAGGATTCTTTGAAGCATACTTCAAATTGTTCGATGAATAGTACAGATTACGATTCAAGAGTTCTTTCAAATTGACGGGGGAACCCATGTGCCAATCTGTCACCCACGAGTCAACCATCTTGAAGCCATGCCGGAGAAACCTCCTGTGAAAATCCAAATCTTCCCCAGCATAGAGATCTGGGTCAAAGCCACCAACACTATCGAATACATCCCTCCTCACGAATCTTACAGCGACGTGCAGAGGGTCATATGAGAGAACCTTTCTCCTCGATGCAACTAGGCGCGACACTTTGGAATCCTTTGAGATATCTTGATCATTGATTAGTACACCGTCAAATCCATCTATTGACTTGATGCATGATGCGATTACATCGGGACCAAGTTTGTGATCAGCATCCACGAAAAAGAGATATTTTCCGTTTGCGAACTTGGCCCCCAAGTTCTTTGCCACAGATCTTTCGCCATATTGGGATATTACGAGTGCTCCCATTCTCTGCGCGATTTCTCTAGTCGAATCAGTACTGATGCAATCTACGATGATGATCTCGATCCGCTTGTATGATTGCAAGATTATCGATCTCAAGCAGTCGTCAATTGTGCGAGCGGAGTTTCTTGAAGGGATAACTACGGACACTAGAGGTTCGTGATCTAAGCTAGAGGGCCGCAACCCTTTGCCACCACCTGGGAACACGAAGTCTTTGATTTGCTTGGAGCATCAATATACACCAAGAATCCTACCTACGCCGACGATTACGATCCATAAGTACAGTTGAAGATAGAGTAAGATAGCTAGGGGAACAATTTCTAGCTTAAACGATTTGAGCTTCTTGGAAAAAGAATAACCGCAAAGCAGGACCATCATTGTCGTTATCATGACAGCGTAAAGAAAAACTGACCCAGGAATACTTTCAACATATCCAAGAATGAATGCAGTGCTATTTCCGATCAGCAAGTACGAAATTCCCTGCAGGAGAGTAATCGTAAGAAACGTCGCTAATGCTCCGAACAAATATGCAAAGTATTGAAGGCCCGTGCGACCCGTGAAGGAACCGTACAAGATGCCCAAAGGGATGAGCCATGACAACCATTGAGGTTGTGAAGCCGAAAAGAGATTGAAGGCTAATCCCGCGACCAAAGTCCATTTCACGAACAGCAGTGGGCGCAATTGTTTCGCTCTAGCAGACTCGTAAGAGTATCCGATGCAAGTCAATGCCACTGCAACTGGGAGAGTTGGCAAAATGCCACTGGGCTCAATTTTGAGAATCTCCCCTATCAAGCCATAATGTGTTCCCCCAGTCCCGCTACTCAACCCTATGAAGCGATAAACTAGCACTTGAAGAAAGGACGGAAATCCTCCAAGGAGGAACACGGGAAACAGTACAACCGCGACTATGGCTAGGCCCCCAAAGACCTCCAATGGCAGCTCGTCACGGAAACGATGTCGAATAATCGAATCGCAGACCGCTAGCGCAAAGGAAACAAACCCGAATAGCTTTAGCAACCCAGATACGACAAACACAAGACTTGAAGCGGGTCTATCATTGCGGGTCGCGAAGATGTAAAGTCCCAAAAGTAGGGGAAAGAGCATCATGGAATCATATGTCCCCCACACTGCAGAAAGAAGGATCGGAAACGGATTCAAGAAGAATAGTGTCGCAGGAATAAGTTTCCGGGTGAAGCTCAACAGAACAATGAAGATGCCAACGTCGCATAGAATCGAAGGTAGTTTCAAGAACAGACTCTCTATCATCATTGCCGTGTGGTAGTAGTATTGGAAGTCAGGCATACCTGCGAGCCTCAACAACTGATAAGGTGCGTAGAACAATAGCTGCACGTAGTAAACAGTCGGAAGAGTCGGAAAATATTTCAGGTCGATAGTCCCAGTCTGGTAGAAGAGACGTTGCGATGTTATGAAGAGGGCAATATCGCCGGGATGTCCGGTGAAAGGTGCGAGTCCTAGCCGAATTCCGAGTCCCGAGAGAAGAACGACACTAGCTGGCTTGGTTGGTTTCATTGGAGAACAACCTCGATACCAAAAGAACGACAGCTACAGGCGTTACAAAGAGGAAGACGAGATAGTACGCGAGGATAATGCTCGGATCGATCTCAGTTGGTACAGTGGTCGACGGGGCCTGGCTCAGATATCTAACCGAAAAACTCCCGAGCTGGAATGACAGAAATGATCCTCTAATTGCAGACAGCACAATCAAGAATGTGTTATTGCCCGTGAGAAGAGGAGGATAGCTAGTTACCTTGCTGGCTGAAAAAGTGGCGATGTTGTATGTCAGTGAGCGGGCCGAGTACTCGAATCCTTGACCGACGACCGTTAGAGCGTGCATGTAGTAAACTGTGTAGTGTAGATCTGGGGTGCCTCTGACGTAGTAATCGATGTATCCTTGAGCGAATTGGTTGTCTGTGTAACCCAGACTGTTGGTAGAGTTTAGGGTCAGAGCTATTTCATCTATCGTGTCCTGAACCTGATTGGCGGCGTTGAATGGATACTGATTCGGAGCAACGACCTTTAATCCGTACACATTTAGAACGAACTGTCCCGTTTGGCCGGGCGTCGCTTCAATGTAGAAAAGTAGACTGGTTATGCTGGACCCCATGGCTGAGAAGATCCCGTTAACCCTGTAGGCCTCTAGAATGGCGCTTATTGTGAAGTTCTCTGTCCGGCCTAGTCCGCTCCTGTGTTGAAGGTACGATGACTCAGACCACGCTTGAAATGGGGTCCCCGAACTTTCCTCTCCCGCTATCCTAATCCCGTAATGTATTCCAACACTTGCCTCTAAAGAGACTAACAGCACTGGATTTTGTGCTAGTGAGAAATTCACTGATCGGTATAGGTTTACGGCTTGAGGGTACGATTCTGATGCAATGGTGGCATTCAGCTTTAGGACTCCATTTGCGGATATTCCAGAGGTCATGTTCGGCTGAGAATAGCCAACGCGCCATCGTGAGGCATTAGTGAGGGGATCCTGCCAAATCGTATTGTTGAGTCGAACATAGTTGGCGGATTCAAGACTGTTCAGGTTAGAAACGTTTAGGACGGTTGTCTGCTGGCTCTTGCCTCTGAGAATCACAACCATGCTTGCCATTACGACAATGGCTATGACAAGCAGAGCATACAGATTCCTCGATCTCAACCCTCGATCACATAAACGAATTCTGCAACGGACCCAGAGACGCGTACGATCATGATGACTCTACCTCCTCCAAGAGCCTATTCGTTGACCGTTCCAATGTGAATTTCTGGACGATGTTTTCTCTGGCGCGTCTGCCCATGTCATGTCTCAGCGTGTCATCGTCTAGGAGCGCGTTCATCTTAGAGCCGATGAACTGGTGGTCCAGCGGGTCCACAATGTATCCTGTGACTCCGTCAACAACCACCTCGGGCGGACCACCATGGTTCGTCACGATCGATGGTTTCGAGAATAATCCAGCTTCTACAGGGGTGAGTCCGAACGGCTCGTAGAGTGAGAGGTGTACGAGGAACTTGCATCCTCCGTAGGCTTGGGCTAGGTCTTCTTCACGGTTCATTGTTCCTCTGAACTCAATCGGCACGTCTAGCTCGGACCCTAGGTCCTTGAGATTGCTCATCTCCTGGCCGTCGCCGATTACCATGATCTTCGACGACTGAACGTGGGACGCGGCTCGGATCATGCTCTCCACGTTCTTGAGAGGAATGAGTGATCCTACAATCAGCATGTAGTCCTCTTCTTGCACGTGATTCTCCAGCGCAAGTTGTTCTAGCTGTGGGTCGGCGGCCGGATAGACGACACTAGGTGTCTCTCCTAGACGGTAGACGCGTTTTAGGAAGTTGGAAAGGAAGGAACTGTTGGCGATGACTTTCCCGTATCCTCGTACAGTCTCGATATCCACCACCTTAGCTACTCGGGCTGTGAGTCCGTACAGTTGGTCTGAAAGCAACATCTTCGCCAACAGGCCACCGTAGAACTCCCCCCCAGTCCGTCTAACGGTCGGGCTGATGCGTCGATAGTCAACCCCGGTGATTATTTCTTCCCAGGCCAGTTCGAACATGGACCCTGAGTACCAGACGATTCTCGGCCCAAGAGCCTTGGAGAGATAGAAGGCGAGAACAGGTTCAATATGATGGTGGATAATGATCTTGTCATACTGTTTCAGCTCTTCCAAGAACTTTCTCAGTAGTCGGAATCGCTTGGGACGATTCAGAATCGCCGTGGGAATACTCCTGATAGGCTCTCCGTCCAGCCTCTCCTCCCAGCCGCGGGACATCGTCCCTGTGTAGTAGAACGTGACATCCTGCCCCCTCCTTCTCATCTCGATGTAGTGGCTGAGGGCTAGCCGCTCCGCTCCCCCGAACCTGCCGTAGGATTGTAGGAGGATAGCGAGACGCATGGGCGAGAATGCTAGTGGTTTTCCACTCGGTCTTTATTCTTATCT
>Ga0066676_10000848_pt1 | contig 11752 bp, 10 predicted proteins | sample GraSoiAngelo_125_FD_62293 | JGI IMG/M metagenome (GOLD analysis project Ga0066676, IMG submission 62293) | Grasslands soil microbial communities from the Angelo Coastal Reserve, California, USA - 14_0927_05_40cm | ecosystem: Environmental > Terrestrial > Soil > Grasslands | place: USA...
GGGCGGCCAGGGCGGCGTCCCGGCGGGCGCTCCCGGGTTCGGCGGCGCGGCCGGCGGACCCAACGGCGGGCCCGGTGGCGAGGACGTCAGCTCCGCGCTGACCGATTACCTCGTCGCCAACCGTGGCTCCGCGCGGTGGATCGTCGCCGTCACGTCGGCGAACCAGGCCGGCTCGATCGAGCTGGCGACCGGTCTGCCGGTCATGGCCATGGGCGGCTTCTCGGGCACCGATCCGGCGCCGACCCTCGCCCAGCTCCAGGCCGACATCGCATCCGGCGAGCTCCGGTTCGTGATCGTCGGCGGCGGCGGCGGACCCGGAGGCGGTCAGAGCGAGATCACCGATTGGGTCATCGCGAACTGCACGCCGGTCTCGAGCGTCAGCGCCAACCTGTACGACTGCGCGGGAGCCGTCACCTAGCCCGGATCGTCGCCTCGGAAGCGACGGACATGCGACGATTGAGGCGCCACGTCGAGTGGCTGTGCCGTTCTGTCAGCGGCGCACCCGTCAACAGACACGGATCGGTGGACGCCCATGCGTGTTCGACGCGGGCTCCTGTTCTGGGGCCTCCTCCTCATCCCGCTCGGGGCGATCCCGCTGCTCGTCCGGGCCGGCCAGATCGATCCGAACCGGCTCGTCGACGCCTGGCGGCTGTGGCCGCTCGTCGTCATCGGCTTCGGGCTCCTCGTCCTCGCCGGCCGGACCAGGTTCGGGCTCGTCGGGCTGGTCGTCATCGCGCTCACCATCGGGTCGATCGGCGGGGCCGCGCTGGCGAGCGGCAATCTGTGGCTCGGCGCGTTCGGCGGCTGCGGCTTCGGGAGCAGCGGAGCCGCGACGCAGGTCGACAAGACCGGCAGCCTGTCCGGCGCCGGGACCGTCGACCTCGAGCTGAGCTGCGGGTCGATCGACCTCGCGACCGTGCCCGGCGCCGGCTGGACGTTCCACGCCGCGTACCGCGGACCCGAGCCGACGGTCGAGGGATCGGCCGACCGGCTCACGATCCGCAGCCCGTCGGGGGGCGGCGATCGACGCCAGGACTGGACGGTTCGCCTCCCGGCGGATGCCACGAAGACGATCGATCTGACCGCGAACGCCGCCACGACGACCGTCGACCTCGGCGCGGCGAAGCTCGACGAGTTCCACACCGCGATGAACGCCGGCGACGTCCGAATCGCCGCGGCCGAGGCCACGGTCGGTCGCCTGGAAGTGACGATGAACGCCGGCCGGATGCGGGTGACGCTCGGCGCTACGGCCACGAGCGGCAGCCTGTCGGTCAACGCGGGGGCGATCGACCTGTGCGTCCCGCCCGGAGCCGGGCTCCGCCTCGACGTCGAGGAGCAGCTGACGTTCGTCACGAACCTGTCGTCGCGCGGGCTCGGCCACGCTGGGACGGTCTGGAGCCGGCCCGCGTCGGGCGGCGGGGTGATCGACCTGTCGGTCGAGGGCAACGCGGCCAGCTTCAACCTGAATCCGGACGGAGGCTGTTGATGGGGACCCGCCTGTACCGGTCGCGCGACGACCGGGTGCTCGCCGGCGTCGCCGGTGGCCTGGCCGAGCTGTGGGGCGCCGACCCGTCGGTCGTCCGCATCGTCTGGGCGCTGCTCGTGATCCTGACCGGTGGCATCGCCCTGGTCGTCTACATCGTCATGGCGATCGTCGTCCCCGAGGAAGGCGACGAGGAGGTCTCGCCGCCACCGGCTGCCGGAACCATCGCGACCGGGCCTGCGGTCGCGGACTGGCGCTCCCAGCGAGCCGCCGAGCGCGACTCACGCCGCGAGGCGCGTCGCGCCCGTCGAACGGCGCGTGACGGGGATGGCCGCTCGGCGTCGATCGTTGTCGGGGCGCTGCTGGTCATCGCCGGGGCGTTCTTCCTCGTCCGCGAGTACCTGCCCTCCATCGACTTCGACTGGGTCTGGCCGGCTGCGCTCGTCGCGCTCGGGATCCTCATCCTGGTCACCGCCGCCCGGCCGGGCGGGATCTCCGGGCCCAAGAATTCGTCATGACCGCGGCTCGGGCGGAGATCGACATCTCGGGCGGCGTCGGCTCGATCCGCGTCATCGGCGTCGGCTCGTGAGCGTCGATCGAGCCGACGACCGCGAGCGAGACCGGCGCGCCCTGGAGGCCGCCCTCGACGGCCGCGGGGAGCACGAGCTCTTCGCCTGCGACCCGGCCCTCGCCGACACGGCGGCGTTCTGCGCGGCCTACGGGTTCGCGCTGGAGGACTCGGCGAACACGATCGTGGTCGTCGGAAAGGGCAGCCCACCCGTGTACGCGGCTTGCGTCGTCTTGGCGACCCACCGCCTCGACGTGAACCGCGTCATCAAGCAGCGCCTGGGCCGCAAGTCGTCCTTCGCCTCGCCGGACGAGACCCAGGCCCTGACGGGGATGGCGATCGGTGGAGTGACGGTGTTCGGGTTGCCGCCGGACCTGCCGGTGTGGATCGACGCCGCCGTGATGACGCGGCCACGGATCGTTCTGGGCGGCGGCAGCCGCTCGTGGAAGGTGCTCGCTCCGCCGCCGATCCTGCTGACCCTGCCCCACGCCGAGGTCGTCGAGGGTCTCGCCAACCCGGCGCCGCCGCGACCGCCCGAGGACTGAGGCAGAGCGCCGACGTCGCCCGTGCCGTGGTCCGCGAACGCGGGCCTTCGATCACCGTGTGCTCACCTCATGGCCATTCCTGGGCCAAGGGCCGGCGAACGCTGGCGCGAGGCCCGCGCAGTGCCCGCTTGGGATGGTCGGCGATCACCGGATGAGCAGTCGCCGAGTCAAAGGCGGGTCCGCCAGCGCCCCGCCGATCGGTTCCGTTGTGATAGCCCCGGTAACGCGCATGAGGCGAGCACGGGCGGCATCACCCGTGGCGCCGAATGTGCGACCGCGCCGGAAACGAAGACGCCGCCCGGACCGGAAGGCCGGACGGCGTCGGTTCAGCGCTTGAGACGCGTTACTCGGTGGCGAACTCGCGGAGCTTCCGGCTCCGCGACGGGTGGCGCAGCTTGCGGAGTGCATGCGCCTCGATCTGGCGGATCCGCTCCCGAGTCAGGCCGAACTCGTGGCCGACCTCCTCGAGCGTCCGCGGCCGGCCGTCGTCGAGGCCGAACCGCAGACGGATGACGCGCTGCTCGCGGCCCTCGAGGCTGTCGAGGACGCGCTCGACCTGCTCGCGCAGCATCGTGTCGGTGACCGCGTCGAGCGGCGAGACCGCGTCGGGATCCTCGATCAGCTGGCCGAGCTCCGTGTCGCTCTCGTCACCGATCGGCGTCTCGAGCGAGACGGGCAGCCGGCCGTAGGCCCGGACCTCCTCGACCCGCTCCGGCGTGATCGCCGTCTTGGGATCGAGGGACAGGACCTCCGAGATCTCGGCGTTCGTCGGCTCGCGACCGAGCGACACCGTCCGCTCGCGGACGACCCGCGTCACGCGGTTCATCGTCTCGACCATGTGGACCGGGATCCGGATCGTCCGGGACTGGTCCGCGAGGCCGCGCTGGATCGCTTGGCGGATCCACCACGTCGCATAGGTCGAGAACTTGAAGCCACGCTCCCACTCGAACTTGTCGACGCCGCGCATCAGCCCGGCGTTGCCCTCCTGGACGAGGTCCAGCAGGCTCATTCCGCGGTTGACGTACTTCTTGGCGTTGGCGACGACGAGCCGGAGGTTCGCCGACGTCAGGTGCTCGCGGGCGGTTGCGCCGGCGGCCTGCAGGATCGGGGTCATGGCCTCGATGGCCTCGCCGTCGTGGTCCGTGTCGAGCCAGCGACGGAGCGCCGGCAGGGCGACCGACTCGCGGCTCCAGGTCCGCATCGCGATGAGCGGCTCGCTGTCGCGAACGGCCGGCCGCAGGAGTGCGCCGTGGACCCAGTCGAGGATCGCCACGAAGGCATCGACGTCCAGCCGCTCGTTGTAGACGGCCCGCAGGTTCCGGGCACGCTCGAGCAGCTCCTTCGCCTCGCCCGTCGCGTTGGCGATCGCATCGGTCAGGCCGAAGCGCGGCGCGGTGACGAGGAGATCCATCGCCTCGTCGGACGACAGCGCGGAGCTGACGATCCGCCCGGCCTCGCCGGCGAACCGGTGCGGATATCGGGGATGGGTCGTCCGAGCCTTCGGCTCCGTGTCGTTGACGGCCCAGACATGGAGATCGAGGACGGCCGAAGCCGGGTCGGACTCGATCCGCTTGCCCAGCTCCATCGTCTTCGCGAGCATGACCTCCTCTTCGGCGGTCAGGAGCGGGACCCGGGCGATCTCGCGGAGATAGAGCCGGGTCGAGTCCTCGATGTCGAGGAGGTCGTCGTGCTCTGCCGCCGGCTCTGCCTCGTCCGGGTCGGCGTCGCGATCGGCGACCGGGCGCCGGGACGCGACCGACTGTACGGCGGTGGCGGCGTTGATCGACGCCGGGTCGAGAGAGGCGTCGGTCGCGGTCTCGAGCTCGAGCGAGACGAGGTCAGCCGCCGTCGCCTCCGTGTCGAGGTCGGGTCGGGTCGTGGAAGGTTCGGTTGTCTGAGCGAGGAACGTCGTCAAGGTCACTCCGGATGCCGACCGCGCCGAACGCGGCCGTTCTGACTGACGGGATGCTGGGTACGAAGGCCGGCTCGCGCATTCCGCCAAAGGCGAGTCGGTCGTGGGTCCGCTTCCGCCTGGAGCTGGACACACTTAGCGGCGTGTCAACTCTTGACACGCCAACGATGCAGTTACTGTACCCGATTGCGGCTTATTTGGCAACCCCTATGTCAATACTCATCCGGAGTATCGGGGGGACAATGCACCCGCGGCCCCAGCGGCCGAAGGAGGTACGTCCATGCTCAAGATGAAGGACGCGTTCTCGACGATCGCCGTCCCCGACCTCGACGTCGCCCGCGACTTCTACGGGAACAAGCTCGGCATCGACGTCCGGACCGCGCCGGAGATGGGCATGCTCGAGCTCCACGTCGGCGGCGGCGCGCCGGTCACCGTCTACCCGAAGCCAGACCACAAGCCGGCGGTGTTCACGGTCCTCAACTTCGTCGTTGACGACATCGACGCGGCGGTCAGCCAGCTGAACGACGCCGGGATCACGATGCAGCGCTACGACGTCGACGGCGGGATGGATGCCGACGAGCGCGGGATCTACCGCGGCCAGGGCCCGGCGATCGCCTGGTTCACCGACCCGGCCGGGAACATCCTGTCCGTGATCCAGCAGTAGGCTCGCAGCCGCTTGTTCTCCCGCGGCTAACTCGCGCCCGTCTCCGCGATCGTCTCGCCACCGAAGGCCAACGGTTCGCCCGACTGATAGGCGTCGGCGATCTCGTTCCAGGCCTTGAACCCGGGGTGATGGTCGTGGACGTGGTGGCCCTCGCCCGAGGTGAAGATCACCGCGATCAGGTACTGCGTCGTGCCCTCCACGGGGAGTGATGAGATGTCGAGCCGGTTGAGGGTCGCCCGCTCGATGAGGCCGCGGTCGCGGAGGTCCTGCCAGACGGGCAGCTCGTGCTCGCGGAATCCGGCCTCGAACGCCTCGACGTGCTCGGTCTTGACGTTCAGCACGACGGTGACGGTCTCCACGATCGGCCTCCTCCCTGTCGATTTCCGGTCGGCTTGCTCGTCGCGACAGTGAACAACATCCGGCGAGCGGGCGACCAGTGGCGAACGATCGGTGGCGCGATCGATCGTTCCGGGCGACGATAGGCCCATGGCCGGCTCGTCTCGCCATCGGCCGATCGCCCGGTTGGCGCTCGCCGCCTCGCTCGCGTCGCTCCTCGCCGTCGCGCTCGCCTCATCGCCGGCGGCCCCGACCGCTGTCGCGCTGTCCCGCTGGACGGGCGGCATCGACCTCTACCGGCCTGGCGTCTTCACGACCCAGAAGACCTGGCTGTGGTGCACGGCGGCCGACGTTCAGATCATCCGCAACATCGTCGACCACCAGACCGACCACACGACGGCCGGCCAGCGTCGCTACTTCGACTACATGCGGGCCCACGACCGCTACCGGATCCCGCTCAAGGACGGGGTCGATCCGGCCGGCTGGGCCGCCGGGCTCCGGCACTACGTCGATGCTCGCTACGCGCTCGTCGCGAGCCACAGCTTCGATTCGGGGCTGCGATCGGCGGTCACGAACCTCCGGATGACGAACCTGCCGGTCGCCATCACGGTCATGCATGGCAACCATGGGTGGGTCCTGACCGGGTTCACGGCAACGGCTGATCCGGCGGTCACGGGCCGGTTCACGGTGACGAGCGTCCGGGTCGTGGGCCCGCTGTGGGGCCTCCAGAGCCGGTCCTACGGCTACGACATGCGGCCCGACACGAAGCTCACCCCGAGCCAGCTGCGGGGCTTCTTCACTCCCTGGCACTACACCTCGGTGCCGATGGCCTGGGAGAACCGCTGGGTCTCGGTCCAGCCGATTCCGGCGAAGCCGACCCCGCCTGCCACGGCCGCCACGAAGCTGACCGCTCCGCTCGTTGCCGCGGCATCTGCCGAGGCGTTGTCATCGGCTCCGCCGGAGGCGTCCGTGCCGCCGAGCGTCGCTCACGGCGGTCCGCCCGGGGACATGACCGTCGGAGGCGCCGCCGATCACGTGCCGGGCGCAGAGGGCCCGACCGAGTCGACGGCGACGACCACGAGGTTCTTCCTGGGGCTCGCTTTGGTCGTTGTCATCGCCGCGACCGCGGGGCTCGGGCTGTTCGCTCGACGCACGAGGAGGTCCGGATGACCGAGCCTCGCGGGTCGATGATCCCGCGAGACGACCTTGACCACACCGAGCATAGCCACGAATTCGTCGGCGCCGACCACGGCCAGGTGCCGTTCTCGGTGATCCTCGTTCACTCCGCACCGGGCCCGGCGAGGCGCACGGGTTCACCAACAGCGGGACGGGTCGGCTGCGACTGACTGCGATCCACGCCGCGCCAAGGTTCGACACCGAGTGGCTGGCGGGCGACGACCCGACCTGGCCGTCGAAGCCCCGGGGCTGACGTTCGGTCCGTTCGACCCAGCTCCTAGGTGCTCCCGTCGGAGCCTTTTCGCGGAGCCTGGCTCGCCGCCTCGGACGAGGACAGGTCCTGCTTCAGGGCGTCGGTCTGCTGGCGAAGCTTCCCGATGATCAGGTCGGGCGTCAGGCCGAACACCGCGGCCACGAGCAACCCGAGCCGGTTCGTCGCCGGGTTGAAGACCTCGCTGAGTGGCGGCAGGGAGACGGTCGGCGCCTGCGAGCCCAGCACCGCGCCCGCGCCAGGCGCTGCCGACAGCAGGTAGACGCCGCCGACCCCGGCCAGCCCCGAGATGAGCAGGGTGTGGAGGAGTCGCGCGTCGAACAGGCCGTAGTCCTGCGTCGTCGACACGCCGCTGTCGGCCTCGAGCCGCAGTCGGTTGAACAAGCCGACCACGCCGCCGACGAGGAAGAAGGCCGCCGCCGTGGCGAGCACCGGCTGGGCTACCTGTTCGAGGATCACGAGCCCGAGGAGGACGTCGGCGGCGATCCCGGTCACGAGGATCGTCCGAAGCAATCGGCCGCGGGCCCGGAGGATGGCGGCCCGCCGGCCGTCGCGGTACTGGCTGATGGCGTGGCGGACCTCGCGGATGACCGACTTGGCGACCGCGTCCGAATCCGGCGGCGTGGTCCGTGGCAGCGTCCCCGTCGGCGCCGGAGTCCGCTCGCTCGATGGAGTCGTCGTCGACCCGCCCCCGGTCACCGATGGGTCGGTGGCCGGTGCCTGGTCGTCCCGCCGCCGGCGTTGCGGGTAGAAGTACAGCCGATCGGCCTCGGGATCGAAATGGCGCACAGCGGCGCGGAGCGCGTCCTGGAGGTGGTCGGCGCTCTTGATCGTCGAGCCGGACAGCCGCAGCATGTCGTGGAGCGCCTCACCGATCGCCGCCGGCGGGGACTCGACGTCGATCAGGGCCTCGTCGGCCCGGTTGAGGGCCTCCCAGACGCTGACATAGCCGACGCCGGTCGCCCATGCCAGCGCGCCGGGTGTGTCGTCGGGAACGATCGCCTTTGGCAACCCGTCCTCAGGCAGCTCGAGCATCCGCTGCACGATCGCCAGCTGCCGGATCGACTCCTCCCGTCCGACCACCGCGGCGACCGGCGGCGCGCTCGATCGCGTCAGCACGTCGCTGCAGGCCTCGCATCGCGAGCGGAGCTGGTTGTAGCGGACGACCAGCTCGCCATACGTCTGGGCCTGGGCCGTCGCGACCAGCGCCAGCCGCCGGAATGGGACGGTCGTCGCGATCCAGATGAGCAGGGCGAACCACAGCCCGACCGCCAGCGACGCCGTCGGTGGCAGGCCCGCCGCCGGCGGAGCCAGGTAGGCGAGGAGCCAGCCGACGGCGACGAAGCCCGGGACGCGCGGCGCGGTGACCCAGAGCGCGGCGAGGTAGGCCTCACCGAATCCCCAGGCGAACAGGCCGCCGAGGGCGACGAGGATGACGACGCCGCCGAGTCCCTGGCGGAGGGCATGCCACATCTCGACCGGCACGCCGAGGCCGCCCGCCGCACCGTCGAAGACCCCGGCGACGATCGCCACGGCGAGCGCACCGACGCCGAGGATCGTCGACCCGGCGAACGCTCGCCGACTCGGCATCCGGAGGTTGGGCATTCGGAGCTTCGGCATCGGGAGCCTCGCCAACGTGCCGGTGCGTCCGGTCTCCGCTGCGGCCTGACTCGTCATCGCTTGCTGCCTCCGTGTCTGGTCGGTCTGGTCCGGGCCGGCTAACGGGCCGACCCGGACGACGCTTCCCCCGGCCCGCTGCCGCCTCCGGCCGGGCCCGGCGTTCCGTTCGCCCCGTTCCCGTTGGCGTCGTCATCGGATCGGGGTCGAAGGGACTCGTCCTCGAACGTGTAGCCGTTGGCCCGGAGGACGTCGAAGGCGGGGCTGCTCGACTTCGGCGAGATCGCGGCTTCGGCGGGAATCCGGATCTCGGGGAGGGCCAGGACGGCCGGTCCGACGACCGCCGCGGACTCGGCCGATCCGATGGCAGCCGGCGTCTCGGTGGCGTCCGTCGCGATGACGACCGTTGCGCCCATCGCAAGCGCCGCGATCGGTCCGGCGCCGGCCTCGGCCGGCGCCCCATTGGTGGCGGCCGCGGCCTCCGGGACCGTTGAGGCGACGAGCGTCTGCGTCGTCATCCCGGTCGGCGCGCTGGTCGGCGCGGCGGCAGGGAGATCCGGCACCGGTAGGTTCTGGCGGTACGGCCCCGCCGGCGGCGAGGGAACCTGCAGCATCCGCAGCAGGATCGAGGTCATCGTCGCGGCGTCGTTGTCGAAGTCGGCGTGGCCGTGGGCGTCCGAGTGGAAGTCTGAGGTTGACGGCGTCGGTGCGATGACGATCCGGCCGTCGCAACCGTCATCCGGCGAGCTGATCGCCTGGGCGAGCGTGCGGCCATCCGGCAGCACAGCGCCCAGACCCAGCTCGAGGCCCACGACCGGCACCATCCCGGTCCGCGGATCCGGGTTCGGCTCGAGCCCGCGGGCGACAAGGTACAGCAGCGACTTGTGGTACCAGGCGTTGTCGCCGAGCGCGCACGTGTCGTCCTGCTCCATCCGCTCGGACAGGTCGAACGTGGTGAAGCGCTTGACCGCGCCCTTGCCCGGGCGTGGGACGAACGCAGGCAGGACCTTCGCGGCGAAGTCGGCGTTCGTCGCCGCGCCGCCCATGAACGCCACCGACTCGATCGGCAGGCCCATCTCGGTCAGGCGCTCGACGAGCGAGCAGAGGAAGATGGTCCCGGCGCTGTGGCCCGCGAGATGGATCCGGATGTTCGCCTCGGGATGTCGGGCGATGTAGTCCTGGAGCCGCCGGCCGATCTCGGTGCCGCCACGGATGTCGCCCGGGCCCTCGGCCGTGGACGCACCCTCGGCGTTGCCCTTCATCTCCTGCCACAGGGCAGCGGCGAATCGCCGGGCCGTCCATTCGACCAGACGGTCGGCGTGCTCCTCGAAGTCGAAGCGGATCCCGCCGAACGGCAGGAACCGGTGGAGGAGGTCGCCGATCGAGTCGCCGATCGTCTCGAGCGCACCGCTCTCCCAGCAGAAGCTGATCGGGTAGACGTGGTTCTGGAGCCACCAGCCGAGCTGCTGCTGGGCGATCCCGAGCCCACCGAACTCGTCGATGACACCGCCGTGGGCATAGAGGAGGACGTGGCGGTCGGTCGTGTGGTCCTCGGCCGTCCACGCGGCGTGCTTGACGGCCATGTTGGTGAAGATCTCGTCGAGCTGGCCGGCGGTGCTGACGAACTTCCCGGTCGACGACAGCCGGCCGTCGTTGCCGGTGTTGACCACGTAGGCGCGGAGGAGGGTCAGGTTCGGTCCGCCGCTGAGGACGATGTCCCCGGTCGTCGTGATCTTGGACGCGACCGACGGCGCGGCGAGCGGGGTGCTTGGCACGCCAGGCCGGCAGACCCATGCGTCATACGCCGACGCGAGCCAGTCGTCGTAGAGGAGGGTGGCGAACCCGTCCTTTCCCCAGCCGGCGCCCCACGAGTTCTGGATCAGGAAGCCGATCTCGTTGTAGCCGACGATGCAGAACGCGTGACCGCCGAGGGGCTCGGGGTGACCGTCCCGCTTGATCACCATCAGCGTCTCGCCGCGCGGCGTCGTGACGGGGACCGGTTGCTCCCAGCCGCGGTGGATCGCGGCCGAGACGGCGATCGCGTGGAGCTCGTTGAGGGCCGACTGCATGTCGTCGAGGCGGTAGGCGTTGACGCGGTAATAGGCCCCGAGCGGACGCTGTCGGCAGGCGGCGATGAAGGCCGGGTTATCGAGGTCGGGCGTCGCGGCGATCTGGTCGACGCCCTCCTCGATGGCGAGCTCCTGCCACTGGCTGTCGAGGGCGACGCCGTGGCGGAGCCAGCCCTTGAACGCACCGCGGAGCGACGAGCCCTCGTCGCCGTCGCCGAGGAACTCGTCGTAGCGGCGAGCCATGCGATAGAGCATGTAGGGGCTGACGAGGCCGGGCGGTTCCTTGCCGAGGCTCATCGCCTGGCGCGCCAGGACCGTGTTGATGACCGCCGCGATGGCATGACCGGTGCAGGACTGACCGTCCTGCATCAGGACCTCGAACGCACCCCGTCTCGGCCGGGCATCGACCACCGGCTTGAGCAGCCGGAGCATCGGCCGGTACTCGAGGTCGCGCAGGTCGTAGGTATCGGGCTTGGCATTCGTGCGGATCTCGACGCCGCCGACCAGGAAGCTGTCGGGAACGTTCGTCTTCGCCATCGATCATGGCCTCCACGCGGTCGGATCGATCGACGCCGTTCCGAGATCAGGAGGCAGTCCGGTCCGTCCGAGGCGTCCAATCTGCGCCGCGGCCGTCTCGCCGGCGTCTCGGATGTTGGGGAACAGTTGACTGTGGTCATCGCGAGATCGGCGGGTCTACTGTTGCGTCCTGATGGGTGCGGCAACCGACCGCGGTCATCGACGGATCGCGCGAACCGGAACGATCGTTGGGTCGAAGCGGGCGCTCGGGGCGCTCTGGGCGGTGTTGGCGATCGCGCTCGCCGCGTGCGGCGATGCCCCACCGATCGAGCCCGTCGGCCACGATCCGCTCTCGCTCCGCTACACGTGCGGGACCTTCCCCTTCGGGCCGGAGCTCCTGGCGGCCGGTCCCGGCCGCGACGAGCTGGCGAACACCGGCCCGGCCGCCGCGCTCCGGCGATACCTGGCGAGCCCTGCCCGAGTCCAGCATCGGGTCCCGGAACATGGCTGGCGCCTGTTCGGCAGTGACGCCGAGCGCGCCGAGTTCGGCTCGTCCGTTCTCGGTGGGATGTGGATCGTCGTGGTTCGGATGTCG
>Ga0066676_10000852_pt1 | contig 11740 bp, 9 predicted proteins | sample GraSoiAngelo_125_FD_62293 | JGI IMG/M metagenome (GOLD analysis project Ga0066676, IMG submission 62293) | Grasslands soil microbial communities from the Angelo Coastal Reserve, California, USA - 14_0927_05_40cm | ecosystem: Environmental > Terrestrial > Soil > Grasslands | place: USA...
TGGACGGCCACACGGTTGGCCGCGTGACCACCGGGAGCCCCGCTCCGTTTCTCAAAAAAAACATCGGCTTGACGTACCTCCCTGCGGACCGTACAGCCGTGGGGACTGAGTTCACGGTTCTCATTCGTGATGCGCCGGTCAAAGCTCGCGTTGTCCCAACACCGTTTTACAAGAGAGTCAAAACAGCCGGGATGTGAACCGTCGTTCTGTTGGCAGGCAATTACTGGCACTGACTTCAACAAGGCAGATTGCGGATTGCAGATTTTGCGGCCTTTGCATGAGTTTAAATCCGAAATCCACAATCCACAATCCGCAATTCTAAAAGGTCCGTCGCAGAGGGTCAGGCGGACCGAGAGGGGAGGACCATTGCAGATGTATCCCGAAGAGTATCGCTACAGCAAGGATCACGAGTGGATATTAGACCAGGGAGGCATTGGGACGATCGGCATTACGGATTACGCACAAAAGGAGCTGGGAGACGTAGTCTATGTGGATTTGCCGGAGGTGGGAGACACCTTCGAAGCCAACGAGCCGTTCGGTCAGGTGGAATCCGTGAAGGCGGTCTCGGAAATTTTCTGTCCCGTGAGCGGCGAGGTAGTTGAAATCAACAAGAAGCTGGAAGACGCTCCGGAGCTGATTAACGAATCCCCGCATCAGAAGGCCTGGATGATCAAGGTTCGAATCTCAAACCCGGATGAGCTTAAGGAGCTTCTCAGCGCTAAGGGGTACGAGGAGTACATACAGGAACAGTCCGGCGCCTGACTCCAGTGGGCGGAAGGCAGAAGGCGGAAAGCAGATAGGCAGTAAAGACTTCTGCCCACTGCCATCTGCTTTCCGCCTTCTGCCTTCTGCTCAATCTCCGGAGTATGACTCGACGGGAGGGCATGCGCAGACAAGGTTCCTGTCGCCGTAGACATCGTCGATCCGGCCCGTCGCGGGCCAGAATTTGTGCTCCCGGGTCCAGGGGGCCGGAAAGGCCGCCCGCTCCCGAGTATAAGGGCGATTCCACTCGGAGCTCAGCAGCGCTTCAGCCGTGTGGGGGGCGTTCTTAAGAAGGTTGTTCTCCCTGTCCACGAGCCCTGATTCAATCTCTTCGATTTCCTTCCGAATCGCAATCATCGCATCGCAGAAACGGTCGATCTCCTCTTTCGACTCACTCTCCGTCGGTTCCACCATCATCGTGCCAGGCACAGGAAAGGAGACGGTCGGCGCATGAAAGCCGTAGTCCATAAGCCGCTTGGCAATGTCCAGGACCTCGATTCCGGCGCTATTCCTGAACGAGCGCATGTCCAGAATGCACTCGTGGGCCACCCAGCCGCCCTCCCCTATGTAGAGCACCGGATAATGAGGCTCCAGCCTCCTGGCGATGTAATTGGCATTGAGGATTGCGACTCGGGACGCCTGTGTAAGGCCGCTCGCACCCATGAGAGCGATATAGGCCCACGAAATGGGCAAGATGCTCGCGCTTCCCCATGGCGCGGATGAAACCGCTCCAATTCCCTCTTCCCCCCCCACCTCGACGACGGGATGTCTGGGCAAGAACCGCGCCAGGTGCGAAGCGACTCCGATCGGCCCCATCCCCGGACCGCCTCCGCCGTGGGGAATGCAGAAGGTCTTGTGCAGGTTGAGGTGGCAGACGTCCGCGCCGAAGTCTCCCGGCCGGCACAGTCCCACCTGCGCATTCATGTTGGCGCCATCCATGTAAACCTGGCCGCCGTGCTGATGGACGATGGAGCATATTTCCTTGATAGCCTCTTCGAAAACGCCGTGCGTGGAAGGATAGGTCACCATCAACGCGGCGAGATCTTTGTTGTGGCGCTCGGCTTTTTCCCGGAGGTCCTCCAAATCAATGTTTCCAGCTCTGTCGCAAGCCACCGGAACGACCCGCATCCCCGCCATGACCGCGCTCGCAGGGTTTGTGCCGTGGGCCGAAACGGGTATCAGGCACGCAGTCCGGCTCCCCTCGCCACGGCTTTCATGATACTTGCCAATGACCAGCAGACCCGCGAATTCCCCCTGAGAACCCGCATTGGGCTGCAGCGAAACGGCCGCGAAACCGGTGATCTCGGCCAGCCATTGCTCCAGCTCGCGAAACAGGAGTTGATAGCCCCGCGCCTGCCCCAAAGGAACAAAGGGATGGATCTTGGAAAACTCGGGCCAGCTGATCGGGACCATCTCAGCGGTCGCGTTCAGCTTCATCGTGCAGGATCCGAGTGGAATCATCGAAGTGGTCAAGGAGAGGTCCCTGGCCTCGAGCCGGCAGAGGTAACGCAGGAACTCCGTCTCGGAGTGATGGCGGTTGAAAACAGGATGCGTCAGGTAGGCGCTCTTCCGGGCCAGAGATTCGGGCAGGTCGGCGGTGACTTCGTCCAGAAGGTCTTCCAGCGCGAACGGCAGCGTTTTTTCCTGGGCTCCGGCGAAGATGCGAAAGAGATCGGTCAGGTCTTGCGCCGAAGCCGTTTCGTCCAGAGCCACCCCCACCGTGTTTTCATCGAAGACCCTCAGGTTAATCTTGTGCGACCGCGCAGCCTCGGTGATCTCCTCGAGGCCGCGCCTTGGGACCTCTACGCGCAGCATGTCAAAAAAAGGCTCCGGCCCGGTCGAGTAGCCGAGCCGCCTCAGCCCTTCCGCCAGAAGCGCGGTCAACCGATGAATGTGCTGGGCAATCTTCTTGAGCCCTGCGGGACCGTGGTACACGGCGTACATGCTCGCCATGACCGCCGGCAAGACCTGCGCCGTGCAGATATTGCTGGTGGCTTTGTCCCGTCGGATGTGCTGCTCCCGAGTCTGAAGCGCGAGACGCAACGCCGGCTTGCCGTGCGCGTCTTTGGAGACCCCGACAATACGTCCGGGAACCAGCCGCTTACACGCGGACCGTGTCGCAAAATAAGCCGCATGCGGCCCCCCGTAACCCAGGGGGACCCCGAAGCGCTGCGTGTTCCCGACGGCGATGTCGGCGCCGAATTCACCCGGAGGAACCAGGAGTGTCAGGCTCAACAAATCGGCGGCGACCGTAACCAGGGCTCCCGCCTGGTGCGCGCGTTCGACGAAATCGCGGTAATCGTAGATCGTTCCGTCCGTCGAGGGATACTGCACCAGGGCGCCAAAGACGGGGACGTCGAACTCGAACGTCTCGTGATCTCCCAAGAGGACCCGAATGCCCAACGGACGCGCCCGGGTCCGGACCACCTCAATCGTCTGCGGGTGGCAGGACAGGGACACAAAGAACGCGCTCGCATCCCCCTTGTGGAGCGTCTGACTCATGTGCATGGCTTCCGCCGCCGCAGTCCCCTCGTCCAGCAGCGAGGCATTGGCGATTTCCAGACCGGTCAAATCAGTAATCATCGTCTGAAAGTTCAGCAGCGCTTCCAGACGCCCTTGAGAAATCTCCGGCTGATACGGCGTGTACTGCGTGTACCAGCCAGGGTTCTCGAGAATATTGCGCTGAATTACCGCCGGCGTGACGCAGTCGTGATACCCCATGCCCAGGAAAGAACGGCAGATTTGATTCTTGGAGGCGATCTCTTTCAGTCTCGCGAGTACGGCGCTCTCGTTATCGCCCTCTGGAAGCCTAAGGGAGCTTCGCAGCCGGATGGACCGCGGTATGGTCTTGTCGATCAGGGCATCCAGGGATGCAAGTTCCAGAAAGTCCAGCATCTGCCGGCATTCTTCCTCGGTTGGCCCGATGTGTCTGCCGGCAAAGGAATCCGGGTGTGCGAGGATATTCATGTGGGAAGACTTCGTTCGGGCACTCTTATCTGGCGGCGCTTTCATCGACATAAACGGACGTAGCATTATACATGATCCCGTAAACGCGCATCAGGCTCTCTTGTGGGACACTATGGGACGCGGGTTTACACGGATCGGCCCAGCTGCAACCAAATACGTGGCGATTCTTTGAGTCTTCGTGCCTTCGTGTCTTCGTGGTAAAAACGGCCCCCAATTCACCACAAAGGCACGAAGACTCAAAAAATCCGAAGGGGTTCTTAACTCGCGGGTGCCCTTTTTACACCCGCAGTACTATAATCGCGGGCAATGGATTGTCCGCGTCGTGAATTCATCAGACAGGTGGGCGTGCGGCCGAACAAAGACGTGCTTTCAGAATGGGAGACGGATTTGCACCGATGCACACTGAAAATTTCCGTGTAAACCGTTAGATCCGGGTCAATCCGTGTCCCAATTCCGCGGAGTAAGATGACGCGAAAGGAAAAGCGCAGCCAGTGGAAAGGGCGCATGCGGCGGCGCACGGAGCCCGGCGCAGCCCCGGGCACAGTCACGGTCGATCCGGAGGCCCCGCACTCGGTTGTGCGCGTAATTGCCTACGGACCGGAGAGCCTTTTCGAAAATGCCGTCGAGGATCTGCACTGCATTCCCGGTCTGTTAGAGAAATGCCCGGTCACGTGGGTCAACGTGGACGGCCTGGGGGACGCAGCAACCATCGAAAAGATAGGCAGGATTTTTTGCCTTCACCGTCTGTCTCTCGAAGACGTCGTTAATGTCCACCAGCGGGCAAAAGGGGAGCAGTATCCTTCTTACTATTTCATCGTCGTCCGGATGGCGCACGCGGGCGAGCGGCTGGAAACGGAACAACTGAGCCTGTTTCTCGGCAGGAATTTCGTCCTTACGTTCCAGGAGCGCGAGGGAGACTGTTTCGATCCGGTGCGCCAGCGCATCCGCAAAGGAGGAAACAAGCTTCGAAACTCCGGGCCCGATTACCTGGCCTACGCCGTGCTCGACGCCTTCATCGACAACTACTTCCCCTTGCTGGAGCAGCTCGGCGAACGGTTGGAAGCGCTGGAAGACGAAGTCATTTCCCGCGCCGACAGACAAACCATTGCGGAGGTGCACAAGACCAAGCGGGACCTTTTGACGCTGCGCCGGGCCCTCTGGCCGCTGCGCGAAGCAATCAGCGCGCTCCTTCGCGAGCGCACGGCCCTGATCGCCGATGAGACGCGGATCTACCTGCGTGATTGCTACGACCACACGATTCAACTGATCGATCTGCTCGAAACTTATCGTGAGCTGGCCAGCGGCCTGACGGACATCTACCTGTCCAGCCTGAGCAACCGGCTCAACGAGATCATGAAAGTGCTCACAATATTCTCCGCGATCTTCATTCCATTGACGTTCATCGCCGGCATTTACGGCATGAACTTCAATCCGGAGCGCTCTCCCTGGAACATGCCGGAGCTCAACTGGAAGTGGGGATATCCCTTCTCCCTCGGGCTGATGTTGGCGGTCACGATCGGCATGCTGATCTACTTCCGCAAAAAAGGCTGGCTCTGAAAATTGCGGATTGCGGATTCGATTTCTTTTTCCTCACAGGAAATCTCTGAATCGGTAGTCCACATTCCCAAATCCGCAATCCGCAATCCGAAATAGGCAATCCGCAATCGTTACGACTTCGACGCTTTGGCAAGGAGGCTGGAGTAGTCGGGACGCCCGGTCCTGCCGTAGATCCAGCGGAAGAGCGGATCTTCGCGCTCTTCATCGGGTCGCCGACGCGTTCGTAGCTCATCGAGGTTGCGGCTCATGATTTCGAACACCTCCTTCATGAGCCGGTTCTTTTCCGAGCGGCGATACGACGATAGGTCGATCGGCTTGTCAATCTTGATCCGCAGGAGCACTCCGGGATTGACCTGCAGCGTCCCCGGCATGATGACTCTGTAACTCCCTTCGATCGTCACAGGCACCAGAGGCACTCCGGTTCGAAGGGCCAGAGCGAATGCGCCGCTCCGGAATTTGCCCAGCTCTCCGGTCAGGCTTCGTGTCCCTTCGGGAAACGCAACGGCGTTCACGCCACGCTCGATGGCCGCTGCGGCTTCGATAATGCTTCTCGCAGCCTCTCGGGGGTTCTCGCGATCGATGGCAATGTAGACGGATCGCCGCATGTGCCAGCCCATGAAAGGAATGCGGAACAGCGATTTCTTGGCGATCCAGCGGAACTGGACAGGAAGGTGAGCGGCCAGGGAGAGGATGTCATGCAGGCCGCTGTGATTGGCCACGTAGAGCTGCGGCCGGCGCGGGTCCACGTGCTCCAGCCCCTCGATCTCGACACGGACGCGGCTGAGCCAGAGGTTGTCCCGGGACCAGCGCCGCATGCAGAGATGCTGCAGGTTGCCGCCGCCGGAAAACACGCTGCATAAAACGGAGATCGTGCCCCAGAAGGCCGTACTGAGGCCGCATCCAGTCCAGCACCAGAGCGTATAGATCCTGACCTTCAGAGCCTCCATGACCCGAAAATCTATCACATTCCATTGGGACAGACACCTCGTTAACCTGATTTCCTTCGCGTCTTCGCGTTGAAGACGCTCTTTCCTTTCACCACAAAGTTTTTATGATCCTGCGGCTCGCCACTGCGAATGAAAATCACTGGGGGCGGGAGGGCACGACTTCAGCCGTGCCGCGGGAGAGACCCACTCAATTCGCGGCGGGCTGGAGCTCGATCAGGTTGCCGTCAGGATCCCGAAAGAAGATTTGCCGGCGCGCCGGGTTGGATCCCATGCGGAACGGTATCTTCATTTGTTGCAGAAACGAAGGAACCTTGTCGAAGTCCGCCACCGCAAGCGCGATGTGGCGGTCATCGGAGAACGCCGGATCCCCCTCGAGGTCGGGCTTGACCACGATGTGGAGCTCCTGTTCCCCGACGGCAAACCAGGTGCCTGCGAAATTGAGGCTCGGACGCTCGATTTCCTTGAGACCCAGGACCGCTCGGTAGAAGCAGCGCGTCCGCTCCAGATCGCGGGCCAGAATCGTCGCGTGGCGATAGCTTTTTACTTCAATCATCTTCTGCCGCCTCTCTTGCACAAAGTTCACCAATCAGTCAAATTTGCATCACTGGCACGGGCGTCCCGCCCGCGCGAAGTGGGGATCTAACCTGGTCACGGCCGAGACGGCTATGTCACGAAGATCCGTCTGGCCCGCGAATGAAGGGGGCGAGGTTGCTCGCCAGGCAAGCTAGCGCTCGATCTTGAAACCCACCTTGATCGTAACCTGGAACTCCTGGACCTTCCCATCCACAATCTTACCGCGCTGTTCCACCACCTCAAACCAGTCGAGGTGACGGATTGTTTTTGCCGCCTCTACGACCGCCGACTTCACGGCTTCGGCGAAGCTGACCGGGGATGTGCCTACGAGCTCCGTAACCTTATAAGTTCCACCCATAACTCCAATCCTCCATGTCCCGGTTATACTATCCTATTCGCCGAATCTTTGCGATTTCTTGTCACGCGCAGAGGACGAACCAAGGTCCCACCAACTTGATTCCGCTCATCATTCGTGATTCGTCATTTGTCATTCGCTTGGTTTCATGGGCGCGGGGATGCTATAAGTGCCCGGACACTTTTCGACGAGGCCCCACGATGCAGCATTCGGGTACATTACTCATAAAGTCTCCGGGCGCTGCCCGGGTGCGAAGCCGGTGAGGAGAGAATGCCGTACGAGAAGCTGAGCCTGAAAGGCAAAGTCGCCGTGGTCATCGGAGGGACGAGCGGCATCGGGCAGGCCATCGCCCACGGGTTCGCCGAAGCCGATGCCCGAGCCGTCATTGCGTCGTCGCGCCGGAAGGAGGAGGTCGAACGAACGGCGGCAGAGCTGGAATCCATGGGCGCGGAAACCTTGCGCCGGACGGTGGATGTCACCGACAGGGCGTCCCTCGTGGCGCTGCGCGATGCGGTGGCGGAGAAGTTCGGGCGCGTAGATATCCTCCTGAACGCAGCCGGCCGTACCAAAAAGGTCCCGACACTGCAGCTCAGCGAAGAAGATTGGGACGCAGTCCTCGACTGCAATCTGAAGGGATCGTTTCTCGCGTGCCAGGTCTTCGGCGAACAGATGGTTGCACAGAAGAAAGGGAAGATCATCAATATCGCCAGCCTGGGATCTTTCGTCAGCCTGTCCGAGGCCGTCCCGTACTGCGTGAGCAAGAGCGGAGTGGCGATGCTCACCAAGTGCCTGGGATCGGAATGGGCTTTGCAGGGAGTTAACGTCAATGCCATTGCCCCGGGTGTCTTTCGCACCCCGCTGAATGCGCATCTGCTGGAAATCCCGGAACGGAAGGCCCGCATCCTAAACCACACTCCGGCGCAGCGCTTCGGCAACGTAGAGGAGCTCAAAGGAGCGGCTATTTTCCTGGCTTCGGAAGCATCGGATTTCGTCGCGGGAGAAATTTTGGCCGTCGACGGCGGCTTCCTGGCAATGGGAATCTGAGCGAATGTCGAATCAAAGAAATCCAGAATTCAGAATCCAGAATTCAGAAGACATGCCTCAACTCATTCTGGATTCTGAATTCTGGATTCCTTAGGAGCAGATAAAAGAGACATGGCCGGTAAGTCTACCCCTGGTCGTCAATCTATAGGCGTCGGCATTCTCGGGTGCGGTAATGTGGCGGCGATTCACGCGGAAGCCATCCGTCGCGTCCCGGCCCTGAGACTCGTGTCGGTCTGCTCGCGCTCTCGCGAGTCTGCGGAAAGACTTGCGGCAAAGTACGATGTGCCTTTCCATACCGATCTGGAGGATTTCCTTTCCGACACGGCGCTTCAGGCTGTGACCATCTGCACTCCCAGCGGTACGCACGGCGAGTTGGGCGGCGCCGCTGCACTTATGGGAAAGCACGTTCTGGTAGAAAAACCCATTGAAGTTACCCTGGAAAAAGCAGACTCCCTGATTGCAGCTTGCGAACGCGCCGGCGTCCGCCTCGGAGTCTCTTTGCAGTCCCGCTACCTGGAAGCTCCCCGCATCTTTAAGAAAGCGGTGCAACAAGGGAAATTGGGAAAGCTCGTCATGGCCAGCGCCTACGTCAAATGGCACAGGTCGGACGAGTATTACGCTGCCGCGCCCTGGCGTGGCACCCTCGCGCTCGACGGAGGAGGCGCGTTGATCAACCAGTCGATTCATACCATCGACCTGCTGCGCTGGATCGCCGGCCCCGTGGTCCAAATATCCGCCTTCACCGGCAGGCTCCTGCACCCGCAAATCGAAAGGGAGGATACCGTAGTCGCATCCCTGCGCTTCGAAAACGGAGCGCTTGGGGTCGTCGAAGCGGCCACTTCCGTCTATCCGGGATTCAAACGGCGCCTCGAGCTAACAGGAACCGAAGGGACCGTGATTCTTGACGGCGACAACATCACGACCTGGGCGCTGAAGGACGGATCCGCGAACCCTCTTCCGCCCACCACGGATGTATCCAATGGGTCCGCAAATCCCATGGCCATTGACTGTGAGGGGCACCATAGAGTGATGGAGGATTTTGTGGCGGCCATCCTGGAAAACCGCGCGCCCAGAGTCGACGGCCGGGAAGGGCGCCAGTCCCTGGACCTCGTGCTTGCAATTTACCGTTCCGCTGGCGAGGGTCTGACCCTGAAAATTTAATTTTCCATGGTTGAACCGTCCCGAGTTCGAAGGCCCGATGAAAAATTAAATTTTCAGGGTCAGACCGCAATGATGATGAAAAAGTTTGAAACGCTAAGGCGCATCGTAGATTCAGGATTGGTGGCAGTGATCCGGGCAGACAGCGCGGATCAGGCAATCCAGCTCGCGGAAGCCTGCCACAAAGGGGGTGTCGCCGCCATCGAAGTTGCCTTTACCGTTCACGGCGCCGAGGAGGCCATTCGGGAGCTTTCGAGGCGCTTCTCCAGGGGCGAGTTCGTTCTCGGGGCCGGCACCGTACTCGATCCGGAGACTGCCCGGATGGCGATGCTGGCCGGCGCGCAGTACGTCGTGACTCCTGCGCTGAACGAGGCGACGGTGCGGCTCTGCAACCGTTACCAGATACCGTGTATCCCCGGAGCGATGACCGTCGAGGAAGTGCTCCGCGCCATGGAGTGCGGCGCCGACATCGTCAAGCTCTTTCCGGGAGAATTGTTCGGCCCGAGCGCGATCCGCGCTATCCGCGGGCCCCTGCCGCAGGCCAACCTTCTTCCTACCGGCGGCGTAAATCTCGACAATGTGTCCGATTGGATCAAGGCCGGAGCTGTCGGCGTTGCCGTTGGAGGCGCACTCACCGGCCCTGCGAAGCCGGGCGATATGCAAGCAGTCACGGAAACCGCAAGAAAATTCCTCGAGAAAATCCAGGCCGCCCGGCTCAAATGAAATCCACCACAAAGACACCAAGAAAGCAGATCTTTGTGCCTTCGTGTCTTGGTGGTGAATACTGATCACATCACCGGGCCGATGCGCCAGGGGGCAAATTCCTTGTGTCCCAGGATCTCGGCTTTTGTGCGTTCGCCCGACGCGACGCGCACGATGTGTTTGTAAATTTCGGCCCCCTTCTCCGGTACCGTGCATTTCCCGTCGATGATCTGGCCGGCGTTCACGTCCATGTTGTCATTCATGACCTTGAAGATGCGGCTGTTGGTCGCAATTTTGAGGACGGGAACAATAGGGAATCCTATAGCCGAGCCGCGGCCTGTAGTAAAGCAGATGATGTTGCAGCCTCCGGCGGCAATCCCCGTGATGGACACCGGATCGTAGCCTGGGGTGTCCATGACGATGAGTCCCTTGAGCGTGACCTGCTCGGCATAGTTCACCACGCCGGTCAGCATGGTCGTCCCGCCCTTCATGACCGCGCCCAGGGATTTCTCGACGATGTTCGTGATGCCGCCGCGTTTGTTGCCGGGAGCCGGGTTGCTGTCCATCGTGGCGCCGAATCGTCCGGCATATTCCTGGAATCTCTTGATGACGTAAACCAGCTTCTTTCCGGTCCCGGCATCTACGGCGCGACGGGTGAGGACCTGCTCGGCGCCGTAGATCTCCGGCGTTTCCGCCAGGACAACGCCTCCGCCGGCGGCGATGAGCAGATCGCTCGCGCATCCCAACGCCGGGTTGGCGGAAATTCCGGAGAAGGCATCGGAGCCGCCGCAATTCAACCCGACGAGGATGTGTTCGACCGACTCTTCCGTGCGCCGGAAGGACTGCACGACCTCCATCAACTCTCGCACCTTTTGGGCTCCCGCCGCGATGGTCTTGCGCGTGCCTCCGGTAGTCTGGATCTCCATGCCCTCGACGGGTTTCAGCTCTCGGATATTGGGGCCGCTCCCGGAATAACGCGTGATGCTGTTCATCTCGCAGCCCAATCCCACGACCACCACGCCGGCAACATTCGGATTGAGGATCATTCCTTTCAAGGTCCGTTCCAGTTGCTCCAGATCCGGACCGTCGTGGTGACCGCACCCCTCCTGATGAGGAAGGGCGACCACGCCGTCGATGTTGCCGGACCGCAATCCTTCGAATTCCTTCGCAATTCCTTCGCACACGTGACTGGAGCAGTTGCTGGTCGCCACAACCGCGATGTAGTTGCGCGTCCCCACGCGGCCGTCCGAACGCCGGTAGCCCATGAAAGTGCGCGGGAGATCTCCGGGCAGCTCGGGCGGCTGCGGCCGGTCCACAGCGTACTCGTGGTGGTCCAGATCGTGCGCCAGCTCCACGTTGTGGGTGTGGACCCATTCTCCCGGCTGAATCGGGTACAAAGCTTTTCCGATTATCTGGGCGTACTTGTAGATATAGGAACCTTGGGAAATCTCGCGCAGCGCAAACTTGTGACCGGTCGGAATGCTGTCTTTCAGGTGGATGTGCTCGCCTCGGTAGTGAACCGTAATGCCGCGACCCAAGTCCTGCCGGGCCACAGCGACGTTGTCATTGGAAGAAAGCAGGACCGCTTTTTCCTCAAGCGAGTACGTGCCCGTAATAACAGCGGGCCCGACGTTGTAGGTTTCTAAGATCGGAAACGATGCATCTTCGCCCATGA
>Ga0066676_10000853_pt1 | contig 11738 bp, 8 predicted proteins | sample GraSoiAngelo_125_FD_62293 | JGI IMG/M metagenome (GOLD analysis project Ga0066676, IMG submission 62293) | Grasslands soil microbial communities from the Angelo Coastal Reserve, California, USA - 14_0927_05_40cm | ecosystem: Environmental > Terrestrial > Soil > Grasslands | place: USA...
CGCGCGGCAACTTCTTGAAGCACCTAATCCTCAGTTGAACGGTTCGGATCTAATCCTATGCAATGGACTGTTACATCATTTGGATGATGAAGAAGTGCTTTGCGTCTTGAAACTGGCAAAGCAAATTCTCAGCATTACTGGGCGACTAGTTTGCTTTGAGCCCACATACCTGGCTCATCAAGGACTGTTTTCCGTATGGCTTATGAGTAGAGACCGAGGGAAGAATGTGCGGTTCGAAGATGAATGGAAACAGCTTGTCAGCACTGTCTTCGAGCGTTTTCAAACCAGTATTGCCACGAATTTGTACAGGCTGCCTTACATACACATCATTATCGAGTGCAGAAGAGCCGTTTAATCTGGATTGAAAAGCCTGAGCCGCGCAAGAGAGCAGAGCTGTAGAGTACCCGCTCGCAGTTCTTCTCCATTCGGACAACCGATCGAATCGTCTAAGGACAGGTCATGACAAAGATAAACGCGCGAGAGGGTTCTCCTTTAATCCAATGGGGCGCGATAAGCGTATTGGGATTGGTAAATGTTGCCGTCTTCCACGCCCATTACTTTGGCAATGATTGTTTTCCATGGGACTTTTGGAAGGCCTATTATACAATCATTCCGTTCTGGACGACTGCAGTAAGCCAGCATGTGCTTCCCGAATGGGTCCCTTTTGCGGGAATGGGATACCCATTCTTCATCAATCTCCAGTCGAGTTTTTTTTATCCGCCGCTTTGGTTGTTCGTTTTGCCAGGTATTCACTATTCCTTACACACCGCAGTAATAATGCAGTGCCTCCACGTATTCTGGGGAGCGTGTGGAGCATTTTTTCTGCTTCGGGTTCTGACGAACGATTGGCGTAGCGCATTGTTTGGAGCATTGGCTTACGAGTTTTTTGGTGGCTTCTACAGCAATGCGGAGCACATGGACATCGTCCGGGCCTATGCGTGGTTGCCTTGGTTGTTTTGGGCCGCCACCGTGAAGGGCACGCTTCAAATTAGGAATCTGCTGCTGCCCGTGATCGTTTATTGTGTAACGACGGCAAGTTATCCTGGAAATGTCGTGTCGCATAGCTTCTTAGTGGGTGTTTACCTTCTCTATCAATTCTATCAACCGTCGGCGCGTTCGGACCGGCGGAGTGTGCTAATAATCGTCGGGTTGCTTGCGTTAGGGTTTATTCTTTCGCTGGTAGCGCTTGGTCCGGCATTTCTTTTGCGGGACCAGTTAACTCGCGCGAGCGCGAAGCTTCCGACAGCTTCGTTGGCTTTCCAGGATTGGCTGTCGCTTATAGCTCCCTGGACATTCGGAACGATGCTTATTCCTGGGTACCTTGGGGATCCTTCGATGATCTCGGTGTTCGTCGGGCTTCCGACTATTACGTTGATCATCCTTATTCAAAGGACGACTGCAAAACGATTCACAGTTTGGTGGGTGTTGTTGATTCTCGCAGGAGTACTCGCTTTCGGTAAGCTGTCGATCTTGTATCGCGGGTCCCTCACAATCTTACCGATTCTTGGCTTTTCTCGCATGGCTTCATCTGATTACAGAGGAGTAGTCGGATTAGCCTTGATCGTCCTGGCTTCAGCGTCTTTGAGCGAGTTTCTCGGCGCCAGTAGAGAGGCTCAGCGAGAACTCATACGAACGAGGTTCAAGTATCTCGGCTTACTATTGGTGGTCGTTATGTCTGGCGTTTTTGGTGTTTTCATGCCACCCCAAGAGAATATCTGGATAGTGGTGATTTGGGTGGCGACTTTGGTGGCGCTCTGCTTCCAATGTTCGAAGCTCGTAGGCTGGCCTTCGATGTCGGCTGCTCTCCTTTGTGTATTAGTTCTTGTGAGTGGCTGGCATGTAATTTCTGTCTCGAACTGGACTTGGACGGCGCAAGGCGAGGATATCGATGCGTCGTACAAACGGAGCATTGGTTTTTCTACTAGTTCCTGGCCTTTGCCTGTAGCTGAAAAGATCCGCGGGGTGCCCCTCAGACCGGCTCGTGTTGATCGAAAGCGAAGGGATTTCAGTTGGGCTGGTTATCTGGACGGAACCTATCAAATTAGCGACTGGAACAACACCGTGCTACAGCCACGCGCTAAACTGGAAACAGATCCAGCGTTGTCGAAATACATGCTACAGCCGCTGACGCCGTTGGTGTTCGCCGACAAGGAGAACTTATCCATTGACATGATTCGCAGCCGATTAGAGCAGCGTACTAACGGCGTCTTGGAACGACGGAACAGCGTAATTCCAGTTACATACGGGCTGAATAGCATCGCGTACCAAGTGAGGTTGAGCGAAGACTCCGTTCTTGTTGAGAACGAGATTTGGTTTCCCGGTTGGACAGGCAAACTCAAAAGAGACGGGCAACGGGTTGAGAACATCCCGGCGACGAACGTCGAGGAAACCCTGAGGGCGTGGCATCTGCCAGCGGGTCAATATAAGCTCGTAACGCAGTTCAGGACTCCCTACCTTCGTGCGTGCGCCATTATCTCTCTCGCAGGTTTGGCGATGTACTTGGGCTTAATAGCGATGGCGTATCGGCGTTGGCCCACGCAAAGCAAACAGCGGAACTCTCCACTGATGATGACGTCGGCACCCCTGGATTGAGGTGTAGATTCGGTTCAAATGAGTGTGACTGAGCATCCGACGAATATACGCAGAATCGTGGGCCACGCGCTCAGCGGATTTTGATCATTCAACTCCTGACCGGGACTACGCCGGTCGCGAAAGGATCGTCTCAAACCGCTCTTTAAACTTTAAGAACACTCTCTCAAACAAATAATAGCTTGCCGCGCTAACCGCAACGAGAGCAAGAGAGTTAATCACAAGTCCCAAGAGCCACGACATCAGGTTCGACTGTCCACCGGTTAGATAAGCACAGAACGATCTCACAGCAGCACTCGGTCTACCGTGTGCCAGGAATTTCTGATACACGTACAAGCCGTACGAGATTTTCCCCAGCCACGCGATCACGGAAAGCCTCAAGACAAAGGCCAGGAGTGGATTAGCAACAATGCAACAAACGCAAACAGCTACGAGAGCGTCCACTGCGCCGAGTTTCCACCAGACAGCTCCAGTCCAGGTCCAATTGTGGACGATCAAAGTTACCGTTACGATCGAGCCGCAAAAGAGCGCGACAGCAGCTACAGAATCAAACGCTGAACGCCGCAGTGCCAGCCAATTCTTCAGTTTTGGATAAACAACCGCGAGGATCCCTCCCAAAGCGAGCGGATCCAGCCTTGTGATTGTGCTAACCCAAAGCGCGGGATGTTTGAAACCAACAGTTACGTAGTAGTACCGCGCGACGAAGGAAACCGCAATCAATCCCACACAGCACTGCAGAAGTCGGCGAGGACTTCTTATAAGATAGAACATCAATATCGGCCATAACAAATAAAACTGCTCCTCAAGATTGATCGTCCAGAGATGGTTGCAAAATCCGTATGTTAAATAATGAAAAATTGCCGCGCTCCAGTTACCAAGCAGCAGGGCATTAGGTATGGCATGGTATTTTACATCATGGAGTAGGTTAGGGTTACCAAATCCCCCCGGGAAGTAATTGATCGCAGGTAAAAGTAAATAGTTCAGGAGAAGCGCCAGCCCCAAGAGCGGCCAAATCCGCAGAAACCGCCTACTGTAAAATCGCGGCAGCGATATTGAGCCTTTCGCTTGGGCCTCTAGCATCAATAGCGAAGTAATTAGAAACGAACTTAGGACGAGAAATATGTTTACGCCCACCCATCCGCTCGCACGCAACTGGCGCCAGAAGGGTCCGGGCCCTTCCGGATAATGATGAATCCATACCAGCAACACGGCAAGGCAACGGATGCCGTCCACTTCGGGCAGATAAAAGCGTTTCTTCTGCAGAGCTGGTTCGGGCTGCAACCGGGCTAATCTGCTGTCGCGAGAAGCAGGCGACTCAGTTGTCGGAAGTCTAGGGCCAACGGCAGACATGGCTTGACTGCGAAATCAGGCCGACGATCCTATTCTAGGTATTTCCCCAAGAACAAGTCCATGATGTGCTGAACTCCTGGGCCTCTCACGTGCCTTAGATCGGGGTCCCACGCCGCTGCACGGTCGGAGTTCTGGACGATCTCGTAGCTTGGAAAGTAATCGACATTTGAGTGGGCAGCAGCCCACTCCTGGGCGACTGCTCTCAACAGGGACTTGGCCCACGTATTCGCTACAACAATATCCATCGTGGAAAAGGTGTTCATCAAAGGCACCGGAGAAACTGTAACGATAATATGAACATCGGGATGTCCATATTGGGACAGCAACGCATGAATTGCTTCGAGGTTGGCCCAGTTTTCACCGAAACTGCTAAGCTGAAATTCGTATCGGTCCGGGTCGGTCTTGAACAAAGACGGTATGGGCGTTCGATTAACGAACACATTCGCTTTGACGTCGCGCCAGACCTCTGCCAGCCCCAGCGTGAGGACTACCGCCCGACAATTCCGTATCCGTTTTGTGACTGCTTGCATTAGCGCTCGCCGTTCGAGTGTTTCTTCCAGATCTGCAAACTCCAAAGTTGGGTTTGTGTGTGGATCGTACCAGGTTGTTTTTGTCAGTGGAACAATGGAGTCTCGCGGGAATTCTACGTCCGGATCAAGCGCCCAGCGCAGTTCATTCAGGATTGAATAGGTGTTGTATTTGTTGGTAAATCCGAGTCCCGATCCTTCTCTGTTAGCGGGTTGAAGTTTGGCAAATTCGGGCGCTGCGCTTTCAACGGCTATCTTGTGCCCGGCTAGGGACTTTTCGATACCTCGCGCAAAACAGGAGCCGATCGCGTAGAACTTGTCCTCTTCGCAGAGCTTGAATTTTGGGACTACGTGAGGAATGAAACAAGTCTGACGCAGCCGCTGGTATGCGTATCTGCCAACTGGATCATTGGGATCAGTGTTGTCCTTGTACCAAATCGCAGCGGGATTCTCGCGGTAATTGTTAACGGCTTCAGTCGCAGTCGCCACGTAATGAGGCGGGGTCGAAAAGCGGTGCGGGTCCGGTGGAGCAGGGCCAATCGATTGATCAGCAGATGGTGGCGAGACGACGTCATTCGTGATCTGCATAACACTGCGGCAGGATATGAGGCTGAATTGCCAGCTAAGCACAGCACGCCTTTTTCGCCAGCGGGAATTGCTATGTAAAAGTAGTAGCTCGTCGTCCCGCTGACTCACCCCTGCGCAAGCAGATAAATTGCGACCAGCGTGAGCAGAAAGTAGGGAACAAGCACTGCCGCGCCAGCATACTCTTTCGCGATTCGCTGCCCAAAAAACAGCGCCGTGATGGCTGCGGCGGAAAGAATTGCCCCGTAGAATGTGACCGTCGAATCTCGCAAAAGGAGTACAAGCAGGCAGCCAATCGCGCTCAATACGCTGGCCGCGACCTCCAGGATTGTGATGCAGATCAGCAGCGCGGGAACGATTCCAGCCAGCGGACTCTTCGCGAAATGTCCGCTTAGCCATTCAAGGTTCCCAGGGCGATCGACGACTTTGTCGATCCCCGACTGCAGAAACAGAATCGCCAGAAAAGCGGAGGCCAAAATCTGCATCAGGTAAGTGGCTTCGGGCGCGCGCAAAACTACGATCATCAGCGCAGCTTAGCCGAAACGGCGCAGATTTGTCGATGCCCTGATCTTCGGGGACAAAAAAACAGGGACGCGGTCACCCGCGTCCCTGATTGGTAGAACTACTTCGCGATTACGATTGTTACGGGCCGACGTGCGCGTAATACGCGAAATGCAGATCGTTGTCGCCCTCACCGTCGAGGTTAACCCACCCCTGGACCGTGCTACCTATTGCTGTACTCACCGTGACCGTGAGCCTGGTCGAACCGCCTCGCGCCAGCGCTGCGCTGCTCGATGGCGATGGCGGGCGAAAGTCCTTGAATGAAATCCACGTTTGGCTTTCCAATCGATCGAGAAATTGCCGTGCATAAGCGGAGACGTTTTCGACGTAGCGCCGTTGACCTTCGGCATAAAGAGTGTCGAAAGCCAAGGAGGATTTTCCCGAACCGCTCAAGCCGGTGATGACCAGCAGCTTCTCCCGTCGAATTTCCACGTGAAGGTTCTTGAGATTGTGCTGGCGAGCACCACTAATTTTGATAACCTGTGCAGTCATTCTGACCACAAACGTCGAACCTTCTACTCAAGCACACCGTCCTTCCTTCTCCAGCAAATTGTGGTATCCGACCGGATATTCAGCGATTAACAGTCCTCGCACTTCAGGACTACAGCGACCCAGATTCGGAGCCCAAATGAGGTCAACGGGAGAAACGGCTTGCGGGCGCTGAACGCGATAGCAAGATACAACCTTGAGAGCCAAAGGGAGCTCAAGCAGCCAACCAACGCTCCACACCGCTAAGTATGGGACCTACGGGAACGCCCGCTCAAACAGACGAGCAAACCCGTGTCGTGCGCTTGGAGTATGCCTCCCGCGGGCGGCCCGCTATTTCTAAAACGAGAGAATCCGCAATGCAGCGCTATTTTTACACGTCACTCGCATCGTACCTGTCGCTGTATGTTCGTCCGGAAGATGAAATTGTTGAGATCGCTCCTCGCAGCGCAGGCTTGGCTGAGCGATTTGCAAACTATCGCGCAGTCTCCAGTGTCGCAGCGCTGAAAACGCTTGATCAACCAGCGCGAGATTACGTGCTGCTAAACGGGACAATCCATTATGAGCGCGACATCCAGGAGATGCTAAATCAGCTAGGGAAATCCCTAGAGGGAGCCGCGCGAATATTGTTCGTCTATTACAGCATGCTCTGGAAGCCTCTTGCCTTGCTAGCATCAAAGTTTGGCATGCGCAGTCGCACTCCGGAACAGAACTGGATCGCTCACGAAGATCTAGAGAATCTCTGCCATCTTGCCGGGCTGCAGATCATCCGCGGGGACGTAAAGTTGCTCTGTCCAATTCCCATTCCGCTACTGGCAAACTTTCTAAATCGTTATCTGGCGCCGCTCCCCTTTTTTCGGCTGTTCACGATGCTCAACATCGTTATCGCACGCCCCCTTAAACCGATCGGCGAAGCACGTCCCTCGGTTTCTGTTATTGTGCCGACTCGCAACGAAGCAGGGAACATCAACAATATTCTTGTGCGTTGCCCGATGATGGGACCAGAGGACGAGATTATCTTCGTCGAAGGCAATTCCACGGATGACACATGGGAAAAAATCCAACAGGCCGCGAGCGCCTATAAAGGCGCTCATCGCCTAGTCCTTGCGCAGCAGAAAGGTCAGGGAAAAGGTGATGCGGTGCGCATGGGTTTCGACCTGGCTACAAGAGACATTCTGATGATTCTCGATGCGGACTTGACCACGCCGCCGGAGGAACTGCCGAAATTTTACAACGCGATTGCCGAGAACAAAGCGGAGTTCGTTAACGGCAGTCGGCTCGTTTATCCCATGGAGAAGCAGGCCATGCGCTTCTTCAACATACTGGCAAACAAATTTTTCGCCGCCTCCTTTTCCTTTGTTCTCGGCCAACGCTTCAAGGACACCTTGTGCGGCACCAAAGTGCTTTCGCGGGCGCACTACCAACGCCTCGCAGCGACGCGGGAATTTTTTGGAGATTTTGATCCTTTTGGAGATTTTGATCTTCTTTTTGGCGCAGCTCGAATGGGGCTGAAGATTGTTGAGATTCCCGTGCATTACCACGAGAGAACATACGGAACAACCAACATCCAGCGCTGGCACCACGGATTAATTCTTCTTCGGATGCTGATGTTTGCTGCATGGCGGATGAAGTTTCTCGGGCATGAAACCTTGCATCCGCAATAAGGGCCGGGCAAACGGCAGTGATGCTAATACTGGGTTCCCTCTGCTCGTGCTCTGCAGAAACGGGTTGGAGAACGAATCATCGGCATGAGTAGAAAGAGAGAGCCTTCGCAGTATTTCGACGGCAGCTTGGATTCCGAGATTGACCCGAAACCGTCGAATTCGTCAGTGCGAGGCCGCATCCATCGAGAGATCGAACACGGGCGTTTTCTGGCGGAACATGGGGCAGGGGAGATTTGGAATTGGGAAGGCCCGGCTGGCAAACAGCGTTGGACGCGCCGCGTGAAGATGCTCAGCGACCACCTCCGGACAGGGATGAGCGTGCTTGAACTGGGATGCGGTACCGGCTATTTCACCGGGGAACTGGCTCGCTCTGGAGCGGACATTGTCGCGGTGGACGTGTCACCTGAGCTTCTGGAAATCGCGAAGGTGGATTGTGCTGTGGCCAATGTTCGTTACGAAATCCAGAACGCCTGCGCGTTAAGCTATCCTGACGCCGTCTTTGATTCGGTGATCGGCAGTTCAGTTTTACACCATTTGGAGATCCAGGAGGCACTACGTGAAATTTACCGGGTGTTGAAACCCGGCGGCACGATCTACTTTACCGAGCCAAACATGCTGAACCCGCAGATCGCCATACAAAAAAATATTCCCTGGGTAAAGCGGAAGCTTGGCGATTCAGCGGATGAAACAGCGTTTTTTCGATGGCCGCTGCGGCGGTTACTCCAACAAACAGGATTCCGCGATGTGCGAATCGAGCCGTTTGATTTTTTGCACCCGAAAACACCTCTTCCCGTCGTCAACCAGTTGAACGCCCTTGGCCGTTTTCTTGAGAACGTGCCGGTGATCTCGGAGTTTGCTGGCTCACTTTATATCCGGGCCGTCAAATTGAGCAGCACGATGATTATGCAGACCGAGGAGGCGAAAGATCGTGCCGCAACATTGCGTAACCGGGCACGGCTCGGTGCCAATAAGAATCTTCTCTTCTGGTACCGCGAACTTTACCGTGATCAGTTCAAGAACTTTCCCGATCCGGCAGCGCTCTCCGTACTCGAGGTAGGAAGCGGCACATCGCCTCTGAAACAATTTCTCTCAAACGTTGTCACCAGCGATGTACTTGACCTCGACTATCTTGATCTTGTGTTTGACTGCCACGAAATCGACAAGCTGGAAGCGATCAGGGACGGAAGCCTTGATGTTATGACGCTGACCAATGTGCTGCATCACCTCAAGAGCCCTATTACGTTTCTCAATCGGGCCGCAGGCAAGTTGAAACCCGGCGGCAAAGTGATCGCCACTGAACCGTTCTTTTCACTTCTATCGACTCCGATCTTTAAGTCTCCGATCCTTAAGTATTTGCATCACGAGCCGGTTGACTTCGGCATTTCTGAGCCGGAGCTAAAAAATGTTGGGGGACCGCTGGCGTCTGCAAACATCGCGTTGCCATGGCTGATTTTTTTCAGGAAACACGAATGGCTGCGACGCTTGAATGCCAGCTACGATCTTGAGAGTCTTTCACTGCGTTTCTTTAGCTCGCTATCGTACATGCTTACGGGTGGAATATCGCACCGGCTGCCGATTCCACGCTTCATCTATAGCGCGTTGTTTCCAATAGACCTCGCCCTCAGTCGCAGCTTTCCAGGCTTCTGCGCAGCATTCTTTACCGTAACTCTAACGCGACGCTGATGCGGCTGGTCCCGGTTCTTCGCGAAATTGGCAACAGAGTCTACGATCGCGCGTTTCCCATTTACGTCCTGTGTTATCGTGCCTTTAAGGCCTACGCTGATCGTGCGGAGCGTAAGCTCTTGCGAAGAACGCTGTCGCCGGGAGATGTCGCTGTCGACGTAGGTGCGAATATCGGCATCTATACGCAGCTTCTCTCCCGTTGGGTCGGTCCGACTGGGCTTGTTCACTCGTTCGAACCGTCGCCGGAAAATTTCAGGCGCTTGCAGTCTGCCACGCGCAAGCTTGTAAATGTGCGCTTATCGCAGTCCGCCGTTGGCGAATCCAGCCGGAGAACTACACTCTACGTTTCGGATAAGCTCAACGTCGATCATCGCGCGTATTCGCCCGAAGGAGATTCGCGTCATACGGTGCCTATCGAAATGATAGCGCTCGACGACTACTTCAAGCCTGGCGAACGCGTGGATCTCATCAAAATGGATATCCAGGGATATGAGCTTCACGCTTTGCGCGGAGCCAATCGTGTTCTGGCGGATAATCCGGGTATAAAGTTGCTTTTTGAATTTTGGCCGTACGGCTTAAAACAAGCCGGAGCGAAGTGGGTTCAATTGGTTGATGCTCTTAGAAGTAAGAACATGACGGTTTCAGAAGTGACGACGCATGGACTCGTACCGCTCCGCTTCGACTCAATTAGCGAGACTGCCGATTGTTACGTAAATCTGTTTTCATCACGGCGCTCATAATCGGGGCGACCGCTGGCGCGCGGCGGCACCCTCTCACCGCGAATGACGACACCTTTTTATACCGAGGGGCAACGTCGCTAGATTTTTCGGTCCATTACTTCGGAGTAAGCTTTAAGGTCGTTGCTTCGGCAGCGGCACGTTCAGCCGGGAAACATCAACTTGCGGCAAGCGCCGCCATGGTCATTCTCGTTAACGCCGTCCTTGTACCACACGGCGGCCGGGTTTTCGCGATGATTTTTCATCATTTCAGCCGCACTCGCCACGTATGGCGATTTCGACGACGATTGGCAGCGACCTCGCGAGTCGAGCCGCTCGATTCGTCAACGGATGGTTCCGACATGATTGATTCGTGATCTGAATAAACGCTTAGCCTGTCTGTTCAGCGGGCCCTGGCAACATCAATACCAATCCGCCGGCTTCCAAAACGCGGTGCCACCCAGGGTCTATGGATTTGAGTGTAGCTAATACTCTCTCGCTTTGCGGTTCGGGAACGGCGACCGCGTTTGCGCGGCCGGTTTCTATTACCTTCCGAAATTTCAGCTCCGACGCCTTAACTCGCTCGGGACTGCCGAGTCGCTCTCCGACAACAAAAGCCGCCGCTTGGTTGCGAAGGTTGCCTTCTTCCGGGTTGCCTGCGTTGGCGAAATAATGCGTGACCAGTCGGGGCGCAACCACTTTCATTTCGGGAAACAGGAGCGGCAACTCACAACCAGCCGTCCAAATGGGCGCGAGCAGCTTGGCATGGGCGATGTACCTGCCGGCAGCCTTGGCAAAATCAATGTTCGCCGGAAGTAATTGACATTCCGTCGGCGACTTCCAACCAACGCCAAGCCTCGGATCTCGTGGCAAAATTGAAACTCCCCGGTAGGTGAACATGAAACTCACTATAATCGCCGCGAGCGCTGTTCCAGTGACTGCTCGGTCCCTTGCATTGGATGGTCGCATGAGCCGGGGACCCCCCGCTGCGATCAAGGCGCATAGAAATGGGAGCGGGAGAAGGTAAACAAGTCGAAAGTAAGAGTAAGCGAAGATATTTTTTATCCACCAGGGCACGAGCAATGGATTCAAGCACAGCAGCCACACGGCACAGAGGTAAAAGAAGAGAAAGAGCCCCGCTCGCCCTCTAACGAGCAATAGCGGCACCGCGACCATCAGTATTACACAGCGCAGATACTCAGCAGGTCCTCCAATGACAAAATCCACGGCCGGGCGCCAAGGCATGTAGCGTGGTCCGAACATCCGCGTGTCGATCGGTTTCGGAATGATATTGAGTGCCAGCAAAGCCAATATCGCGACCGGATATAGCATGGGAATCGCCAGATACACCCCACGGCGAAATTCGTGCCACCAATTGAATCGGTGCTTGCGTTGGAATCTCTCAACCGCAAAGAAAGCTACCCAGGAGCAACCGATTACTGCCGGCATCAGGAAAAGCGCAGTGTTGCTCAGACCCACGCCAGCAATGCCAAGGAACGTCAGCCATAGTACGTCGCTTTTGTTCCCTTTCTGCATGAATCGGTAAGAAAGCGCGAGACCTATCGGCAAAAGCAAAA
>Ga0066676_10000880_pt1 | contig 11608 bp, 8 predicted proteins | sample GraSoiAngelo_125_FD_62293 | JGI IMG/M metagenome (GOLD analysis project Ga0066676, IMG submission 62293) | Grasslands soil microbial communities from the Angelo Coastal Reserve, California, USA - 14_0927_05_40cm | ecosystem: Environmental > Terrestrial > Soil > Grasslands | place: USA...
GAAATCGATGATCTTCTGCTGGGCACCGTCCTCTTCCAGGATCAAGTCGTCCTTCTTCAGGTCGAGAGCGTAGTGCCTCTCGCCCTCCCGGCTGTAGGCCGTGGCGTACAGGATGACGCGGTTCACCTCGACCGCGTAATTGAGGACCACGCGCTTCAGGATGACCGTGTCGGAGACGGTGACGCCTTCCTTGTGGTAGGCCGTGGCGCGGATGACCCAGGAGCGCGGCTCGGCGCCGAAGTCGAAGAAGCACTTGTACGGCGCCTCGGTGTCGATGAACACGAGCCGGTCGTCCACGAAGAACTCGACCTTGTCGACCAGCGCGGGGTCGGCCGCGGTCACCTCCGCGTCGATCTCCGATCGGCCGAAACGGAAGTCGTTGTGAGCGGGATTGGTGATCCGGATGGAGAACCCCTTGCGGGTGCGCACCTGCGGCGGTTTCGGCAGGGTCTTCTCGGTGCCTTCGGCCGGCGCCGCCTCGGGCGCCGCGGGAAGCGGCGCGACGCCGGGTGCTGTCGGGGGTGCAGGCGAAGGCGCCGGGGAAGGGCCCGGCTCCTGGCCTCGCGCGCCCGCGCCGGTCCAGGCCAGGAGAAGGGACAGAGCGAAAGCGCGCGTGAGCGGCGCACGACAGGGGCGCGCGGCGATCCGCATCATGGCGCGCTCCCCGTGGCGCGTCCCTTGGGTTCCGTGCCGAGGTCATTCAGAATCTTCTCCACGTGCGCGTTGTCCGGTCCGGGCGCGGCGCGCTCGAGGAACGACTCGTAGGCGGCGCGGGCGTCGTCCTTCTTCCCGAGACGCAGGTAGGCGTTGCCGAGATACAGGTAGGCGCGCTCGTCGTTCGGGGAGCGGCCGAGGTACGAGGTGAACGCCTGGGCCGCCTGCTCGTCGAGATGCAGCCCGGCGCGCGCCACCCCGAGGTTGAACAGCGCGGCGGCGCTCAGGTCAGGAGCGGCCTTCACGCCCGGGGCCGCGATTCCGGGCGCCGCTTCGGGCATTGCGGCGGGAGCGCCGGCGCCGGCCAGGCTCTCGAACAGGTCGGCCGCCTGGGAAAGAAGGCCCGCGGCCATGAACTCGAGACCCGCCTGATAGCGCACCTGGGCCGCATCGAGCGGCGGAGCGGACGCCGTCGTGCCGGAAGGTCGCGCGGGGCCCGCCGCCGCGGCGGCGCTCGCCGGCGACGTTTCGACGAGAGTCGCCGCCAGCACCAGAAGATCGGCAGCGTGCCTGTGCGCCCCCTGGCTCGAGACAAAGCGCGCCAGGTCGATGAACGCCTGCGGCCGGGGCGGAGGCGCCTCGGTTGCGGCCTTGAGCGAGGCATGGCGGGTGGCGTCCAGGCGGGCGCTTTTCAGGGCCTCGGCGACGGCGCGGCGCATCAGAGTGTCCTCGATGCCGCGCTCGTAGAGACCTTGCAGGACCTCGACGGCGGCGTCGAAGTCCTCCTGCGAGCGTTTCAGATCGGACAGGACGAGGTGCGCCTCGGGGCTGTTGTTGTCCTGCGCCAGGGCCGCCTGGATCTGCGCTTCGGCCCGCCGGAAGCTCTGCAGCTCGAGGTAGATCCGCGCCAGGGAGACGTAAGGCTCCGGATCCTGCGGCGACAGCGTCTGCGCCTTGCGGATGGCGGCGATGGCGTCGTTGTACATCCTCTCCTTCGCGGAGGCGACGCCGAGGCGGGTGTAGGCGCTGCTGAAGTCGGGCTTCACCGAGATCGCCTTGAGGAAGAGAACGATGGCGTCCTCGGGACGGTTCTTGCGCAGGTAGAGGTCGCCGAGGTGCGTGTAGGCGTCGCCGAAGGCGACGTTGATCTCGAGCGCCTTGCGGTACTGCTGCTCGGCCTGGTCGTCTTCGCCTTTCACCTCGAACAGGCGACCGAGACCGTCGAACGCGGCGGCGTACGCCGGCTGCAGCTCGAGGGCGCGCAGGTACTCGGCGCGCGCCTCGGTCGTATCGCCCTGTTTCAGATAGGCGTCGCCCAGGGCCAGGTGGGCCTGCACGTAATCGGGCTGCAGGTCGAGGGCGATCTTGAGCGGCTCGATCGCCTCACCGTAGCGCCGGTCGGCGAGCAGCGATAGTCCGAGGTAGTGGAACGCCATGAACGAGTTGAGATTGAGATTGACGACCTGCCGGAACGCCTCGATGGCGTCCTTGTACTTTCCTTCCTTGTAGAGGCGCATCCCCTCCGACTGCAGCTTGAACGAGGTCGTGCGGGCTTCGCCGGCCGAGATCGCGTAGGTCGGAAAGGGAGCGGCGGCGGCCCAGGACAGAAACGCTCCGACGGCGAGGACGCCGGTCAGGCGGACGGAGACAGGCCTGCGAAGAAGCATCAGTACGCGCTCAACTCCTGCATCGCGCGGACGAGGTCGTCGACCTGCGGCAGGATCCGGTCCTCGAGCCCCGGCTCGTAGGCGACGAAGGTGTCGAGGGCGGCGACGCGGCGGACGGGAGCGTCAAGGAACTCGAACAGCCGGTCGGCGATCAGGGCCGCGATTTCCGCGCCGTAGCCGAAGGACATCGAGTCCTCGTAGGCCACGATCACCTTGCCGGTCTTGGCCACCGAGGCGGCCACCGTCTCCCAGTCGAACGGATTGAGCGAACGCAGATCGACGACCTCGCTCTCGGTCCCCTGCGTCGCCACCGTCTTCGCGGCGCGCAGCGATCGCTCGACCAGAGCACCGTAGGTCACGACGGTCAGATCGCCGCCCTGGCGCACGACCCTGGCGCGGCCGAACGCGATGGAGTGGTCCGGACCGGGGTAGGGGCTCTTGTTGTAGGTCTGTCGGTAGAGGTGCTTGTGCTCCAGGAACATCACCGGGTCGTCGCACCGGATGGCGGTGCGCAGCAGTCCGTTCGCATCCAGGGCGTTCGAGGGCATCACCACGCGCAACCCGGGAATCGCCGTGAGCAGCGACGCGCCCGACTGGCTGTGGTACACGGCGCCACCCTGCAGGTAGCCGCCGACGGGCACGCGCACGACGACCGGGCAGGAAAAAGCGCCGTTCGAACGCCAGCGCATCGGTGCGAGCTCGTTGCGCACCTGCATCATCGCCGGCCAGAAATAGTCGAAGAACTGGATCTCGACGACCGGCTTCAGGCCGCGCGTCGCCATGCCGATGGCCCGGCCGATGATGGCCGCCTCGGCGAGCGGCGTGTTGAAGACGCGCTCCGCCCCGAAGCGTCGCTGCAGATTGTGCGTGACCTTGAAGACTCCACCCTTCCCCTTCACCGCGTTCAGATGGTCCGCGCGGCTGCAATCGGCCACGTCCTCTCCGAACACCACGATCCGGTCGTTGCGCTGCATCTCGTCGCGCAGGCAGTCGTTCAGGAGGTCGACCATGGTGCGCGGCTCGCCCGAAAGGCTGGGGGGAGCGTCGAAGCGGACGGAGGTCGGATCGACCTCTTCGGAAAAGACATGCAGGGTGACGGTTGCGGGGTCGGGCTTCGGGGCCGCGAGCGCCGACTGCGCCGCCTCGTCCACCTCGCGGTCGACCTCCTCGCGGACGGCTTCCAGGAACCCCTGGTCGGCCACCCGGCTCTGGATCAGGATCTGCCCGAAGACCGGGATCGGGTCGCGCCTCGCCTCTTCGTCGCGCTCGGCCTCGGTCTTGTAGAGGCGCTCGTCGTCCGACAGCGAGTGCGAGTACGGGCGGATGGTGCGGGCGTGCACGAGCGCCGGGCCGGTCGGGGCCGAACGCAGGTGGTCGATGGCGCGCTTCAGCACGGCATACGATGCGATCGGATCGCAGCCGTCCACCTCCTCGACCTGGAGCCCCGGAAAGGAGCGCGCCAGGGCCGAGATGCTGCCGCCGGCGGTCTGCACCTCGATCGGCACGGAGATGGCGAAGGAATTGTCGGTGATCAGATACAAGACCGGCGCTTTGCGCAGGCAGGCGGCGTTGATCGACTCCCAGAATTCTCCCTCGCTGACGGCGCCGTCGCCGCCGGAGACATACACCACGGCGTCGGAGTCCGGGTCGAGCATCCGCTCGGCCTCGGCGCAGCCGACCGCCTGCAGGAATTGCGTGCCGGTCGGGCTCGACTGCGACACGATCCGCAGGCCGGCGTGGCCCCAGTGGCTCGGCATCTGCCGGCCGCCCGAGGCCGGATCCTCGGACGATCCGACGGCCTCGAGGAACATCTCGCGCGGCGTGACGCCGAGCTGCAGGCAGAGCGCCCGATCGCGGTAGTACGGGTAGAACCAGTCATGCCCGGGACGCAGAAGCCGGCCGGCCGCGGTCAGGACCGCCTCGTGGCCGGCGCCGCTGATCTGAAAGTAGATCTTGTTCTGGCGCTTGAGCTGGATCTCCTTGTCGTCGATCCGGCGCGACAGGAGCATGGTTCGGTAGATCGCGATCAAATCCTCGCGGGCCAGCCCGAGGTTCTTGAGTTCCTGCGGGTCGAGCTCGCCCTTGACCCGGCTCGGCTCGGCTGTCTTGGCGCGCATTCGGGGGGTGCCCTCCTCAAAAGCCCCTGCCTGGCTATGATACCCGCCGGGCGCCCGCGGCGCGAGCCGGACGGGTGACCAGGGTCCCGGGCGTCCCGGGCTCGGCGTAGACGCCACGCACCGCGTCTTCGGGCTCGGGCATGAGGCTCCTGCGACTCGCGAGCGCCTCTGCTTCGGCCGCCTCGACCTCGGCGATGACCCTCGCCTCGGTCTCCTCCAGGATGCGGGCGTTGACCGCGCGGCGGCCACCGGCCGCGCGCTTCCTGCCATCCAGGGCGGGGGCGTCCTCTTTAAGATAGGCCTCATACGTGCCGATGGGATCCCGGAGCCCCCAATAACGGAATTGTTCGTTGGTGAACAGGGCCCGGGCCTCGGCCTCGTCGTGAGTGGCGTGCCCTCCCATCCGGAACGTTCGGGCGGTCAGGAGGAAGGGTCCCTTCCCCTTGCGGCAGCGCTCCGCAAGGAGACTCGTCGCCGCGTACACGTCCAGAACGTTGTTCCCCTCGCAGGAGGCTCCGTCCATGCCGTAGACATGCCGCAGCTCGTCCATCGGCCCGCGGCTGTGCTTCTCGACGGCGGTGCCGAGCGCCACCTGGTTGTTCTGCACGACGAAAATCACCGGCACGCCGAGGACGGCGGCGAAGTTGATCCCCTCGTGGAAGGCGGAGGTCCGGCTGGCGCCGTCACCGAGCCAGGTCAGCCCGACGCGCTTTTCCCGGCGCTGCTTGAAGGCGAGGCCGATCCCCGTGAAGACCGGGACGAAGCTGCCCATCAGGCTGGTCGGGGGGAGAACACCCAGCGAAGGGTCGCCGGTGTGCAGGTCGCGGCCGCGCGTGATCTGGTCGGCGGTGCCGAGGTACGCCTTCAGCATCTGCGCCACCGGCATCCCCATCTCGCAACAGGCTCCCGCATTTCGGATCATCGGTCCGACGATGTCGCCCTTCCTGAGGGCGTGCGCGGCGCCGACCGTGACCGCCTCTTCGCCCGTGCCGAGCCAGGCCTTCGAGAGGATTCCCTGCCGCACCCAGCGCTTGAGGCTGATGTCGTGCAGCCGGAAGCGCAGCATTCCCTCGTAGAGACGCACGAGGGCCTCCCCGTCGAGCTTCTCGATGAGACGGGCGCGCCGCGGGTCGCGCCTCAGGGTCTCGCGGTACTCCGCCATGACCTCCGGGTCCGGCTTGAAGGCGACGTACTCGGGAGGATCGTAGGCCGCGTAGCGCTTCATCGGCGCATGAGCTCCTTCATTTCGCGCACGGCCCTCTCCATGCCGACGAGAGAGGCGCGCGCCACGATCGAGTGGCCGATGTTGAGCTCCTCGATCTCGGGGATCTCGACGACGCGGCGGACGTTGCGATAGTTCAGGCCGTGGCCGGCGAGGACCTTGAGACCCAGCCTGGCGGCGGCGCGGGCGCACTGCGACACCTTGCCGGCCTCGGCGGCCGCCTGCTCGGGTTTCATCGCCTCGGAGTATTTGGCGGTGTTGATCTCGATCAGACCAATCTCGAGCTTGGCGATCGCCTTGATCTGGTCGAAGTCGGGATCGACGAAGACCGACACCACGACACCGGCCGCCCTGAGGTCCTGCGCCGTTTTGCGCACCAGGTTGTGGTTCAGAAGGACGTCGAGCCCTCCCTCCGTCGTGATCTCCTCGCGGCGCTCCGGCACGAGCGTCACCGTGTCCGGCTTGTGGGTCGCCGCGACGGTGACCATCTGCGGCGTCGCCGCCGCTTCCAGGTTCAGGCGCGTGCCGATGGTACGGCGCAGCAGGTCCACGTCCCTGTCCTGGATGTGACGGCGGTCGCCGCGCAGGTGCACGGTGATGCCGTCGGCGCCCGCCAGCTCCGCCAGGACCGCGGCCGCGACCGGGTCCGGCTCGCGCCCACGGCGCGCTTCGCGGATCGTGGCGACGTGATCGACGTTGACTCCGAGTCTCACCGGCTCCATCGGGTCTCCTTGGTCACGGTTCCTGTCCGATCTCGTCCTGGATGATCGCTTTCAAGCGCGCGGCCGTCTGCTCGACCGCCTGCGGCGACTCGCCCTCTACCATGATGCGCGCCTTCGGCTCGGTGCCGGAGTAGCGGACGAGAAGCCGGCCGCCGTCGCCGAGCTTCCGCTCTTCGTCCCTTATCGCCGGGCCGATGCGCGGGTGCGAGTCCAGGGGGGGCCGGGCGCGGACCGGCACGTTGACCAGCACTTGAGGACAGGGCCTTACGCTCGCCGCCCACTCGGAGAGGTCGATCCCTCCGCGGCGCAGCAGGTCGAGGACAAGAAGTCCGGTCAGGAGACCATCTCCCGTGGTCGCCCTCTCCAGGAAGATGATGTGGCCCGACTGCTCCCCCCCCAGAACGTAGCCGCCGCGCTGCATCTCCTCCAGGACGTATTTGTCGCCGACCGGGGCGCGCAGGAGGCGGATCCCCTCGTCCCGCAGCGCCCGATCGAGCCACAGGTTGGACATGACGGTGCCGACGACCGCGTTGCCGCGCAGGCGTCCCGCCGCCTTGAGGTCCCTGGCCGCCAGGTACAGGACGTAGTCACCGTCCAGGAGGCGCCCGGTCGAGTCCACGAGAAGACAGCGGTCGGCGTCGCCGTCGAACGCCAGACCGGCGCGCACCTTCTGCCTCCGGACTTCGGCCGCCAGCCGCTCCGGGTAGAGGGAGCCGCAGTCTTCATTGATGTTGCGGCCGTCGGGCTGATCGTGAATTGCCGCCACCGTCGCCCCGGCGCGCCGGAAGAGCTCGGGGGCCAGTGAGCAGGCGGCGCCATTGGCGCAGTCGATGACGATGCTGGTACCCCGGAGCGAGGCGTCCGGTCCGACCGCGCTCAAGAGCCACGCCAGGTAGCGCTCGGCCAGCTGGGCCTCGTCCAGAGCCGGCGGGCCGGGCAAAGCGTGGTCCAAGCGCCAGGCGGGCGCCGCGGCCCGTCGGGAGGGGGACGCCCCGCCCGGGTCATGCGCCCCCGGCCCGTCGAGGACGCTGCGCTCGATGGTGGCCTCCGTCTCGTCGGAGAGCTTCTCGCCCGTGTGCGAAAAGATTTTGATCCCGTTGTCGCGGTAAGGGTTGTGCGAGGCCGAGACGACCAGGCCCGCGTCGTAACCGACCAGGCGCGTGACGCAGGCGATCGCCGGGGTGGTGAGAACACCGCCCAGGTCGACGCGGCCGCCGGCCTCGACGACACCGCGCGCCAGGGACGCCTCGATGGCGGGGCCCGATTCGCGTGTATCACGGCCGACGACGACGCGCGGCGGGCCGCCTCTCGTGGCACGTAGCGATTCGGCAAGCGCCCGGCCGATGCGCACGACCGTCGCTTCGTCCAGGGGGAACATCCCGGCGACTCCGCGGATGCCGTCGGTCCCGAACAGGCGCTTCATCGCAAGACCCTCATCTTCGCCCGGTGTCGATCCGCCGCGGCGTCCGCCGGGCCGCCGCCCGGGATCGCGCGTCTCCTGTAGGCGACCCGGTGCCGCGTTCCGAGGCGCCCCCGGCGGGGCCGATCGACACGGAGACCCGCACCGGCCCCTGCGGCGCCACGACGTGCACCCGGCTCCAGGATGGAGCGTCGGGGATCGGCGTGGCCTCGACCTCGTAGTCGACGGTCTCGCCGTCCAGAAGGATCGTGCCGGTCAGAGCCCGGATGACCTGCGTCACCTCGTTCGCCGGTCCCTCGATCGTCACCATGGGCGGGTCGATGACGTGCCGGATCTTCGTGTAACCCCGAGGGGGAGCTCCGACGAACTCCGCCACCACCGGCACCTCGCGCTTGATCTTGCGTTCGATCCGCACCTTGATGAGGTCGGGGTTGACCTGATCGACCCGGGCGCCACCCGGGACACCGATCATCCCGGGAGTGAGCGTGATGTACTGCTCTCCCAGAGGCGCCTTCGACAGATCGATGCGGGCCGACAGGCGGTCCTCGGTGATCGTCCGCAGGACCGGCTCGGGGGCGCGCAGGCGCACGGCGACGGTGTCGATCACTTGCCCCGACAGGTCGTAGGAGGAGGGCAGATTCGTGTACTCGAGCGGCACGGCATAGTCTCTCACCCGCTCCTCCTCGCCGCGCACGACGTACCAGCAGACGACCGCCAGAATCAGCGAGAAGAGCTTCAAGTAAAGGTTCTGTCTCAGGCTGAACCGCATGACGCGAAGATATCCCTGGACGCGAACACACTCCTAGGCCGCGTGCGTCCTCTCCGCGGCCGTGTGGGCGTCGCGCCGGGACGAACGCCCTCCGAGGTGGGTACGCAGGAACGATTTCAGCGAGACGGCGTCGAGCGGACCCAAAAGCCGCCCCTCGACCGCCCCGGAGATGGTGCCGCGCTCCTCCGAGATCACGATCACCACGCTGTCGTATTCTTCGGTCAAGCCAATCGCCGCCCGGTGCCGCGACCCGTACTCCCGCGACAGCCGCGGATCGGTGGTCACCGGCAGGAAACAGGAGGCAGCCTTCACGCGCCCCTCGCCGATGATCACCGCACCGTCGTGCATGGGCGATCCGGGAGTGAAGATGTTCATCAGCAGGTCGTAGGAGATGGCGGCGTCGATCTGGATGCCGGATTCGATCTGATCGGGGAGCGCCTGCTCCCTCTCGATCACGATGAGCGCACCGGTCGGCCGGGCCGCGAGCGACGTGGCGGCGTGCACGATGTCGTCCAGCATCTTCTCGGTCATCTCGTGATAGCCCAGGCGCAGGAGCGACGTCCGCCCGAGCCTGGCCAGGGCCCGCCGGATGGTCGTCTGGAACAGAATGATGATGGCAAAGGGAGAGTAGAAGAGCACCTGCCCGAGCACCCGGTGGAACGTGCGCAGATACAGGGGGCGCTCCGGGGCGGTGATCCCGTAGGCAACGACCACGAGAAGGACGCCGAGGAGCGTCTGCAGCGCCCGCGTGCCCTTCAGCAGCAGACCGATCTGGTAGATCAGCACGGTCATCAGAAGAATGTCGAGGAGATCGCGCCAGTCGAAGCTGTAGGACGCGATCTGCGAGAGCAGCGATTCAATCATGGTTTCTGAGGACGGCATCGCACAGGGAGGCAACGCGTACCGCCTCCCGGACGTCATGCACCCGAATAATATCAGCGCCCCCCGCGATGGCCAATGCCTCCGCGGCGAGGCTCGCCTCCAGACGGTCGGCGGGCGGCAGGGGGTGTCCCTCCTTGAGGAACGACTTGCGCGACGCGCCAACCAGGATCGGCCGCCCCAGCGAGACAAGCACTTCCAGATTTCGAAGGATCGCCAGGTTGTCCCGGCGGCGCTTGCCGAACCCGATGCCGGGATCGATGACGATCTTATCCTCACGCACGCCGGCACGAACGGCCTTTTCCATCTGCACGCGCAGGAAGGCGGCGATCTCGGGCATCAGATGTGTGTAGCGCGGGTGCTTTTGCATGGTCCCGGGCGTGCCGCGGATGTGCTGCAATACGAGCGGAAGTCCGCTCTCCGCCACGGCCGCCGCCATGGCCGGGTCGTGCGTCAGGCCGGAAGTGTCGTTGATCAGGTCGGCACCCGCGGCGGCGGCGCGCCGGACGACCTCCGCCTTGCGCGTGTCGACCGACAGGAACGGCCGCCGGTCGGGAAGGGCCCGGACGGCCTCGACCACCGCCTCGAGGACCGGCATGACCCGCCGCAACTCCTCTTTGAGGGATACCGGCTTCGACCCGGGGCGGGTTGACTCGCCGCCGATGTCGATCAGGTCGGCCCCCTGTCGCGCCATTTGCAACGCCCGGTCGACGGCCCGGGACGGATCGAGGTACTGACCCCCGTCGGAGAACGAGTCGGGGGTGACGTTCAGGATGCCCATGATGAGGGTGCGCTGCCCGAGGGGCAGCCGGCCGCGGGCCAGGGCCAGGACGCGCGGCCAGGTGGAGGCCCGCATCAGGACGTCGCGCATCTCGAGCGCCGCCGCGCGAGTCGACTCGCGCCGGGAGGCCTTCTCGAGGAAAGCGTGATAGTGAACGCCGTCGCCCTGCAGAATGACGACCGCCCTCCCGCCACGCCGCATGCCCGCGGCCTGGGCGCACCCTCCCGCGCCGCCCATGATCTCGACCAGGGCGCGGGCCGTCTTGGGGGGGACCCCCTCAAGCCGCACGGCGCGCACGGCGCCGTCGGTCCGGCGCGCGGGGATACCGAGGCGCCGGCGTTCGTCGGCACGGACGGGGAAGGAATCGGAGGAGACGATCAGTGCGTTGAAGGGCATACACGCGCGCGCTGGACGGGTGCCCGGCCGGAGAATATGAAGGTTCGCGGCGGAGTTCGTGCGGAGGCGGGGGACCCGGCGGGAAGCCAGGCCGCGTGCCGGGCGGCGAGGCAACCCCTCACGAAGGCTGCTTGATCGGATCGGGTGCTATCGCCGGGCCGCGCCGCTCGCCGGCCGACTCGGCGGTCGGGCGCGCCACCTGCGGGGCCGCCTCGGGCCGCTTCTTCGGGCGCTTGCGGGCGGCCAGGGTCGAGACGTCGTCGCCCTTCACCAGGGCGGCCACCTCTTCGCCGTCGAGGACCTCGTACTCCAGGAGCGCCTCCGCCACGCGCACCAGGGCGTCGCGGTTCTTCTCCACGACCTGCTTTGCCCGGTCATAGGCGTCGAGGCAGAGTCTCTTGACCTCCTGGTCGATCAGGACGGCCGTCGCCTCGCTGTAATCCTGGTGCTGGGCGATTTCGCGGCCCAGAAAGATCTGCTCCTCCTTCTTTCCGAACGTGAGCGGCCCGAGGGCGTCGCTCATGCCCCACTCGCACACCATCTTGCGGGCCATATCGGTCGCCTTCTCCAGGTCGTCTCCGGCGCCGGTGGTCAAGACACTCATGAACATCTGCTCCGAGACGCGCCCGCCCATCATCACCGACAGGGTGCTCTCCAGGTAGTCACGCGTGTAGTTGTGCCGGTCGTCGAGCGGAAGCTGCTGGGTCACGCCCAGCGCCATTCCGCGCGGGATGATGGTGACCTTGTGGATCGGGTCGGCGTGCGGCATGAAGGTGGCGACCAGGGCGTGCCCCGCCTCGTGGTAGGCCGTCAGCCGCTTCTCCTTCTCGGAGATGATGAGCGAGCGCCGCTCGCTCCCCATGAGGACCTTGTCCTTGGCGGTCTCGAAGTCCTCCATGAGGACGACTTTCTTGTTGTAGCGCGCGGCGTTGAGAGCCGCCTCGTTCACCAGGTTGGCCAGGTCGGCCCCCGAGAATCCCG
>Ga0066676_10000881_pt1 | contig 11607 bp, 10 predicted proteins | sample GraSoiAngelo_125_FD_62293 | JGI IMG/M metagenome (GOLD analysis project Ga0066676, IMG submission 62293) | Grasslands soil microbial communities from the Angelo Coastal Reserve, California, USA - 14_0927_05_40cm | ecosystem: Environmental > Terrestrial > Soil > Grasslands | place: USA...
GGCAGGCTGCCGCTTGTACTTGCGTTGGAAGCGCTCGACGCGGCCGGCCGTGTCCATGAGCTTCTGCTTGCCCGTGAAGAACGGGTGGCACTTCGAGCAGACCTCGACGTGGATATCGGGACGCGTCGAGCGGGTCTTGATGACCTCGCCGCACGCGCAGACGATCGTGGTGTCGACGTAATCCGGATGAATACCCACCTTCACAGCGCAGCCCTCCCTCAGGCGTCCAAGATTACCAGTAGAGTCGTGTGATTGCAAAAGACGCGCGGGTTTGCGCTGCTCGACGTTACGATCGCCGTCCACAGTGGCATCGCCGGCTTTCGAGCGCGGGCTTTGCCCGCGCAATCCTGCTGTTGGGGGGAGGCACGGAGGAGCACGCCGGAAGGCGTGCGACGACGGTCGGAAGGGGGCGAAGCCCCCACTCCGAGTGATCTACCCCATCGAATGCATGGACGCGAGGAACTCCTTGTTGCTGCGGGTCTGCTTGAGCTTGTCGAGCAGCAGCTCCATGGCCTCGACGGGATTGAGCTGCGACAGCGCCTTGCGCAGCAGCCAGACCTTCTGGAGCTCGTCCTTCTCGAGCAGCAGCTCTTCCTTGCGCGTGCCGGACTGCTCGATGTTGATTGTCGGGAAGATGCGCTTGTCCATCAGACGCCGGTCGAGGTGGACCTCCATGTTGCCGGTGCCCTTGAACTCCTCGAAGATCACGTCGTCCATCCGGCTGCCCGTATCGACGATGGCCGTGGCCATGATCGTCAGCGAGCCGCCCTCCTCGATGTTGCGCGCCTGCGCGAAGAAGCGCCGCGGGCGCTGGAGGGCGTTGGCGTCCAGACCGCCGGAGAGCACCTTGCCGGACGACGGGATGACGGCGTTGTGGGCGCGCGCGAAGCGCGTGAGCGAGTCGAGCAGGATCACCACGTCGCGCTTGTGCTCCACCAGCCGCTTGGCCTTCTCGATGACCATGTCGGCGACCTGGATGTGGCGCTGCGGCGGCTCGTCGAAGGTGGACGAGATGACCTCGCCCTTCACCGAGCGCTGCATGTCGGTGACTTCCTCGGGCCGCTCGTCGATCAGCAGCACGATCAGATAGACCTCGGGGTGGTTCTTGGCGATCGCGTTGGCCAGCTTCTGCAGCATCATCGTCTTACCGGTGCGCGGCGCGGCCACGATCATGCCCCGCTGGCCCTTGCCGATGGGGACCAGCAGGTCCATCACCCGCGTGGTGAGGTCCTCGGCGTCGTACTCCAGGCGCAGTCGCTCCATCGGATAGAGCGGCGTGAGGTTGTCGAAGAAGATCTTCTCGCGCGCCTGCTCCGGCGTCTCGAAGTTGATCGCCTCGACCTTGAGCAGCGCGAAGTAGCGCTCGGTGTCCTTCGGAGGCCGAACCTGCCCCGAGATGGTGTCGCCGGTACGGAGGTCGAAGCGCCGGATCTGCGACGGCGAGACATAGATGTCGTCCGGGCCGGGCAGATAGTTGTAATCGGGCGCGCGCAGGAAGCCGAAGCCGTCCGGCAGGACCTCGAGCACGCCCTCGGCGTAGATCAGCCCGTCCTTCTCGGCCTGCGCCTGGAGGATCTTGAAGATCAGCTCCTGCTTGCGCAGCCCGCCCACGCTCTGGACGTTGAGCTCACGGGCGATGGTGTTGAGATCGGAGATCGACTTCTCTTTGAGCTCGGACAGGTTCATGCCGTTGGACGGCAGCTGCGGATCCTGCTGGGTCGGGTTTGGTTGACCTCGTTCTCGGCGGGCGCTCATCAACGGGCTCCGGGCGCGGCGCTCAGGCCGCATGGCGTTAGGTTTTGCGCGTTTCTGCAGAGTTTCTACGGGGTTGGAGATAAGATGTTACGCGCCATCCTCGCATCGCGAGGGGGCCGCTGTCAACGTATTTCACATACGGACCTCGATGATCGCCCGTTGCTTGATCTCCTTCAGCCAGGCCTCGAGGCGGGCGTCGTACTTCTGGCGGAACAGGATCTCGCGCACCTGCTGCTTGATCCGGACGAGCCCGTCGCCCTCCAGCGACTCTTTGGATTCCAGCCGGAAGACGTGATAGCCGAGCGATGAGCGATAGGGCGCCGATACCTGGTTCGGCTCGAGCTTCAGGATCTCGCTCTCGATGTCCTGCGCCAGCTCGCCGCGCTTGAGAGTGCCCAGGTCGCCACCGTCCTTGCCGCTGGCGTCCTGCGAGGACTGGCGGGCGATCGTCGCGAAGTCGGCGCCGTCGACGATCTGTGAGCGCAGGATCTCCGCCTTGATCCGCGCCGCCTCCCATCCCTTGTCGTCCGGGCTCTCCGGGACGACCAGCAGGTGCCGCGCGTGATAGGACAGGCCGGTCTCGAGCTTCGGCCGGTTCTCCTCCACGTACTGCACGATCTCGGTGTCGGTGACCGACACGCGCAGCGCGACCTTGCGCCGGATCACTTTCTGGACGCGTAGGGCCTCGCGCACGCGCTTGCGGACGGCGTCCATCGTGATGCCCTGCTCCTTGATCAGCTTCTCGAACTCCTCGACCGACTTCGTGTTGTACATCTTGATACGCTCGGCGATCTCGTCGGCGACCTCGTGATCCTCGACCGTGATCCTCTCGCGCTCGGCCTCCTGCAGCTGCAGCCGGCCATCGATCAGCTTGGGCAGGAACTGCTTGGCCAGCTCGTCGTCGCTGGGGCCGCCGCCGCGCCCCTGGCGGTTCTCTGCGCGGTACGCAACGATCGTCTCCTGCAGCTCGCTCAGCGTGATCGCGTCGTTGTTGACGACAGCGACGACGCGGTCGGCGACGCCATCGTCGTGCTCGGTCGGACGGATGCGCACGTCGCCGGGCATCGGCATATCGGGCGACAGCGGCTTGCCGGCAACGGGCGCCGGGGGGAGCGGGCCTTTCCGGCCGAGCAGTGGCATCCAGGATGGAACCGCGCAGCCACCCAGGACGACGGCCAGGGCGACGACGCGGGCCGCCCGCATCATGCGCGCGCGAGCTCGGCGAGCGCGTTCAGGATCGAGTCGCGGACCGCCGGCCACGAGCCCTTGGCGATCGAGGCCTCGATGGTGAACTCGCGCTTCATTTTCAGCCGTCCGCGGCTGGCCTGGATGGCGTGCACGAGCCGCGCGGGCTCGACGTCCGTGGACGGCGCAAACGTGATCAGGGCGCGGCCCTCACCGGCCTCGATCTTCTCGATGCGCAGCGCGCGGGCGGCGACACGGATCCGCACGATGTCGAGGAGGCGCCGCGTGGGCTCCGGCAGCGGGCCGAAGCGGTCGACCAGCTCGGCGCGGATGTCCTCGATCTCTGTGTCGCCGGTGGCGCCGGCGAGACGCTTGTAGAACGCGAGCCGCTGATTGACCTCGGGCACATAGTCTTCGGGAACGAAGCCTTCCTCCGCGACGCTGATCACGGGCTCGACGCTCGCGGCCGTCCGTTCGCCGCCCAATTCTCGCACGGCTTCGGCGAGAAGCTTCGCGTAAAGATCGTAGCCCACGGCCGCGATGTGCCCGTGCTGCTGGGCCCCCAGCAGGTTGCCGGCGCCGCGGATCTCGAGGTCGCGCATGGCGAGCTTGAAGCCCGAGCCCAGCTCCGTCAGCTCTTGCAGCGCGCGCAGCCGCCGCTGCGCCTGGTCGTCGACGCGTCCGTCGGCCGGCACCAGCAGATAGGCGTAGGCCTGCTGGCGCTCGCGGCCCACGCGGCCACGCAGCTGATAGAGCTGCGCCAAACCGAAGCGGTCCGCGCGGTTGACGATGATCGTGTTCGACGCCGGGATGTCGAGCCCCGACTCCACGATCGCCGTCGAAACGAGCACGTCCGCCTGGCCGTCGATGAACTTCACCATCGCCGCTTCGAGCTCGCGCTCCGGCATCTGGCCGTGGGCCATGATCACGCGCGCGTCGGGCACGAGCTCCTGGACGAAGCGCGCCATCGAGGGCAGCGATTGCACGCGGTTGTGGACGAAGAACACCTGGCCGCCCCGCTCGAGCTCGCGGTCCAGCGCGTCCTTGATGACGGCGCGGCTGAAGCGGCGCACGACGGTCTCGATGGGTAGGCGGTCCACCGGCGGCGTCTCGATCACCGACATGTCGCGCACCCCGGAGAGCGACATATAAAGGGTGCGCGGAATGGGCGTGGCGGTCATCGCCAGCACGTCCACCGAGGCGCGCAGCTGCTTGACGCGCTCCTTGTGGGCCACGCCGAAACGATGTTCCTCGTCCACGATCAGCAGGCCGAGGTTCTTGAACTCGACGTCCTTGCCGAGCAGCCGATGCGTGCCGATCACGACGTCCACGGTGCCCGTACGCATGCCCGCGACGATCGCCTTCTGCTCCTTCGGCGAACGGAAGCGCGAGAGCAATTCGACCTTGGCCGGAAACGGCGTGAACCGCTCGGCGAACGTCGTCCAGTGCTGCTGGGCGAGCACGGTGGTCGGCACGAGCACCGCGACCTGCGTGCCGTCGATCACGGCCTTGAACGCCGCACGCAGCGCGACCTCCGTCTTGCCGTAGCCGACGTCGCCGGCCACGAGCCGGTCCATCGGGCGCAGGCTCTCCATGTCGCGCTTCACGTCCTTGATCGCGCGCAGCTGGTCCGGCGTCTCCTCGAAGCGGAACGCCGCCTCGAACTCGCGCTGCCACGGCGTGTCGGGCGCGAACCCGTGTCCCTCGGCGACCGAGCGCCGCGCGTAGAGCTTCAGCAGCTCCTCGGCCATCTCGCGCAACGCCGCCCGCACCGATTCCTTGACGCGCTGCCAGGAGGCGCCGCCCAGGCGATCGAGCCGCGCGGCGCCGGAGTCGGCGCCGAGGTACTTGGACACGAGATCGAGCCGGTCGACGGGCACGTACAGCTGGTTGTTGTCCGCGTACTCGAGCAGCAGGAAGTCGGCGTCCTTGTCGCCGATGCGCATCGTGCGCAGCCCGAGATACTTGCCGATCCCGTGGTCTTCGTGCACGACGAGATCGCCGACGGCGAGGTCGGTAAACGCCGTGAGCGCCGCGCCGCGCTGATACTTGGGCCGGCGCAGCGTCCGCCGCCGCGCGCCGAAGATCTCCGTCTCGGCGAGAACCACGAGGCCGACGGCGGGGATCGCGAAGCCGCCCGACAGCTCGCCCACCACGATCGCGATCGCGTCGGGCGATTCGAGGCCCTCGGCCACGCGGGTGTCCAGGCCGTGGTCGTGCAGGATCTCGCGCAGGTGCTCTGCCTGACCGGCGTCGGCGGCGACGAGGCGCACGCTGAAGCCCTCGCCGCGCCAGCGCTCGAGGTCGGCCACGAGGCGCTCGAACTTGCCCGAATACGGATCGACGGACAGCGCCTCGAGCGTGACGTCCGCGTCCTCCGCGGCCAGGACTTCGAGCTCGACGCGCGGCCGCCCCGCGATGATGTCGGCGAGCGGTCGGCGGCCCGGCGCGTCTTCGGACGTCTCGTCGAGCAGGCGCGGCGCGTCCACGATCACCGGCGCGCCGGCGGGCAGGTACTGCAGCAGGCGTGTGCCCGCGTCGCCCGGCGTGTCCGCGACCGCGACCAACGGCAGGACGAGCAGCTCGTCGAGCGTCCCGGTCGAGCGCTGGGTCGTCGGGTCGAAGAGCCGGATCGACTCGATGTCGTCGCCATCGAACTCGAGCCGCGCGGGACTCGGATGCATCGGCGAGAACACGTCGACGATGCCGCCGCGCGCGCTCCACTGCCCGACCTCGACCACCGTGTCCACGCGCTCGTAGCCGGCCTTCTCGAGCGCCTCCAGCAGCAGCTCGCGATCCAGGCTGTCATTCGTCGCCAGCCGCAGCGTGCCCTCCCGAAAGTCGGTGGGCGCCGGCAGCGGCGTATCCAGCGCGGCGGGCGTGACGACGACGGCGATCGGCTCACCGGCCGTGAGCCGCCGCACGATCAGCGCGCGCTCGGCCTCGGCCTCTCGGTGATGGCCGCCCTTCCACAATTGCGGCTCGCGCTCGGGAAACTCGAAGGCCGCGGCGCCGAAGAATCTCAGGTCCTGCGTGAAGCGATGCGCGTCGGCGAGCGAGGCGACGACGACGAGCAGCGGGCGCGGATGGCTCTGGAGCAGCTCGGCGACAACGAGCGCGCGCGCCGATCCGGCGAGCCCGCCCGCGCGCAGACGGACGTCTCCCTCGGCGAACCTCTTCGCCAGGTCGACAAACGCCTGCCAGTCCTTCAACATCGCGATCGGCTTACGGTACCACGGGCGGCCGGTCTCACCGCCGCCGCGCGAGTCGTCTAGCGCGAGCCCTGCGCGAGATAAAAGGAGAGCGTCTCCAGCTCGATCGAGAGGTCGACGTTCTGCAGTCGCACCTCGCGCGGAACTTTGAGACGCGCCGGTGCGAAGTTGAGGATGGCGCGGATACCCGCGCCGACGAGCTGATCGGTGACGGGCTGCGCGGCCTCGGCCGGAACGGCGACGATGGCGATCTGAATGCCGCGCGCGCGCACCTCGCGCGCGAGATCGCGGCTGGCCACCACGGGCACCGACTCGACCTCGCGCGCCACCTTGCCTGGATCGTCGTCGACGATCGCCGCGATGCGAAAGCCCTGGCGACCGAAGCCTTTGTAGTGGAACAGCGCCGAGCCCAGGTTGCCGAAGCCGATGAGGACGACCGGCCACTGGCGGTCGAGCCCGAGAATGCGCTGCAGCTCGGCCTTGAGCCCGGCGACGTAGTAGCCGATGCCGCGCACCCCGAACTCGCCGAAGTAGGCGAGGTCCTTGCGCACCTGCGCGGAGTTGAGGTTGAAGCGGTCGGCCATCTCCTGCGACGAGATCGTCTTCACGCCGTCCTCTTCGAGCTGCAGCAGGCAGCGTGTGTAGACCGAGAGACGATGGATCGTCATCTCCGGGATCTTCGAGGCTCGGGAGGCAGAGCGCCGTGGCATGGAAAACGGGCCGGGCGCCGCCGCGAGGACGGCGTCCGGCCCAATGAGCCCTACGCGAGTGACATCACGCGAAGTTGATGCCTTTCACGAACAACAGGATCAGCGCGATGACCAGCGTATAGATGGCCAGCGACTCGATCAGCGCCAGACCGATGATCATCGCGGTCTGGATGCGCGCCGCCGCGCCCGGCTGCCGCCCCATGGCCTCGACGGCGGCCGCCACCGCTCTTCCCTGTCCCAGGCCGCACAGTCCGGCCGCGATCGCCATGCCGATGCCGGCCGCGATGACGGTGAACGGCCCGACCCAACCGCCGGTCGCGGCGCCGGGGGCCTGCGCGAGCGCCACGCCCGGGAACGCGAGAACGAACAGACTTGCCAACCTCAGTGAACGTCGCACGACCGTCCTCCTCTGTACGTGTGCTGTGCTAGTGATGGCCGGAATCGTGGTGCTCGGCGCCGTGACCGCCGTGACCGTCCTCGGCGTGCTCGATGGCCCCCGCGATGTAGAGCATCGTGAGCATCACGAAGATGAAGGCCTGAAGGAACGAGACCAGCAGCTTGAGCGGATAGAGGAAGCCCACGGTGAAGGCGATGGCGATCAGACCGCTGATGCCGCCCACCACCGCGCCCGCCGCGCTGCCGGACAGCGCCCAGCCGATCAGGCCGTTGAGGCCCATGAGGAAGAAAATGACCGCCAGCAGGATGTGACCGCCCACCATGTTGCCGAACAGCCGCAGCGTCAGCGACAGCGGCCGCGCGAGATGGCTGATGATCTCGATCGGCATCATCAGCGGCGCGAGCCACACCACCGGGCCCATGAAGTGCTTGATGTAGGTGACCGCGCCCTGCTCTTTGAAGCCGATCGCGTGGTACGCGACGAAGACGACGATCGCGCACGCGGCGGTGGTGTTGAGGTTCGTGGTGGGACCGGCGAGGCCGGGGACGAGACTCATGAGGTTCGCCGCCAAGATGAACAGGCCCAGGGTGGCGATCAGCGGCAGATAGGGGCGGCCCTGCGGCCCCATGACATCGTCGATCATGCCGCGGATCTGCTCGAGCACGATCTCCATGAGGTTCTGCGTGCCGTGCGGCACGAGCTCGAGCCGGCGCGACGCGAAGAACGCGAGCGCCGCCAGCACGATCATCACGACCCACGTGTAGGTGACATGATCGGGGATCCCGGGCAGGTGGAAGATCGGCGGATGCTCGATCGCTTCCATCAGGCGTCCTCGCGCACGGTCCGCAGGCCTTCGGCGATGACGGTGACGGGAATCACGCTGAGTCCGCCGACGATGGCGATGGGATCGGCGTGACCGCTGGCCAGGAGCAGCGCGACCACCGCCGCCAACGCCGCCAGTCGCAGCACCCCCCCGAGTGCTCGGCCCGGGCGCTCCGCCGACGCTGCGGCGAGCGTGATGCTCACGCGCGAGGCCAGCCAGCGGAAGTTCGCCACCGCGATGCCGGCGCCGGCGGCCGCGCCGAGGGCGCCGTCCACGCCGCCGAGCCAGGCGGCGGGCGCCGTCAGCGCCACGCCGAGCACGCAGGCATCGCGCGAGACGCGCGAGGTCAGATCACTTCGGCCCATCGAGCTCCCGATTCGCCCTGTTGACCGAGCGAAAGAAAATCACGAATCCCGCCACGATGCCGAAGCCGAGCCCGAGCAGCAAGAGCCACGGCGAAGTCCCGAGCCATCGATCCAAGTAGTATCCGCCGGCCAGCCCGATCACGGTGGCGAGCACCATCGCGAAGCCGACCGAGGACAGCTCGGCGAGCGCGGACCAGGCCGATTTCTCCCCGGGCTGCGCCATGCGAGGCGAAACACTAACACAGGCCCCGGAGCTTGTGAAGCGAGAGCACAACCTATCCGAACATGCCACCCATCCGCGCGCCCGCGAGGCGGTTGATGGCCAGCACGCTGACGGCGGCGACGACGATGAGGATCACGCCGAGCGCCGCCGCCTCGTTCGCGCTGCCCGCGATGTAGAAGGCGAAGATGCCGACGGGAATCGTTTCCCAGCCGCCGAGCGACAAGAACAGCACGGCCGACGCCTCCTGCAGCGACGTCACGAACGAGAACAGCGAGCCGACGAGCACGCCGCGCCAGATGAGCGGCAGCGTGACGTCACGGAACGAGCGCGCGCCCGTGGCGCCCACGCTGGCCGCCGCCTCTTCCATCGAGCGGTGCACGAGCAGCAGCGAGGCGTACGAGCCGCGCACGGTGTACGGCAGCCGCCGCACGGCGAGCACGATCGGCAGGACGATCCAGAGGCTCGTGAGCGGCACCGCGAGCCATGGCAGCTCGACGTGAAAGGCACGGATGTACGCGATGCCGATGGCGGTGCCGGGCACGGCGAGGATGAGCGTGTTGAGTCCGTCGAGCGTGTCGCGGCCGGGCAGCCGCGTGCGCGCGAGGATCCAAGCGATCGGCACGCCGATCGCGATGCACAGCACGACCGCCAACGCCGAGTAGAGGAAGCTGTTCGCGATGTACTTCGGCGTCTCGACGATGACGCGCTCGAAGAAAATCCACGTGTAGCGCACGGGGAACGGCGTCATCGACCAGCCCTTGCCGACGGAGGCGAAAGCGACGCCGACGTACGGGATGAAGGAGCACAGCATCACGGCCGACAGGAATGTCACCGCACCGGTCGCGCCCACCGGCCCCAGTCGCCGCCGGGGCACGCGTGCGTACGCGAGCGACGAGTAGTCCTTGATGGCGACATAGCGTCGCGCGGCGATCAGGAAGACGATCGCGAGCGCGACCATGAGCGCCGAGATCACCAGGCCCATCCGGAAGAGGCGCCGGTCGACGAACTGCACGATGTTCAGGTACGCCTGGGAGGCGAGCAGGTCGTGGACGCCGAGCACGAGCGGTGTGGCGAAGTCCGAGAACGTCCAGATGAAGACGAGCAGCGCGCCCGCGACGTACCCCGGCGTGGTGAGCGGCAGCGTGATCGTGGCCAGCTTGCGCCAGCCGCGCGCGCCCACGCTCTCGGCCGCCTCCTCGAGCGACGGATCGATCCGGCTCAGGGCGTCCACCACGTTGAGCGTGATCATCGGAAAGAGATGCAGGGTCTCGACCAGCAGCACGCCGTGAACGCCGTAGACGAAGTTGATCGGCGTCGCGAGGCCCAGCCAGTCCTCGAGCAGGATGTTGACGGTGCCGGCCTTGCCCATGATGAACGTGAAGCCGAGGACGCCGACGAGTGGCGGCGAAATGATCGGGATCAGCGTGAGATAGCCGAAGAGGTCGCGCCCCGGGAAGTCGTAGCGCACCAGCAAAAGCGCGATGGCGATGCCGAGCACCGACGTGGCGGCGACGGTGCCGAGTCCCAGCAGCAGCGAATTCCAGAGCGAGCGCCGGTAGAACGCGTCCCCCGCGAAGGCGACGAAGTTCTGGAGCGTCAGACGCCCGCTCTCGTCGCTGAAGGCGTCGTAGAAGACGCGCAGCAGCGGGTACACGACGAAGACGACCACGAAGATCCAGATCAGCGCGACGCCCAGTGCCGGCAGTGCCGTCGCCACGACGGCGCGCGCGGGCGCGATGCCGGCCGTGCGTGCGATCATTGCCCGCTACGCGCATCGTCCACGACGAGCCGCCGCGTCATCGCGCCGGCGTCAGTCGTGGCTCAGCACGAGCGTCGCCGACGCGGGAAAGGCGACGCGCACGGCGTGTCCCGCCGGCAGCACCTCGTGCTGCCACGGGTCGCCCACGTCGACCTTGAGCACGAGCCCGGCCGCCGTCTCGACGTCGTAGCGCAGCGTGTTGCCGAGATACGAGGCCAGTCGCACGCGCCCGGCGACGACGTTTTCTCCGGCGCCGTCCAGCGTGACGTTCTCCGGGCGCACGGCGAGCACGCAGGGCGCGCCGGGCCCGGGCGCGCCGGGACGCGCGCAGAGTGCCCCCAGCGCCGTCTCGACCACTGCAACACCGTCGGCGCGCTCCTTGACCACGCCGGGAATGAAATTGTTCGTGCCGACGAAGTCGGCGACGAAGCGGTTCACCGGCCGCTCGTACAGCGCCTTGGGCGTCGCCACCTGCTGCACGCGCCCCTCGCGCATGACCGCGACGCGATCGGACAGCGAGAGCGCCTCCTCCTGATCGTGGGTGACGTAGACCGTCGTGATGCCGAGATCCTGCTGGAGCGCACGGATCTCGCCGCGGACCTGCACGCGGATCTTCGCGTCCAGGTTGGAGAGCGGCTCGTCCAGCAGCAGGATGTCCGGATTGAGCACGAGCGCACGCGCCAGCGCCACGCGCTGCTGCTGGCCGCCCGAGAGCTGTCCGGGATAGCGATCCTCGAGGCCGGTCAGGTTCACTTTCGCCAGCCCGGCGGCCAGCCGCCGGGCGATCTCCGCGCCGGTCAGCTTGCGCAGGCGCAGCCCGTACGTCACGTTGCCGCGCACGGTCATGTGCGGCCAGAGCGCGTAATTCTGGAACACCATGCCGATGTTGCGCGCGTACGGCGGCAGCCGCTCGACGCGACGCTCGCCGAAGCGGATCTCGCCCGCATCGACGGCGGCGAAGCCCGCGATCAGCCGCAGCAGTGTGGTCTTGCCGCAGCCCGACGGGCCGAGCAGCGTGAACAGCTCACCGTCGGCGATCTCGAGCGAGATGCGGTCGACGGCGGTGGTGCTGGCGAAGCGCTTGGTGACTTCGCTGAGCGCTATTTTCATTATGTCGAGGGGGGACCCTCGCCGTCCCCCCTCGAACTCCCCTATTCACGTTGCGCCCGACACCGTCG
>Ga0066676_10000909_pt1 | contig 11454 bp, 8 predicted proteins | sample GraSoiAngelo_125_FD_62293 | JGI IMG/M metagenome (GOLD analysis project Ga0066676, IMG submission 62293) | Grasslands soil microbial communities from the Angelo Coastal Reserve, California, USA - 14_0927_05_40cm | ecosystem: Environmental > Terrestrial > Soil > Grasslands | place: USA...
ATCTGGAGAGCGCGGGCCGCAACTTCGGGCGGCCGGGATTATCACCCCACGACGAACGGTACGACATCGCCGACGAGTATCTCGAAGTTTGTTATAAGCTGTGGGAGGCCAGCTGGGAGGACGAGGCCGTCCTCAAGGACCGGCAGCGCGGCATCTACGCCGATCCCGCTAAAGTGCGGGATGTCCATCACGACGGAAAATACTTCAAGGTGCACGGGTGCCATCTCTCGGAGCCGTCCCCGCAGCGTACGCCGGTATTGTACCAGGCGGGGGCTTCGCCGCGGGGGCAGCAGTTCGCGGCTCGGCACGCGGAGTGTGTGTTTGTGAGCGGGCCCAACCCGCACGTGGTGGGACGGTACATCCAAGATACGCGGGAGAAGGCGCGCCAACACGGGAGAAACCCGGAGGATATGCTCTTCTTCATGTATATCAAGGCGATCACCGGGGACACGGAGGCCGCGGCGCGCCGGAAGTACGAGGAGTTCTTCGAGCAGATCAGCTACGAGGGTGCCCTGGCGCTGCTCAGCGGCTGGGCTGGGATCGACTTTGGGCAGTTCGCGCCGGAGCAGCCGCTGGAGTACAGCGAGACGAACGCGGTCCGCACGCTCATGCGTGCTTTCACCGAGGATCCGCGCCGCAAGTGGACACTGCGGGATTTGGCGAAATTCGTGGGGATTGGTGGAGGGGGGCCTGTGCTTGTGGGAGCCCCGGAGCAGCTGGCAGCTGCCTTCCAGGAGTGGGTCCACGTGGGGGTGGACGGGTTCAATCTGGCCTACGCGATTACCCCGGGTACGTTTGCAGACTTCGTTGAGGGCGTTGTTCCCGTGTTGCAGCGGCGGGGGCTGATGCAGCAGGAGTATCAGGAGGGGACACTGCGGGAGAAGCTCTTTGGGAGAGGGCACGCGCGGCTGCTCGACCAGCATCCCGCCGTGCAGTACCGGCAGGTCTGGGCAACGCCCTCAACGAAGGGGCCTCACCCCCTTGCGGGAGTGGAGGGACGGCCAGCCCCGTCGTAGCGCAGTGAGCGGGATGCGCAATGGAAGCAGAGGAGTGTTTCCGTAAGACTATCGCCATTGCCCGCTGCCAAAACGCCAAGTCCCTAGAGCTGCGAGCGGCGATGAGCTTGAGCCGATTGTGGCAGCAGCCGGGCCAGAGAAGAAGCGCGTCAGATGTTGGCCGAGATCTACGGCTGGTTCATCGAGGGGTTTGACACAGTAGACCTGAAAGAGACGAAAATCTTATTGGAGCAGTTGTCGCGATGAAGATCCTCTTTTTACATGGCTGGGGCTCAACCCCAGGTGGGGTGAAGCCCACGTTCCTGCGCAATAACGGGCATGAGGTGTGCAATCCGCACTTGCCTGATGACGACTTCGATGCGGCCATCTCCATCGCCCAACACGAATTTGACCAGCATCGCCCGGAGGTCGTTGTAGGTTCCAGCCGAGGCGGCGCGGTGGCAATGAACATCGACACAGGCTCGATCCCGCTCGTGCTTCTGTGCCCAACGTGGAAGAGGTGGGGCACTGTCACCACCATCAAGCCGAACACGGTGATTTTGCACTCTGAAGCCGATGAGGTGGTCCCCATTGCTGATAGCCGCGAACTGCTGAAGAACAGCGGCCTGCCTGCATCGGCCTTGATCGTGGTCGGCACCGAGCACCGGCTGGCTGATCCTGAGGCGCTCAATGCGCTACTGAAAGCTATTGAGCGAGTTGCTCGCGGGTAGCTTTCTTGTGGTGATGAGCGTGAGCCACCTGTGGGGCAGCAGGGCAAGAAGGACGGAGCGCCATAGATGCTCGCCAAGATCTACGGTTGGTTCACGGGGGGGTTGATACCAAAGACTTGCAAGAGGCCAGAGCACTACTGGAAGAGCTAGGGTGAGCCCCCTTGGAGGGGCTCACCCACACAAGAGGAGAACGTCGATGGCAGGACGACTAGATGGCAAAATCGCACTGGTCACCGGTGGCAGCTCCGGGATCGGCAGGGCCTCTGCCTTGGCCTTTGCCCGAGAAGGGGCAAAGGTGGTTGTAGCCGATGTGACCGCGGAAGGCGGGCAAGAGACCGTCCGCCTGATCAAGGAGGCTGGAGGCGAAGCTCGCTTCCTCAAGGTCGACGTGGCGCGAGCGGCTGAAGTTGAGACCCTCATCACCCAGACGGTCGCCGCCTACGGGCGGCTGGACTGTGCATACAACAACGCGGGGATCGAGGGGGCATTTGTCTCCACGACCGAGTACCCCGAAGCAGACTGGGACCGAGTTCTTGCGATCAACCTCAAAGGGGTCTGGCTCTGCATGAAGTATGAGATCGCCCAGATGCTCCAGCAGGGCGGCGGTGCCATCGTGAACACCGCCTCGGGCGCCGGGTTGGTAGGCGTGGCTGGGCTGTCCGCCTATGTGGCCAGCAAACATGGGGTTGTGGGGCTGACCAAGACGGCGGCGCTGGAGTACGCCAAGGCGGGGATTCGGGTGAATGCGGTGTGCCCGGGCGTGATCCAGACCCCGATGGTGGCGCGCCTCACCAGCCAGCGGCCGGAGATGGCTGAGGCGCTGGTGGCTGCTGAGCCGATGGGGCGGACAGGCAAGCCGGAGGAGATCGCCGAGGCCGTGGTGTGGTTGTGTTCGGAGGCCGCATCCTTTGTGACGGGCCACGCGATGTCAGTGGATGGCGGCTATGTGGCCCAGTAGGTATGATCTCTCCGTGCCGGCTACCAGCATACGAAGTCGCTAGAGCTGTAGGCAGTGACGAGCCTCGGTCGGCTGTGGCAGCAGCAAGGCGAGAAAGAAGAGGCCCGGCACTGCTGGCCGAGATCTACGGCTGGTTCACCGAAGGGTTCGACACCAAAGACTTGCAAGAGGCCAAGGCGTTACTGGAGGAGCTAAGGTGATAATAGGCAACGCATGGTTCTAAGGGCACCATCCTCCTCCTGAAAGGAGATGAATGATGAACTTCATGGACCAATTAGACCCTGAGCTCAGAGTCGTGCTAGAGGCGTTCCCGACTGACAAGGCGGTGAACCTGCATGACATTCCGGCAGCCCGGGCCAAGATGAGAAAGCTGTTCACTTCCTTGCAAGCCACACTGCCCGCGGTCGAGGGTGTGACTAGCCGGGATCACTCCGTGCCTGGCCGACAAGGCGACCCCGCTGTGCGGGTCCGCATTTATCAGCCAAACGATCGGCCGCGCCTCCTGCCCGCGCTCTTGTGGATTCATGGCGGCGGGTACGTCATGGGAGACATCGAGCAAGACGACAGGCTCATGAAGCAACTGGTCAAGAGAATAGGATGCGTGGCGGTGTCGGTCGACTACCGCCTACCGCCGGAACACCCGTTTCCTGCGCCAGTCGAGGATTGTTATGCGGGGTTACAGTGGTTGTTTGCCCATGCCGGCGACCTCGGTGTGGATTCCTCGCGCATCGTCATTGGCGGCGCCAGCGCCGGAGGCGGGCTGACGGCCGGATTGGCTCTGCTGGCCCGCGACCGGAGGGAAGTGCCGGTCGCTTTCCAACTGCTAATCTACCCCATGATCGATGACCGTAACGTCACCCCTGCCAGCTATGCGATTACCGACCCGCGCGTGTGGCATCGTGAGAGCAACCGCTTGGGTTGGAAAGCCTACCTGGGCCGGGATGGTGGTGGGGACGACGTGTCGCCCTATGCGGCGGCGGCGCGGGCTACCAATCTGACGAACTTGCCGCCGGCGTACATTCCGGTCGGCGCACTCGATCTGTTTATAGACGAGAATATCGAGTACGCGCAGCGTCTCATACAGGCAGGTGTGCCTACCGAGCTCCACGTGTATCCAGGGGCGTTTCATGGGTTTGATGTTTTCGCCCCGTCTGCGGCGGTGTCGAAACAGTTCAAAGCCGAGCGCGACCACGTCCTCAAGCGCGCACTGCACCCCTAACGCCCCTCAGGCCATGCGATAGGCAAAGGAGGACCGTGCCAATGAACTCTCACTCCCTCCTCCCAGACGTGCGCGAGAATCCCTCTCTGTATTACACCTCTTTGCGTGCACATGCCCCTGTCTATTGGGTAGCGTTGCGCCCGACTCGCGGAGAGAGGAAGCACCGGGATGGGCTCACTCTGCACACCAAAGGCCCTGTCGTTGCGCGTGGCAGCATAAGCGCCTGACTCAAGCAATGAAAAATCACCGTCAATGAGGAAATTAAAGAGGGAGGAACGATATGGCAAATATTCAGCAGTCTGCGACGGCCACCGCTCAGGGGCCGATCGAGCAGTTTGACGCGATTGTGATCGGCGCCGGGGTATCCGGCTTGTATCAACTGTACCGTCTCCGGGAGCTGGGGCTCTCAGTGCGCTGCTTTGAGGACGGCAGCGGCGTGGGCGGCACCTGGTATTGGAACCGCTACCCCGGCTGCCGCTTCGATTCCGAGAGCGAGACCTATGGGTATTCGTGGTCCAAAGAATTGTTACAGGAATGGGACTGGACGGAACATTATTCGGGCCAGCCGGAGAACGAAAAATACCTCAATTATGTGGCGGACAAGTTTAATCTCCGCCCCAACATTCAGCTCAACTCGCGGGTCAAATCGGCAATCTACGACGAGCAAACGAATCGCTGGGAGGTCCAGGTGGAGAGTGGCCAGCGCGCGCGGGCGCAATTTCTTATCGCCGCGGTCGGCATCTTGTCCGCCCGCTATACGCCCCCGTTTGCGGGAATAGACAGTTTCCAGGGTGAGTCGTATCACACTTCCCGCTGGCCGCAGGAAAAAGTGGACTTCACAGGCAAGCGGGTGGCGGTCATCGGCACCGGTGCCACCGCTGTGCAGCTCATTCCGGAAATCGCCAAAGACGTCGGCCACCTCACCGTCTTTCAGCGGACACCCAATTACTGTGCGCCATGCCGGAACTCGCTCGTCACCCCAGAGACCCAGCGCCAGTGGAAGGCCACCTACCCAGAAATTCATAAGCGGATTCGCGAAACCCCGACGGGGTTACCGTACGACTTCGACCCGCGGAAGACCCTGGAAGTCCCGAAGGAAGAGCGACGGGCGCTGTATGAAGAATTGTGGGCGCAGCCCGGGTTCTCGAAATGGTTGGCCAATTTCCGTGACATCATGACCAACCGCGAGGCCAACGAAGATTTCGCCGAGTTCGTGCGCAACAAGATCCGCGCGCGGGTCAAAGACCCAGTGGTGGCGGAAAAACTGGTGCCCAAGGATCATCCCTTCGGTTCCAAGCGCATCCCGTTGGAGACCGAATACTATGAAGCGTACAACCGGGACAACGTCCTGCTGGTGGACGTGCGCGAGACGCCGATCGAGCGCATCACGCCCACGGGCATTAAAACGAGTGACAAAGAGTACGAGTTTGACATCATCATCTATGCCACGGGGTTTGATGCGTTCACCGGAGCGCTCACCCAGATCGATATCCGCGGCGAAGGCGGGCAGACGCTCAAGGACAAATGGGCCGAGGGACCGCAGACCTATCTCGGGATGCAGATCGCGGGCTTCCCCAACCTCTTCCTCGCCATCAGCACGGCATTCGGCAACTACCCCGTCTGCGCCGAGATGATTGTGGAATGGATTACCGATTGTCTTCGCTATGTGCGCGAGCAGGGGTATGCCCGCATTGCCCCCACCCCGCAGGCAGAAGAAGCGTGGGTGCAGCACGCGGCCGAGTTGGCGGAAGGTTCGCTCTTTGCTGCGGCGAATTCCTGGTTCGTCGGCGCGAATATTCCGGGGAAGAAACGGGTCTTCCTGCTCTACGCCAACACCGTCCCGGCGTATCGGAAAAAGTGTGCGGAGGTGGCGGCGAAGGGGTATGAAGGATTTCACTTACAATAAGCGGATGAAGAGTCACTACTGAATGTTACATAGCAACAATGTAGAGGAGGAAAACTATGGGACGCACGTATAACGTTATTGATTCTGACGGCCATGTGTTGGAACCGCAGCATTTTTGGCGGGAGTATATTGACCCGCAATATCGCGATCGAGCCCCCGATCTCATCGTTGACGACAATGGCAAAGAGCGACTGCTGATAGAAGGCAAGTTGTTTGGCCCGCCGGCGGGACTGGGGCTGATTGGGGCGATTGGCGTGCGTGAATGCGTCGACGGCAAGTGGCTCCACGCCCCGAAGGTACCGATTGACATGAAATACACCCAGGGGCGCAAGGGCGGATTTGATCCGCATGCCCGGATTCCGGATATGGATTTGGACGGCATTGACGCGGCCTTCCTCTATCCCAGCCTGGGCCTCTTTGCCGGGGCGATAGCCGACCCGCAGCTCGCCGCGGCCGCGAGCCGCGCCTACAACCGCTGGCTGGCCGATTACTGTCGCCCGTACCCGGATCGCCTGTTTGGCGTGGCCATGCTGCCGATGCAATCGATTGAGCTGGCGGTGGAAGAGATGCGCTATGCGCGCAACGCACTGGGCATGCGCGCCGGTTTTCTGCGGCCCAACCCGTATAATAACCGCATGTTAGGCGATCCGGATTACGATATTTTCTGGGCGGAAGCACAGGAACTCGATTTTTCGATCGGCATTCACGAGGGGACGGGTGGGATGCCAGCCGTCGGAGTGGATCGCTTTCAGAGTTTTGGCGCGCGGCACATGGTCTCCCACACTATGGAAATGATGCTCGCCGCGTTATCGATCATCTGGGGTGGCGTCTGTGAACGTTTCCCCAAAGTGCGTATCGGTTTTCTCGAGTCCGGCGGCGGGTGGATGGCTCCCTGGCTCGACCGGATGGATCGCCACTTTGAGGATAAAGGACTCTTCAATGACTCATCGTTGACCATGCCGCCCAGCGAGTATTTCAAACGCCAGTGCTGGATTTCCTATGAACCGGTGGAAGGCAACCTGACCCATCTGGTGGATTATGTTGGCCCCCACAAAATTCTCTGGGCGACGGACTATCCGCATCCGGACGGGTTTTTTCCCGGAGCCCCGGCCCAGATTGCCGAAAAGCTGCCAGAGAGCCTGCGGCGCACGGTGCTGGCTGAGGGCGCCATGCAATTCTACAATTTGTCGTAGTGTTGCGGAGTAGCTAAATCGGTCCGATTGAGGACACGACCTGGATTTTGCTGTGCCCACTTGATGAACGGCTTTTATCTCTCGCGAAAATAGGGCATAGCATCAAGCGAGTTGGTCCATAATCGAAACGGCGGGAAAACAGCCGCAGCAAGCGCCAACTTTCGCGCCGCTGGCTGTGTCCCGACTAAAGGAGGAAAAATGTCACACGATCTGATTATTCGCGGGGGTACCATCATCGACGGCTCGGGCTTGCCGCGCTATCAAGCCGACGTCGGGATCAAGGGTGGCCGCATCACTGCGATTGGCAAAGTCAGCGGGCCCGCTGACGAAGTTATCGACGCGGAAGGACATGTCGTCGCGCCTGGTTTCATCGACGGCCACACCCATATGGATGCGCAGGTCTTTTGGGATCCCCTCGGGAGTTGCTCATGCTGGCACGGCGTGACGTCGGTCGTCATGGGCAACTGCGGCTTCTCCCTGGCCCCGTGCGCCGAGAAGGACAAGTTGCTAGTGATGCGTAATCTCGAGCGTGCCGAGGATATCTCGCCGCAGGCGATGGAGGCTGGCATCACCTGGTCGTGGGCTAGCTTTCGCGAATATCTGGACGCGGTCGACCGGCTGCCCAAGGGCATCAACTATGCCGCGTACGTCGGTCACTCTGCCCTGCGCACCTACACCATGGGTGAGCGGGCGTTTAGCGACGAAGCGACCCCCGAAGATCTGGCCACGATGAAACGCGAATTGCGCGCCGCGATCAAGGCGGGAGCCGCCGGTTTCAGCACCTCGCGCACGAGCGCGCATCAGACGCCCGATGGTCGCCCGGTTGCCAGCCGGCTCGCGACTTGGGACGAAGTGCGGGCGCTGGTTGGGGTGATGGGCGACCTGAAGGCCGGGGTCTTCGAAATCGCGCAGGAAGATCTTCCAACCCCCGAGCGGCTGCATAACTTCATTGACCGGTTGAAGGCGCTCGCGCTCGAAAGCAACGTGCCGACCACCTTCGGCGTCGTGCAGTTCCGCAAGCTGCCGCATGATTGGCGTGCATTTTACCAGTGTGTGGACGATACCATCGCCGCGGGCGGCAAAATGCTAGTCCAAGGCACCAGCCGATGGATCAGCACCCTGCTGTCTTTCGAGAGCACGCTGCCCTTCGATCGTACACCCGTATGGAGCGATATGCGGAAGCGTCCGCTGGCTGAGCAAGAAGCGGCGCTCCGCAATCCCGACCTACGCCGAGCGCTGCTGGACGCCGCCCGCGACTATATGACCAAGCCGGATCGCTCCGTCGGCGCCGAGGCGCGCAAACCCAATTTCGATTCTCTTTTTGTGTTGGACAAGCCACTGCCGCCGTATCGTTCGATCGCACAGATCGCGAGGGAGTCCGCCAAAGATCCCCTCGACGTCATGATTGACCTGTCGCTGGAGAAGCATCTGAAGCAGTTCTTCATCCAGCCCCTCGTCAACGAGGACCAGGACGTGGTGCTGGCGATGATGCGGCATCCTCGGTCGGTAGTGACTTTCTCCGACTCCGGCGCGCATGTCTCGCAGATCATGGATTCATCGATCCAGACCCATCTGCTGGGCTATTGGGTGCGTGAGCGTCAGGCGCTGACGTTGGAGCAGGCCATCCGCAAGATGACCTACGATCTCGCGTCGTTCTGGGGCTTGCAGGAACGCGGACTGCTGCGTGAGGGCAACTGTGCCGATGTGGTGATCTTCGATCCAGAAACGGTCTCGCCACAGATGCCGACCCTCGCCTACGATCTGCCGGCAGGTGCCCGACGGCTCAAGCAGAAGGCCGACGGGATCAGGGCGACGGTCGTCAACGGAGAAGTCCTGATGCGCAATAACGAGCACACCGGCGCATTGCCAGGCAAACTGCTTCGCGGTCCGTTGGCTCCCAGCGCATAGGAGGGACACGACGGCGTACCGTCTGCTGCGTGCTGATTCTCACGACCGGCACGGGGGACGGGGTCATCGGCCCCACCCCCAGCCGGCTTCAACTCGTACCGGTCGTTCGACCTTGTCTCCGACCTGCTGCGTCGCGCGTTGTGTTTCTGGTCCTTTCAGCCCCCCAGCGGAGACGTCTGTGACACTCTTGCCCGGTGAGCCTCACAGCCAGGGATTCAGCGTGACGGATACCGCGTGCTCGCCCGCCACGCGTCCGGCCAACGTCTGGATCGCGCGCTCCAGAGCGCCCAGCGCGAAGCTGTGCGTATGCATCTTCTCGAACGGGTACTTGTGCGCTTCGATGAGCTTCACCGCGACCGCGAACGAGTCGAAGTCCGCGTTCTTGACGCCCCGGATCGTCAATTCCTTGCTAAAGATGCGATCGTTCTTCAGATCCGGGATCGCCGCCGCGGCACCTTTCACGCCGGCGAGGATAATCGTTCCGCCCGGCCGCGCCATCTCCACCGCGTGGGCAATCGGCGCCATCGTCTCGGCGGTCACATCGACAACCACATCTGCGCCCTCTCCGCGGGTTAATTCACGCACCCGGCCAACAACGTCTTCGTCGGCATAGATGGTGGCGTCGGCGCCGAACTCCTCGGCCAGTTTGAGCCGGTGGGCGCTTTGCCGCCGGGCAATGACCGCGACATGCGCCGCGCCCGCCTCGCGGGCGGCCAGCGCGCAGGCGATCCCGCGCTGCCCCGCGCCAAAGATCACCACGGCGTCGCCGACCTTGGTCCCGGGGACGCGATGGGCCCAGCTCACGCCCGCCGCGAGCGGCTGATACAGGGCCGCCAGCTCCGCCGGCACCTCGAGGGCGATCTTGTGCAGCGCGACCTCGGGGTCGAGGTACATGAATTCCGCCATCCCGCCCCACAAGGCGGGCGCGATAGTGGTCGGGATGAAACCGCACACGGAAATCTTCGCGCCCGGACGGCCGGTGCGGCAGTTGCGCGCATCGCCGCGCTTGCACGCGCGGCAATGACCACAGCCGCGCGTCGGCTCGACCGCCACGCGATCGCCGACCTGGAGGCCCCAACGCCGGGCGGCCTCGGGGCCGATTGCTTCGAGGACGCCGACCGGTTCATGCCCGGGGATCATCGGTAAGCTCAGCAGTCCGTTGAGCTTGCCGTCATACTGATCCACGTCACTGCCACAGATGCCGCAGGCTTCGACCCGCAGCAGCGCGTCGTCGGCACCGATCCGCGGCAAGTCAAACTGCTGCAGCTCGAAGTGTTTGTCGCCGACCTGGACGACCGCGCGCGCTTTGGCCATGCCGATTCACCAGCCACCCATTAACTCTCAATGGGATGGCCTCCTTTGCCACGCAAGGTACAATGTTTTGTCGCCAGGTGATAGTAGCTGCTCACCACGAGACGTCACGTGTGGGCGGGTTCCAGAGAGCGAACGAAAGTGGGGGCTGAGGAGAAGAGAGAAGCAAAAGAAACGCCGCAGGTTGAGGCGGTAGAGGACTCCCACCTGTTCTCACCTCCTTATCGTATCTCAGCGATGCTCAAGCATTATGAATTCTTTGATGTTTGCACTCGCCCTCGTTCTTGCCCGCTCTCCCGGAATGGAGGACGGAGCAGAACCCCTGCTGCTCGATGCAGTTTGCCACCGAGCACAAAGCGCGTGTCCATGCCTCGCCGACAGTTGCGAGGCACAAGGCCGCACGGACGTTCTCGCTGCAGCCACCGCGACCTTGGCTAGTTCTTGCGCACCTGCCGGAACGGACCGGTATCGAACCGTGGCTCTTTCGGGAGGCCTAGCACGCGCTCGGCGATGATGTTGCGTTGAATCTCGTCCGTGCCGCCGGCAATGGAAATAGCGGGCACCGACACCAAAATCTCCGCGATGATCCCGTCTCGCGGGCTCCCGGGTCCGGTGAGCAGCGCGTCCGCTCCGGTCATCAACGTGTGCACATGGGCCGCGGCCCGGGCCACATGGCTGGCCGCGAGCTTGCCGAGCGAGCCTTCCGGACCCTGCGGGCGTCCCTGTTGCTGCGCGGCGCGGGCGCGGCGCGCGGTCCACTCGGCCGACTTGGCCAGGATCATCAGCTTGGCGATCTCCTGACGCACGTGCGGATCCGTGTTCGCACCGGTTTCCTTGGCACGGTCGAGGATGAGATCGACGCGCCCGGCGCGCTGTGGATACCACGTGTAGGGCTGATTGGCCGTTTCCAGTTCTCTGCGCTCTTCAACGTAAATCCGCCCCGTGCGCGCTCCTCGCTTCGCTGGTGCGCTCAGGCCGTCGGCCCCGCGGCGCTCGTGGGCGAGCGTGGTCATCGCCACCTTCCAGCCCTCGCCGATCCGCCCGACCAGGTTCTCCGCCGGCACGTGCGCGTCGGTGAAAAACACCTGGTTAAACGACGCGTGGCCATTCATCTGTTTGAGCGGCTGCACGTCTACGCCCGGCTGCTTTATGTCGATCACGAAATACGACAACCCCTCATGCTTGGGCGCATCCCAATCCGTGCGGGCCAGCAACAGGCCGTGATCGGCATGA
>Ga0066676_10000937_pt1 | contig 11284 bp, 9 predicted proteins | sample GraSoiAngelo_125_FD_62293 | JGI IMG/M metagenome (GOLD analysis project Ga0066676, IMG submission 62293) | Grasslands soil microbial communities from the Angelo Coastal Reserve, California, USA - 14_0927_05_40cm | ecosystem: Environmental > Terrestrial > Soil > Grasslands | place: USA...
CGGTAAACACCAGCGGCTCCTGATAGCCTTCGCGCGAAACGGTAATCTTTACCACCGTGCCTTTGGGCCCCTTCAGCAGGTCGGCCACCTCGGTGGTGGACAGTTGGTCGGTCGATTTGTCATCGACTTTAAGAATTACGTCCCCCGGCCGGATTCCTGCGTTGTAAGCCGGAGCTCCCGCGTACGGTGCCATCACCACGGTGTGATTCTGCTGAGGGGCGACGATCATTCCCACGCCGTAATACTTTCCGCGCTGATCTTCCCGCAGAAGGGCAAATTGTTTGGCGTCGAAGAAACTCGAATGCGGATCGAGCATCCGCAACATTCCGGGGATGGCGCCCTGGTAGACCGCTTTGTCCACGTCTACCTGGTCGGCATAGTTACTCTGAACGACGTCCAGAACGCGCGTGAAGTTGCGCACGGCGGTCTGGTAGTCGTCCGCCGAGGCCGCCGTTGCCCGCACATTGGGACCGTAAATGCCTCCCAATACAGCAGATAACAGCAGTACTCCGATGGCAATCAAAACCCCACGACGCTCTGATTTCATGCTGACCTCACGAAAATGCCTCAACAAAATTATAGCACACCGCAAAGTCCGGTTTGACAGCGGCTAAATACCCTTTCTATGATGCCAATGGGGTCTTAGACGGCTGTCAGGCGCCATGTTGAGCATTCCTCACATGATTGTGATCTTTGTCGTGGTCCTGGTGGTTTTTGGGCCACAAAAGCTCCCCGAGCTGGCACGCGGGCTCGGGAAGCTCATGGCAGAGTTCCGCAAAGCCTCCTTGGATTTCAAAACGGCGTTTGAAGAAGAGATGCGTGACCTGGAGCGCCAGGCCTTACTCGCCGAGCGCAGGAAGGCTGCGGAAGCATCCGCGGCCAGTGCCGCTACGCAACCGGCGCAGCCTGAGAACCTCCCTGCTCCGGCGAGCGCGGCGGATATCTCCGCGCAGCCCCAGGCCAGCGAGGCCCCCGTCATCGCGCCGGACGGCGAGTCCGTGGCCCGCGGCTCAGAAGAGGCGGCAGAAAACAAGGCCGCTCCTGCGGCAGCGAATCTGCCAGAATCCTCCGAGGACTCCCCGCATCCGGCGTAAACCCGTGGCTGACTCCGTTCCCAACACGCAAAATTCCAGCCGCTCGGAGGAACCCGGCGGCACCATGACGTTTTTCGAGCACCTCAGCGAGTTGCGCAAGCGCATCATTTACTCGCTGTATGCCATCGGTGGCGGGACGCTCATTGGCGTGTACCTCTCAAAGTACTTCGTGAAATGGATCAACAAGCCGATGCTGAAGGCGCTCGCCGAGGCCGGACTGGATGCAAAGCTGATTTACACTCACCCGGCTGGCGCCCTAAATCTTGTCATCACCGTGGGTGTGTACCTGGGAATCGTTCTGGCTTCCCCCGTAGTGCTTTATCAAATCTGGCTGTTTGTCGCGCCGGCACTTTACAAACATGAACGGGGTGCCGTCACCGGCTTCATGTCTTCCACGATTTTTCTTTTCCTGGCGGGAATCGCCTTCGGCTACTTCGTCATGCTGCCCCACATCCTGCACTTTCTTGTGAGTCCCGGGCCGCTGTTCGCGCTCGGGCATGACGTCACACCTATGACGGACGTGAACGAGTATTTCGGACTGATTCTGCTGATCCTTCTCGGCATGGGGCTGATGTTCGAGCTCCCGGTTTTGATTTTCTTTTTGTCGCTGTTTGGAATCGTCACGCCGAGGTTTCTCTGGAAGAATTTTCGCTATGCCATTCTGGTCATCACGGTCATTGCCGCGATCATCACACCTACTCCAGACGCCACGACGATGTTGGTCTTTATGGCCCCCATGGTCGGGCTTTATATCCTAGGCATCGGCGTCTCCGCGGTCGTCACGCGGCGGAGAGAACGCCGCATCGCTGCTCCGGCGGAGGCACGCTAATGGGTTCTCTTTCGGTGCATTGTTTGCGAGCCTCTTGGATCGTTCTACTCTTGAGTTTCCTTGCCGCTTGCGTTGCGGGCTGCCAGGCTGGCGGCACGGATTCCCGCACGGAGGGTCAACCGCCCTTCATGAGCAAGGCGGCTACGACTCCTCCGCAGGCGTCCGATGACGCGCCTTCGCCCGACAAAACCGATGGCTTCGATGGCAAGCGCGCCTATGCGCTGGTCGCCAAGCAGGTCGAGTTTGGCCCACGGCCTTCGGGGACGCCGGCACTCGCGCGACTGCAGGATTTTCTGCAATCGGAACTGAAAAGCTACGGGTGCACGGTTGAAACCGACAGTTTCACAGCCGACACGCCCATCGGCCGATTGCCGATGAAAAACATCCTCGTCAAGATTCCCGGAGAAAAGCCCGGCGTAATTCTCCTCGGCACCCACTACGACACTCTGTTGAAGCAGGATTTTGTCGGCGCCGATGACGGAGGTTCCTCGACGGCGTTGATGCTGGAGCTGGCGAGGCACTTGTGCCCGCAGCGCGGAAGATACGCCGTGTGGATTGCGTTCTTCGACGGCGAAGAGGCCATGCGGCAGTGGAGTGATACCGACAGCCGTTATGGCAGCCGCGAGATGGCCGCCAAGCTTGCCCTGTCTGGCGACATCAAGAAGATCAAAGCATTTTTGCTGGCGGACATCGTGGGCGGACACACCGCCCGGTTTCCGCGTGAATCCAGTTCCACGCCCGCTTTGGTCAATCTGTTTTGGAATACCGCTCACAGGCTCGGCTACGCGTCGCTTTTTCTGGATGAAGCCTTTTCCGCCGAAGACGATCATGATTCGTTCCTGAAGCGCGGGGTCGCCGCGGTGGATGTGATCGGAGACTTTACGAAGAATGGTTACTGGCATACCGCCGAGGACGATCTCGACAAAATCAGCCCCAGGACGCTCGCCCTTGTCGGACATGTTTTTCTGGAAAGCTTGAAACAGTTGCAAGCGCAGTAGCAATCACCTGACGAAGGCGTCGTTCGTCGGCTCGCGTCTAGGGCTCGAAGCGCACGTCCTTGCCTTTTTGCAGGGCTGAGTGTTTTGCGAAATCCTCGTCGTTGCGGAACGGAAAATCCGAGCGGTAGTGGCTGCCGCGGCTTTCTTCGCGAGCCAACGCCGTGCGCGTCATCACCAGGGCCAGGGTATGGAGATTTCGCAATTCGTGCCCTCCGCGGCCCGACTTGTCCGATTTGGGAGGTTCGATCGCTTCCAATTGCTTGATGGCTCCTGCCAACTCTTTGCCGCCGCGCATGATGCTCGCGTCCTGCCACATCACCTCACGGATCTTCGTCAGCAGCGCACACACCACTGCGGGAGCTCGGCCCGGGCCGTTTTTCGCCGTTGCACCATTCTTTGCGGCTACCCCGTCCTTCACTGCGTCTTTCTGTGCGCCGGTAGAACCGTCTGGCAGCGGCGCAGGCCCTCCTAGCAACGCCTGTCCCGTGCGCTTTCCCGCCGGCGCATCTTTCATCATCGCTTGTCCCGCGATCGCGCCAAACACCAGCCCTTCCAGCAGCGAATTACTGGCCAACCGGTTGGCACCGTGCACTCCGGTTGCCGCTGTTTCTCCTGCGGCATATAGGCCCGCAAGCGAGGTGTGCCCTTTCAAATCGGTCTTCACTCCGCCCATCAGGTAATGCGCCGCAGGACAAACCGGCGCCAGGTCGCTCGCCAGGTCCAAGCCGTGGCTCAGGCAGGTTTCGTAAATTCGGGGGAAGCGCTTCTTCAGAAATTCCTCGCTCTTCTTCGTCATGTCCAGATAGACGTGCGTGCTTTGCGTGCGCTGCATCTCGCTGACAATGGCGCGCGCCACGATGTCGCGAGGAGCCAATTCCTGCGCTTCGTGGTATTTCTTCATAAATCGCTCGAGGCCGATGTTGCGCAGCACGCCGCCTTCTCCGCGCAGTGCCTCGGAGAGCAGAAACCGCGGCGCGCCCTGAATCGCCAGCGCCGTGGGATGGAATTGCATAAACTCCATGTCAGACAGAACCGCACCCGCGTCATAGGCGATGGCCATGCCGTCGCCGGTGGCGACTTCGGGATTCGTCGTCTCGCGATAGATTTGGCCTACGCCGCCCGTTGCCAGCAACACCGCGTTTGCATGCAGTTCGTGCAGCGTACCGTCGGTTTCGTCGATAAAGCGCAGCCCGCTCACTCGGCCGCGCTCCGTGATCAATTCCGTCGTGAACGCGTGCGCGCGCAGGTGCAGGTGCGGGATCGCATGCGCGCGCGCGAGCAGCGCCCGGCTGATTTCGCGGCCCGTCGAGTCTCCTTGAGCGTGCAGAATCCGCGAGCGGCTGTGCGCGGCTTCACGCGTGAACGCTAGCTTGGTTCCGGCGCGATCGAATTCTGTGCCCCACTCAATGAGCTGCGAAATGTACTTTGGCCCTTCTTCGACCAGCAGCGTCACAGCCTCGGGCCGGCACAAGCCGTCGCCGGCGTTGATGGTGTCCTGTTCGTGCAACCCGATCTCGTCTTCGTCGGAAAGCGCCACGGCGATTCCGCCCTGCGCCCAGGCGGTCGCCGAATCGCTCAAATGCGATTTCGCCAGAACCAGGACGTTTCCCGCCGCGCTCAATTCAATGGCGGCGCGCAGACCGGCGATTCCGCTGCCCACGACTGCGTAATCGACGTGATGGATCTTGGGGGAGTTCGTCATGGGGGTGAAAATCGCCACTCAAATCGCTCAATATGGTAGCACGAAGAAAAATAAGCGGATAAGCAGGCGGGCCGGTTTAGGGGGGCTCCCAGCGCGTGTGTTACATTGGAAAACGTCTCGCGAAATGAAAATCACACGCGTTCGAGTGCGATCTTCCGCCGGCCCCTACTCCGTTGTTGCCGGAGTGGGTGTAATCGGCCATGCGGCTCGCGAAATTGCGCACCTCGGGCATTTTTCCAGCCTGCACATCGTTTCCTCGCCCAAAGTCTGGCGCGCTGCCGGGAAGACGGTTGAGCGCGGCCTGCGGCTCTCGCATCGAAAAACTTTGCATCTTTTCAATGACGCGGAGTCCGCAAAGCATCTTGGCGCAGTCGAGCACATTGCGCGCTCCCTTTGCCAAGCGGGAGCGGATCGCAAGTCGCTGATCATCGCGGTCGGCGGCGGAGTCGTTGGCGACGTGGCCGGATTTGCAGCAGCTTCTTATTTGCGTGGCGTGGCCTTGGTTCACATTCCCACGACTCTGGTCGCGCAAGTGGACAGCTCCATCGGCGGAAAAACCGGGGTGAATCTCCCCGAAGGGAAGAATCTTGTTGGGGCATTCTACCCACCGCGATTGGTGATCACCGACCCTGACCTTCTCGGCACCCTTGCCGACCGCGAATTCCGTGGCGGGCTTGCAGAAGTCGTCAAGCACGCGGTCATTTCTGACGCGCCGCTGTTCGCTCGCCTCGAAAAGGACCTGGACAGGATCTTGCGGCGCGACCGCGAAGCGCTCGGTTCCTTGATCGCTCGCAACGTGCAGATCAAAGCCCGCGTGGTCAGCCGCGACGAGCGCGAATCCGGCTTGCGCGAAATCCTTAATTTTGGCCACACGTTTGCCCATGCCCTGGAAAGCGCTACGCTTTATCGTCGCTACCAGCATGGCGAAGCGGTTGCCTGGGGTATGATGGCTGCCGCTTTCCTTGGCTACGAACTGAAGGTGACTCCTGCACCGGATGTCTCACGCATCATCTCGTTGGTTTGCCGTCTCGAACCTCTACCGCCCTGGCCAAGCCTTTCTCCCGCTGTTTTGCTCGATGCCATGCGGTCTGACAAAAAATCCCGCAGCGGGGTGCTGCGTTTCGTTCTCTCCGTACGGATTGGCCGGGCGCGCACGTTCGATTCCGTCCCGCAGCAAGCGGTTGAACGCGTTCTGCGTTTCACGCCTCGCTTGATCGCCGCCGCAGGCGGCCGTTTCGGTGTCTCGAAATGAGTGGAGCCAGCGCGCCGGTAAAGGGCGCTCGTCCTGAGGGCGCCTCGAGCGAGGCGGACGCTTCGAGAAAAGTACGCGACATGTTCACGCAAATCGCGCCGCGTTACGATTTGCTGAACCATCTGTTGTCGTTCGAGTTGGATCGGCTGTGGCGCGCTCGGGCTGCGAAGTGCCTTCGACCGATCCTTAAACGCCCCGATGCTGTGGTTCTGGATCTGTGTTGCGGAACCGGCGATCTCGCTCTGGCTCTCGGAAACGCCGGCGAAGCCCGCATCCTCGGCGCGGATTTTGCGCACACCATGCTTGTCCGCGCCAGGCTGAAAATCCAACTCGCCCCAAGGCACTCCGGTTGGCCGCCTCGCGTCCCGGTTCCATTTTTCGAAGCCGACGCTCTCTGCCTGCCTTTCGCGGATGCTTCCTTTGATTTGGTGACTAGCGCTTTCGGCTTCCGCAACCTTGCTAATTACGAAGCGGGTCTTGGCGAGATTTACCGCGTGCTCAAGCCGGGCGGGACAATTGCGATTCTCGAATTCGCCGAACCACCGCAAGGTTTTCTAGGGGATTTGTACCGGTGGTATTTCACTCGAGTCCTGCCGCGAATCGGCTGGCTGATCTCCGGCCACCGGTCGGCCTACACTTATCTACCAAAGTCCGTGTCGCGCTTCTTCCGCCCTCTAGAACTTGCCGCGGTGCTCGGCCGTGTCGGCTATCAGTCCGTCGAGGTTCGTGAGTGGACGATGGGTACCGTGGCACTGCACACGGCAACCCGAAAAACCGAAAGCTGAAAACCGCATTATTCTTCCAGTCCGGCGGTGCGCAATTTGGCCAGCAGCGTCTTGGGCGTGATGCCCAGCTTCTCGGCGGCCCGTGTTTTATTCCACTTGCATTCGCGCATAGTGTTTTCGAGCAATGCCTTCTCCACGTGCGCCGCCGCGCGGCTGGTGACCTGTTCGAGTGTTCCGTCCCAGTCGAATTTTTCGGGGAGCATACCGGCCGGCAACCTCGCGTCGTCGGGCTTCGTTGTTGGCATCTGCAGCGCGTCCGCGCGAATGCTCACCCCGTCAGCAAGAATCACGGCTCGCTCCATGGTGTTTTGCAACTCGCGCACGTTTCCTGGCCAGCGATAGTGCAGCAACCGCTCACGTGCATCTTCGGAAAGTTCCAGGCCGGGCTTGGTAAACTCGCGGCTGAATTTCTCGAGGAAATGATTCGCCAACAACAGCACGTCGTTGCCGCGTTCGCGCAGCGGCGGAATGGTGATGGGCACGGTGGAAATCCGGAAGTATAAGTCGTCGCGAAACAGTCTCTCCTGCACTTGTTTCTGCAAATCGCGGTTCGTGGCCACGATGATACGGAGGTCCACGTCGATCGACTGCGTGCCGCCCACGCGTTCGAAGCGTTTTTCTTCCAGCACACGCAGCAGTTTCGCCTGAATCGCCAGCGGCAGCTCGCCAATTTCGTCCAGAAACAGCGATCCCCGATGCGCCAGATCCATCTTTCCCACTTTGCGCGTGGCCGCTCCCGTATATGCGCCCTTTTCATGACCGAACAACTCGTTTTCCACCAGCCCTTCCGGAATCGCCGCACAATTCAACGCCACGAACGGTTGTTGCCGTCGCGGCGAGAGATGATGAATCGCCAGCGCAAACAATTCCTTTCCCGTGCCGCTTTCGCCCAACAGCAGGCAGGTGGTGTCCGTCGCCGCGATTTTCTGGATCTGCTGGCTGACCTCGCGGATCGATTGATGTTCTCCCACGATCCGCGGGAAGCCGTAGCGCACCGCGTACTCCGCACGCAGCAGCAAATTCTCGCGTTGTAGCTCCTGCTGTTCCGCCGCTCGCTTCACCAAGAGCTTCAAATGATCCAGGTCCACGGGCTTCTGCAGAAAATCAAACGCGCCGTCTTTCATCGCGGCAACGGCTTCTTCCACCGACCCGTAGGCGGTCAGCAGCAAGACGGGAATCGTAGCGTCGGCTTGCTTGGTTTCCCGTAAAACATCCAGCCCCGATGCTCCCGGCATCTTCAAATCCGTAATCACCAGCAAATATCTGCGCGCACGCACTTTTTGAATCGCGGCCGCGCCGTCTGCCGCTTCGTCCACGGCGTATCCGGCGCGCTCCAGCGCTTTTCGCATCATGGCGCGCAGTTCGCTCTTGTCTTCAACGAGCAGGAGAGGTTCCATCTCTCTCGTTTCTATCACGAATCCCGGGGTCTCCAGGAAACAACCGAATACGCATGTGCGGAGAACGAAAGCACGGCAGCCCTGCAGGTGGTTGCTTTGAGGTTCCCGATCGAGGGAGCGCCTTCCAAGCCAACCATAGCCCCACCCTGGCCCCGGGAAGACGTCTCCGATACGAAAAGAGCCTGATTGGGCGGCGCCGGCGCAATCAGGCTCTTCTGAAAACCAAGCACGCAAACTTACCCAGGTGGGCCGTAAAGCCTCGGCGTTTTTAGGCCGAGGACTGTCCGACTGGGCGGGCAGCCCAAAAGTAAAGCCTCTTCGTGGTCCTCCGCTGAAGTAGGGCGGTTGTGGGCGGAACCCAGCAAAGCCATCTCGGGAAAACAAACCGAGAGGCCGTAGGAATCCTCGCCGCTTGCGGCGGGGAGGATGTCAAAAAGAACTCCTCTTACTGCGCCCACCCGGGGTCGCCGCCGGACTTCCTGAGTTCCGTCTCCATGTCGTCTAACTGCTGCTTAAGCTGCTCCAATTCTTTTTTCTTGGCCGTGATCTTGGCGGTCTTGTCGTTGATTTCCCCGCGGTTGTTCTGTTGCATCATAGCCTTCTGCGGATCGTTGTAGTACTGCAACTGGGACTTTTGCAATTCGCGCTGAAGAACATCAATTTCCTTCTCGACATTAGCGATCTTTTGGTGCTGCTCAGTGAAGCGTTTGCGCCACGCTTTCTCGCTGTTTGGATCTTCTTTCTCTTCGGCATTTTCCTTTTTCGTCGCGTCTTCCGCCTTCACAGCGTCCGGCGCCGTTGCCGCTGTCGCGCCTTTCGTCTCGGCTATCGCGGGGGTCGCAGCGGTTGCGTTTTGTACGGAAGGTTTCTCTGGCTCGGCCGGCCTCACATCATCGTCGGTATAGACCTTCTTCGGCTTCGGCGCGTTCTTCTTCTTCTCTTTCTGGTCACGCGCCTTCCTCGCGGCGTCGGCCACGGGATCGCCCGTTTGCTGCGAGGAGTCCTGCTGCGACGAACTCTGTTGCCGCGCGTAGCTTCCTAACGGAGCCAGCCACAGCGAGGCGAGCACCGCCGCCATCCTCAACCAGTCGTTCTTAAGCATACTGTCCCGCCCTTCCGGAGCTGTTCCGAAGGCCCCTTTTTCTCTTGCAGGCTAGATAGGACCCTGCTTTGATTCTACTGCTTCGGCAACCCTTCGCGACAGAGGTAACGTAACCATAAACTCGGCCCCGCCCTTCGGACAGTTCCTAACTTCTACCTGTCCTCCGTGCTGCACAATGATTTTCTGCACCACGGCCAATCCCAATCCTGTTCCATTGGTCTTGGTGGTGAAAAACGGCCGAAACAATTTCGCCATCGCCGCTTGCGCAATGCCGGGGCCATTGTCAGCAACGACGACGCGCTGCCATCCGGCTTCCTCGACGTCAATCACTTCTCCGCGAACGGTCACGCGCCCGCCACCCTCCGCCTCAGCGCACGCCTCCGCCGCGTTCCTCGCAAGATTCAGCAGCGCCTGCCGCAGCAGCCCTTCGTCTCCCGCCACGTCGCCAAAATTTCCCGTACACTCGATCGTCACCTGCGGCATAGTCTGCGCTACTTCCGTTATCGCGCGCTCCACCACGTCCTCCAGTCCGACGCACTCCTCGGGAATTTCCAACGGCCGCGCATATTTCAAAAACTCTGCTACCATGTGGGTAATGTTCCGGGTTTGCTCTACGATTTTCTTCGCGTAATCCGCGGCCTCGCGCGGTGAGGATTCCGGAATCAACTGCGCGTATCCAGAGATGGTGGCCAGCGCGTTTTTGAATTCGTGGGCGATTCCCGCCGACAACTCACCGAGGACCGCCAAGTTTTCCTTGAGCTGCATGCGCTGCTGCAGCGCCGCCAACTCCGTCAAATCCGTAAGCAGGCAGATGACTCCGCTAATTTTCCCTTCACTGCGCCGGATGGGGGAGATGGTCACGCCGAGGTGCCGCGTGTCCCCGGCAGGAGGTACATACTCGACTTCTTCTCTCCGGAAGATTCTTCCCGTCTCGAGGCACTCCGCGACCAGCTGAGTCAGTGCTGAATTCTGTCCGAGCGCCTCGCTGTAGCGCCGGAATCCCAGCCCGCGAATTCCCAGCGCCTGCTCCGCCGCTGGATTCGAACTCGAAATAATCCCCGTTGCGTTCACCACCACCAGCCCCGCAGGCATATTGCGCGTGACTTCTTCGCTCAGCCGCTCGGTCTGCTCGGCGCGCTCCCTTTCGATTTTGTGCAACCGCTCCAGCTCTTTTTCCTGCTCGCGGAGTTGCTGGATGACTCCTTGCATGGATGCCGCCATGAACGCCGACGGATTCTCCGTGCGCGGCGCGCTCGCGCGAATCTTCCCCTTGTGCTCCTCTTTGGTGCTCTGAAAAAACCTGCGCAGCAGGTACACGACCAGCCAGCCGACTGCCAGCACTCCAATGCCAAGCCCCGCTGTCATTTCCCACAGGTGCTGCGTGCCGTTTCCGCCTTGGAGCGTTCCCCACATTCGTTTTGCCGTTAACTGGATTGCAAGCCCTCGTCGCAGAAACTGCTTACGCGCGCAAACCTCATCCTAAGATGCCTCCCGTCGCCGGCCATTGCGAGGTGACCAGGGGACCAAGGTAGACAATTGCCAGCGCGCCAATTCCCAAAAACGTCCCGAGCGGCAGCTGGTATTGGCTGGCAATGGTCCACCGCAGCGTATTCACCGCTCCCAGCCCTCTTCGGCTTCCGCGTTCCGCCAATTCCCGGTGCCAGCCCGCCAAGTACAGCGTTACCACAACGCTCAATCCGATTGCGCTGCCCAGCAGGCTTCCGAGCAAGATCGTCCAGAACGTTCCGCGCAAACCCACAAAAGCCCCAACCATGGCCATCATCTTCACATCGCCCATGCCCATGCCTTCACGCTTGCGCACCAATTTGTAACCGGCCGCCAGTCCCCACAGGAGAAAACTTCCAAAAGCCGCTCCCAGGATTCCATCGAGGAGCCCGGCCAAATGCCCTTGCAAATGCCGGTGAAAAAACCGCCAACCGAGCGCGCCGGCAAACCCATCGCGCGGCGGCACAACCCACGAGAACATCAGTCCCACCGCGAATCCAGGCCAGGTGACCAGATCCGGTAACAGCCGCACGCGCAAATCCGTGATGGTCAGGACCACTATCAGGCACGTGAAAAACAGCCACTTCACCCCGGCTTGCGTGATGCCGTACTCCAGAAA
>Ga0066676_10000947_pt1 | contig 11246 bp, 9 predicted proteins | sample GraSoiAngelo_125_FD_62293 | JGI IMG/M metagenome (GOLD analysis project Ga0066676, IMG submission 62293) | Grasslands soil microbial communities from the Angelo Coastal Reserve, California, USA - 14_0927_05_40cm | ecosystem: Environmental > Terrestrial > Soil > Grasslands | place: USA...
GCGCTGCGGGCGACGATGGACATGTTTGGCGTCCGCTGGCTTCTCTCGCGGCGATTGAATTACAAGATTCGCGATTCCTGAATCGGAAATGCGCTTGTCAATGTAACCGTCACCGCTAAGCTTGCGCTCCCGAATCGCGCATTCGCATGTCGTTGGGTAATTTACTTTCCGCCGAGCAAATCATCCCCGAGATGAAGGCGACCGAGCGTTGGCCGGCCATCGTCGAGCTGATCGACCTGCTCGTGCGTCTGGCCAGAATCAAACCGGACGACCGGGACAGCGTCCTCGCCTCACTCAAGCAGCGCGAAGAAACGATGAGCACGGGCATCGGCTTTGGCATCGCCATTCCGCATTGCTCGTCCGATCGGATTGATGACGTCGTGGCGGCCTTCGGAAGATCCACATCCGGCATCGAATTCGACGCGCTCGATAACGCGCCGGTGAAATTCGTCGTCCTTTTCATTGTTCCGAAGAACCAGTTTCAAACCCATCTCCGCACCCTCGCCTCGATCGCTAAATTTCTAAACGACCGCGCGACGCGCGAAAAACTTGCCGCCGCGAAATCGACTGAAGAAATCTTGTCGATCTTTCGCGATTCAGCACAAAAATAAATTGTAGCCCGCGGTCTGCGGTGGCTCGATCCACCTTCTGGCTTCGCCCAGCCAAGCGGCTACAGTTTGATCACCAGCAATGGAGACATTCCAAACACTTCTCGCGAAGAGATTGGTCGACGCACTGGCGAAGGCTGGGTTCCCGAACGTCGGCGAGCTGACGCAGGCGACTGATTCACGCTTTGGCGATTATCAAACGAATGCGGCGCTGATACTCGGAAAACAGCGCGGCGAAAATCCGCGAGACGTTGGCGCAAAGATTTTGGAGCGACTCGATGTTTCCGATTTGTCCGAATCGCCAACTGTCGCGGGCGCAGGCTTTATCAATTTCACGCTGCGCGCCGACGCGGTCGCTAAGAAAGCAGCGGAGCTCTTTGCCGACGAGCGATTAGGCGTTGCAAGGTCGACATCGCCAAAAAAAATCGTGATCGATTTCGGTTCGCCGAATGTGGCCAAGCCGATGCACGTCGGTCACATTCGCAGCACTGCGCTCGGCGACGCGCTCGCCCGAATCGCGACCTTTATCGGGCACGACGTGATCCGGGACAATCACATCGGCGATTGGGGCACCCAGTTCGGGATGGTGATCTGGGGTTGGAAAAATTTGTTGGATCGAGAGGCGCTCCAGCGCGACCCGCTCGCGGAGATCGTTCGCATTTATAAAGAGACGAATGCAAGATCGATATCCGATCCGGCGGTGCGCGAAGCGTGTCGTCAGGAACTGGTCAAGCTCCAATCCGGTGATAAAGAGAACACCGGTATCTGGAACGAGTGCGTTGCGCTCTCAATGCAGGATTTCGAACACGTTTACGAGTTGCTCGACATTCACTACGACATCCAATGCGGCGAAAGTTTTTACGACGATCGCTTGGCCGGCGTCGTCGATCGATTACTCAAATCGAAAATCGCGGAAGTGAGCGAAGGCGCGGTCGTGGTTTTCTTTCGCGGCATTCCCGAGCTGGCGGACAAGCCGTGCATCATTCGAAAAAGCGACGGCGGCTTCAATTACGCGACGAGCGACATCGCCACGGTTGAGTATCGAATCAACGAATTAACGCGCGACACCCTTTGGTATGTGGTGGGCGCGCCCCAAACCTTGCACTTCAGGCAGATATTCGAGATCGCGCGCCGGGAAGGCTACAAAGCCGATTTTCGTCACATTCCGTTTGGCAATGTGCTCGGCGAAGACCGGAAACTGATGAAGACGCGGTCCGGCGAAAATGTGCCGTTGCGACAATTATTGGAAGAAGCCTGCATCCGCGCGCGCAAGATTGTCGAAGAGAAGAATCCGGGCTTAACGGACGCGGAGAAGATCGACATCGCGAGGACGATCGGGATCGGCGCGGTCAAGTATGCCGACCTCTCCCAATATCGAATGACCGATTACATTTTTTCGTGGGACAAAATGCTGGCGTTGCAAGGCAACACCGCCCCGTATTTGCAGAACGCCTACGTCCGGATCCGCTCGATCTTTCGCAAGGCGGGCGAGGGCGCGCCGAAGATCGACAAGTTCGTTCTCAACGAATCTGCTGAAATCACTTTGGCCAGGCGCCTTTGCCAGTTTGCCGAGATTGTGCCGCAAGTGCTCAACGATTTTCGGCCGAACGTTCTCGCTAATTATTTATTTGAGTTGGCCGACGGCTTCCACGCGTTCTATGAGGCCTGTCCGGTCCTGAGGTCGGACGAACCGGTGCGCGGCTCGCGCCTCGCGGTATGCGATCTGACCGGGCGGATTTTGCAGCGCGGCCTCGATTTGTTAGGGATCAAAGTGCCTGAGAAAATGTGACGATAATGACGAAGCCCGAAGCCCGAGATAGGTCGTCCACGCAACATTCGTCATTTGAGTTTCATCATTCCTTCGTCCTTCGTCATTCGGATTTCGTCATTCAAAACGCGTCTCGACTTGGCTCGACATGACAAAGCAACAGCATCCACGCATACCGACTTGCACTTACCGGTTGCAGTTTAACCGTTGGTTCACATTCGCGCAGGCGCGCGAGATCGTGGCGTATTTGCGGTCGCTCGGTGTCAGCGACGTTTACGCATCGCCTTATTTTCAAGCCGGCGCGAACAGCTTGCACGGCTACGACATTACCGATCACAACAAGCTGAACGCGGTGATCGGTTCGCAGGCCGATTACGATGCGTGGATCGCGGAGTTACACGCGTACGGGATGGGACAGGTGCTCGACTTCGTGCCGAATCACATGGGCATCGCCGAGCCCGGCAACAAATGGTGGGCGGACGTGCTCGAGAACGGGCCGAGCTCAATGTATGCGCCGTATTTCGACATCGATTGGCGCCCGCTCAAATCCGACCTGCGCGATAAAGTTCTGCTCCCGATCCTGAGCGATCAATACGGTCGCGTGCTGGAGCGCGGCGAACTGCAAGTGCATTTCGAAGAGGGCGCCTTCTCTCTGGCCTATCGAAATCAAAAACTGCCGATTGCGCCCGGCACTTATCGTTTCGTGCTCGAGATGGCGCTGGAAAATCTCGCGGAATACAAAGACGAAGAGTTTTACGCCGAGTTTCAAAGCATTCTGACTGCGCTGGAGTATTTGCCGCGACGGACTGAGACCGATCCGGAAAAGATCGCCGAGCGCGCGCGGGAAAAGGAAATCGTGAAGCGCCGTTTGGAGCGGCGTTGTCAGGAAGCACCCCAAGTTCAGCGCGCGATTGAAAAAGCGCTGGCCAAAATTAACGGCCGCCCAGGCGATCCCCGGAGCTTCGATTGGCTGGATGAGCTTCTTAACGCGCAGTCGTATCGCTTGGCGTTTTGGCGCGTCGCGGCCGAGGAAATTAATTATCGCCGTTTTTTCGATGTGAATGATTTGGCGGCAATCCGGATGGAACTGCCCGAAGTGTTCGACGCCGCGCACCAGCTGGTTGTCGATCTTGTCCGAACGGGAGCGGTGACCGGACTGCGGATCGATCATCCCGACGGCTTGTATTTGCCGAGAGAATATTTGGACGGGCTGCAGCGGCGTTGCGCCAAGATGCTGGGCATTCCGCTGCCGAAAGACGGGCGCGCCGTCTACATGATCGCGGAAAAAATTCTGACCGGCGCGGAAAAGCTTCGTGCAGATTGGCCGCTGCACGGAACGACCGGTTACGATTTTGCCAATCAAGTCGCCGGTGTTTTAGTCGACGCATCGGCCGAAGCTGACGCGACCAGGACTTTTCATCGGTTCATCGGACACACCATGCACTTCGGGCATCTCGTTTACGCGAAGAAGCGCCTGGTGATGCGACTGGCGCTGGCCAACGAGGTCGAAGTCCTCGGCAACATGCTTGACCGGTTGTCGGAAAAGAACCGCTGGTATCGCGATTTTACATTTGAAGCGCTCGCGCGCGCGGTGCGGGAGACGATTGCCTGCTTCCCGGTGTATCGAACTTATCTCGCGCCCGGCCAACCGGTGAGCGACGAAGATCGACAGGTGATCGAGCGCGCGATCGCCGCGGCCAAACGTCGCAATCCAGCGATGGAGGAATCGATTTTCAATTTTCTTCGCGACATTTTGCTTTTCCGGTTTCCGGAGAACCTGGATGCGCAGGCGCGCGAAGAGCACATGCATTTCGTGCTCAAATTCCAGCAGTTCACCGGGCCGATCATGGCGAAGGGGCTCGAAGACACGGTGTTCTACATTTACAACCGTCTGACCGCGCTCAACGAAGTGGGCGGCGAGCCGCAACAATTCGGCCTGAATGTCGACGCATTTCACGAACGCAACCTGGATCGACATCGCAATTGGCCGGCAACGTTGCTCGCGACTTCAACGCACGACACCAAGCGAAGCGAAGACGTGCGCGCGCGAATGGTTGCGATTTCTGAAATTCCGGAATTGTGGAGGCGCTCTTTGCAACGCTGGCGGACCGCAAATCGGCGCTGGAAAAAAATAGTGAACGAAGCGGAGACGCCCGCTCCGAACGAGGAATATCTGCTCTACCAGACGTTGCTCGGGACCTGGCCGATCGCGGGCAATGGCGCGCCGGAACAAAACGTCGGCCCTGAATACACCCAGCGCATTCAGGCTTACATGATGAAGGCGCTGAATGAAGCCAAACTAAACACGAGCTGGATCCAACCGAACGAAGAGTGGCTCGCCGCGACACGCGATTTTGTCGCAAAAGTTTTGGATCCGACTCCAAAGAACAAGTTTTTGCCGGCTTTTCTCCACATCGCGGAAGAGATTGCGCGACTCGGCGCAATCAATTCACTTGCTCAGACTTTGCTCAAGCTGACTTCGCCGGGCGTGCCGGACATTTATCAGGGAAGCGAAACCTGGGATTTCTCTCTGGTAGATCCAGACAATCGGCGCGCAGTTGATTACAGACTTCGCGCCGAGATGCTTTCATGTTTATCGAGCAAGACTCCGGAAGAGCTTCTGCAAAATTGGCCGGACGGTCGCATCAAAATGTTCCTCACCCAGCGCGCGCTCCAGTTTCGCAACGAGCAGGTCGATCTTTTCCAGCGTGGAAATTATCTGCCGCTGCACGCGACTGGAGCATGTGCCGATTGCTGCATCAGTTTCGCGCGTCAACTGGATCGAGACTGGGCAATCGTCATCGTGCCGCGCCTTTCATCGCGAATCGGTTTTCCACCGATCGGCGAACGTTGGAAAGACACGGTGATCGACGTTCCTGAAAACTTATCGCTCGAACGCGGGCGCGAAATTTTTACCGGCCGCGAGTTGTCGATTCAGAACCGGCAAATTCGTGTGGCCGAGGCGCTGTCGGGTTTGCCGTTCGCGATGGTGATGAATCAATGATGCGCGCCTTGAACGAACTTGTCGCTCAAATCGCCGACCCATTGAGAAAAGTTGACAAGATTCTTCGCCAGGTCCGCACCGAAACTCACAAACGTGATGTGCGGTGACGCCACGATCAGCATCACACTGAGCAATGCGAGATTCATGAGGTAAATCACAACCACCGAAAAAAACGTCCCATGATCGCGCAGGTCGGTCTGGTTCTTCGGGATCATCCAACAAGTGAAGGTGAGATGGAACGCCCAGGTCGCGCCAATGACCGCGTAAAGCAATCGGCCGTAGGGCTGGACGTTGTAAAAAACGCTGAGCACACCATAAATCGCGATCGCGAGGATGCTGTAGAGGGGGAAGAAATATGGCGCGAGCGCGATCCAGAAGTTGGTGCGGTTGGTGACGACGTGGCCCCCGTCCCGTCCGACGCGGAAACGACTGACGCGGCCGCCCATTAACCAAATCCAGACTGCGTGCGTGAGCTCGTGACCAAACACGTAAAGCAAGATCGGTCGCGGCAGCCCGATAAACGCGATCAACCAGAGCACCGCACCTAACGAAAAAAACCAGAATTCCTGTCCGGCCCACAAACGTTGCGTGATCGTTGCGCGAGCGAACACAGTAAAAAACGTTTGGGTCAAAATTGCGCACACCGGCAGCAGAAAGATTGCGAAAAGAAATTTCATCCAGCGCGTCGGAATCATCAGCGGCGACGAGCCTGCTAGGCGGCGCGAAGCCGCGACGTAAACGCGGCGCGCTTTTATAGGTCTCGATCTTCGACTCATGACTTGACCGATGCTCGGTTACGTTTCCTGTCATTCCGAGCGAAGTCGAGGAATCTCTTATTGTTTCAGAATCGAACTTTAGTAAGACGAAGAACGAAGCGGAAGAGGAAGAATGCTAGGCCCGGCCCATGTAGGCGCCGGTGCGGGTGTCGATCTTGATTATCTCGCCTTCCTTGATGAAGAGCGGGACGTTGATCGTTTTCCCGGTCTCGAGTTTGGCTGGTTTGGTCACGTTGCTGGCGGTGTCGCCGCGCAAACCTTCCGCTGATTCGACAACTTTCAGGTTCACCGATGCCGGCATTTCGATCTGAACCGGTTTGCCTTCGGCGTAAAGCACCTGAACCGCGAGATTTTCGACGAGATAATCGCGTCCTTCCCCGATCAAATTCTCCTGCAAAGTGATGGTGTCGTAAGTTTCCGGGTCCATGAAGTGGTAGCCGTTGTGATCTTTGTAACTGAACTCGAGTTGTTTTCTCTCGATATCGACCAGCTCCACTTTATCGGTGGAACCAAAACGGACGTCTGCGCTCTTGCCGGTATTGATGTAGCGAATGATCGCCTGGACAAAGGCGCGTAAATTTCCGGGCGTACGATGGTGCACTTCGAGGATAATGGCGGCATTGCCGTTATATTTTATCGCCATTCCTCGGCGGAGATCGTTGGCCGCGGCCATACAGAAGTGATCAGTGATAAGTGACTAGTGGAAAAGAGGGCGGACGTTACATGCGTTGTGTGATTTTGCAATTGTAGGGCAGACGCATCGCCTGCCATCCCTTGGCAACCGGCGCGGTTGCCCTACAATAACTTCAAACGCGTCAGATCCTGCGAATCAACCACTCCGACCGGGACTTTGTCGTCATCAACAACGACGAGATCGTCGATGCGGTGGGTCTCCAACAGTTTAAGAACTTCGACTGCGAGCTTGTCTTTGTGCACCGTCACTGGATTCAGCGTCATCAAGTCCGCCACAAGGCGTTCGCCGACTTTTGGATCGGATTGAAAATGCCGCGCGAAATCGCCGTGGGTGAAGATCCCGAGGAGTTGCCGATCTTCGCCCGCTACCACCGCGGCGCCTGCGCGCACGCTTGACATTGCTTTGAGCACGTCGCGAACAGTCGCAGTTGGCGGGACGACGGCCATGGATTCGCGCGGCCGCATCACTTGCTGAACGCGTATGAGCAGACTGCGTCCAATTTTTCCGCCGGGATGGAATTTTGCGAAATCCTCTTTGTTGAATCCGCGCGCCTCCAGCAGAACCATTGCGATCGCATCACCAAGAGCGAGCATGGCGGTCGTGCTTGAAGTTGGCGCCAGATTCAACGGACACGCTTCCTGCTCGACGTTCACATCGAGAACGACGTGCGCGTTTTTGGCGAGAGTGGAGTCCGCGTCGCCGCAGATGGCAATGATCTTGACCTGAAACCGCGCGATCGCCGGCAAAATGCGCACGAGCTCTTCGGTTTCACCGCTCGAGCTCAATGCCAGGACGACGTCGCCGTCGGCCACCATGCCGAGGTCGCCATGCAACGCGTTGAGCGAATCCAAAACCACCGCGGGCGATCCCGTGCTGGTCAATGTCGACGCGATCTTGCCTCCGATATGCCCGGACTTACCGACGCCAACGACGACTACTTTGCCGCGCGCATCCACCGCGTCTTTGATCAAAGCGACCGCGCGGGAGAAATCATCGCCCAGCCGCTGGCGAAGCCGCTGGAGCTCGAGAATTTCAACGTCGAAGACGCGCCTGGCTTTTTCGAGATAATCCATTTCTCTTGACAATTCTGCGCCGGAGGAGTCTAACCGGCAAGAACTTGCGAGGGCTTAACCGGAGAAAAAGGAATGAAGAAGCTCGTGGTGCTTGGAATTGTGATGACAATCGCGGGCTTGGCCATGGCGCAGCCGCAAAAGAAAACTTTCACTGCTCGTGTGAAAGCCCGTCCCGCGCCGACGCCGCCACCGCTTAAGAAAGAAAATACGGACGGCGTTCTTCCGCGCGCTGCCCGTGGGGGAAATCCATTTCAGATGTTGAATCCGAAGGCTCCGCCCCAATACGGAAGAGCCGAAGACAGCGTTGTGCTCGATCCCGACACCGGAAAGTGGAAAGGGATCAAGCTCTTCACAATTAATTTTTGATTTTGCCGTTCGATGTTTGATTTCAAACATTGAACGACTCGCCTGATCCAAGACCGGTTGTCGCCTTTTATTGCGCGACGTTTCTCAAGCCGGAGATGCTGCACATCTACCGGCAAATCACCGGCCTTCGCCGGGTTCAGTCAATCGTCCTCGCCCAAAAGCGCGAGAATCCGGACAAGTTTCCGTTCGATAAGATCGACATCGTCGCAAAACCGGCGACCCATTTTTTGCGGCGTTTCTGGTTTCGACAGGTTCGAAACAAGCCGTGGCAGATCTCATCGAAAGAACTCCGCGCTTTGACTGACGTTCTGAATCGCGAGAAAGCGCAGCTTCTACACACTTTCTTCGGGCACATTGTCGTTCATCTTTTGCCGCTGATTCAGGCGTGGCCGAAGCCAAGCATCGTTTCCTTCCACGGCGCGGACGTTTCGGTGGACATGGAAAAGCCTGCTTATCGGAACGCGACCAAGGAAATGCTCGACCGCGTGACGCGAGTTTTTGTGCGCTCCGCTTCATTGCGCCGCGCCGTGGTCGAGCTCGGATGCGACGAAGACAAGATCGACATCGTCCGCACCGGCATTCCGCTTGATGAATTTCCATTCCGCGAACGCGAGTTTCCCGCCAATGGCGAATGGCGTTTCGTGCAAGCCAGCCGCCTGATTGAAAAGAAAGGTCTGGCGACGACCCTTCATGCATTCACCGCTTTTCTGGCGCACTATCCGCGCGCAACGCTGACGATTGCCGGCGAAGGACCGATGTTGCGCGAGCTCCAGGAATTGACGCGCAAACTCAAGATCGACAATCGCGTGGTTCTCCCTGGCTTCGTGGCGCCGGAGAGATTGCGCGAGATTTATTATGCGTCGCACATTTTCCTGCATCCTAGCGAAACCGGCAGCGACGGAAATCAGGAAGGCATTCCCAATTCAATGTTGGAAGCTATGGCGAGCGGGCTTCCAGTTTTCGCGACCGATCATGGCGGAATTCCGGAAGCGATCGAAAATGGCGTGAGCGGAATCCTGGTCCCCGAGCGCGATCATGAGGCGCTCTCATACGCCTTGCTTGAAGCGGTGCAGGATCGACATCTTCTGGCGCGACTGGCTCGAAACGGCGCTGCTGCGGTGGCGGAGAAATTCGATCAACGGAATCAAATTCACCGGCTCGAAGAAATTTATCTGGGTATGATTGGCAGGGTTGGTTGAAGATCAACCACGCCTTTCTCAATCCGCTCGAAGAAACTCGCGAGCTGTCTTTGCACGGCTTGAAACGAAATGCGTTCGGCAGCGCGCCATTGGCTTTCGACGATCGCGGTCGCGCGTCCGGCGGTGTTTTTTAGCAATTCCAAGGCGATGGTTTTGAGTTGCGCGGTGGTCCGTCCTTCTCCGCAGAAATTGGCAAATACGAGCCGCTCAATCGCGCCGTCGCCGCCGACGCAAATCGTTTGGCACAGGAGCGCGTCGCCCGCCACTTGTCCGGGCACGCGGCTGCGATCGAGTTGGAGGACGATCTTGTGCCGTGCGATCTCGCGCAGGTAATTGGGGTACGATTCGCGCCTGTCACGGACGCGCAATTTCCCGGGCGGAAAATTCAACTCGGCCAAAAGTTTTTCACCTTTTCGGCCGTCGAGATTGAAGACGGTCACCGGCTCGAAGCTGTTCTGGCAAATTTCTCGGGCGAGCAACAGCGCCGCAAGATGGTTGCGCGACGGGACGTCCCATTCGCGGGTGCCAACGAAGATGCCGCGTTGCTCAACGGGCGGAACGGTGAATTTCCATTGCTCGTCTTCGAGCGGGTAAGGCGTTGGGATGAAAGCGATCGTGCTGACATCGCGTTCGGGTCGGACGCGGCGAAAAATCTCAGCGGCTTCCGGGGTTGTAGCAACGCATCCGTCAGCCTGCGCTACAATTCGCATAAATCGCGCAAGCTTTCGCGAATCGCATAATTGTTCGGCAATTTGATGCAGGCCAGTTTCTTTTAACGCGACCGCGACGGTTCGTTTCTCCTTTTGGCATTCAGCCAGGGCGCGTTCGGTCGCTCGAAAATTGCCGCGGAGCAAGAGAAGAATCGGGCGTTTTTCTTCGATCGCATTTTTTGTCGTCCGATGAAACGAACCGCCGGTGCAAGCGGCGAACGCGTGAAGGTTGACCGGCGGATGGCCGTTCGAACCGGGACCGACCGGTTCGTCAAAATATTGCTCGAGATCCCGTCCGCCCGGATTGAGGACGCTGAGCTGAAAATCAGTTGCGTCGGTTGACGCCATTCTATTGATCGTCTGATTTAGATGGGGATGGAGTGGCCGCTTTCAACAACGCTCCCTCTTCGACCTCGTCCATCGGCCCAACCGGAACTGCCCGGCGAATCTCGACCGGCGTCTCTTCCGACTCCGGTTCGACCGGTATCGCCCTTAGAATCGGTTTTGCGTCGTCGGCACTGCGCGCTTTGTCGGTCTTTTGATTTCGAGTTTCGGCTCGCACGGCGTCTCGCTCTCGATTGTCGATCTTTGGCGGCGTTTCTTTTTCCGCGACTTGTTCATCGGTCGCCTTGTCGATTTTTGCGATCGATCTTGCGGAATTATATGGATCGTTTTCCGCCAGGAGCGTCGGACTTTTAACAATGACGGGTTTCACTTCAGTTAAATCAGCGGCGAGTTGGGCGCGGGGAGCTTCAGCGGCCGGCGCGTCCGCAACCACTGGCAGGCGTGGTTCGCCGTGGACATTGCACGGCTCAGTCGGCATTTGCGCCGCTGTCGCAATTTCGGTGTAAGTCGTGCGCTTTTGGACCGAATCACCCATCGCACTTCTTACCGTGTCGTAACATTTGTCGGTGGCGAGCATTCCGGAACGCAAACAAATCTCGACTTCTTTCAAGCCTGGCGGGCGTTTGATCTCACGCGGTGAATAACGGGCGGCCGCCGTGTTCATGATGTCGACCCAGACTGGCAACGCCAGTTCTCGGCCAAA
>Ga0066676_10000960_pt1 | contig 11191 bp, 9 predicted proteins | sample GraSoiAngelo_125_FD_62293 | JGI IMG/M metagenome (GOLD analysis project Ga0066676, IMG submission 62293) | Grasslands soil microbial communities from the Angelo Coastal Reserve, California, USA - 14_0927_05_40cm | ecosystem: Environmental > Terrestrial > Soil > Grasslands | place: USA...
CTGTCGATCCTTCGCTCGCTTTTTGGAGTCCTTGCACAACAACGTTGTCACCCGGCTTGAGGCCTTCAGTGACTTCCCACATCGCGCCAATGCGTTCGCCCATTTTCACCGGCCGAATACTCACTTTATTGTCATCGCCTACCACTGCGACTTGATAGCTCCCCTGCAACTCGTTCACCGCTTCCTGCGGAATCACCATCGCGCCCTTCTTCATGTCGGCGACGAAACGCACGTTTCCAAACTGTCCGGGCCGCAAAATGTTTCCCGGATTCGGAAACGTCACATAATAGCGGATCGATCCAGTCTTCGGATCCAGACTGCGATCGAGGGCATAAAACTTACCTTTATACGGATACATCTCGCCGTTGCCGAGGATCAATTCGAAGTCGAGGCTTTTTATGTAAGCATTGCGCTCAGTTGCGTCAGGATGGCGCGAAACGAAATCCGTGAACGGCCCTTCGCCCGCAGTCACGACAGCTTTGATCGGATCAATCTGTGAAACTGTCGTGAGTGGTCCCGTGGTTGGCCCGACCAGATCGCCAACCTGGTTATTCGCGAACCCAGCGAGACCATCGATCGGTGCCGTCACCTTCGTATAACCGAGATTCAACTGGGCCTGTTCGACCGCTGCCTGATCCGCTTCGACATTTGCTCTGCTCGATCCGGCAGCTGCAATCGCAGTATCGCGTTCCTGATCGCTGATCACTTTCCTTTTAAACAAATCCAGCGCGCGTCTTTCGTCGGCGTCGGCTTTCACCTGATTGGCTTTGTCCTTCGCCAGAGTGCCGTTGGCCTGCGCCAATGCGGCCTGAAACGGCCGGGGATCGATCTGAAAAAGCAAATCGCCCTTCTTGACCACACTGCCCTCCTGATAATCGCGCGAAACGATGTAGCCCTGCACCTGCGCGTTGATGTTAGCGTTGATGAAGCCATCCAGCGTGGCCACGCGTTCCAGCACACGCGGCACATCCTGTGGTGTGACGGTTGTAACGAGTACTTCCGGCGCGTTTGCAGGGGCCTGCGCCGCCTTGCGCGAACAACCCATGGCAAACGACACGCCGATCGCCAGCGCGGTGACCAAGTAGGGCGCGACCGCCGGGCGCGCCGCGTTATGGCGCAACCCGAACGGACGGCTTCCCGCAACTACGGGATCCCTACCATTCATGAGACAGCTACGAAACCGTTTCATCAACTGATTATGGCTGATCGTGGGCCGAAGTGTCGAATGCCGATTCCGCCTCGATCAACGCAGATTGTTTTGTTCGGTTTCGAACCCGAGCCAGTCGATCGCTAAGGTCTTGCACATCGCGCAAAGTGATTATCTGCGTGATGTCTCGCCCGAAGAAAAGATCGAGCGTCCAGGCGATTACGACTCGAAGCTTCTTAGCCAGACGCGGCAGCTTTAGCAGATAGACCGATCGCCACAACCACCAGGCGATGAAACCGGAAAATTTCATTCCAAATACCATCGCCACGCCGGTGCGGTGACCAATAGCTGCCAGTAATCCGAGTGTTTTAAATCGAAATGGCTCTAACGGCTGACCGAGGATCGTGCGCTCGATGTTTTTTGCCGCCACGACTCCTTCGCGTAGCCCGTGTTGCGCAGTCGGCGGATAAAACTGCCCAGTATTTGGATCGGGGACTGCTGCGCAATCGCCAACGGCCCACAATCCAGTCATTCCTGGCACGGCCAGGTGTTCGTTCACGCGAAGACGGCCTTTTTCCTTCTCGATAGGTAACGATGCAATCACCGGGCTCGGTTTCACACCCGCTGTCCAAATGAGAGTCGCCGCCGGGATTGATCGGTCGTCGTTTAGTTTTACGACCGAACCATCGTAACTTGCCACGCGCGCGCCTTTGATCACCTCGACTTTGCGCTCGATCAACTTTCGTTCAGCGTAACGACCGAGTTCTTCGCCAAGTTCCGGCAACAAATAGCTGCCCGCATGAACAACCACGACTCGAATCATATCCTCGCGTAATGCCGGATAAAAACGCGCAGTCTCGCGGAGAAAATCGTTGACCGCGCCTGTCGTTTCCGCGCCGGCGAAACCGCCACCCGCAGTTACGAATGTGAGCAGCGCGCGAAGAGCGGTTTCATCTTTCTCCAGCGCGGCCTCTTCCAATAACGCAACCATGCGATTCCGTAGAAGCGTTGCATCCATCACGTTTTTCATCGTCACCGCCCACTCGCGGATGCCCTGATTATCAAAGAAGTTTGTCTCCGAACCGAGTGCGAGAAGCAGGTGGTCATACTCAAGTTCAAGAACGGCGTCTCCGATTCCGTGAATACAACGGATTTTTCGCGCGTTAAGGTCGACATCCTTCACCCCCGCTTCGACAAATTTCACGTGATGAAGAATGCGCCGGAGCGGATTTACGATGTCGTCTGGTGAAAGATCGCCGGCGGCAATTTCGTGCAGCATCGGCGTGAAAAGAATAAAATTCTCGCGACTGATCAACGTAACCTCGATGTCGTCGCGACGCGCCAGCGTCTTGTCGAAATACTTCGCTGCGTAAAGTCCGCCGAACCCGCCACCCGCAATAACGATTTTGGTTTCATTACTCGGTCGTGGTCCGCTTCCGAATACCCACGCTACGGTGATTGAGCCGGAAGAGCGAGTACCTCTTTAGGGTGAAATGATTATGTCCGAGTGGTTGTGCTTATCGTTGCTGCTTGAGCTGATCAATCCAATTCTGCCATGAACATCACAACCGAGAAGTTGAGAGTTGAGAGCAGTGGCGTTTCGCGCCGTCTTGAAATCTTTTCTATCAACAATCAACTAAGAACTATCAACTCCGAGGTCTATTCTGCCACCCGCGGAATAGACCCGGCTTTGACTAGTTCGTAGAAACAGCGGCTTTCTCGATCATTTCTGCAACCTCACGTGGCTTTGAAACATAAACAGAATGGCTGCCTGCAACTTCGGTCACCTGTGCTTTTGCGCGTTCGGCCATCTTCCTTTGAGCCGGAGGCGGAATCATTTTGTCGTCGGTAGCTACCAGGTAGTAGCTCGGCTTGGTTTTCTACGCGGGCTCAGACACTGCACCTGCCAGCGCGTCAACACCCCATGGAACCTGGGAGTCGGCCATGAATGACGCGATTCCCGGTTCGACATCCGCCGCAAAGGACGTTGCGAATTTCGCTCGATCAAGGAAAAGATAGCCGTCCTGCGGAGGCAGGATTGGCGGCACAGGAGCGCCGGGCGGGGGATTCGCTATCAATGAGGAAACGGATTCTCCTTTGTCGGGAGCAAACGCCGCGATGTAGACGAGGTCGGTTACCTGCGGATGCGTCCCTGCTTCGGTTATCACGACCCCGCCATATGAATGCCCGACAAGAACAACCTGACTTTTCAGACTGTCGATCGCGGACTTCGTAAATGCGACGTCTTCGGCGAGGGATTTCGTCGGGTTTTGCACCACAGCGACGTTGTAACCCTTTTCCTTTAGTATGTTGTAGACACCGGCCCATCCCGAGCCGTCTACAAACCCGCCATGAACAAGAACAATCGCCTTGCTGCCCTGCTGATTTGATTTCTGCATATTAACAATAAGTGCCTTTCTATTTTCGTTTTGTTGTTGATTGGCCATTGCCGATCAGCAGCAACGTTAGGGCTTGGAGTCGAGGGAACCAATACCATGTTTTTAGTCCTACAGGTTATACGCCAGCTTGTGCGTGGGCTGGTAAAGCTGCATGTCATCCGCGCCGGGCACGATCATCATGATCACGCGACCGTACTCGCGTTCCTCGATTTCTTCTCGGAACTGCGCTCCTTTCGCCCGCAACTCATTCACCGTCGCATCGATGTCATCGCACATGATCGCGATCGAGTGGTGCCGCGGGTGATCATAGGTCTTACCTTCCCAGACGCTGTGCGTCGGATGCACACGCATCTCGCTCGGTCCCGATTTGAAGATCAGCCAGTCGTTATCCCAATCTTCGGCCACATATTTCCAGCCGAGCGCGTCTCGCAGAAACGCCCACGTCGCCTGAGCGTCGTCGGAGTAAATCAAGGTATGAATTGAGGTGATCATAGGCTAGCAACTTGTGACGCTACGAGTCTGGTCTGTGAAGGGTCCATCTTGTCCAGGCAGTAACCGCTTACGATAAAACGGAGCAAATCAACGACTACGAGATTCACAGACTGACCGCTTTCAGGTCCCAATTCCTTCTCCCTCCTTCTTGTCTCCCTGCTAGGGCCAGCGGTGCCCCTTTCTCAGATTGTCGGCGGCCCAGAGGGGCTGAAGATTGGTGAAGTGGCAAGCGGCTGCAAGTTGTGCCGGCTCAGAGAGGTCGAACGTCTTCAAGGGCCGAATGTGATCGAGGTGCCAAAGGTTGCGATTCTCCCAAGACATTCCCGGCAGGAACTTGCTCTCAAGGTAGGAAGCAAGTTCGCTCAATCTGCAACCTAATAAGTCGAGGTAGTGACTACGCGAGGCGAAATAAGGTGTTGGAGAACGATTTTGCGTACACGATTGCGAATGCGGCAGCGCAGCGCGAACTGCACATCTGATCGACGCTTAATAACACGTTTCAAGTTATGGCGCTTCAGATTGCGGCGCCGATACTCTTGTTGCATCTGGCGGATTCGTTCGCGATTACTCTTGTAATAAGCGCGATGCCAAGCCAGACGCTTTGCTTTTTCCTGCGGCGCTTCGTTTTGCTTGAACGCCTTTTGCTGAGTCAAAATTTTCTCGCGATTCCGGCAATACGACTCGCGTTTCCAGCGAAGAACCGTGTCGCGATTTTTTCGTCTTCGTTCGCGCACCTTCTCTCGTATTTCCGGCCTATTTCGATACTCCCGATTCTGGGCCAGAGTTCGCTCTCTGTTTTTTTCATAGTAGGCGCGCTTTCGAATCTTTCTATCCTCAGCTGAGAGCTCCGCTCTCGGTGCTCGGTTCCGGGCAGCCTCGCGTCGCCGGACGCGGTGCTTGGCGAGAATTTCCTCGCGATGAGATCGCCAATACGCGAACGATTTTGCCCGCAACCGGTCCCGGTTAGGGGCATACCATTTTCTGGCATAAGAGCGCGCTTTTCCCGGATCGTCCCAATAACGCCGACGCATTCGGCCTGCGCGCCGTTTCAGCTGTTCTGACGGCGTCACGCGGGAAGAAAGGCTGAAAGAGGGATCAGCTCCAGAAACTTCTTTCTATCCACATTATCCCAGAAGATTTCCTCACGCCGGCCGCCGCGTCTCAGTAACTGATAGATAGCGCCCTCAAACTCATCCGGAAAAACGGAACGGGTCAGTCTGTGAATGTCGCTGTTTGCTGTTTGGGCATGCAAAAAGTCGAGAATCACAGACTGACCTCTGTTGTCCCTAATCTAATTGGGGGACGCTTTCTTGAACCATTGTGGGCCGAGCTGCTCTGGAGGTGCCCCCGGGAACAAATTCGCAATGCGTCTTTCTGTCTGGAAGAAGACTTCGCAGACTTGAAAGAGATAATGCCTTGAATGGAATCAGCTCAGGATATAGTTGCCAACACAACCAGTAGCGATCTTCATTGTCGCCAACCTGGCCAAGCAAGAATACTTGGCTATACGGACAGCTAGGCTTCCGCCCCTGCAGATAAGCCGAAAGTAACCCCGGGTCGAACTCTGTCTTCTGCTCAATATTTATTACCAGCCGCAGGTCGTTGTCAGGAGGGCTGTATCGCAATTTCTTCTCCTCCACGAAGGTTACTAAATCGTATGGCCCGGGATTCTTCCGGCCAAGATATCCCAAAATCTGGCATTGATGAATTTCGCGATCTGACAGATCCTCGGGCCCAAAGTCTGGCACTAAGATAACGTCAATATCCCCATGCTCGCCAAATTCGTCAGTGAACAATTCCGTGACCGGTCTTCGCGCCAAGTGCGGATTCGCGGCCAGAAATGCTCGTGGCTTGCCGTGGCATCGGCTCTGGAAGCCAATCAGAAATCGTTTGTTTTCCTCGTTCTTTTCGAGGCACAACGTAAAGAGGCATGCCGTAAGAATCTCGCGACATCGCTTTGTGTTCGCCGTTCCGGCCTGATTTCGAGTCACAGCGAAAGCAGGCAGCTCACGTCCGCCATGGGCGAGTACCAAGCTGACAACTCGTCCATTACTTCGATACTGTTTCGTTGCGAACTCAGTATAGCAAGCGGGCTCTAGTCCAAATATGGACAATGAAAACGCGCTCTGAATTCCGGAAGCTAATTGGGGTTGGTCTGTGAATCTTGGCAGTTTATGGCGACAAACCGGTATTCGTCTAAATCGCCGGTTTAGGAACGCTCAAGGTTTTACTGTAGAATCCGAAGCGGTCGAAGCAGCAAACGCGTCGCTTCCCGGCTGCGAGCATCGAGCAGGCATTTTTGATCCGGCGCGCGCGCGTCTCTGGCTGCTTGGCCGAGGTGATCCAGTGGATCCAATCTCTGCGCTCGATGGGCGTGATGTCCGACCACAACGCCCGCGCAAGGAGCCGGACATTTCAGCTTGCGCTCGTGGCGAATTCGAGGCGTGCTTAGAGCAGAAACAGATTTGAGTTATGGCCACGCCTTCTGCAGGGGATCTTCGGAATTTTGCCATCGTGGGTCACGCGTCGTCGGGCAAGACGACGCTCAGCGAGGCGATGCTCGCATGCGCGGGCGTTATCGGGCGCATGGGCAACATCGCGCAAAGCACCACGGTTTCGGATTATCACGTCAGCGAGCGGCAGCACCAGATTTCTACACAGACTTCGCTGCTGCATTGCACGTGGATGGGCAAGAAACTGAACATCCTCGATACGCCGGGTTATCTCGACTTCATGAGCGAAGCGCTCGCGGCGGTGCATGTGGCGGACTTCGCACTCGTGGTGGTGCACGCGCAACACGGCATCGGCGTTGGCACGGAACGGGTGTGGAATTGCGCGACTGACTGCGGCATCCCGAAGGTGATCGTAATCAACGCCGTTGACAAACAGAACGCGCACTTCGACGAGGTGCTGGCCGACGCGCGCGCACATTACGGGCCGAAAGTTTTTCCGCTCAACGTGCCGATCAATCCCGGGCCGAACTTCAACCAGGTGCTCGACGTGTTGCGCAACGAAGTGGTGACGTATGAAACCGACGGGCATGGGAAGTTTCGCGAGGAGCCGGCGACCGGCGAATGGAAAGAGCGTGCCACGCAGCTGCATCGTGAATTGATCGAACTCATCGCGGAGTCGGATGACAAGTTGCTGAACAAATTTTTCGAGCAAGGCTCGTTGTCGGAGGAGGAATTTCGCGCGGGCATTCACGCGGCGGTGCAGGCGCAGATGTTCATCCCACTTTTCTGTACCTCAGCCACGTCGAACGTCGGCATCGGCCGTCTGCTCGACTTCATCGCGAAATACGGGTCCTCGCCGCTCGATCGCGAGAAGGTCGATGCAGAAGACGCGCGCAGCGGCGCCCAACTGGAAGTGAAAGTCGGCCGCACCGAGCCGGTGCTGCAAGTGTTCAAGACGATGAACGAAGAACACTTTGGCGAGCTTTCGTTCTTCCGGATTTATTCCGGGCAAATCACGACCGGCGGCGATTTGTTCAACGCCAACCGCAACATCACGCAACGAATCGGGCAAATTTTTCTGCTCGACGGGCGGACGCGCGAGACGGTGTTGCGTCTCGGCGCGGGCGACATTGGCGCGACGGTGAAACTCAAGAACACGCACACCGGCGACACGCTTTGCGCCCCGAATCATCCGGTGAAACTTCCCGTGCCGGAATATCCGCGCCCGAACATTCACGCCGCGCTGCAACCCAAGGCGATGGGTGAAGAGGACAAAGTGGCCGCGGGGCTGGCGACGTTGCACAACGAAGATCCGGCATTTGTTTTCCGCGCCGATCCTGAGTTGCACCAGACGATCATTTCCGCGCAGGGCGAACTGCATCTCGAACTGATCGCTGAGCGTCTTCGGCGGCGGTTCCGCGTTCATTTCGACCTGATCGAGCCGCGTGTGCCCTATCGCGAAACGATTCATGGCCGCGCCGAGCACAGGTATCGGCACAAGAAGCAAACCGGCGGCGCAGGGCAATTCGCTGAAGTCGCGCTCACGCTCGCGCCCGCGCCGCGCAACTCCGGCATCGCGTTCAGCGAATCACTTTCAGGCCAGTGTGTGGACCGCGTGTTCGTGCCGTCGGTCCAGCGCGGGATCGAGATCGCGTGCGCGGAGGGAATTCTCGCCGGCTGTCGCGTCGTGGATGTCGAGGCGAATTTTTACGACGGCCAGATGCACCCTGTGGACTCGAAGGATATTGCATTCCAGGTCGCGGGCTATTGGGCGTTTAAGGAAGCGTTCATGAAAGCGCGGCCCTGTTTGCTCGAACCGATCAATGTGATCGAGGTGCGCATTCCCGAAGTTTGCATGGGCAAAGTCGTGGGCGATCTTTCCAGCCGTCGCGGGAGAATTCTCGGCACGGATGTCGAGGCACAATTTCATGTCGTCCGCGCCGAGGTTCCCGCGATGGAACTCTACCGCTACGGAAGTGTCCTGCGCTCGCTTACCGGCGGACGCGGCGTTCACTCCGAGCAATTCAGTCGCTACGAAGAAATGCCACGCGAGATCGAGCAGCGCGTGATCGACGAAGCGAAAAAAGCGCGAGCAGGCAACAGCAGCCCGGCGCGTTGAGATAGACTAGTAGTCATCTAAGTCGCCGCTTTAGGAGGGCTCAAGCTTTTGTCGTAAAACCCGGATCGGTCGAAGCAGCAAACGCGTCGCTTCCCGGCAGCCAGCATCGAGCAGGCATTTTTGATCCGGCGCGCGCGTGTCTCTGCTTGCTTGGCGGAGGTGATCCAGTGGACCCAATCTCGGCGCGCGTTGGGCGTGATATCCGACCATAACCCGCGCGCCTTCGAGGCGGCGGCCGCGAGACCTTTTCTTAGATCTGCCGGCACCGCGGGCTCCGGTTCCACTGCCGCCGGCGCGATCTCCAACGTGACAATGTCGCCCGCGTCTGCGCCCGTAGCTTCGCGCAACTTCCGGTCCACTTTGAGCCAGTGGCTTTTCTGGCCGTCTGGCTCGAGCACGGCTTGAAACGGAAAGCCATTGATGGTGCCTTCGATTGGTGTCATGCCGCGGGACGGGAGCTTCGCACTGGCGTTCTTTGGCAGAATAAGAAAGGTCCAAGAGTCGGCCTTGGCGTTCTTCGCCGGCCGGAAGAGTTTCGCTTTGAAACGGATTTTGGAAGCGGGTTTGGTCATTTTGCTTGGTATCACTGATCAAGTGCCGGGCAAGCAACAGTTGATTCACGCGGCTCGCTTGAACCGCATTCGCAGTGGCACGCAGGAAATCGATCCCGCGATCTAACTGCCAAATGCCGAGATCCACACGAGCCCTTCGGGCCTTCGACGCAGTCGCGCGTTGATGAAAAATGCGCGCCTTTCACGATGAACACTCGTCTAATTTTCCTTACGCAGGAATGACGGCGTCGTGAGCCGTGTGGCATCGTCATGTAACAAGAGAATTCTTTTCATCGGTGCTCCTTTCTGGCTGTAGATTATCTGTGTCGAGCTAGCGGCACTCGGCTTCGATTGGCTTTTCCTTTGTAGAAATTGTCCGGGTTATTGGATAATCTGTCCTGCAGCAACATGGTCGGGGTATCGAAGGCGATGCAGACAATCTGACCAAAGAGATAGCAAAGGATCGAGCGCGGTCCGCCTCTCTTATGAGGCAAGAAAAGGATTAACCGACGATCGCAGTCTGACGCGATGTGCTCAGCCCTTCGTACGTTTCTGTGACGATGTGATCGACCACTGCGTTCATATCGTGCGTACGTTCGTACGCGGCTAGCTGTCGATCTGCGCCCGTGCCCTCGCGCATGATCCGTTCGATGTGTGTCATCTCGCGCTGCGTGCCAAACTCGTTCACCTCACTGGCCACGAACTCGAGCAATTCGTTCAGTAAACTTCGTTCTTCCACCTCGGTTTCTTTCCCGAAGTCTATCAGTTTTCCATCGATCCCATAGCGCGCAGCGCGCCAGCGGTTCTCATCCAGAAGACGGCGCCGGTAAATCCGAAACGTGATGTTTTGTCGCAGTAATTTAAAGAGCTTCGCGATGATAACCTGGATGAGCGCCGCGATTGCGAGGGTGTCGTCCACCCGAGTTTGGGCGTCGCACACTCGCACCTCCAATGTGTCGAAGAACGGATGTAGCCGAATATCCCACCAGATTTTTTTTGCGTTATCGATGCAACCAGTTTTGACCAGCAGCTTGCAGTAATCTTCGTACTCTGAAAGCGATTCGAACGAATCGGGAATGCCGGTGCGCGGAAAACGTTCGAACACCTTGAGCCGATAACCTTTCAACCCCGTGTCTTCGCCCACCCAAAACGGCGAGTTGACCGACAGCGCGTAAAGATGCGGCAAAAAATAGCGCGCCTGATTCATCACGTGAATGGCCATTTCGCGATCGGGTATGCCTACGTGCACGTGCAATCCAAAAATAAGATTCGCACGAGCGAGCAGCTGCATGTCCTGAATAATCTGCTTGTAACGTTCGCCCTCGGTGATGTGCTGGTCGCGCCAGTGCGAAAACGGATGCGTGCCGACCGAGGCGATCTTGAGCCCTGCCTTGCCGGCGAGCTCGGCGAGTTTGCTGCGAAGATCAAGGACGTGTGTGCGCGCGTGCTCGATCGAATCGCAAATCTCAGTGCCGAGCTCGACCACGGACTGGTGCATCTCGGGTTTGATCTGCTCTTTGAGCACGACCTTGCCGCCCTCGAGAATTTCCTGAATGTGCGAACGCAACTCGCGCGTCTCTGGATCGACGATCGCGAATTCCTCTTCAATTCCGAGGGTGAAAACGTGGTCTTTTTTCACTTAGCCAGGGAGAACATCCGCAGATTTCGCAGATTTACACAGATTATTTCGAAACAGATGCAGGCCGCCTAATCTGCGAAAATCTGCATAATCTGTGGAAAAACCTTAGACGAGTTTACCCAAGTCGCCTCGGGTGACCGCTGCTTGCAGGTATTTGCCCCAGCTTAGGTTGTCGCGGCCGGGAACGTGTTCGCGCGCTTTACGAATCGTCATTTCCGAAATTGCTTCAACAACCCATTCGAAATTGGCCTGACCGATCCAGGCCGCTTCGCAATCGGGCGCAGGATTGCAGAAGTCGATCGCGACCGGCACGCCGTCGCGAATGGCAAATTCGACTGTGTTCAAATCATAACCGAGATACTCATTTAACCTCAGCACACCTTCTTCCACT
>Ga0066676_10000973_pt1 | contig 11135 bp, 12 predicted proteins | sample GraSoiAngelo_125_FD_62293 | JGI IMG/M metagenome (GOLD analysis project Ga0066676, IMG submission 62293) | Grasslands soil microbial communities from the Angelo Coastal Reserve, California, USA - 14_0927_05_40cm | ecosystem: Environmental > Terrestrial > Soil > Grasslands | place: USA...
ATCTCGCCGCCGGATTCGGGCTCGCCGGTGAGCTGTCGTCGACCGGCGCGACGCTCTTCGCGCGCCATTCGCTGGAGCTGCTGGCGCAACTGCTCGACGAGGCGCACCGTGACCATCCCACACCGTCCGCGGCATGGCGCTCGGCGATCTTTCTCGGCGCGTGCCAGCTCATCGCGCTCAAATTCGGCGACCCCGAGCTGACGCCGGACGAGCTCGCGCGAGAGCTCGGGGTATCGAGCCGCACGCTGGCACGGGTGTTCGCGGCCAACCACGAGACGGTTATGCGACGCGTCTTCGACGAACGTCTGCGCCAGGCCGCACGACTTCTCACAGCGCCGGAGGCCGCGCACCGATCGGTCACCGACATCGCGTTTGCCTGCGGCTTCAATGACGTTTCGCACTTCGGACGAATGTTCGCCGCCAGAATGCACATGACGCCGTCGCGGTGGCGGCGTCGGCGGCCGTGAGGCTCCGCGCGGACCTTGAAGATTCGCGCGGCCGCGCCGGCCGACACCGAAGCGATCGGCCGCGTGCACGTCGAGACCTGGCGCTCGGCGTATCGCGGGCTCGTCTCGGACGCGTATCTGGCGGGTCTGTCGCCCGCGGAGCGTGCGGCGCGGTGGCGGACGTTTCTCGCCGAGCGGGATCCGGCGCGCGTTCTGCTGGTCGCCGAGGACGATGTCGACGGAGTCATCGGCTTCGCCGCCGCGGGACCTGAGCGTTCGGGTGATCCGACATATCGGGGTGAGATTTACGCGATCTACGTCACGCCGTCACACCAGCGGCGCGCGTGTGGCCGCGAACTGATGTGGGCGGCGACCCGTCGCCTGGCGGCTGTCGGATTCCCGTCGATGCTGCTCTGGGTGCTCGATGCCAATGCTCCGGCGCGCGCATTCTACGAGAGGCTCGGCGGCGTCGTGCTTCGGCGCCAACCGATCGAGATCGGCGGCGCGCAGCTGACCGAGGTTGCCTACGGCTGGTCTGATCTCACCGTCCTCTAACCGATCGCCGCACGGATCTTGCCGTGCAGGGCAGCGAGCGCGTCGATCATGGCGTCCACGGAGCGCGCGCCGGCCTGGAAGATCGCGGTTGCGTTGACGGCCACCCAGCCGAAGCCCATGGTTTGCAGCTCGGCGATGCGCGCCACGACGCGATCGTGCTCGGCGTAGAAACGCTTGCCCTCGGCGTCGCGCGGCGGTGGTGCGACCATACTCTGCAGCCCGATCGTCGACGGATCGCGGCCGGCCGACTCGGCGTGGCGCCGAATCGCATCGAACGCCGTGCGCGCGCTCGGCGCATCGGTGATACGGCTCGCCAGCCATCCGTCGCCGAGCCGGCCGACGCGGCGCCACGCGGGGTCGGACATGCCGCCGATCCAGATGGGCAGGCGGCGTCCCTGCAGCGGCTTGGGCTCCATCGCCATCGCCTTGATGGGATAGCGCGGCCCCGCGAAGTCGACCTGCGACTCGCCCCACCACGCGCGCAGCAGCGTGATCGCCTCGTCCATTCGGGCGCCGCGCGTTCTGAAGTCCTCGCCGAGCGCCTCGTATTCTGACTCCTGCCAGCCCACGCCGACGCCGAGCCGCACGCGCCCACCGGACAGCGTGTCGAGCGTGCTCACCTGCTTGGCCACGAGCGTCGGGTGACGCTGCGGCAGCACGAGGACCTCGGTGCCGAGCGTAACGCGCGTCGTCACCGCGGCAACGTACGAGAGCGTCATCAGCGCTTCGAGGATCGGCATCGTCGGCGTGTACGGTCCCGGCGGACGACCGGCGATCGGGTAGCCCATGACGACGTGGTCGAAGACGTCGATATGGTCGTAGCCGATCTGCTCGATGGCGCGCGCCATGCGGGCGACGGCGCCCGGCCCCTCGCGGTAGGCGACGCTGGGAAACTCGACGCTGAGCTTCACGCGCGGAGACCGATGGCTCGTGCGATCTGTTCGAGGTGCGTGGCGACGTCGCCGCAGTCCATGCTCGCGGCCAGAATCCGCTTGTGCAACAGGTGCAGCGGATGCTCCTCACAGTAGCCGATGGCGCCGAAGATCTGGTGTCCGCGCCGCGCCACGGCAAGGCATGCCTCGCTCGCGTACGCCTTGGCCATCGCCACGTCGGCGGCCGGCGCCGCGCCTTCGCTCGCCCTCCACGCCGCGGCGTAGAGCAGCCCGCGCGACGCGTCGACATCGCGCACGAGATCGGCGCATGCGTGCTGGATCGCCTGATGCCCGCCGATCGGACGCCCGCCCTGCACCCGCGTCTTCGCGTGCTCGACGGCCAGCTCGAGCACCCGCTGCGCGGCACCGACCATCTCCGCCGTGCGCGCGAGCGCGCCCGCCTGTAACGCAACCCGCCGGGCCGTCGCCGGCTCCAGCCACTCCTCGGCGACGACGCTCACCCCGTCGCAGGCAACCTCGAAGAGCTTCTCGGGCCCGATCGCGTCGAGCGGCCGGCGCTCCACGCCACGCCGATCCGCCGGCAGCAGCACCACGCGGCGGTCGTCGCCCGCGTCGGCCGCGACGATGAGCGCATGCGCAACGTGCGCCGACTCGACGAAGAGCGCGCGCCCACGGAGTCGGCCGCGCGCGTCGAGGACGAGCGTGTTGCCCGCGTCGTCGAGCGCGACACTCACGATCGTCTCGCCCGTCGCCATGGCGGGCAGCAGCCGCTTCTTGTGGTCGGCGCTACCGGCGGCAAGCAACAGCGCCGTCGCCACCACCGCGCTCGGCACGAACGGTCCCGGCGTGCTCGCGCGTCCCATCTCTTCCACCAGTACGATGACGTCGAGCAGCGAGCCTCCGCTGCCACCCAGGTCGGGTGGAATCAGCAGTCCCTGCCAGCCGAGCTCGGCCATCCGTCCCCACAGCGTCTCGTCGAATCCGCGCGAATCGAGGGCGATCTGCTGCGCGCGTTCCGGCGGACAGTGCTTCTTCAGAAATTCGCGGGCCGTCGAGACGAGAAGCTGCTGCGCCGACGACGGTCGGAAGTCCATCACGCCTTCCTCGGCTCGGCGGGAAGGCCGAGACCGCGGACCGCCACCGTCGTGCGCAACACTTCGGCCGTGCCGCCGGCGATCGTGTGGCCGAGACTCGTGAGGTACGCGTGTGAGATCTCGCCGTCCACGCGCGCTTCGTGCGAGCCCGGCCGCAGCGGCGCCCACGGCCCGAGCAGATCCATGCCGAGCCGGGCCAGCTTCTGACCCGTCTCGTCGGCGTAGATCTTCGCGACCGCCGTCTCATAGGTGATGGGCGCGCCGTCGCGCAGCAGGCACGCGGCGCGATAGAAGAGGACGCGCAATGCCGCGAGCTCCGCGGCCATGGCCGCGAGGCGCCGTCGGAGCCCGGCGTCCGCGCTGGCGCCGGTGGCGTTGGCGTGATCGACCAGCCTTCGCAGCACGCGCTCGAGCGCAGGCGCCTTGTAGAAGCGACCCCAGAACCGATCGGAATCGAGGCCGTTGAGGAGCGCCTGAAAGCCTTCGCCTTCGGGGCCGAGCATCAGCTCGACGGGCACGCGCACATCGTCGAGGAAGACCTCGTAGTGGTACACGCCGCCGGTGAGGCTCCTGATCGGTCGGATGTCCATGCCCGGCGTGCCATTGGGCACGACGAACATGCTGAAGCCGCGGCTGCGTCGGGCCTCGCGGCTCGTGCGCGTGAACACCAGTCCATGCGTCGCGATACCGGCATGACTCGACCAGATCTTGTGGCCGCGGATCACGTAATGGTCGCCGTCGCGGCGCGCCTCGGTCTTGAGCGCAAGCAAATCCGACCCCGCGTCGGGCTCGCTGTAACCCTGCCAGAACGTCGCCTCGCCGCGCGCGATGGCGGGCAGCACCTCGCGGCGCAGGCGCTCGGTGCCGTAGTCGATGATCGCGTCGGCCGTCTGCCACGAGCCGGCGAGCGGTCCGAACGGCGCGCCGGCGAGCGCCAGCTCCTCGAAGAGCACGAGCTTGAAGAACATCGGCTCGGCGCGGCCGCCGAACGACTCCGGCCAGCACATACTGATCCAGCCGCGCTCGCCGAGCGCCTTCATGAACGCGCGCGAGTGCGCGCCGGAGCCGTAGCCGGCGTCCATGCCATCGAGCGGAAAACGATCGAGGGGGTTGTCGCGCAGGAACGCGCGGACCTCGTCGGCGAACGCCTGCTCGGCAGCACTGAACCCGAACTCCATGGCCGGCTATGCTACACGCAATGCCTGAGCTCGGTCCGCTCCTCGCGTCGGGCCGCGACGCGGACATCTTCGCGTACGGTCCTGGGCTCGTCGTGCGCCGCTCCCGTCTCGGGCACTCCATGGAGCGCGAGGCCAAGGTCATGCAATACGTCGCCGCGCGCGGCTTTCCCGCGCCGCGGGTCGAGGACGTCCGCGCCGGCGGCACGGAGCTGATCATGGAGCGCATCGACGGGGCCACGATGCTCGACGTGCTCTTCCGGCGGCCGTGGACGCTGCGTCGAAATGCCGCGCGACTGGCGACTCTGCATAAACGACTGCACGAGATCGCCGCGCCCGGGTGGCTCGAGAGCTTTCTGGGCGGCAATGCGTGCATCGTCCACCTCGATCTGCATCCGCTCAACGTCATCCTCTCGCCGAACGGCCCGGTGCTGCTCGACTGGACCAACGCTCGAGCCGGTGCCGCCGACGCCGATGTGGCGGTGACGTGGCTCGTGCTGGCCGCCGCGGAGCTTGGCGACACCGGTGTGCCGGCCGTGGCCGGCCGTATCGTGCGCGCCATGTTTCTCCGCGCGTTCCTCCGGCATTTCGATCTCGCCAGCGTCCGCGCAAGCCTGCCTGCGGTGGCCGCATGGAAGTGCGACGACCGCAACATGCGGCCGGGCGAAATCGCCGCCATCCAGCGCGTCGCGGCCGCGGAAGCGCACGCATGCTGACCGGCAAGCAGCGCCGCTACCTGCGGGCCCTCGGCCAGCGGCTGGCGGCGACGCTGCATGTCGGTCGCGACGGCATCACCGCAGCTGTCGTCGAGCAGGCCGAGACGCAGCTCCGCGCCCAAGAGCTGATCAAGGTCCGCATGACGGAAAACACGCCTGCGTCTCGCCATGAGACCGCCGACGAGCTGGCCGGCCGCACGGGCGCGGAGGTCGTGCAGGTGCTCGGCCGAACGGCGCTGCTCTACCGCGGGCGCGTCGAGGAGTCGACGATCGTGCTGCCGACGTGAGTCAGTTCCACTTCACCAGCTCGTTGAGCGCGGCGCGGAGATTCGCGCGCCCGCTATCGAGATGCGGATGCACGGCGAGGGTGCGCCGGAACAGCGCGGCCGCCTCACGATGCTGGCCGAGCGCGAGATGGCAGAGGCCCTGCCCGGACAGCGCGCCGAAGTGGTTCGGGTTGCGCGCCAGCGTCTCTTCGCAGTCGGCGATGGAGCCGGCGTAGTTCTTGGCCATGTAGCGCACCGTCGCGCGTTTGTTCCATCCCTCGGCGAACTCAGGCGCCTTGTCGATGAGACGCGTGAAGACGGCCTCCGCGTGGTCGAGCTGTCCCTTCTGCATCGCCTCGATGCCTTCCAGCAGCGCGGCGTCGAGCTCGGGCCGGCCGGACTGATGCCACATTTGCCAGAGCGCGGCGGCGGCGCGCGCAGCGCGGACGGGATCGTCGCCCTGCAGCACCGCGAGCGCCTCGCGCTCGGTCATCGACGAACCGCGACGGCGCCGTCCTTGACCACCAGCCGGATGCGATCTTCCGACTGCAGCACGCGCACGTCGGCGAGCGGATCGCCGGCGACGACGACGAGATCGGCGCGCTTGGCTTTCTCGACGGTGCCGATCTCGCGCGCGAGACCGACGCACTCGGCGGCGATGCTCGTCGCCGCCTGGATGGCGTGCATCGGCGTGAGCCCGGCGGCGACGAGATGCTCGAGCTCGGCGGCGTTCGGCGGATGGCCATGGCCACCGGCGTCGGTGCCGGCCACGACGCGTACGCCCGCGGCGAGCGCGCGGTGGATGCTCGCAACGTGATGCTCGCGCAGCGCGCGTGAGCGCTCGCGAACGTGCGGGGCCTTCGACTCGCTGTGATACGTGTACACGGTCAGGGTGGGGACGAAGAACGTGCGTCGCTCCGCCATCATCGGGATCAGCTCGGGATCCTCGTCGAGATAGCAGCCATGCTCGATCGAATCCACGCCGGCCTCGAGCGCCAGCCGCAGCCCCGGCCCGCCGAGCGCGTGGCACATCACCTTGCGGCCCTGCGCGTGGCTTTCCTCGACGAGCGCGCGCATCTCCTCCGCGTCGAACGCGGGATCCTTGGGGCCATGGCCCGCGCGCGAGCTGGCGCCGCCGGTCGTCGCGCACTTGATCACGTCGGCGCCCGCGCGGATCATCAGCCGCACGACACGCCGCACGTCGTCGACGCCGTTGGCGACGCCGCGTGGCAACGCGGGATCCGGCGGCACCAGGCACTCGTGCCCGGACGGGCTCACGCGATCCCCGATCCCGCCGATGGGCGAGATGATCGCGACCGCGCTCAAGAGGCGCGGCCCGCGCATGAGCCCTTCCTCGACGGCCGCGCGAAACCCCGCATCGAGACCACCCGCATCGCGGATGGTCGTGTACCCCATGCCGAGCGTGCGTTCGATCACGCGCGCCGTGCGCAGGTGTCGCGTGCTGCCGGGCTCGTTCAGCTCCCAGCGGCTGGCCAATTCGTAGCCGTGGAACGCGAGATGGTCATGGCAATCGATGAGGCCGGGCAGCACCGTCATCCCGGCGACGTCGATCACCTCCGCGCTCGACGGCCAGGTGGCGGCCGCCCCGGTGGTGACCGTCTCGATGCGTCCGTCGGTGATAACGACCGTCGCGTCGCGCACCGGCGTGCGCCCGGTGCCGTCGATCAGCGTGCCGCCGCGCAGAACCAGCATCGTCCGCCCTCCTCGCTCAGGGGCAACCGCGACCGGAGTATACGCCGCGGCCGCGGCCAACCCTGACCCCGCTTCGACCGGCGCATTCGTGTGCAAAGAGATGTCGAATGACGAGCTTTTGTTCCCCGAAACGCTGCCGCCGCCACCAGCCGCGTTGCTGCCACCGGCAACGGCGGCAGCCGCGCCGCACGTCGCCGCGCCGACGTTCACCGGACGCGGAAGCGAGTATTTCCGCATCTGGGTCGTCAATGTCCTCCTGACGCTCGTCACGTTCGGCGTCTACTCCGCGTGGGCGAAGGTTCGCAAGGCGCGGTATTAGGCTGGAGCAGGCGCGCCGCTGACGTGCTAGCCGCCGCGCAGCCGCGGATCGAGCGCGTCGCGCAGGCCGTCGCCGACGAGATTGAACGCCAGCACCGCGAGCATGATCGCCAGTCCCGGGACGGTCGCCACGTGCGGCGCGACGAGCAGCACGTCGCGGCCGGTCGAGACCATGAGCCCCCACGACGCCGTCGGCGGCTGCACGCCGAGACCCAGAAACGACAGCGCGGCCTCGAGCAGGATCGCGTTGGCCATGAAGAGCGTCGCGTAGACGGTGAGCCCCGGGACGATGTTCGGCATGATGTGACGGCGCAGGACCGCCGCCGCCGGCGAGCCGAGCGCGCGCGCGGCGCCGACGTACTCGGTTTCGCGCAGCGTCAGCACCGAGCCCCGCACGATGCGCGTGACCGCGGGCACGCCCCAGATGCCCACCGCGATCGTCGTGTTCAGCGCGCCCGGCCCCAGCGCGGCGACGATCGCGAGCGCGAGCAGCAGGTACGGGAAGGCCAGCAGGATCTCGACGGCGCGCATCAGGACCGCGTCGATCCAGCCTCCGCTGAAGCCGGCGAGCGTGCCGAGCAGCAGGCCGCCCACGAGTGCGATCGCCATCGAGAGCACGCCCACCAGCAGCGCCACGCGCGAGCCGTAGATCACGCGCGAGAGGATGTCGCGGCCGAACTCGTCGGCGCCGAGCAGGTACTTCGCGCCGGGCCGCGCGCGCTTCTCGATCAGGCTCTGACGCGCGGGATCGAGCGGCGCCAGCCACGGCGCCAGGACGGCGCTGAGCGCGAGCACGACGACCAGCGCCAGACCGAGCAACGCCAGCCGGTTGCGGCAGAACCGACGCCACGCGGTCACCCGACCACCTGCCTCATTGGATTTGCCGTCGGGGCGCCTTCGCAGGGCTCCGGCGTCCGACGGTCGGGCAGAGAACCCGTGTGCTCATAATTGCCGACCCACGCGCGGGTCGAGCAGACCGTAGGAGAGATCGACGAGCAGATTGATGATCACGAACGCGAGCGCGAAGACGAGCACCGCGCCCTGTAGCAGCACGTAGTCGCGCGCGAAGATGGCCTTCACCATGAGGCGGCCGAGGCCGGGCCACGCGAACACCGTCTCGGTCAGCACCGCGCCGCCCATCAGCTGGCCGGACTGGAGGCCGAGCAGTGTGAGAATCGGGATGAACGCGTTGCGAAGCGCGTGCTTGCCGAGGACCCACCACTCGCCGACGCCCTTGGCGCGGGCCGTCCGCACGTAATCCTCGCGCAGCACGTCGAGGACCGACGAGCGCGTCATGCGCGACACCATCGCCACCGATGGCAGGGCGAGAGTGATGGCCGGTAGCACCAGATGGGAGAGCGAGCCGGCGCCGCCGACGGGCAGCCAGTTGAGCCACAGCGAGAAGACGACGATCAGCACGAGGCCCGTCCAGAAGATCGGCATCGACAGGCCGAACAGCGACGCCAGTCGCGCCACGGCGTCGAAGACGGAGTTGGGCCAGACCGCCGAGACGACGCCGGCGGCGACACCGACGGCGGCCGCGATCAGGAGCGCGGCGGTGGCGAGCTGCAGCGTCGCCGGCCACGCGTCGGCGAGCTCGGCGGCGACGGGACGATTCTGCTGGATCGAGCGGCCGAGGTCGCCGCGCGCGAGGCGGCCGACGTACTCGAGGTATCGGACGGCGAACGGCTTGTCGAGACCGAGATGCTCGCGCAGCGCCGCCACGGCGTCCTTGGTCGCATGCTCGCCGAGCATCAGCGTCACCGCGTCGCCCGGCAGCAAATCGATCGTCAGCATGACGACAAACACGACGCCGAGCAGCACGGGCACGGCGAACAACAGACGGCGGACGACGAACGTCAGCATTCGCGAAGATAGAGGAGCGCCACGGGTTTCCCGGGGCGCTCCGAACGCGGGCCGGGGAGTCCGAGGGGGCGTAGCCCCCTTGCTTGAACGATATGGGGGGCCATTTCGGGGCCCCCCATGTTACTTATCCAACCACGTCTTCCAGAGCGCGAGGTTGTACTCGACGGGATGGATCTGGAAGCCCTTCACGCCCGCACGCGCGGCGATGATCTCCTTGGTCGTGTAGACCGGGATCCACACCATCTCTTTGGCGACGATGTCCTGCACCTCGGCGTAGAGCTTCTCGCGCTCGCTCTGGTTGAGGCTGCGCCGCGCCTGCTCGACGAGCGTGTCGACGCGCGCGTTGGCGTAGCGCGAGGTGTTCCAGCCCGTCGGCGGCACCTGCTTGCTGTGGAACAGCGCGTAGAGCGAGTAGTCCGCGTCGGCGTTCGACGTCACCCAGCCGAGCGTGAACATGTGGTGGTTGAGCGGGTTGCCGCGAACCTGCTGGAACACCGCCGCCCACTCGAGGACTTGCACCTTGGCCTCGACGCCGACCTCCTTGAACATCGCCTGGATCGCCTCGGTGATCTCGCCGTCCTTGGGATAGCGCCCGCGCGCGGTGAGCCACGACAGCGACAGCCGCTGTCCGCCTTTGGTCATGATGCCGTCGGGGCCCGGCGTCCAGCCCGCCTGCGCCAGCAGCGCCTTGGCTCGAGCGCGATCGTAGGGGTAGAGGCGATCGAGCTGCATGTCCTTGTAGCCGAACACGCCGGGCGCGAGCACGCCGAGCGCCGGGCCCGCCGAGCCCTCCATGATGTTGTCGAGGATCGCCTTGCGGTCCACGGCGTGCAGCAGCGCCTGCCGCACACGCACGTCGTCCAGCGGCGGCAGCCCGGCGTGCATGCCGGCGAACACCACGCGGATCCCCGTCGTCTCGTGCACGGTAAACTTCGGGTCCTTGCGCAGCGCCGGCAGCTGCGCGGGCGAGGGGAACAGCACCATGTCGGCGTCACCCGTCTGCAGCGCGATCATCCGCGCGCCCTCCTCGGGCACCACCTTGAAGACGACGCGGTCGACGAGCGCCTTGTCGCCCCAGTAGTCGGGATTGCGCTCGATGATCACGTGCGTGTTGGTCTTCCACTCGACGAACTTGAACGGGCCGGTGCCGACGGGCGCCCGGCTGAAGTCGGCGCCCATCTTCTGCACGGCGGTCGGCGACACGATGCCCATGCAGTACATCGCGAGCGTGCGGAGGATCGGCCCGTAGGGCTCCTTCGTGATCACGTCGACGGTGAGGTTGTCGACGACCTCGGCGCCGCTCAGCGAGCCCGCCAGGCTCGCCCAGCGCGCGGGCGGCTTGCCGTTGAGCGCGCGGTCGAACGTGAAGCGCACCGCCTCGGCATTGAACGGCGTGCCGTCGTGGAACTTCACGTTCGGGCGCAGCTTGAATCGCACGCGCGTGGGCGACATGACCTCGTACGAGGCCGCGAGCGCGGGCTTGACCTGCATCTTCTCGTCGAGCGTGAGCAGACCCTCGAGCATGTTGAAGTAGACCCAGGCGCCGGGCGCCGTCGTCTCGAGATTCGGATCGAGTGAGACCGGATCGGTCGGCCGCACGACCGTCAGCGTGCCGCCGCGCTTCTGCGCGTCGGCCGACGCGACGAGCGCGGCGATGAGGGCGAGCGCAAACAGTCCGATCAGTGGGCGGCGCATGGACGGGCTCCTTTATATGTCCCGTCGGGGCGGCTGCGCAGGGCTCCGCCGCCCGACGGTCGGGCAACTCGTGGTGAGCGGCTTGGCAGGGCTCCGCCGCCCGACGGTCGGGCAACGCACCGTGAGCGGCTGCGCAGGGCTTCGCCGCCCGACGGTCGGGCAAATCGTGGTTGGCGGTCTCACAGTTGGTCGGCGACGCTGAGCGCCGAGTCCAGGGCGTGAACGACGCGATTGAGCTCGCGCCGTAGCGCGACACGGGCGAACTTGAACGCGTCGCTGTCGGGGTCGATCGCGGCCAGCTCGCGCGCCTGCTGTAGTCCGGCCAGCGGCGCCAGCGGCAGCGCGAGATCGTGGCCGAAGCGGTCGCCGCTCGTGTAGGTGAGCGGCACGAGAATGCG
>Ga0066676_10000983_pt1 | contig 11096 bp, 9 predicted proteins | sample GraSoiAngelo_125_FD_62293 | JGI IMG/M metagenome (GOLD analysis project Ga0066676, IMG submission 62293) | Grasslands soil microbial communities from the Angelo Coastal Reserve, California, USA - 14_0927_05_40cm | ecosystem: Environmental > Terrestrial > Soil > Grasslands | place: USA...
GTCGGCGTGTACCTAGTGCCTTCCGACAACATCACGTCGACGTTGTTTGCCGCAAGCACCTGCAACGCGCTCGAAAATGCAGGTTCCGATAGCGCGTGCGTGTCCATTCCCAGGAAGAGCGGCCCATCGATCTTCTGCGCCTTGCGGTGATCACAAATGGCCTGAGTGATTGCCAGGATGTGCCACTCGTTGAAGGCTCCGTCGAAAGCAGAGCCACGATGACCGGACGTGCCGAACACAACCCGTTGCTTCGCGTCAGCGAGGTCAGGCTGCACGTTGTAGTAGGCAGTGACCAGCTTCGCGACATTCACCAAGATTGCGGGATCCGCTGGCTTTCCAGCGGATCGGTCGATTTCCATCTGCTCACCTCGGCGTCTACGGCGAAAACCCCAAAAGGCGCGTGCCAAAAAGAATGCGAGTTTTGTGCTTCCTCTATCCGGTTACCCACGCGCTAAAAGTATGGCACTCGATCGAGGCCCGACGCGAAAAGTAACCTGATCCTCCGTCGATGGCTCTTTCCCAGGTTCGTAGAGATCCCCAGGCGCCGGACGTGAAGTGTCTACCGCCAGGCGCCAGAGGTTATTGCCCGACGCGGCGGGAATTGAAAAATCGGACGGTGCTGTGTCGGCATTAAACATCAGGAATAGGTCGGCCTCTGCGTGCCGCAAAATCAGACACGCAAACGACTTTCGTTCGGGATCAGCCCAGGCGGGAGTCGTGCCTTGCGGTCCAAACCATTGTACCTCGGCGTCGGTGTAGAAGGCCGCTTTTCTGAGCACCGGATGGGCGCGGCGAAACGCGATCATTCCCCGGGCGAAGCGATGAATCTCCCGGTGCTTTTCGAGAAAGCTCCAGTCCAGCCAGCTGACGGCGTTATCCTGGCAGTACGCATTATTGTTACCTCGTTGGGTCCGACGAAATTCGTCTCCGCCCAGCAACATCGGGACGCCACGAGAAATAAAGAGTGTGAGGAGAAAATTCTTGATCAAGCGATTTCGCAAGGCTTCGACATCGGCGGAATTGCTTGGGCCTTCAACTCCGCAATTGTCGCTGTAATTGGCATCGGTGCCGTCCCGCCCGTACTCGCCGTTTTCCTCATTGTGCTTTTGTCTATAGGAAACCAAATCATTCAGTGTGAATCCGTCATGACTGGTGACAAAATTGAGGCTGTTTTCCGGCCCTTTGCCTGATCTTTGGTATAGATCCGCGCTCCCGCAGATGCGGCTAGCGAATAGCCCCATCATTCCCGCCTCACCGAGCCAGAAGCGGCGCACGTCATCCCGAAAGCGGCCATTCCATTCTGCCCAACGCTTTTCGGAGAAACTTCCCACTTGGTAGGCTCCGCCTGCATCCCAAGCCTCGGCGATGAGCACGACATCGCGCAAGATGGGGTCTTCCGCGATGCTTTCGAGCAACGGAGCGTTCTGAAGAAGATTGCCATGCTCATCTCGGCCTAGCACGGAAGCCAGATCGAAGCGAAATCCGTCAACGTGCATGAAAATCACCCAGTACCGGAGCACGTGCACAATGAACTCCCTCACGACCGGGTGGTTTGCGTTGAGCGTATTACCAACCCCAGAAAAATTTTTGTAATATCGGCGTTCATCCTCCTCGAGCATGTAAAAGATCGAATTATCCGTGCCACGGAGGCAGATTGTTGGACCGAGTTCATTTCCTTCGCCGGTGTGGTTCAAGACAATATCCAGAATTACTTCGATTCGAGCGCGGTGAAAGCTCTTGACCATTTCACGGAATTCGAGCACCTGCTGCGCGGCTGATTCCTGGGTGCTGTAAGTTTCTTTGGGGGCGAGGAAGGCGGCCGGATTGTAGCCCCAAAAATTCCTTAGTCGCCCTTTGCTTATCGGATTTACACGAGATAATTCGTTTTCGTTGAATTCCTGGACGGGCATCAACTCAATCGCGGTCACACCTAAATCTTCTAAATAAGGGATCTTCTCCGTCAAACCGCGGTAGGTTCCAGGGTGGACGGCGCGCGAACTCGGGTCGATCGTAAAACCACGAATATGCGTTTCGTAAATGACCGTGTCTGTGGCGGAATGCCTGAGCGGCAGGTCGCCCTCCCAGTCGAAGTGCGCGTGTGTCAACATGCACTTCGGCATGCAACCTGCATTGTCCACAGTCGAGAAACTTAGATCCCTTAGACGGCTCGACGAATCGTAGCCCCGCGCCGCTTCAAAATCCCAGTTCTTCGTTCCGACAAGAGCGGTAGCAAACGGATCGAGGAGCAGCTTATGGACATTGAATCGATGTCCGTCTCCCGGCTGATAGGGTCCATCGATCCGGAAGCCATAGAGTTGGCCGGAGGTGATACCTCGAACCCATACGTGCCACACGTCACCGGTTCGATGTCGTGCCGGATCCAAATCGATCACCCTGGTGGGCGAACAGCCGTCCGGGCTTTCATAGAGCTCCAGGAGAACGCGGGTTGCATGACGGCTGAATAGCGCGAAATTGACTCCTCCCTCGTATTGGCATGCCCCAAACGGCAGGGGGCTTCCGGCACGAACTTCGCCGCTCGGACTCTCGACACGATTCGACCTACCCTGTTTTCCGGCCGAGGCAGTCATCGACAGATCGCTTTCAAGCCGTAACCATGACCGACCTAACTTGCTGAAAAATTGGCTACTTCTCGCAGATGGAAACATCCAATGATGCGCGATTCAGCGGTCGACATACCTTCGATGTATCAAAACAAGACGCCGATGTAACTTTTTTTTGAACGGCTCACTTTCCGACTGAGACGGCGCATTTGGAACGGCAGTTACGCCGAACCTTTCGCCACATTTCTGGTGCGTCGCGTAGGACTGGCGCAATAACCGTACAGCCGCACCACCGCCAAGCCTCTGATTCGTCCACAAAGCGGTAAAGTCCAAGCTGTTCCAAAAGCCAGGAACGGGATAATGCACCGCAGTCATGGCAGTGAGGCGTCCAGGGGGTGGCAGCGGGGGCTGCCGTTAGTGGACGCCATCCGGCGGGGGCTGACGCGTAACGAGTCACACTGCGGTCTCAAAAACGGGAGCATGCTGTCGGATAGAACACGACGACGTATCGGTGGATAGTGCCGGCAACCCCGCGGGTCGGTTGAACGGAGGCCAATTGCAGGGCTGGGCCGTCTCCAAACTAAACCGATTCTCCAGTCCGCTGCGCGCATTCCATGTCGCGCAACCGAAAGCGGCAATCGGGCGGCACCACCCCGCGCTTTTCAGTCGCCTTCTGGGGGAGCCAAACACGTGGGAACTTAAGCATATTAGAATTCGTACAGACATTGAGTACGGATAACGGTTGGGCCTTTTGGTGTCCGGCGTAGAAAGTGGGATTCTTCTCAAGACAGAAGGAGATAGACCATGGGGGACATAAAACATTCGGTACCGAAGTGGATAACCGGAACGATTTGTCTCGTAATGATTTCACTGCTGGGCGCTGCCCCAGCATGGGCTCAGACCGAGAAGCACACGGTGTTCACCGAATACGATTTCCATTGGCTGGGACAATTGAAGGCTGGGCAGACGCTGGAAGTAATCAATCGAAACGGGCAGATTGAGGCGAGCGCTGTTGCGGGCGACGAAGCGCGTGTCGAAGGCATTAGGAGAGGCAACGATGACGACCGCGATTTGTTTATCGAAGTCGTTGAGTATTCCGACGGCGTGACGATTTGTGCCGTGCACGCCAACGACAAGACGCCCGGGCGATGCCATCGCGGCGGTGTGTCCTCCGAGTCCAATAGCTGGCACGGGAATCGCGCGAAGATTAACTTCGACGTGCAAGTGCCGCCGGGCGTCCGCTTCAATGCCCTGACGACCAACGGAAACGTACTGGGCCGCAACCTGGCAAGCGTGGTGGAGGCGGCGACGACGAACGGCAACGTGGAAGTTTCCACAAGCCAGTGGGCCTCAGCCACAACAACCAACGGTGGAATCCGCCTGTCTATGGGCAGCGCGAAGTGGAACGGCGAGTTGCAGGTGAAAAGTACAAACGGCAGCGTGGATGTGACCCTCCCGGCGTCGGCGGAATTCAAACTAGATGCGGTCACCACGAATGGCGGGATTCACACGGATTTTCCGATTACCGTACAGGGGAGCTTCAGTTCGAAGGAACTTTCCGGGACCGTGGGCGGAGGCGGAAGGGAATTAAAAGTCGCAACAACCAACGGCACGATTAAGCTGATGAAGAGCTGAAGAGAAAAGACGAGATAATCCACCAACTCACTGGCGAAGCTATCAAGTTGAAGCCCGGGCTTCATAAGAAAACTCGCGATTCCATTCTCGAGCTTCTAGCGTCGCTGCCCGTTTCCCGGACTCCTCCTCTTGACAACCAGGATGAGAAGCGTAGGGTCCTGTTGGTAGCCAAGGGATGAACGGGGATTTGCGGGATGCACATGCCGAGCTTAACGCCGCCAATGCGGCTGTTGGAAGTTGACACGCCGAATGGGCAGCACTTTTGCACGATCTTCGACCTCGCCTCCCTCCCATGATTCGCCTATGCATTGACAACCTTGGTTTCACTCGGCAAGAATCCACACGCAAAGAATGGCTCGCAAGAAATGCAATCCTTTGCCTCCCGAAATCCTCGCCGTGCCGCGAGGCTCGCCAAACCTCGAACCCTGCCGGAAATTCCGCCGCAGAAGGCATGTAGAGATTCTGGGTCGCTCGGGCCGGCACCGGGTTCGAGCAGCGGGAAGAGCCGCAGGGAGGTGACTTGGGAGCCGAAGGTCCAAGCTGCAAGCGCAAACTGCTCGTTTCGACGAATCATCTTGGTTTTGCTCATGGCTTTTTGTGCGCTGTTCACCCGGCTCCTTAGCGCCTCGCGGCCTCAGAAAAACGGCGACTCTGCACTTGCAGGGATTGCCCACACCATCATCTTTTGGGCCACGCCGGAAGATGCGCTGCGTCTGGGCGCGGCTTCGGCCGCAGCAAACTGCCTTGCCGGTTCTCCGGGCGCAACGCGGCTCGGGCACATTCGCCGCTTGCAGAACGAGATTCGTCTGGAAACAATCGAGACGGGTCCTGAGCATTTCCGGTATGACAGCTTTCTACGAAGCAGCTGGTCCGCGCAGGAGGGTGTTATGAAAAAATCGATCGGCGACAACATGATCCCGAGAGGTTGGAGTTTCGAGCAGGGGCTCGAGCTGGTAAAGAAGGCCGGCTACGACGGTATTGAGCTGTGGCTCGGGGAGGTCCCTTGGTTCCAGATGAACACCACCGACACGCAGGTAACGGAGCTGCGCCGCAAGGTGGAAAATGCCGGTCTGGTGGTCTCCAACGTTTCGACCGGCCTTCATTGGAAGACTCCGCTCTCGGCGCGCGATCCCAAGGTCCGAGCCGAGGCCATTCGCATCGTCGAGCGCGAGCTGGAGACGGCTCAGCTGCTCGGTTGCGACGCCATCCTTGTGGTGACTGGGCTGGTGACCCAAGAGGTTCCGTACAACGAGGTGTACCAGCGCTGTCTCGACGCCATGCAGCAACTTACTCCGGTTGCAGCCAAGGCGCGAGTCAAAATCGGTTGCGAGAACTGCAATTCGGAACAACGCTTCCTGCTGACGCCCAGGGAATTCTGGACATTCCTCAATGAGGTGGATAGTCCTTTCGTCGGCATCCATCTTGATGTTGGAAATATCCACGACACGGGCTTCGCCGAGCAATGGATTGAGATGCATGGCCCGCGCATAACGCGCATTCATCTAAAGGACGTCATGAAAAAGCGTGGACGATGCTGCGACACCGTCTATACGAGTCTTTTCATCGGCGACAACGACTGGCCTGCCATCCGAGCAGCGCTGACGAAAGTGCGCTATGACGGGTGGTTGATCGCGGAGATGGAAGCGCGCTATCGTTACGCCCAGGACCAGCAGTTTTACGACACCGCGGCTGATATGGACCGCCTGATTTCCGCCAAGTTATGAACCCAAAGGCTGCAGGGGCGTGGATGCACATCTCGCGCCGAAATTTTCTGCATGGTATGACCGCATCGGCCGGCACGCTATGGTCATCCCGCGTTACCGGATTGGATAACCTTGCTGGTCGGCAGTTCGATTGCGTTGTTCTCGATCTGACGTCACATTGCGTTCTGGGCGAATCGTTGCAAGGCTACCAGGCGGCATTCGCCGATGAGCATCATTGTCTTGCGGCAGACAGACTCGACTCACGATGGCGCTGCCGGATGGTAATTGCTCCAGGCGTTGGAATGATGGACCCCGCGATAGGGCGCATGCTGCTGGAGTTAGTCCAAGGAGGGACGCGCCTTGTGCTGGAATCCGGCGCGGGATTTCTAAGCCCGGCCGAGACTGCCGCGCACCAGCGGATGTTGTTTCGTTGCTTTGAGCTGGAGGTTGAGCCGCCTGTCGATCTGTGGTCTGGAAAGCTTGCTGATGACGATCTTTTCGCCAGCCGCAGCAGCCCACATCGAAGAAAGACGATCGACGGCCGCCAAGCGATCCCCTATGTCCGCTACGTTTGGCCGCGCGAGATAATGGTCCGGGGCTTCACCCGGGTGATTCCTGTGTCCGCGAAACTCGGAGAAGTAATCGGCTGGGTCGGATCACTCGCAGTGGCGTCGAAGCGCCCAGTAGGCAGGGGAACGTTGATTTTCCTCGGCTCCCCGCTGGGTCCGGCGCTCCGGGCAAGCGATCCTGAGGCGCGATCCTGGCTCCAGTCGGTTGTCTCGGTCTGAGCGTCGGCATCCAGCCGCTGCGGCGCAGCCAGCGTTTGATGACAACCTAGCGGATGAGAATCACAACAGCGTCTACAGAGACTACCACTACCAGCGCCTCAACATGGGCAGCGCTCCCGGGTTGCGCTCGATCCACCCCCGGGTAGGCCTTTCCCTACGAGACCCAAGCGAAGCGCCGGACAGGGTGCGCCCGATGTCCCTAGATCGGTCGCATTTTTTTGATTTTGGGACACCCCTGGCGTTTGCTATAGTCGGCGTCTTGCAAGGTGCAATCCTGAGATCTATGTTTCATGGATTGCGGGGAGTTTTTCTGTGACGGAACCAGAGGCGAATCTCAGCAAAACTTACGATGCGGTAATTGTCGGCTCGGGCGCGGCCGGCGGCATGGCCGCACACGTCCTCACCTCTCACGGCCTGCAGGTGCTGTTGCTGGAGGCCGGGAAAAAGCTGCCCATCGAACAGGAATTGCGCTCGATGGAGTGGCCTTACGACAATGCTCACCGCGGAGACCTCCCGCCGGAGTCGCATGCGCTGACCTTCAACGAATACACCATTCGCAATCCGCCCTACGGCGCAGGCTTTGAGAAGGCCCGGCACCTTCGCAGCTACGTCGGGAACAGCGATTACGTCAAAAATATTGTTGTTGACGAGCGCGAGAATCCGTTCACGGGCACGAACTACGCGTGGGTGCGCGCGCGATGTCTGGGCGGAAAAACAAATATCTGGGGAAGGCTGGCGCTGCGCCTCTCCGACTACGACTTCAAGGCCAAGAGTCGCGACGGTTTCGGCGAAGATTGGCCTATCAGCTATAGCGACATCGCCCCTTACTACGACAAGGTGGATTTGTATCTCGGCATCATGGGCGTGAAGGAGAACTTGCCGCATCTTCCCGACGGCATATTTCAGCGTCCGCAGAAATTGAATTGTGCCGAAGTCACGCTGAAACAAAGTCTGCAAAAAATGGGCCGCGTGTTGACACAGTACCGCGCCGGCGTCACCAGCGAAGGACTGAAGCACAACAAATATCGCAGCCGGTGCTACGGGCGCGGCTCCTGTGAACGCAAAGGCGGATGCGACATTCATGCCGCGTTTGACTCGCCGACCGGCCTGATCTATCCCGCGATGGACACGGCGAATCTGAGCTTGCGCACCAACGCAGTGGTGCGCGAAGTTACGGTAGATCCGCAGACAGGCAAAGCCAGCGGCGTGCATTTCATCGATGCGCAGACGATGAAGGACTACACCGTTCGCGCAAAGGTCGTAGTGCTAGCGGCGTCCACGCTCGAATCCGCCAGGTTGCTGTTGCTGTCGAAGTCGCGGTCGCATGCGAATGGGCTGGCGAACTCGAGCGGCCACGTCGGCCACAATTTCTGCGAGCATATTATGGGACCGGGGGTGACCGGCCGTGCGAAAGACTTGGTCGGCAAGCCGTCGACTCTGGACGATGGGCGTCCCGGTGGATTCTACTTGACCAGATTTCGCAATCTTTCAGAGAAACACCCCAAATTCATCCGCGGTTATGGCTTTGAAGGCGGCAGCGGGTGCCGCATGTTTCCGAGTGGGACCGACGTGCACGGCTTCGGCGCGTCCTTCAAAGAAGAAGTTCGCAAGAACCAGGGCGCGTACATTGGCATGGGTGCCTTCGGTGAGGTTCTGGCGCGCTACGAAAACTACGTTGATTTGGATCCTGTAGTGAAAGACAAGTGGGGCATTCCCGCCTTGCGTTTTCACTATAAGTTCGGAGACAACGAGCACCGCATGGCCGAGGACATGAAAGAGACGGCGCAGGAGATGTTCGAGGCCGCGGGATTCGAGATTGTGCACGTCAGAAGCCGGGTGCTCACTGAAGGCTGGTCGATTCATGAGCTAGGCACCGCGCGCATGGGCGACGATCCCAAAACCTCGGTTCTGAATCAGTTTCAGCAGTCGCACGATGTACAGAATTTGTTCGTCGTCGATGGCAGCGGCTTCGTCAGCGCCAGTTGCCAAAATCCCACCTGGACCATCATGGCGTTGTGCTGGCGCTCCTGTGACTACCTGGCGGACGAATTTCGAAAAGGAAATTTGTAGGTGGAACATGTCTAGCAATGATCCGGTTGATCTGCGGCAAGATCGTCGGGAATGGTTGAAGAGTTCGGCCGCGGCACTCGGCGCATCGCTGCTGCCTTTGCCTGCCCTGAGCGGAGAGCAGCCGCAAACCGCGACGCCGCCGAGTAAGCCGGCGGCAAGCTCCGCGCCAAACAAACCCGCGGGGCGTTTCTTTACTCCCGCCCAGCATGCGCTGGTCGAGGAGTTGTCAGAGACGATCATCCCCGCGGACAGCCATTCCGGCGGCGCAAAAGCAGCAAAAGTTGCCGATTATATCGAGCAGTTTCTCAGCGAAACCGATGACGACAATCAGAAGGCGCTGTGGCGTGAAGGCCTGCGACTGGTCGATTTAATGAGCCGCCATTACCACCAAAAATCCTTTGTTGACTCGGGCCCAGAGGAAAGGATCGCACTTCTTCAGGTGCTTTCCGATAACGATCACATGACCGACCTTCCCGAAGTGCGCTTCTTTATTGAATTGAAACGGCTTACGGTGCGCGGCTATTACACGTCCAAAATCGGCATCCACGCTGAGCTCGACTACAAAGGCAATCGGATTCTCCAGGAGTATGTCGGCTGCGACGACCAAGGCACTTCGTCGTAACCTGGGAGCGCGGCGGTCTTGCATCCCAAGCGAAGTCGCAGGGCCGCCTGCTTGGCAGTGCTCAATCGGATTTTTGAGGCAGAGACGGAAATGGCGGACGGCAAAGTAAAGGTCGGCATCATCGGCTCGCAATTCCAGGCGGACATTCACGCCGCGTCCTTGCAAATCATGCCGCATGAGGCGGAAGTGCTTGCCATCGCCTCTCCGACTGCCGGCAATGCTGCGGCGTTGGCAAAAAGGTTCGGCATTCCGCGAGTCTTCACCGATTACCGCGAGATGCTGAAAGAGCGCGACCTTGAGATGATCACCATCGCCGCGCCCAACAGCCTGCATGCACAGATGACCAAGGACATCGCTGCCGCCGGCAAGCACATCGTCTGCGAAAAGCCCCTGGCCATGACCATTGCCGAAGGCGAAGAAATGATCGCGGCAGCGAAACGCCACGGCGTTCTCCTGATGTACGGCGAGGAACTTTTCTTTACCCCGAAATATCTAAAAGCCAAGGAAATGGCGGATTCCGGCGCATTTGGCAAGGTCTATCTGGTCAAACAAAGCGAAAAGCATTTCGGGCCGCACAGCGCGTGGTTTTGGGACGTGAATCGCTCCGGCGGTGGCGCACTGATGGACTTGGGCTGCCACGGTATCGCGTTTTGCTATTGGCTCCTCGGCCGCTCGCCAATCAAGTCGGTCTACTGCCAGATGGGCACCTACGTTCACGGCGACAAGACCAAAGCCGAAGACGATTCTTTGTGCATCCTGGAGTTCGCCAATGGCGCCGTAGGACTGGTTGAAAACAGCTGGGCGCGCCGCGGCGGCATGGACGATCGCATTGAAGTTTTCGGCGAGGATGGGTGCACTTACGCCAATTTGCACATGGGCAACGCCCTGCCGACGTACAGCGAAAACGGTTACGGATACGCCGTCGAAAAGGCGCCTAGTACGAAAGGTTGGACGTATCCCGTCTTCGAGGAACTCTGGAATTACGGCACGCCGCAAGAGCTGACCCACTTCGCGCGCAGCGTTCGTGGGAAAGAGACGCCGCAAGCTACGGGCGAAGATGGCTTGGTCGTGCTGCGCGCGATTTATGCGGGTTATGCCTCCGCGGGCGAGGGCCGCAAAATCGCGCTCCCTTACCTGCCGCCTCCTGGCGTCAAAAAGCCCATCGATCTGTGGCTGGACGGCGCGTCCCGACAGCAACGCGCGCCGCATTGAGGACCGTCATTCTTGTGTGTCCCCTTTCCTTTAACTATGGCACTCTTGCATCGGCCGACGGCTGTCACGAGGTGATTCCGTGCCTTTCTCGATGAGAATGCGTCTCTCCCTGATGATGTTTCTGGAGTATTTCATTTGGGGCGCGTGGTACGTCACCCTGGGGACTTGGCTAGGACAACAATTGCATTTTTCGGGCGAGCAGATCGGCGTCGCCGCCGGGACGACCGCCTTGGGCGCCGCGATTTCACCGTTCCTCGTCGGACTCATGGCGGACGAGCTGTTCGCCAATCAGCGGCTGCTGGCCGCGCTGCACGGTATCGGCGGCGTGCTCCTGTGGTTTGCCTCCACACAAAAAGCTTTCGGTCCGATGTATGCGGTCTTGCTCATCTATTCGCTTTGCTACATGCCCACGATGGCGCTGACCAATGCGCTCGCCTTTCGCCAGATGAAAGACCCCAAGCAGGATTTTGGATCGATTCGCGTACTGGGGACCGCCGGGTGGATC
>Ga0066676_10000984_pt1 | contig 11086 bp, 13 predicted proteins | sample GraSoiAngelo_125_FD_62293 | JGI IMG/M metagenome (GOLD analysis project Ga0066676, IMG submission 62293) | Grasslands soil microbial communities from the Angelo Coastal Reserve, California, USA - 14_0927_05_40cm | ecosystem: Environmental > Terrestrial > Soil > Grasslands | place: USA...
TGGTCTCCCGCGTGAGCAAAGACAGCAAGAGTCCCGCGACGGCCAGGCCTTCGGCAAGGACGTAAGGCGCCGGCCGCAGGCCGAAGCTCGCGGCGAGAAAGCCGGCAGCCGCCGCGGCCAGCGACACCGACACATAGCCCGACGCCTCGTTGAGGCCGAGGGCGAATCCGCGCCGGCGCGGTCCGACGAGGTCGATCTTCATGTTGACGGTCATCGACCACGCGAGGCCCTGGTTGATCCCGAGAAGGACGTTGGCCGCCACGACCCAGGACCACGAGGGCGCGAAGATGATCAGAGGAGCTACCGGGAGAGCAGCGATCCAGCCGGCGACGAGGATCATCCGGCGTCCGAAGCGGTCCGCCAGCCAACCCGCCGCCAGATTGCTGCCGGCCTTGACCAGGCCGAAGCTGATCAGGAAGGAGAGGATCGCCGTCCGGCTGACGACCTGGAAGTCGTGCTCCGCCAGCGGCGCCAGCGTCGAGCGCTCGACGCCGACGACTCCACCGACGAACGCGTTGATCAGCACCAGCAGCGCAAACTGGCGCCAGTTCGCCCGGAGGCCCAGCCGAACCGAATTCCGCGAGGTCAGCGGTGGAGCGGGCCCAGCCAGCGCTTCGTTCTCAGCGCGGAACCAACCGGAGCGTGGTCGACCGCGCCTCCGGGGTCAGGCAGCTGTTGAGGATCCTGCCGGTGTAGCGGCGGTACTTGGACCTGTAGGCGGCATCGATGTCGTCATCGCGGGCGTGGTCGGCGTCGGCGAACGTCACGTCCTTCTCCACGCCCCCCGCCCAGATCCGCCCTTCGTGGGTCGCCTGCACACCTCGGAACCAGGCCGCATCACTGCCCTTGACCGCAGAGCGGACGAAGAGCCCATCGCCCTCGCGGACCAGCCACACGGTCACGCGCTTGCGCAGCGAGCCGTCTGGGCGCACCGCGGCCACGTCGACCTCCTCGGCCCGTCCGATTCTCGTCAGCTCGTCGCTCGTCCACCCGGCCATCGGCAACCCTCCCTGGGTGACTACTTGTGCATCGCAGCCCTGTGCAGTTGATTGCGCCGCCCTGGTCCATCGCCGCCGCCTGTCGTTCAGGCGTCACATAGAGTCGACGGGGCGAAACTGAACATCCCGCGGCGCCGCTCGTCATAGACTCCCCTGCGAGTGACACGAAGACTGCTGGTCGCGGCGCTGCTCTTGGTCGCCTGCTCAAACGCGCCGCAGGCGGCAAGCGTAAGCCCGCACACATCCGGGCCGCTCAGTGACACGTGGATCCGGATGGGAGTCTCCTGGCGCCAGGTCAATGGGCCGCACCCGGCACCGCGGTACGCCGCGTCCCTCGCTTACGACGCTGCCCGCAGGGCCTATGTACTCTTCGGCGGCCAGAACGGCAGCGTGTCCTACGACGAGACGTGGATCTTCGACGGCGCGAGCTGGAAGAAGATGTCGCCCGCCCACCGGCCACCGCCGCGCCGCGGCGCAGCGATGGCTTACGACCCGCACCTGAAGGTGGTGGTCCTCTACGGCGGCCTGGTACCCGACCGGGCCGAGGGCTCGGAGTCCTCCGACACGTGGACCTGGGACGGGGTCGACTGGACGGACGCGAGCGGCGAAAACCCCGGTCCAGGAAATCGCAACGACCCGGGCATGGTCACCGCCAGCGACGGGGTAATCCTCTTCGGAGGGCACCTCGGGAACGTCGCGTACTTCGGCGACGCGTGGACGTGGGACGGAAAGGACTGGTCCCGCGCTGACCGCGCACCCAGGCCTTCCGGCCGCGGCGAACCTGCGCTCGCGTGGAATCCGAGCGATTCCTCGCTCTTCGTCTATGGCGGCCTGGGGATCAGGTCTGGCGCCGGGCCCGGAAACCGCGGCGTCCCTCTGGGCGACGCGTGGTCCATGAAGGACGGGACGTGGACCCAGCTGCAGGGCGCGGGCCCGCCGCCGACCGCGGACGCGAACGCGGTGTGGGATGCATCTGCCCGGAGCGTTGTCGTGATGTTCGGAATCGTGTGCCCGAATCCGGTCGCGGACGCGTGGGCCTGGGACGGTGCGGTTTGGAAGCACTCGACGGTGCCGGTGCCTGCGCGCTGGAGAGCCGCCGTCGCCGAGGACCCGGTCGGGGGCGCGCTCGTCTTTGGCGGCAACGACGAGGTGGGCTGTTAGTCAGGGTGGAGGAAGCGGACGACTCGCCCGGAGTCGTAGGTCGAGATGTTCACGTCGAGATATCTTCCTTCGGCGGCGTCACCTGCTACTCGTGCTCGTCGGGGGGCGTCTGACAGAGGCTGACTGAGCGCGGCGTCCGTCCGCCAAGGGCTGCGCCGTCGTGATCAGAAATGACGACGGTACCCAGCGGTCGCTCCTGCTGTGGCCTGGCTTCTGGCGCTGCCGCTGGCCGTCACCCAAGTCTCGGTTCGAACCCGAGCGCCTCGCGGCGATAGCCGCCGCATGATGGGAGGCAATCGGCAGGCGGCGGGCCTGGCTTACCCTGATGGAACGGCTTGAGGACATAGTTCAGGAGGGGCCTCAAATGGGGGACGAGATCGAGCGGTACCTCGATGACAGGCTGGCGGCCCAACTGGACCGCCGCGAGTTCCTGCAGGTTGGTTTGACGGTGGCCGGAGCGGCGGTCTTCGCCGCCTGCGGCGGCACCACGTCCGGCGGACCCAGCGGTCCGACCGGCCCCGAGTTCAAGCTCGGCGTCGTGCTGCCGTACTCGGGCGTCTACGCCGAGCTCGGCACCAGCATCACCAACGGCATGCGCATGTACTTCGACTCGGTCGGCAACCAGGCGGGCAATCGCAAGATCACCATGGTCACGGCCGACGAGCAGGTGGCGCTCGCTGACGCGGTCGCCGCGACCAAGAAGGTCGTCGAGCAGGACAGCGTCGACATGGTCGCGGGTTACGTCTCGAGCCCCAACGCCGCAGGGAATCGGGATTATCTCCACGGCCAGAAGATCCCGACCCTGATCGCCAACGCCGGGGTGAACTCGCTTTCCCGCACCGCCAAGTCGCCCTTCATCTATCGCACCTCGTTCAGCAACTGGCAGCCCGCCCACCCGGTGGGCACGTACGTCGTCGAGAAGCTCGGCAAGAAGAAGATCCAGCTCGTCTACGCGAAGTACGGGGCGGGCCTCGAGTCGGTCGCGTCGTTCAAGGAGACCTTCACCGCCGCAGGCGGCACCATCGTCGGCCCCGACGTCGCGACGCCCTTCCCCAACAACGGTGACCAGACGCCATTCGTCCAGGCCATCCAGACCGACAAGATCGACGGCATCTACTCCTTCATGTCTGGCACCGACGCGGTTACGTTTCTCAAGAAGGCTGCCGAGCTGGGGACTCTGGGCAAGCTGGGCCTGGTCTCCGGCGCGGGATTCTTCGTCGAGCAGGACGTGCTCGCCGCGATCCAGGATGCGGCGCCCAACGGGGCGATCACAGGCCTCCATTGGGCCCTGACCCTGACGAACAGGGAGAACCAGGACTTCATCGCGAAGTACAGCAAGAAGTTCAACGGCCGGCAGGCGGACGTCTTTGCCGTCCAGGGCTTCGACACGGCCCGGGTCATCGTGGACGCGCTCAACGCCGTGAAAGGCAACACCGACAACAAAGACGGATTCATGCAGGCGATCGCGAAGGTGAGCTTCAAGAGCCCGCGCGGCGACTTCAAGTTCGATCCCAGCACCAACAACGTCGTCCAGACGATCTACATCCGCAAGACTGTCAAGGACGCCAAGCTCGGTTGGACCAACCAGGTGATCGACCAGTACCCAGGAGTCGCGGACCCGGGCAAGTAACCTTCAAGCCATCGCGACCGTACTGCAGCTGATCGTCAACGGGCTGTCCTTCGGCGGCCTCGTCTTCCTGCTCGCCGCCGGCCTGTCGATCATCTTCGGCGTCATGGACGTGCTCAACCTCGCGCACGGCTCCTTCTACATGGTCGGCGCGTACATCGCCTACACGGTGGTCGTCGCCACCAACAACTTCTGGCTCGCAATCGTGGTCGCGCCGCTGCTCCTGGCCATGCTCGGCGCGGCTCTCGAGGTCGTGTTCTTCCGGCGCCTGTACCGTCACGGTCACCTCGCCCAGGTCCTGCTGACCTTCGGGTTCACGCTCGTGTTCGTCGACCTGGTCCGGGCCCAGTTCGGACCCACCACCCGCTCCATCCCACCACCCCCAGGCCTGGGTGGCGCGGTCGAGCTGTTCGGTGCGACGTTCAGCTCCTACAGCCTTTTCGTGCTCGGCGTGGCGATCGCGATCGGCGCGCTTCTCCTGCTCGGGTGGCGTCTTTCGCGGGTCGGGGCCGTGCTCAGGGCGGGGGTCGAGGACAAAGAGATGGCCGGGCTGCTGGGCGTCGACGTGCCGCGCGTCTTCACCTTCACCTTCGCGTTTGGCGCGGGCCTGGCGGGGCTCGCCGGCGTGGTCGCGGCGCCGGAGTTCGCGATCTATCCGGGGATGGACGCCTCCGTCCTCATTCTCGCGCTCGTGGTCGTGGTCCTCGGCGGTCTCGGCTCGATCGAGGGAGCGATCCTCGGCGCGTTGATCGTCGGACTTGGGTATGTGATCGGCACATCCTTGTTCCCGCAGTTCGCGATCGGCCTGATCTTCGCGGTCATGGCCGCCGTGCTGGTGCTGCGCCCTTCGGGGCTGCTCGGCCGCCGATCGTGATCCTCGGCCGTCTGGCGTCTGCCCGCAACGCTGCCCTTCTCGCCGTCCTGGGCCTCGGTCTCGCCTCCGTCCCGCTCTGGGCGCCGCGCTTCTGGATCTACGTCGCCACCCAGGCGCTGATCTTCGCCGTCTTTGCGATGTCTCTCGACCTGCTGCTGGGTTACGCGGGCCTTCCTTCTTTGGGACACGCCGCCTTCTACGGAGTCGGTGCGTATGCCTGCGCGCTGCTGGCGCTGCGACAGGTGGACGGCCTCTTTCCTTTGTTGTTGGTGGGAGGCGCGGCTGCCGCGATCGTGGCCATACCGATCGGCGCGCTGTCGCTGCGCACGAGCGGCGTCTACTTCTTGATGCTCACGCTGGCGTTCGCCCAGATGCTTTGGGGGCTCGCTGTCAACTGGGTGTCGCTGACCCGCGGCACGGATGGACTGATCGGCATTCCACGCCCAACCCTGGTCGGACTGGACGCCCTCGAGATCTCGCTGTACGAGCGCGGCGCCTTCTTCGTTCTGTGCCTGGTCGTGGCGGTGCTGACCTTCGCCGTGCTTCAGATCCTCGCCCGATCGCCCTTCGGCAAGACGCTGGAAGGCATTCGCGAGAACGAGACCCGCATGCGGGCCCTCGGGGTGCCGACCTTTCGCTATCGCCTTGCGGCGTTCGTGGTCGCCGCCGCGATCGCCGGGGTCGCCGGATCGCTGGCGGCAATGTCCAACGGCTACGCCACGCCCGACCTTCTGTACTGGACGGCCTCGGGCTTCGGTCTCGTCGCGGTGGTGGTGGGCGGCACGCGTTCTCTGATCGGTCCCGTGCTGGGCGCTTTTGTGGTCCTGGTCGCGCAGCTCGGGCTGTCGACGTACGTCGACCGCTGGGAGCTCATCCTGGGCGCCCTGTTCATCGCGTTCGTGCTGTTCGTGCCGGGTGGCCTGGTCGGCCTGGTGCGCAGGACCTGATTGTGGAGGTGTCCGCGAGCGGGCTGACCGTTCGCTTTGGGGCGCTCGCCGCGCTGAATCACGTCGACCTCGAGGTTGCCGCCGGCGAGCGGCGCGCCGTCATCGGTCCCAACGGCGCGGGCAAGACGACCCTGCTGAACGCGATCGCGGGCGAGCTGCGACCGACGGAGGGTTCGATCCGCCTGGGCGGTCGCGACGCGACACGACTCCCCGCCTGGCGTCGGGCCCGACTGGGGCTCGGGCGGACGTTCCAGCGTTCGACCCTTTTCAGCCAGCTGACCGTCGCGGAGAACGTCGCCCTCGCCGTGCGCGCCCGCGACCGCAAGGGATGGCGCTTCTGGCCTGTTCGCGATCGCCCGCTCGAGGACGAGGTGGCGCGACGACTCGCGGCGGGCGGCATCGCGCACCTCGCCGACCGCCAGGCCGCCAGGCTGGGCCACGGCGAGCGCCGGATCCTCGAGGTCGAGCTGGCATTGGCGGCGTCTCCGTCTGCCCTGCTGCTGGATGAGCCGATGGCGGGCCTGTCCGGCGACGAACGACGGACCACGCTGGAGCGCCTTGGCGCCCTCCCCGATGACGTGACCGTGGTCATCGTCGAGCACGACCTCGACGCGGTTTTCGCGCTGGCCAAACGCATCACCGTCCTCGACCACGGCGTCAAGATCGCCGACGGGACCCCGACCGAGGTGCGTGCCAACGCTCGCGTGCAGGAGGTCTACCTTGGCGCGATCTGAGGCGACGGATGACCGGCTCGTGGTCAGAGGCCTGACGGCGGGCTACGGAGCAAGCCTCGCCGCCCGAGACGTGTCTTTGCGGGTCGGTGTCGGGGAGGCGGTCGCGCTTCTGGGCAGGAACGGCGCCGGCAAGTCCACGACCCTGATGGCGATCGCCGGCGCGCTTCAGCCCAGAGCCGGCTCGGTGGTGATCGATGGCACAACGGTGAGCGGCCTACCCGCCTACCGGATCGCGCGCCGGGGCCTGTCCCTGGTCCCGCAAGGCCGTCGCATCTTCAGCACCCTGAGCGTGCGCGAGAACCTGACTCTGGCGTCCCGCGGGGGTGACCTGGCCCAGGTTTTCTCGCTGTTCGAGATTCTGGCGTTGCGCTCGGCCGGCGCGGGGAGCACTTTGTCCGGCGGCGAGCAGCAGATGCTCGCGATCGGAAGGGCGTTGATGACACGCCCGCGTCTCCTGCTCCTGGACGAACCCTCCGAAGGCCTGGCGCCGCAGGTGGTGCGCAGCCTTGCGGAGCTGATCAGCCGGCTGCGACGAGAGGTAGGTGTGTCGATCTTGATCGCAGAGCAGAACCTGGCTCTGGCGTTCGCCGTCGCCGATCGCGTCTACGTGATGGAACGTGGGGAGATCGTCCACGAGAGCATGGTCAGCGCGTTCCGCGACGACCACACGCTCCAGCGGCGATACCTTGGCGTCTAGTACAGGTGACTCGCATGGCATCAGCACGCGCGGTCGGTCAGACGCCCGACGACGAGCGGACCGTGCGCGAGCTGGGCGAAGTCTCGTCCTGTGCCCAGGGCGCGGGGTTGAAACCCTTGACGATCATCCAGACGGCGAGGCTCATCTCCCACGCAAACACCGGCAGCGCCGTGACGGCGCCCCACGCCGACGTCTGTCCGTAGAGCCCGAACAGGACGGCGGTGCCGGAAGCGAAGATCAGCGGGCCGCCGACCAGACCGAGCACCGCGATCACGCGCGGCACGAGCCCTGATCTGAACATCAGGTAGGCGAGCAGCGACGTGTTGACTCCCAGGGCGAGGTTCGGGCCGAACAGGAAGGTCCAGTCGTGCATCGCGACCAGCGCGCGGCCAGCGACGACCAGCGAGGCGCCGCCGGCGCCTGGCTCGCCGGCGAAGGCTTGCCGCAACGTGACGACCGAGAGCAGGCTCATGATCCCGACCACGATCACCGTCGCCTCCAACACGCGGCCGGCGACGTAGCCGAGCGCGGCGCCCTCGTTCTGGCGCCGAACGATCGGAAACAGGGTGACCGCCGTGCCCACGACCGAGATCGCCAGCAGGATCTCAAAGAACGCCCCCAGAAAGACCGGAGCGTCGCTCCCGGACCCGCCGAGGATGTAGTCGCGGCGATGAAGGACGTCCTGATAGAGGATCAGGCCCACGATCGCCGCCGCCGCGGCGACGATGAAGAACACTCCGGCCACCAATGCGCTCTTGCGAGTCGAGCTCACTTCCGTTCCTCCCCAAGCTGATCTGTGATCGCCGCGATGCACCCACATCCCAGGTGCTCGAGTCACGGCGCAGCGCGAGCCAGCCAGTGCTCGTCTACATTGACCCGGAGGTGCGATCCGCGGTGCTGCGCCGGCTCGAAGGGACTTTCCCCTACATCGCAGAGGTCGTCAAGGTCGTCGACCACGATGCAGGGTCGGTGGTGGGTCCGGCTGGAATGGCGCGGGAGAAGATCGTGAGTCGCCCCGCCCTAATGACCTGGATGCGCAGGACGTTCGCGGTAGCGTTCCTCGCCGTTGCCGCGAAGCTGGCCTTGGCCCAACGCTGAACCGATCCTCCGAGCCTACGAGCCGCGGCGCTCTCGCCACTCCGGGTGCTTGCGGAAGAGGCCTCCCCACTCGATCCCGTACCACCTCTCTTCTCGATAAGCCGGCAGCTCCGGCACCTCGGACGCGTTGAGATCGGTGGCCACTCCCTGCTGGGTGATTCGCTTGATCCGCTGGGCCGGGATCTCCGCCAGGCGCCCGCCCTTCGTCTTCACCGCGATCCCGTGGAAGATGTCCTCCTCTTCGTCGCCGAGTAGGGATTCCGCCGTCCCGATCTCCTCGCCATCGGCGGTCACGACGCGTGCCCGGTAGGGCATCGCCGTCCACGCCACCGCGTCCTGATCTTCAAACATCGGTCACCCTTTCACGAGTCTACGAAGAGCTCGAAGCGGGGGCATAATTCTCTGACCAGAGTCAGAGAATGGACAACGCCGTGATCCCAAGTGTCCGCGCCTTCAACCGCTTCGTCGCCGAGCGCATCGGCGCGGTCTCCGACACGTTCCTCGGCCGGGACCGCCCATACGGGGAATCACGCATCCTCTGGGAGGTCGGGAGCGACGGCACAGACATCCGGGAGCTGAGAACTCGACTCGGCCTCGACTCCGGCTACGCCAGTCGGGTCCTGCAGTCCCTCGAGCGCCAGGGACTGGTCATCGTCAAGCCGGCTGCCGAGGACGGGAGGGTGCGCCGGGTGCGTCTCACCGGGAAAGGCCGCGCCGAGAGGGCGACGCTCGACCGGCGGGCGGACGCGGTCGCGTGGAAATTCCTCGAACCCCTTACCGAAGAGCAGCGGACCAGGCTCGTCGCCGCGATGGCGGACGTGCACCGCCTGCTGACCTCCTCGATGGTGAGCATCGAAGCCGAGAGCCCGAGCACAGCCGACGCGCGCTGGTGCATCGACCAGTACTTCCAGGAACTCAACCGGCGGTTCGATCAGGGCTTCGACCCGGCGCTCAGCATCCCAGCCGACGCGCACGAGCTCGTCCCGCCTCGTGGCGCCCTGCTCATCGCGCGCCTGCGCGGCAGTCCGGTGGGATGCGGCGCGGTCAAGTTCCACGGACGCGCACCCGCCGAGCTCAAGCGGATGTGGGTGTCGCCGGACGTCCGCGGGCTCGGCGTCGGGCGGCGGCTGCTGGTGGCGCTCGAGCGCGCCGCCCGCGAAGCCGGGGCACGGGTGGTCCGGCTCGAGACCAACCGCACCCTCAAGGAGGCCATCCACCTTTATCGCACCAGCGGCTATCGCGAGGTGGGCCGGTTCAACGACGAGCCTTACGCCCACCACTGGTTCGAGAAGCGGCTTACTGCCCCGCAGCGACCTTCCAGAGGTAGCCGTCCGGGTCGGCGAAGTAGCCGAAGTACCCCCACTGCACCTTCTGCGCGGGCTTCACGATCTTCGCCCCCGCGCGCTCGGCCTGCGCCAGGACCTCGTCAACGCGCTCCGAGGACTTGACGATGTAGTGCAGGGTCACGCCGCTGAAGCCACTGCCCTCGGGCGACACGCCGGCATCGGCGGCGAGCGCCTCGCGGGGGTAGAGCCCGAGCGTCGGCGAGCCGTTGCCCAGCTTGAAGGACTTGTACTGCGGGTAGTCGTTCTCGATCGGGCATCCCAGGCCCTCCGCGTAGAACTTCTTGGACCTGTCCATGTCCTTGACGCCGATCAGAATCGCGTTGATCTCCGGGTTCACAGCCATCCTCCTTGTCACATTACGGTGATTTCGTACGACACCCCTATGTCGGATCACGCGGAGGGAATGTGACAGGGGACGAGCAGGGCTGGCTCGGCGAGCGATTCGAGGAGAACCGCTCCCGCCTGACCGCGATCGCCTACCGCATGCTCGGCTCGGGCAGCGAGGCGGACGACGCAGTGCAGGAGGCGTGGCTGCGCCTCAGTCGCTCGGACGTCGACGCCATCGACAACCTAGCCGGCTGGCTGACCACCGTCGTCGGCCGCGTGTGCCTCGACATGCTTCGCTCGCGCAAATCCAGGCGCGAGGAGCCGCTCGACTCGGGCGTGTACGAGGCGGCAGAGAACCCCGAGCAGGAGGCTGTCCTGGCCGATTCGATCGGGCTCGCGATGCTGGTGGTGCTGGAATCGCTCACGCCCGCGGAGCGTGTCGCTTTTGTGCTGCACGACATGTTCGCCATGCCGTTCGAGGAGATCGCGCCCATCGTCGGCCGCTCCGAGGTCGCGACGCGCCAGCTCGCAAGTCGCGCCCGGCGCCGCGTCCAGGGCGCCGAGCCGGCGGGCGGCACGAGCGTGGGGAGTCGGCGCGAGATCGTGGACGCCTTCCTCGCCGCGTCGCGCGGCGGCGACTTCACGGCGCTGCTCGCGCTCCTCGATCCCGACGTGGTCCTCATCGCCGACGACGCGACCGTTCGCACCGGCGGCATAGACAAGGAGGTGGTCGGCGCCGAGCGTGTGGCGGCGCAGTTCGCGGGTCGGGCGCGGGCCGCCCAGGCGGCTCTGATCGACGGCGAGCCGGGCCTGGTCTGGGCCCCCGGGGGAAAGGCCCGGGTCGTGTTCGCCTTCACCTTCCGCGAAGGCAGGATCACCGGTATCGATATCGTCGGCGACGCGGACCGTCTTCGCGAGCTGGACGTGGTCATCCTCTAGCGGGACGACATCTACGCGCCGGCGGTGAAGGCTCGCTAGAGCGGGGGCGGCAGCGCGGCCAGCAGCGAGGCAAGGGCGATCGCGGCCGTCGCGAGCGCAAGCTCGAGGCGACGCCGGCGCACGACCACGGCGAGGATCGCGCCGGCCACGACCAGGATCTTGGCGAAGAGCGCGGCGCCGTACTCGCTGGTGAACAGCCCAGCGCCGAAGCTCGTGTGCACGAGCGCCAGCACCAGACCCGTGGCGAGGGCCGCGCCGAAGGTCAACGCCGCGTAGCGAGCGAAGCGGGTGTCGGGCGTGCGCAGGAACGCGGCCACGCCCCCCGCCCACAGGCCCAT
>Ga0066676_10000988_pt1 | contig 11075 bp, 7 predicted proteins | sample GraSoiAngelo_125_FD_62293 | JGI IMG/M metagenome (GOLD analysis project Ga0066676, IMG submission 62293) | Grasslands soil microbial communities from the Angelo Coastal Reserve, California, USA - 14_0927_05_40cm | ecosystem: Environmental > Terrestrial > Soil > Grasslands | place: USA...
CAGGAGCCCCAGCGTGCAGCTTCGCATCACGCCCTTGGGTAAGGTTGAATTGCTATCCACACATGATCAGCTTCTCGGTGGTCCGTCGGGCCAAAGCTATCTCGGCTGCGTGTTCCCGGCCGACAAGGGTTACGCCGCGCTCATCACTCGCGAAGCTGCCAAGGTCGGCAGGCGTCTCGCGAAGGAAGGAGTCATAGGGCGTTTCGCTTTGGATTTTGTGGTAGTACGGGGGGAACATGGAAAGTGGGAGCCGTACGCCATCGAGATTAACTTGAGAAAAGGCGGGACCACTCATCCGTTTTTGACCCTGCAATTTCTTACCGACGGAAAATACGACCCTGACACTGCGATCTTCACGGCCCCAAATGGGCGGCAGAAGTTCTTTGTCGCCAGCGACCACGTCGAGTCGCCAGCGTACCGCACACTGACGCCGGACGACCTTTTCGATATCGTCGTGCGGCACAACCTGCACTTCGGTCAAACGCGTCAGACAGGTGTCGTGTTTCACATGATGAGCGCTCTCGGTGAACTCGGAAGAACAGGGCTGACCGCAGTGGGCAACTCGCGCGAGGACGCCAAGGCCCTCTACGACCGCGCGGTAGCTGTCCTCGATGAGGAAACGCGGGGCGGCACCTCGGAATGACGAATGTCGAAGCATGAAGAGGAACCACGGATTACACGAATAGCACGGATAAGAGACTAACGTATGAAACTCAGGATTCTTTTCGTCCGTGTTATCCGTACTATGCATGAAAGTTTTCGCAGGTTGCGCAAATTTCCAGGTGGTAAGCCAAGGAGCGGCGGTCTCTAGTCCGCCGTCTCAAAAAGAGGATTGGATAGGCGCCCACTAAACACGCGAAAAGACGCGAAATTAGAGAAAGGGAATATCGCGGTCCGACTGTGGCTTGAGTCTTTTGATCCGGCAGCCGCTGGCGGTTCTTTCGTGTCGTTCGTGTTGTTTCGTGGGCCAAAATTTCGCTCGTCGAGTCGCCAGCGTACCGCACACTCACTCCGGACGACCTTTTCGATATCGTGGTGCGGCACAACCTGCACTTCGGTCAGACGCGCCAGACAGGTGTCGTGTTTCACATGACGAGCGCTCTGGGTGAACTCGGAAGAACAGGGCTGACCGCAGTGGGCAACTCACGCGAGGACGCGAAGGCCCTCTACGACCGCGCGGTAGCTGTCCTCGATGAGGAAACGCGGGGCGGCACCTCGGAATGACACGAGCGCTTCGCTAATTCAGCTCCGACGATCCCTGGTGTTGTGGAAAAAACCATCGCGCTGCGAAATCCGAGCCGCTGCAAAATGCGGAGCAAACGTTCGAGTAAATTGACGCACCGCCATTCAGCTACATCTATAACACCATCAATACCGCGTCTGCCCCTAACGACAGCGAGTTGGTGGTGGGTCAAAGGCAGGATGAATGCTGCTTCACCGAGTTCGGGTGCGATACCACCGGTGGCGAATTCCCGCCGGTCAGCAGTGGCCAGGCGCTCATTGCCGTAGCGACGCCCCCGCCGGTCTGCTCGCTGATCGCGGTTAACGGAGTCATCGACTCGAGCGATCCCACGCAAACCGGTCGCGTGGTCCGTAACGGTGTTCCCAGCGCCTGCTGCGAGGAGCCCAAAGTGTGCCCCGGACCGTTCGATGCACTCCAGCACCATTACGATTCGTACACCTTCACTAATACCAGCGGCGCGACCCAATGCGTGACGGTGGACATCAATACGGCTTGCACGGGCAACAACGTCATCTTCGCCACGGCCTATCTGGGCAGCTTTAATCCAATCGACGTCTGCGCGAATTACCTGGCAGACGAAGGGGTCAGCCCGCTTCCAACGCAGCCGTTCTCGTTTAACGTGGATGACGGTCAAACCATTGTGATCGTGGTGGTCGAAGTGAACTCCAATGCCGGTTGCTCAGGTTATACCATGACAGCCACCACCAGTTGCCCGGAAACTGCGACCCCATCGCCGACTCCGACAGCCACGGCCACAGCGACGGCTACCGCACAGCTACAGCTACCGCCACAGCTACAGCAACGCCAACTTCGTCACCACCTCCAACGCCTACGATCCCGCCGAGGCCTATACCGACCCCGCGGCCGCGACCGACGCCCCCGCCTCGCCCGTAGTTCGTAGCTTAAGTGGGAAGTAACGAGTGATTAGTTGTAGGGGAAGCTGACAGCTTCCCCTACAGCATCTTATTTCGCGAGTTGCCCGCTTGTGGTCGCCTTCAGTCATTTCGCACGCGAGTGCTTTAGGACTGCGATGCGTCCTCGCATCGCTTTTTCGATCCTGGCGAATTATCCCTGCCCGCTCGGAAATCGTCAGGCACCTTTATCCGATCGGTCTTGAATGAATACACCGATTTCACAAATCCCGATCGCGCATTGCTTTCAAACCAGGCAGCCGAGCACCACGCGTATTGATTGGCCACCCGCACCGATCCGTGTTTCACCGCGTTTTGATGCACGTAGTTCAACCGCGCAAGCCACGATTTCTCGAATGTCAAGCGAGTGTCCCAGAATTCGTACATGACTCGACGGCCCGGAGTGTCGTCGATGCGGTTGAGCCGTATTGCCAGTTCGCGGTGCAGATGCCGCACCAAATCACGATGCGCTTTTGCGGTGTTTTCGAAACTGACGACAAGATGATAGTGATTGGAGAAGAAGGCCCAAGCCTGTAGAGTTAGCGCATAGTTTCTCGCCAACTCGAAAGTTGTGTCGCGCAAAAGATCCAGCTTTGCGCCGGAACCGAAAAGTGGCGCTCGGTGCAGCGTTGCCGCCGTAATGATACAGGTACCGTGCGGCGTAAAGTAATGTGGTGGCGCGTGCGGCCAACTTTCCCGCATACCAATGCGATTATCACACGCTCTTACCTTGGCCAAACTTTTTAGTCCACCCAAAAGCGATGCGAAGACGCATCGCATTCCCAAAGCACTTCCCGCACACGGCGAGCAGGCAGTGCGAAATTAATCGAAGACGCAGCCGCCGAGTTCGTCGTTAAATCTTCGGTCTCGCGATGGGCCACTCCTGCTGCCCGGTTCAAAATATAAAACTTTCCCGAAAAAGTTTGACAGCTCTCCTAGGTTTCGTTTAGAAAGACGAGCCTCGGCGTCTGTTCACTAACCAGGAAAAATACAACACCGGGATCGCCGATCCCGGCTACAACAACAAACGCACCCGGGCAATTCTATGATCACAAACCCGAATTCGAGATCCGCGTTCACGCCGTCGAGATGGCGGCGTATTTTTTGTTCAGTGTTCCTTATAGCAGCTGCCGTAGCTGGCATAGGAGCCATCGCCTCCTCGCGCCTGACCGCCGAAGCCTTGGCGAAGGCGGGTGCTGTCGGTGGATCGACTTCTCCGAAGGCGATGGGCCAACGCGTTGAGGACAACGCTTTCCACCTTGCGCCCGCGAACAAGATTGCGCCGTTGGTGATGGAACACACAACCAACGGGCAGCAGGCAGAATTTTTTGTTGTGCTCGCTGATCAGGCGGACCTGAGCGGCGCGGCAAGTTTGCCGACCAAGGCTGAGAAGGGACGCTTCGTCTATGAGACTTTGTTGAGCAAGGCCCAGACCACACAGGAACCAATCCTGCAATGGTTACGCGACCGCGCCATCGAGCATCAATCCTTCTACATCGTTAATGCAATTCTCGTGAGGGGCACCCGCGAGATCGCCGAGACACTGGCGGCCCGCCCGGATGTGGCGCGAGTGGAAGGCAATCCGCTTGTCCACAATGACCTGCCTCAACCTGGCCCTGTCGAAGAATCGCCACCTCACGTCCCGGCCACAATCGAACCAGGGATCAGTTACACCCACGCGCCACAGGTATGGGCCCTGGGATTCACCGGGCAAAATATCGTGATTGCCAGCGCAGATACGGGTAATCGCTGGACGCATAGCGCGCTTAAGCCTCACTATCGAGGCTGGGATGGCGTGAACGCCAATCATAATTACAATTGGCATGACTCCATCCACGACAGCGTCAGCAACCCTTGCGGGAACGATTCGCCCTTTCCTTGCGACGATTTCTTCCACGGTAGCCACACCCTCGGCACCGCGATCGGCGATGATGGCATGGGTAACCAGATCGGGATGGCGCCCGGCGCGAAGTGGATTGGTTGCCGTAACTTGGACCAGGGCAACGGCACACCGGCAAGGTACATGGAGTGCATGCAATTTTTCCTGGCGCCTTACCCAATTAACTGCACGCCCAATGAAGGCGACCCGACCAAATCGCCTGATATCACAATTAATTCCTGGGGTTGCCCCGCTTCAGAAGGTTGTTCTGCTAATACTTTGCAAGCTGCTGTCGAAGCCCAGGCTGCTGCTGGAATCATGATGGTAGTCGCAGCGGGTAACGGCGGCTCGGCCTGTTCCACGGTGACAGATCCACCCTCGCTCTATGCGGCCTCTTATACGGCTGGCGCATTGATTACCGGCACCGACACGATTGCTGGCTTTAGCAGCCGCGGCCCGGTCACGGTCGATGGAAGCGGCCGCATCAAGCCCGATATCTGTGCCCCTGGGACCGGCACGCGCTCGGCCAGCAACACCGGCGATAATGCGTATACCACTGCCAGCGGCACGTCCATGGCCACTCCGCACATCGCGGGCGCCATGGGGTTGTTATGGTGCGCGCTGCCAAGCTTGCGGCACCAGATTACCATGAGTCGCGATGCCTTAAATAACGCGGCTGTTCATATCGCTTCCACCCAGTGCGGCACTGCGGGGCCGCCAAACAACGTGTATGGCTGGGGGCGGGTCGATATCGCGGCGGCTGTAGGGATGCCGTCGCCAACTGCGACGCCGACTCCCACGCCAACACCAACCGCGACCCCAGCTGCGTGCGGGCCGACGACGCCGACACCTACGGCCACGCCGACGGCAACAGCAACAGCGACGGCAACAGCTACAGCGACGGCAACGGCTACACCGACGCCGACGTTGACACCTACACCGAGGCCTGTTCCAACACCGAGGCCTCGGCCCACGCCGCCACCTCGACCGTAGAAATTTTCGCCGGAGCGAACATTCCTAGTGATCGGTGATCAGCCTGCCACGCCGTAGCTTGGCGAAGGCTGGTGAGCGGTTGTAGCCGGGATCGGCTTGTCCCGCCGTACCTGCGCGAAGGCGGATGATCCCGGCACCGGCGTCACCGCCGCCGGCTACAGCATGCCTGCCGCGAAATTCGCCTTTCAATCCTGTTACCAAATGTTCGCGGAATATTTCTCGACAAAATTGCTGTTCTAAACTAAGGGAAGCGGGCCTGCGCGGCGATTCGAGATCGCAGATCAAGCATCGCGGATCGCTTCGACGGTTTAACGCTTCCTCGGCCTGCCGTAGGCTTGGCAAAGGTGGCAACGCTTCAACGACACAATGAACGCAGCCTGATTATGAGAACTTCTAAACTTTCAACCCTAAGCCTATTGATTTGTCTGAGTTCACTAGCCTCCCTTGCCACCGCTTCGGCACAGACGCCTGCCCGCAGTGCTACAGCGTTGCAGGCGGAGCCCACACACAAGGCGCCCCGAAACGAGCCGCTGGAAAAATACGATAACCCGCCTGCTCCCCCTAGGAAAATGGAGACTTCGCCACGAATGACCTCGCAGTTAGGCGTATTCACGAGTTACCAGGCCAACGTCGATCAGAATGGCCAGAACATCGTTGGCGACGCTGCGAACGAGTGCGCTATTTCGGTTGACCCCACAGACGGCAACAAGATGACCATCGCCTGGCGACAGTTCAATAATGTCACGTCCAACTTCCGACAGGGCGGCTGGGGTTACACCACTGATGGCGGGCTCACCTGGACCTTTCCTGATGTGTTGGAGAACAACGTTTTCCGCAGCGATCCGGTAACGAGCTCGAATGAAACGGGAACTTTTTTTTACCTGAGTCTGCTACAGACGTTTTGTGACGACATGTGGCGTTCGACCAACGGCGGCCAAAGTTGGACACGCCTGCCACCGGAGGGAGGCGCGGGTGGAGGCGATAAGGAGTGGTTTACCATCGATAAGACCAACGGCCCGGGTCACGGCTTTCAATACCAATCGACTGACACGACTACCTGCAGCGGCAGCGGGATATTTCAACGGTCCACCGATGGCGGGGTCACGTGGATGACTCCGACCAGTATTCCCAATTCTCCTCAGTTTGGAACGCTCGACGTGGACACCAATGGCAACCTGTTTGTCGGTGGAGAAGGATTCAGCGGGTTCTTTTGCGAGCGCTCAAGCAATGCGCAGATCGGGGGCCAGACGCCAACTTTTGACCGAAGCACGTCGGTCAACCTCGGCGGCAGTCTCGATTTCGGCGACACGATCAATCCAGGCGGCCTGGCAGGGCAGTTGTTCCTGGCAGTGGACCGCTCCGGCGGCCCCACTAACAATAATATTTACATGCTGGCGAGTGTACAACCAACCGGCTTCAACACCGGGATAGACGTGATGTTCTCGCGCAGCACAGACGGTGGATTGACCTTCAGCGCGCCCCTGCGGATTAATGATGACCCAGTCAACCACAGCAAGTGGCACTGGTTTGGCACCTTTTCAGTAGCGCCAAATGGGCGGCTCGACGCCGTCTGGTATGACACGCGAAACGCAGCGAATAACACTGACTCCCAGCTATTCTATTCTTTTAGCACGGACGGCGGCGTCACCTGGTCGGCTAACGTTGCGGTGAGCAATTCCTTTAATCCCTTCGAAGGCTATCCGAATCAGAACAAGATAGGCGATTACATCACGATCGTTTCCGATAACACAGGGGGCAATGTGGCGTATGCCGCCACGTTCAACTTCAACCCGAACCGGGGACAACACGAAGAAGACATCTATTACGTGCGGGTATCGCCGTCGGGCGGCGGTACACCGACGCCTACACCTACAGCTAGTCCAACGCCAACACCTACGGCTACAGCTACTGCAACAGCAACTCCCACACCTACTCCTACTTCCACGCCCAGACCGACGCCGACGCCGAGGGGTCGTCCCACGCCGCCGCCCCGGCCGTAAGGCTTGCCATCGATTTCGCACGAAGTGCTTTTGGAGTGCGATGCGTCCTCGCATCGCTTTGGCCGTAGCCAAAAGGATTTTTACAGAAGGCAACGAAGAAAACAAAGACTGTAGTTGATTTAAAAAATCTTCGTTAGGCTTCGGCGTGGCAAGCACGTCCGCCATTCGGACGGGCTCGTCCGCGGCGAGCCTGCCGCTACAGGTACGCTCGCGTTGGGGAGAACGCGTGCTGAGTTGAGTTTTTACAAAAGGTAACAGAGGAAACCAAGGCTGGAGATGATTTAAAAACCTTCGTTATCTTCGTTTCCTTCTGTTGATTTTCTTGTCCCGCCCGCTTGCTCGCGAAAACTTCCGAAGTAGTACGGCTGGCTGCCAGACGAAGGCGGTTGTAGCCGGGGTCGGCGACCCCGGTCGGGAGTGTGCAATCGGACAGTCTCCGATTGCTAGGAACAGGCTGGATCCGCGCGCCAAAGATCTACTGTTAATTCAAAGATAGGTGCTGACACGTCTTCGGCGCTTCAACCAAAAGCGCTATTCCCTCCGGAAATCTGTCTGAACACGACCCCAGAACAATTCGCAAGTTCCCCTCGCGGCACAGGCTCAACCCGATGATTCGGCAGCGCATGTGTTTCCAAGAAACGCGCAGCCGTGATCGTCGATCCCGGCTACAACCGATTACTGATCACTTGGGAATCAGGGCTACGGCCGCGGCGGCGGAGTCGGGCGAGGTCTGGGCGTAGGTGTAGGCCTTGGCGGTGATGTAGGTGTAGGCGTTGCAGTCGCTGTAGGCGTAGGCGAGGCCGTAGGCGTCGGCGTGGGACTTCCTCCGCCAGCGAAACTAAATTTACCGATGCGGGTGTGCCAGTTGAACTGGCCGGTGACAGCTTCGTACTCGTTCACGTGCCAGAAGCTAAGGCCATCGGCGGGATCGATGGTAGTCATGCTATAATCGCCCCAGCGTCCACCGGTGTCAGTCTCGCTGCCGGTGCCGCTAAACATTGTGTTTTCTCCCTGGGCGAGGTTACCTGGCGGATCAGCGACAAGACGCCCGGCATAACGAATGCCTGGGAACATGGTTGGGCTGGATACGGAGTAGCCAATGGCCGTATTGCCATTTTGATCCACAGCTATGCTGGGCATAAAGCGCCAGAGACCGTCGTTCCCGTTGGTCCAGTCTTGTTGTTGAGCCGCCGCGGCAGGAAAGGTGCCTCCGGTCACGTTGAATTGATACCAACGAACCGCTGTCGGCCCGTTGGGGTAATTCAGGATTACGGTGCTATCCGCCCATAACGATTCCGTACCACTGCGGTTCTGGTAAACCACGGGCGTCATGATCTTATCGCCCAAAGTGTCCAGCTTTTGCGTCGTGCCCTGCTGCGGCACCAGGTTTGTTGTATTTGTAAAGGCGTCAACGAACCCACTAACTGTGATCTCGGCGTTCGGAGCATGGCCGGCGCCCATGCCGAACGTGGAATTAGCCGGGTTAACAAAATCCACGTGAAAGAACCGAGCGTGGACCTGAGTCAAAGTCACGCCGCCAGTGGCCGGGCTATCGATGGCCAGCACCATTTCATCTCTTCCCGCAGGCGGCGGATTACCAGTGCGAAAGGTTGCAGCAACGAAGCTATAGGAATCGGCAACCTGCGCCGGAGTGAGAGTAAAGGCGATTGCGTGGGTGGGACCGTTGGCGAGCATGCTAGCGCGGTCGAGTGCATAGACGCGGACGCCGTTGAAAGTCGTAGGACTAGAAAACAGGTTGACGGTCAGGTGATAGGCGCCGCCAGGCTGCGGGTCGCTCCATTGGGCGAACTTTGGATAATCTCCCAAGAATGACGGGTTCGCCGGATCCACCTGCAGCGCGTAGAGAAAATAGCCGCCCGTCGGGTCAGGAGTCTGTGACACGCCGATGCATTCCCAGAATGACGTACCAGGAAACGAGACATAAGCTGAGATAGTTATCACCCAGCGATCAGCAATCTGATCGTAGAAAGCAATAGGGTCTGTCTGGTTGCCGCCACTGCAAGCCGTGCCAGTTAAGGGGGCAAAGAACGAACTGAATGTGATCGGGCCAGCCAGGCTGGTACCGTTTTTGTTATACACATTGAACGCGACATTGACCGCTTCGACGTAATGATTCGGGCCGACATCGCCGTCGCTATCTGGTGGCGCGCAAGCGCAGGCCTGTGCTGCGCCAAGCCCCTCGAAAGTCAACAGCGGGGGCGGTATGTTGGGCGTCGGGCGCGAAAGATTCTTGATCAACGCCTGGACCATCGAAAGGCCGGATGTGCCGTAGCCTGCCTGCGCGGCGGGCTGGCCCGTCCCGTGTGGATATCGCATCAGACGTGTCTCTTCGAACTCTGCCTTCGGCGGGATGTACGGGAGGTCTCGAAGCCGCAGGTCTTGACGGACCGGGCCAACCATCTGCACCACGTCCGGCGTCTGAGACCCGGGGGTTGCCCCATTGGCTTGTTGGTTTGTGCCTTTTCCCTGGGCGAGAGCGCTTGAGAACGCGCCCATGCCAAGCAGCGCCATAGCGATGGCAACGAGACAAAAGAGAGCAGCAATTACGATTCGAAGATTAAAGAACCCGCCTTCGCCAAGCCGCCTTCGTGTAAAAACTACGGCGAGCCAAGGGCTACGGCGGGCAGGTGCTGATTGTGAAGTGGATTTCTTTTTCATAGATGGAGTGAAGTTGTTTCCCTCTGCGGTGAACCCGAGATGGTAATCGAGAGGCTAGGTGAGATGCAAGACGCGTGTCAACATCTTTTTGAAAATTTTGATTTGAAAGGATCCGCCTACGCCGAGGCTACGGCGGGACAAGTTACCCAGAGCGGCTCCTCCGCAGCTGAAGTTTAGTCCGCGAATGACCAGCCTTCGCCAAGGCTACGGCCAGGCAGGCGCGAATGAACGCTAATATGAAGCCTAAGGAGTGGCGGTTTAACAACCGCCGAGATTTAGAAGCGCTTGGACAAGACTCTCCTCTTTGATTCGCGTGAATTAACGCCTGCCGCGCCGTAGCGTGCGAAGGCGGGTGGTTCGCGGGCAACTGATCACCGATCACTAATCCCCAATCGCCCACCTTCGCGATGGCTACGGCGCGGCAAAGCTGGGAATGACGGGCTACCGGTCGCTAAAACGTCAGAACGTCACCGTCACCTGATTAGAACAGGTCTGGCTGCCTTGGTTACACACTTTATAGATGTAGGTGTCATGGCCATGACCACCGGGAAAATCGCGATATGAACTAGGAGTGTTCGGGACCGTGGCGATCACGACGCCGTTGCGGTAGATGTCGAGATTGCCCGAAGTTACCCCGCTCCAGGAGAGGTCCACTATCTGCCGCCCCCGCACCTTGGAGCCAGTTGCCATGAGCGTTATTTGGCCCGGTGTAGGTGTCGCCGTAGCGGTAGCTGTAGGAGTTGGGCTAGGAGCTACCGTCGCTGTTGCGGTCGCCGTCGGTGTCGCGGTGGCTGTAGCGGTGGCTGTAGGTGTGGCTGTCGCGGTGGCCGTAGCTGTAGCTGTTGGAGTTGGGCTTGCGGCAGGGAATTGGAATTTGCCGACGCGCGTAAACCAGCTAGCGCTACTGGTGACAGGATAATATTCGTTGGCGTGCCAGAAACTTAGATTATCGGCGGGATCGATAGTCAGCATGCTGTAATCGCCCCAGCGTCCGCTGGAGTGGGTTTGGTGACCGCCGCCTGCCGTCATGACAGCTTCGCCCTGACCGAGATTATTTAACGGATCGGAGGCAAGGCGTCCGGCATAACGAATGGAAGGTTCTTGCGTCGCGCTGGAGGTGGAATAGCCGATTGCCATGTTTCCGTTTTGATCCACTGCGATGCTAGGCATCCACCGCCACAAACCATCACTGCCATTCGCCCAGCTTTGCTGTTGCACCGGCGTAGCGGGAAAATTGCCGCCAGTTACAGTCATTTGATACCAGCGAATGGCAGTCGGCCCGTTCGGGTAATTCAGAATAACGGTCTGGGACGCCCACAACGACTCCGTGCCGGACCTATTCTGATAAACAAGCGGCGTCATGATTTTGT
>Ga0066676_10000990_pt1 | contig 11070 bp, 8 predicted proteins | sample GraSoiAngelo_125_FD_62293 | JGI IMG/M metagenome (GOLD analysis project Ga0066676, IMG submission 62293) | Grasslands soil microbial communities from the Angelo Coastal Reserve, California, USA - 14_0927_05_40cm | ecosystem: Environmental > Terrestrial > Soil > Grasslands | place: USA...
TGAGGCGGGTTCCCACCGGAATTGGGGGAGGCGACCCAGAACGCGCCCAGGCTGCGCAGCTCGTCCGCGGAGAGCGGATCGGCGGCGCAGGGATCGCACCAGCTCATGTTCCACGCGTATTCCAGGAACACGGCCTCACGGTTCTCGTTTTCCACTTGCCGTGTGAACATGGCGCGATAGAACCGCGGGAAATCGTCCTTCACGTATTCTGGGATATCCATGCCCTCGGGGAGCCTGACGGTGCGGTAATTGGTCGTCTCCACGCGGCCATTTTTCGTGATCGCGAAGACAAAGTACTCCTGCGTTCCGTCGGCGTTCACCATGCCGAGCCTGAGCGGGAGCATGAACTTCGGCGACTCGTACGCGACTTGGATCGGGCGCAGGTAAGAGAAGCCCAAACGTTGCTGCTCGCCCAGGTTCACCTTCGCGACGAAGAACTTCATCCCCTGGCGGATGTAGCTCGCCAGGACACGGCGGGCGCCCGCCGGGACCGAGTAGCCGTTCTCGAGGAGCCACGTCTCGAGCCCGCCGCTTTGCTTCGCGGAGAGGATCAAGATGTCGTACTCGCCGACCGTGTAGCGTGCCTCGATCCGGACACCGAGCGATCGCTCGCGCGCTTCGTTCCTCGAGTCGGCCGACTTCCGCGCCATCCCCTGCGACATGGGGGCGGACTGCAGCGCTTCGTACCGCATGCACGGATCCGGGTCGAAATACTCGACCAGGCGCGGCGCCGAGTACGCGTCGAGGTGCTCCATGACCGCGCGATCCCCGACGTGGATCTGCCCGCGCTGGAGGACGGTCGGCACTGGGATTACGATCGCAAACTGCGCGGGCTCCCCGCTGTAGTCGTTCGCCATGGTGAGCACGGTGCGATCCGCGTCCCGCACCATGACGACTTTCGAAGCGTGGTTGAAGAGCTTCGCGTTCCCCTGCGCGACATAGAAGCCGCAGAAGCTACGCGCTGGTTGAGCCCAGAGCAGGCTGATCCAGAGGACGGTGCCTAGGAGAAGTATCCGCTTCATCGATGACTCCTTGGGTTTGGGGTTTCTGTCGCGGACGAGTCCATTCGTATCGTGGTCCGGGCAAGAGCCGGTCGATGAGCGGCACGGCCATCGACCAGAGCGCAAGCGACCACAGAATTCCATTTGTCCGATAGAGGCCGAACTGGATGAAACCGGCGAACGCGGTCACGACGGCCGCGAAGAGGATCCTCCCCGCGCGCGAGTTCGGCGTTGTCTTGGGATCGGAGATCATGAAGAACGCGAAGAGAAGCAGCGCCCCGCTCTCCATCCGGTGGATCGGCACCTCCCAGCGCTGCATGGCCCAGACCGCGCGGCCGAACTGGAGGGCCGCGAAGGAAACCAGAAACGCGTACGTCACGTCGCTGCGGGCGGCCCGGTTCACGACGAGGCCGCCGAGACAGGCCATCAGAAAGCCAAAGAATGCGACGTTCCCCCACTGTCCCGGGGAAACCCAGATGGGCGCGCCCAGGAACATCAGGAACACCAGCCCGAAATTGGTCGGGTTGAAGATGTGCTTTCCCTTCCAACGGACCACGAACTTGCTCGCGATCGTCACGACGGCGGCCAGTACCGCCAGCGCCGCGAAGTTCGTGCGCAAGAGGAGGCACAGGGAGAGCCCCGAGATGAGGGCGCTCTTGGGGTCGAACTTCGGGAGCCGCCAGAGCTTCGTACAGACGTACTGCGTCAGGAGGGCGGTCGAAAGGAGGAGCGCGGCGCGGCCCAGCGTGATGTCGAAATGGAGCCAGCCTAAGCCGTAAATCAAGAGACCGGACAGGACGGAAATCTGGTACATCCGGGGATCGAGGGGGGGCCTGGGTCTCGAGGAATCAGCACGCATGGTGCTTCTCCTACGCCCGGCCCGGCGGGTGTATTCCAAGAATCCTACCTGCCCGGCGTTGACCGCAAGGGCGAATTCGGGGAGACTGGCTGATTGGCACCGGGCACGCGTCACCCCGGCCCGGTTCGGCACTCAACAAGTCAGTCGAGGAGAGAGAGATGGGCCACCCCTGCCTTTTCCGAAAGACCGGATCCAGCATCGCCGCGAGCCTGGCCGCGCTCGTTTGGCTCGGAGCTTTGGGAGCCTCGCCGGCCCACGCCGCGTCGGATCGCGGAACGTTCTCGATCGTCGCGTACGACTCGGTCACGCAGGAGCTGGGCGTCGCGGTCCAGTCCAAGTACTTCAGCGTCGGGACGGACGTCCCATGGGCCGAGGCGGGCGTGGGCGCGGTCGCGACGCAGGCGCGCGTGGATCCATCGTTCGGGCTCAAAGCGCTCGGGCTCTTGCGTGGGGGGCTACGCGCCGCGGACGTGCTGCGCGCCCTGGCCGCGACCGATTCCGTCTGGGACTCACGCCAGCTCGGAATCGTGGACGCGCGCGGCAGCGTCGCGAACTGGACCGGGAGCAAGTGCCTCGACTGGGCGGGCGGGGAGGCGGGCGTCGATTTCGTGTGCCAGGGGAACATCCTGGCCGGCCCGGCTGTCGTGTCCGGGATGGCGAAGGCGTACCGCGAGGGCAAGGGGGAGATGGCGGAGCGGCTCCTCGCGGCGCTCGACGCCGCGCAAGCCGCGGGTGGCGACAAGCGGGGCATGCAGTCCGCGGCGCTTCTGGTGGTTCGGCCCAGCGCGGCGCGCCCTCAGTTCACCCAGCGATACATCGACCTTCGCGTGGAGGACCATAAGACGCCTATCAAGGAGCTGAGGCGCCTGCTGCAAATCCAGGAGGGGTTTCATGGCGCCGACAACCACTTCTTCTATGCCGATGAGTACATGGCCGCTGGACGCGCGGATCTGGCCACCCGCGAACGCGAGCGCGCGGCGGAGATCCTGCACGGCGCTCTGGCACGCGGGGAACGTGACGCCTCGATGCTGAACGGAATCGCCTGGGCCTGCGCGACCCACGATCTCTTTCTTGGGGATGCGGTCAGGGCCGCCGAGCGCGCCGTTTCGCTCGAGCCCAGGAACGTGGACATCCTGGACACGCTCGCGGAGCTCTATTTCCGCCAGGGAACCCAGGCGAAGGCGATCGAGGTTGAATCGCGGGCGGCCACGATCGACCCGAAGAGCCAATACCTGAAGGACCAGATCGAGCGCTTCCGCAAGGGCGGCAGGGATTAGGGACTATCTATGGGCCCGGGAGCCATGAGCCGAAGAGCCATCCGAGTCGTCGCGATGTTGTCGGTTGTCGCCGTCGCGGCGTGCGCGTCCCCCGCATGGTGCACCTTTTCCATCGTCGCGTACGACTCGGTCACCCAGGAGCTGGGGGTGGCGGTGCAGTCGCGGGCGTTCAGCGTGGGGATGGCCGTCCCTTGGGCCGAGGCGGGCGTGGGCGGGATCGCGACCCAGGCTTCGACCAACGAGTCCTTCGGCCCGATGGGGCTCGCGATGCTCCGCTCGGGAAAACCGGCCCCCGAGGTGATGCGCACCCTGCTCGCGGCGGATTCCGGGAGCGCCCACCGGCAACTCGGCATCGTGGACGCCCGGGGCAGGAGCGCCAATTTCACCGGCAAGCTTTGCTCCGATTGGGCAGGGGGCCTCACCGGCCCGGGCTACGCGATCCAAGGGAACATCCTGGCGGGCGAGGCCGTCGTGCAGGGGATGCAGCGGGCCTTTCTCGAAACCAGAGGGGAGTTGGCGGAACGGCTCCTGGCCGCGCTCGTCGCGGCGCAGGCTGCGGGAGGGGATCGCCGCGGCATGGAATCCGCCGCTCTCGTCGTCGTGCGGCCCAGCGACCAGTACCCGGAGTACCGGACGCGCTACGTCGACCTGCGCGTCGAGGATCACAAGGACCCCATCAACGAGCTGATCCGCGTGTACCGCATCCTCGAGGGGCAGCGTCTTGCCGAGGCGCACATCCGCTACGCGGAATCCTACGAGAAGGCGGGGCGTGCGGATCTGGCGCGGGTCGAGCGCGATCGGGTCGCCGAGTCGATGGCGCACGCACTGGCCCGGAAGGACGTCGATGCGTCCACGCTGAACGGGCTCGCATGGATCTGCGCCACGAACAGCGTGCATCTCGCCGAGGCGCTCCAGGCGGCCGAACGCGCGTCCGCTCTCGAGCCGAAAAGCACGGAGATACTCGACACACTCGCCGAGGTCCACTACCGTAGCGGAAACGTGGCCAAGGCGATCGAAGTGGAGAGCCGGGCGCTGTCCTACTCCCCCAACGATCAATATTTGAAAGACCAAATCAACCGGTTCAAGAGCGGAATCAAATAATTCAGCGGAGACCATGATGCCTGAGCGAAACCCGGTCACCCCGGAAACACTGCTTGAGCTCCAGTTCATCGACGCCATCGCGCTCTCGCCCGACGGGAGCCGGGTCGTCTACCAGGTTCGGTCGATTGATCCCGAGAAGGACGGGTACGAATCGCATCTCTGGCTCGCTCCCATGCGGGGCGGTGAGCCGCGCCGTCTCACGTTCGGCGAGCACAAGAACGGGAGCCCCGCCTGGAGCCCGGATGGGAAGTCGATCGCGTTCGTATCCGATCGCAGGGACAAGAAGGCGCAGATTTACCGGCTGTCCCTCGAAGGGGGCGAAGCGGAGCGGCTGACCGATCTCGACGGGGCGATCGGCGGGCTATCGTGGTCCCCGGACGGCTCCAAGCTGTCGTTCACCTACCGCGCGAACGATCCGCCCGAGACGGGGCATCTTCCGAATTCGATCGCCGCCAAGAACGCGATCGAAGCCAAGGCCGACAAGAAGGACCCGAAGCCGCCGACGTTTCGCCATCTGACGCGGCTCCATTACAAGGAGGACGGCCAGGGGTTTCTGCCGAAATCGCGGTTTCAGGTTCATGTCTTCGACATCGCGTCGCGCGAGACCCGGGCCCTGACGAGCGGGGAGTGGGACCACGGGACTCCTCAGTGGTCTCCGGACGGAAAATCGCTCGTTTTCCCGGCGAATCGCCTGCCCGACGCCGACTACCACGCGGTGGTCTGCGACCTCTGGATCATCCCATCCTCCGGAGGTGAGCCGCGAAATCTTACGCCGGAGCCCGGCATGGCCTTGGCGCCCGCGTGGTCGCCGGACGGCTCGCAGATCGCGTACCTGGGAAACACGGACGAGACGGACGCATGGGGCGTGAAAAACGTGCACGTGTGGATCGTCTCCCCCCAGGGAGGCCCCGCCCGCGATCTCACGCCGGATTTCGATCGCACCGCGCTCGACCTCATGGGGACCGATCTTCGAGATTTCCATGAGCCGGGTGCGCCGGTGTGGTCGCCGGACGGGGCGACGATCTATTTCTCCGCGAGCGACGAGGGATCGACCCACCTGTTCGCCGTCCCTCCCAAGGGAGGAGCGCCGCGCCGGGTCACCTCGGGCACGCTCGCGCTTTTCGCCGTTCAGGGGTCCAAGGGCGCGAAGGATCTTGCCGTGATCCGATGCGATCACACGGATGCCGGAACGGTGGGGAGGCTCGATCCGGCAACCGGCGCCATCGCGCCCCTGGCCCGCCCGACGGCCAAGCTCTTCGACACGCTTGAGGTCGGGGCGCCGGAAGAGTTCTGGGTCGAAATGCCCGAGGGACACAAGGTCCAATGCTGGATGCTGAAACCGCCGAAGTCCGGTGCGCCGAGGGCCGGCCAAAAGGGAACGCACCCCATGGTGCTTGAGATCCATGGGGGACCCCGCATCCAGTACGGCGCCTGCTTCTTCCATGAGTTTCAGGTACTCGCGAGCGCCGGGTTCTACGTTCTCTTCTCGAATCCACGCGGGGCCCAGGGGTACGGCGAAGCCTTCACGCGCGCGATCGTGCTGAACTGGGGTGGCCCGGATTACGAGGACCTGATGCGGGTCGTGGACGAGGCGCTCCGCCGTTATCCCGAGATCGACCCCGAGCGTCTCGGCGTCACGGGAGGTTCCTACGGCGGGTACATGACGAACTGGATCGTCGGGCACACCGATCGATTCAGGGCGGCGGCGACCCAGCGGAGCGTGGTCGACTTGAAAACGCTCCTTCTCGCGGGCGATTTCGCCGACGATGCGGTGCCGGAGTTCGGGGACCAGCCCTGGAGGGATTCCCCCGACTATCGCCGGATGTCTCCCATCACGTACGTGGAAAACATCAAGACGCCCCTTCTGATCCTGCACAGCCACGAGGACCACCGTTGCCCGGTGGAAGAAGCGGAGCAGCTCTATACCTCGCTGAAGCTCCTTCGCCGCGACGTAGAAATGGTCCTCTTCCCCGGCGAGAGCCACGGGCTCTCGCGCGGCGGTACGCCCTCCCGGCGGCTCGCGCGGCTCCATTTCATTCGCGAGTGGTTCGTGCGCCACCTGAAACCCGCGCCCGCGGACGATTCCGCGAAGGCGCACGCGGCGTCTGAGCCGGCGATGGCGAAAGCAAAGTGAGTGGAGCTTAGCGGCCGCTCGATCCTGCTCACCGGCGCCTCGGGTGGGATCGGCCGCGCGACCGCGGAGCTTCTGGCGCGGGAGGGAGCCAGGCTCACGCTCTTCGCCCGTAGATCAGGGCCGCTCGAAACCCTCCGTTCCTCCATCCAATCCTCAGGCGGCACGGCGATCGCGGTGGCCGGAGACGTGCGGAGCGTCCCGGACGCGGAGCGTGCCGTGGCTCTCGCGGTCCAGAGCTTCGGCGGGTTGGACGCCGTGGTGAACAACGCCGGTATCGGCATGCTTGCCTCCCTCGCGGAAGCGGCGGACGAAAGCGTGGCGGAGCTCCTCGACGTAAACCTCCTCGGTACGTTTCGCGTGACCCGGGCCGCGTATCGGGCGCTCTCCGAGCGTGCGCGAAGCGGCGCGCGAAGCGTCATCGTCAACGTCGCGAGCTTCGCCGGGAGGGTGGGCGTGCCCTATTATTCCTTTTACAACGCCTCCAAGTTTGGACTCGTCGGGATGACCGAGGCGTGGCGGCGGGAGCTTCGTCCCAGCGGTATCGACGTAGTGCTCCTCATCCCGGCAGCGGTCGAGACGGAGTTCTTGGCCCGGCTCGATCGGGGCCGGGCGCTCGGGCTGGGCCCGGCGGGCACCGTACTCACTCCGGAAAGGGTGGCGCGTGAGATCGTGGGCGCGCTTCGGCGGCCCCGACCCGAAGTCTACATTCCACGTAGAAATCGATGGATCGGCCTCCTGAACGTCCTGTCTCCGCGCCTGGCGGATCGAATCGTAAACCGCCTCTTCCGTTACCCCGGGAGGCGCACGTGACCCCGTCCGCCGCGGACGGCGGAAAGATCGCGCTGGGCCTGACCGGCGGCGGGATGACCGGTGCCTTCTACGAGATCGGCTGCCTTGCGGCGCTCGACGACTTCCTGGGGTTCGATTTTTCGAGCACCGGCTTCCATATATACATGGGGGTGAGCGCCGGGGCCTCGGTCGCCTCGCTCCTTGCCAAGGGCGTGCCCGCGCGAAAGATCTACTGGGGGCTTCTCCACGGCTCCGAGCCCTCGCTCGAGTTCAAGCGCGGGGATTTCTACATGGCGAATCGCTGGGCCATCTTGAAATCGGTGCTGGGGACGGTGGCCTCGGTGCCAGGATTCTTCATCAAGAGCATCCGGCTGCGCCAGCACCCTTCGCCTTTCGAGTTCATGCACCACATCGAGGAGCGCCTGCCTCCGGGCCTCTTCGCGCTGGAGAACTATCAGCGGTTTTTCGCCAAGCTGCTCGAAGGCTTTGGCAAGACCGACTCCTTCGCGGGTCTGGCACGTGAGCTCTATATCCCCGCGACCGACCTCGACCTCGGCACGAGGCGGATCTTCTCGAACGCCGATGGAGACCAGGTTCCGATTTCGCACGCGGTCGCCGCTTCCTCCGCCATTCCGCTTTTTTTTCGACCGGTTCGGATCCAGGGACGCGACTTCATCGACGGCTCGACCGGCCGGGTCGCGCACATCGACGTCGCGATCAAAGCCGGGGCGTCCACGATCCTCATCATCAACCCGCTGCTCAATATCATGAACGACCGAAGCTCGGTCTGCATTCCACGGAGCGACGGGAAGTGCGCCCGTATCGCGGAAAAGGGGATGTCTTTCATCCAGGATCAGGCATCCCGGATCGAGACGCGCGTGCGCTTGGACGGCGAGATCCGCCGAGCCCAGGCCGAGTTTCCACAGGTGAAGATCTATCGGATTGAACCGTCGTCGGCCGAGGTGATGATGTTCCTCCATCCGACCATGAGCTACGCGGAGCGTGAGCAGATCTTGCGATATGGTTATACTTCGATGACCTCGGTCCTGAAGCGCAGGCGCGCGGTCATCGAGGAGCTGATGCAGTTCCACGGATTGAACCCTTCAGACGAGGCTGCCGCGGAATGATCCACAACCCCCTCAAGAGCCGCCTGAACCGTGGCGAGCTGATCCTGCTGGACGGGGCGCTCGGCACCGAGCTCGAGCTGCGGCAGATCCCGACCCCCCTTCCGCTCTGGAGTGCGCAGGCGCTTTTCGATTCTCCCGACACCGTCCGCTCGATCCACGAAGACTACGTGCGTGCGGGGGCGGATATCCTCACCGCCAACACGTTCCGCGCGACCCCGCGGACGCTGGCTAAGGCGGGCCGGGCGGCGGACACGGAGCGCACGGTGAGTCTGGCGGTCTCGCTGGCGCGGGAAGCGGCCGATCGGGCACGTGGGGCGCGTGAGATCCTGATCGCGGGAGCCTTGGCGCCCCTCGAGGATTGCTACCGTCCCGATCTTGTACCCGACCCGGCCCTGGCCGAGCGCGAGCACGCGGAGCAGGCGGTCCGTCTCGCCCGCGCAGGCGTCGATCTCATCCTGATCGAAACGATGAACTCGACCGCTGAGGCCAAGGCTGCGCTCCGCGGAGCCAAGCCGTCGGGGCTCCCGGTGCTCGTGAGCTTCATCTGCAAGAGCGCGAAGGAAATCTTGAACGGCGAGTCCCTGGCGGATGCGGTGCGCGCGGTCGAGCCGTTCAAGCCGGACGTCATCCTCGTGAATTGCACGTCGCCGGACGTGGTCGCCGGGTGCTTGGAGGAGATGGCGCGGTCCACGCGATCGCCGATCGGCTGCTACCCGAACGCCGGCGCGCCGGATATGGCGCATGGGACGTGGCTCTTCGATCCCGCGTGGACCCCGGAGAAATTCGCGGAAGCAGCGGCCACATGGGTCGCCCGCGGGGCCCAGCTCATCGGCGGCTGCTGCGGCATCGGGCCGGACCACATCCGGGCGCTACGGGCGGCCCTTCCTTCCGTGCTCGTCGAATAGCGTTGCCACCGCAATCCATCCCCGAGGCCAAAGGCGCGGGTGCCGGACCGCCTCTTCGCTTGGCCGCGAGCCTCATCCTCATATCGCCGGAGCCTGTGCTGCGCGTGCTATGGGTACACCGCTCCGAGGCGAATCCCTTCCTCGGAGGCTTTCATTCCTTCCCGGGCGGGAGGATGTCCCCCGAGGACGGGCCGACCGACGGGGAGGACGCGCTCGAGCTGGCCATGCTTCGCTGCGCCGTGCGCGAAACCTTTGAGGAAACGGGAATCTTCGTCGGGGTACAGGGACCGAAACCGGATCGGGCCGCGCAGCGTGCCCTGAGGGAGCAGGTCCTGAACGGCAACGCGGAGTTCTGGCCCTCCATCGAGCGGATTGGTCTCTCCCTAGACCGCTCGGCGTTCCGGATGTCGGGCCGGTGGGTCACGCCCCATTTCAGCCGCGCGCGCTTCGACACCATGTTCTTCGTGGCCGAGCTCGGGCAGGCGGAAGCCCCCGATGTCTGGCCGGGGGAGTTGAGCTCGGGCGAGTGGATCGAGCCCGATCGCGCGCTCAAGCTCTGGGAGGAGGACCGCGTGACGCTCGCCATGCCCACGCTCTACGCGATCCGCGTGATCGCGGAGGGAACCCACGATCTTTCCGCCCGGTTGCGCGCCGTTCCGGAAGCGAACGCCGTGCCATCGCGCCACGTGATCCTGCATCCCGGCATCGTGATGGTGCCGCTCCGAACGGAAACCCTCGCGCCGGCGACCCACACGAACGCCGCCGTGATCGGGGACGGGGAGGTTGTCGTCATCGACCCCGGCACGGCGGATCCGAGCGAGCTCAAGTCTCTTTACGAGGTGGTGGATGCCGCGACCGCGGGCGGGGGAAAAGTCGCCGCGGTGCTCCTCACGCATCGCCACAAGGATCATGTCTCGGGGGCCGATGCCGTGCGTGGACGCTACGACGCGCCGGTCTGGGGGCACCCCCTGGTCTCGGACCGGGTGCCGCTCGATCGTGAGCTCAAGGAGGGCGACATGGTCGAGCTCACAGGACCGCATCCACGACGGGTGCTTGCCCTCCATACGCCCGGCCATTCGCGGTCCCACCTCGCGTTCTTCGAGGAGCGCTCGCGCACGCTCTGCGCGGGGGATCTCGTCTCGACGCTGGGAACGGTCGTGGTGGATCCACCCGATGGGAACATGGGCGATTACATGCGCTCCCTCGAGCGCATCAAGCAGCTCAAGGCGACCGTTCTCATCCCGGGGCACGGTCCGCCGAGCCGCGGTGTGGATCATCTGCTCGCGGCCTTGCTCGAGCATCGCCGGATGCGGGAGTCGCGGATCTTGAAGTCGCTCGAGGCGGGACCCATGACCGAGGAGCTCTTGCGCGAGGAGGTCTACCGCGACACACCGGGAGCGCCGCCGGCGCTGGCCGCGAGGACGCTCGAGGCGCACCTGGAGCGGCTTGTCGAGGAAGGACGTATCCGGAGGGAACCCGGGCGCGTGATGCTGGCGACGTAGACCCTAGTAAGCGGCCAGATCTCTCAAGACGCGCTCGATGCGGTCCACCTGGGGCAGGATCGCGTCCTCGAGCGCTGGAGCGTACCCGACCGGCGTATCCAGGGCCCCGACCCGACGCACCGGCGCGTCCAGCGAATCGAAAAGATCCTCGGCGATTCGGGCCGCGATCTCCCCGCCGAATCCTCCCGTGAGCACGTCCTCGTGGAGGACGAGCACCCGCGACGTCTTCCGCACGGATCGCGCGATCGCCTCCATGTCGAAGGGCAGGATCGTGCGCAGGTCGAGCACCTCGACCTGGTGCCCGTCCGCCTCGAGACGTTGCGCCGCGAGGAGGGCGCGATTCACGGTGGCTCCCCACGTCACGACCGTGATGTC
>Ga0066676_10001011_pt1 | contig 11000 bp, 8 predicted proteins | sample GraSoiAngelo_125_FD_62293 | JGI IMG/M metagenome (GOLD analysis project Ga0066676, IMG submission 62293) | Grasslands soil microbial communities from the Angelo Coastal Reserve, California, USA - 14_0927_05_40cm | ecosystem: Environmental > Terrestrial > Soil > Grasslands | place: USA...
AGAGTGCGCAGCTTCGGCGCCGGTTTCTCGCTCGCCTGCTGGATCACCTTCAGCGCGTGCTCACCCAAAAATGGCGGACGACCCGTCAACAAATCGAACAAGATCGCACCCAAACTATAAACATCCGACGCCGGACCAAGTTTGCCCGCCGATCCGTTGACCTGCTCAGGCGCAATATAACCGGGCGTGCCGAAAATGGTAAGCGTGCGCGTCAGGTGACTGGTAGTGTCCAGCCATTTGGCGAGACCGAAATCGCTCACCAGCGGTTCGCCTCGCCCATCCAGCAAAACGTTCCCAGGTTTCAAATCCCGGTGCAGGATCCCCTGCCCATGCGCATACTGCACCGCCCGCGCTACCTTCGCCAGCAACGCCACCGCCCGCCGAGGTTCGTTGCGCAGAGCCGGCGCCGCTTCCAGCAAACTACCGCCTCCAGCAAACTTCATGCTGAAAAACGGCAACCCATCGTCGCACTCGCTCACTTCGTAGATGGGCAAAATGTTCGGGTGATCGAGACTCGCCGCAGCTTGGGACTCGCGCCGGAAACGCGCGAGCGTCTCCTGCGAATCGGCGTGATAAGATAGGATTCGCTTCAGCGCCACGATGCGGCGCGAATGCCGCTGTCGCGCCCGATAAATGACGCCCATCCCGCCACGCCCGACTTCTTCAAGGACTTGATAATTGCCTATCCGCCAATCGGCGTCACATACGTCAAGTTCCCCGAGCAAGTCATCAAGCGTTTCCACCTTCGCCGAGGCTTCGGCGGACAACTCGCCGTTATGCCCATTGGCGCCCACGCCTGCGGAGAGCATACAGCTCAGACAAAGACTTCGTCCGACGCGCGATGCTGATCCGCACTCGGGGCAGGATCCCGGCCCCTTTTCGAGGTCCACCGAGTCGGAAGTGGGGGGCACGCGCATGAGAAGTCAGGATGGTAGACGAATTCTAGTGAGTTGCCAACTAAAAAATGGAAAATTTTTGGCCAAATTATTCACATGATTTGCACATTTTTCGAATGAAAACGCGTTGATTTCTTTGTCATTTGTTTGCTTCCTCTTTCGGCGCGAGCGAAGCGACGATTTTTTCAAAGCGCGGATCGCCGCGGAGCGGGTCCCAAAACGGCAACAGTTTTAATTGACCATAACTGAGCGTGCTTGGCGGACGAACGGCGATAGCGAGCTGTTCGCAGGCCAGATCTTTATCGCCGATCCAGGCAGCGATCATGGCCAGATACTTGATCACGGTCGGGCCAACCAGCGCATCTCTTTCTACTGGAACGAGCTCAACCGCACGCCGGCCTTCACGCAACGCTTCTTCCTTCCGACCGAGGCCCGCATCGATCAGGCCGAGGACGCACAGTGCCGGGCCGTAATTTGGTTCCGCTTGAACAGTTTTCTCCTGTTGAGCACGGACGGCCGTGAAAAAAGCGCGGGCATCGCCGTCATTTCTCGTCATGCGAGCGATGACGCCTTCGATGATGGGGCGATTCAGGTGAACCGAATAGTCCGTTAGTGGCGTTTCGCCGATCATATTCAGAACCTTCTTTGCGGCGGCGACATCGCGCTCGGCCAGGGCGCAACTCAAGTCCTCGTCAGCCGCGCTCGACAAGGCACCAGCTCTTGCAGCTCCTATGGAATCAATTGTCTGATGCAACGAGCTTGTATCTGCTTTCCAATGAAATTGAATGGCCGCAAGCGCGACCTTCGTGCTAGCATCGTTTGGCTCGATCGCCAGCGCGCGATCCAGCACGGATTTTTCTTCAGCGTAGCGCCGCAGAACTCCATAACTGAGCGCAATCTGCTGGAGCGTTTCGGTGTTGCGCGGGTCGAGGTTGCCTGAGCGCTCCAGGTTTTGCGTAGACTCCTCCCAGCGTCCCTGGCGCCTCTGGATGTATCCCATCATCCGAAATATCCGCGCATCATTAGGCAAGGTCTGCCGGGCAACATCCAATTCAGCCAGAGCGCCACCGTAATCGATGTGCCCATGATAAAGATTTCGCGCATTCGCCAAATGGGTTTCACCTGCATCTGGACCAAGGCGAAATGCCTGCTCGATGGCCGCTTCAGCCAATGCCAGACGTGTCGGCGTATGATCGAAACCAAGGAAATAGAGCTGCTCATGTGCGTAGGCGAGTTGGCAGTACGCTTGAAAAAAGGAGGGATCGCGCGCGACAGCCTGATTCAACAAGTCGACCGTCTGTAGCAAACTTGCTTTCAGACCGCTGCTAAGACGAACCGCGAGAAGATTCTTGGCACGATTATAGAGGTCGAAAGCAATGAGGTCTGTTGTCGGCGGCTGTTCAACGGCCAGTCTCTCCGCACTCGAAATTTTCGCGCGAAGCCGCTGAGCGACTTTTTGCGCAAGCTCACTTTGGACCGCGAAAAGATCATTCAAATCGCGGTCATATTCCTCCAACCAGACGAGCGCACCGGTGCCAGCGTCTATCAATCGAGCCTTGAGATGAAAACCGGCGCTTCCGGGACTGCGGGACACAGTGCCCTCCAAAATATGAGAAACTCCAAGGGCTTTACCAATTTCACGAAGGTTCCGCTTTCCGCGATACTTCATCACGCTGGTGTGGCTGATCACCCTGAGATCGCGAATGCTGGCCAGCTTGGTCAAGATGTCGTCCTGAACGCCATCGGCAAAAATCGCGTCGTCTTTGTCATCGCTTAGAGTTTCGAACGGCAGAACAGCGATGCCGGTTGTTGCTGGTGGGTTCGGCGTTCCGCCCTTCCACATCATCACTCCAGCAACCAATCCCAACGTCATCAGGAGCGCTGTTATTCCTACAACAACTGGATTCCGCCATGTCCAGCGCAAAACGTTCGCAGGCGGCGAAAGAGGCCGCGCTGCGATAGGCTGCCCTTCCAGCCAGCATTCGAGATCTTCGGCAAGATCGCCCGCTGAGCGATAACGCGCACCCGGTTCCCGATCCAAGCATTTCGCACAGATCGTTTGCAAATCCCGATCCAACCCAGGCATCAGAGTGCGCAGCTTTGGCGCCGGTTTCTCGCTCGCTTGCTGGATCACTTTCAGCGCGTGCTCACCCAAAAATGGAGGACGACCCGTCAGCAAATCGAACAAAATCGCACCTAAACTGTATACATCGGCCGTAGGACCAAGTTTGCCCGACGATCCGTTCACCTGCTCGGGCGCAATATAGCTAGGCGCGCCAAAGGGGGTAAGTGTGCGTGTCAGGTTGCTCGTGGGTTCCAGGCATTTGGCGAGACCGAAATCGCTCACCAACGGTTCGCCTCGTCCATCCAGCAAAATGTTCCCAGGCTTCAAATCCCGATGCAGGATCCCCTGTCCATGCGCGTACTGCACTGCCCGCGCCACCTTCGCCATCAACGCAACCGCTCGCCGCGGCTCACCACGCAATGCCGGGGCCGCATCCAGCAAACTGCCTCCACCGGCAAACTTCATGCTGAAAAACGGCAGCCCATCGTCGCATTCGCTCACTTCGTAGATCGGCAGAATGTTCGGATGAACGAGGCTTGCCGCAGTCTCCGCCTCACGTCGAAAACGCACCAGCGTGTCCCGTGAGTCCGCGTGATAAGGCAAAATTCGTTTTAGCGCCACGATGCGCCGCCTATGTCGCGCCCGGTAAACGACGCCTATGCCGCCGTGCCCGATTTCTTCAAGGATTTGATAATCGCCGACTCGCCAGTCGGCATCCCGGACATCAAGTTCGCCCAGCACGTCCTCGAGCGTTTCCTCAGCCTGAGGCGGAGAAACCCGAGCGCCCAGACCCTGAGCAAGCAGACAGCTGAGACAAAGACTGCGTCCGATACGCGACGCCGAGCCACACTGCGGGCAGATGAGCGGTTCCTTTTGCAGACGAATCGAAACAGGAATGCCGCTCATCGGATTCTGAAAACTTAAAAAGGACTGCAAATGGAAGGGAGCGAGTGGAGTCGAGTATCGGCCGTCGGCGCCGACGCTTCCTGTATACTTTCTCCGGAATTGGTGGAGCGGAGTTCCCGAAAAAAACGCGATCCCTAATGAATACAAATGGACAGCAATCGAACACAAGCTGGCTCCTCGATCAGAGCCGCCGGAGATCTGACGGTAAAATCGGACATGAGACCGAATCGTTGCACGAGAAAACAGATTCAGCGCTCAAGAGTATTTTACGAAATGCGTCGGAAATTCGACGCCCTGCGCGTTGCACTGCGGAAGAGCGCGCGCCGTGGAAATGCCGACGCCAACAGGCGTGATTTCGGAGAATCAGAAGCCGGCGCCTAAAGTCGCGAATAGCGATCTTTACGCGCTTTGGCCGCGACCGATTCGCGGTCTCGTGAACGCCCTGATTTCGATATTCCGACCTCGGATCTCGAACTATTCTGCCGCGCTCAACGCCGCACAGAGATAACGGAGTTCGTCGTCGATCTCGTTCGGACCTTCCACGGTCTGAGCAACTTCTTCGCGGAGGAGCGCGCGATAGCGTTCGCGTAACCTGTGCACAAGGCGTTTCACCGCCGCCTCCTGAAGGCCCAGCGTTTTTGCGAACTTCGCGTAGGAAACATCTTCCCGCTCAGCTGCAAGGCAACTGTTCAACACATCAAACACACGTCGACGACCGCGCTTTTCGCATTCATCGCCCAATCGCCGCAATGCGCGCTCGACCACCGTCGCCGCCCAGCGCACATCGAAAATTCTTTCCGGCGACCATTTGTCCGAGTCCTGCTCCGGGATCGACAAGTGCGATGGCGCCTCAGCCATCCAATCGTCCCATGAAACGAATTGCACGTCGCCACCACGTTTCCGGGCCTTACGCTTGTCCACGGCGTCGTGCAAGAAATTCTGCAATGCCTTGAGGACTAATGAACGGAACCGCCCCCGGCTTCGATCGGCTCGCTGCAGAAGCCGGCCTTTCAGCACCATGGCGAAAAAATCCTGGGTCAGGTCTTGGGCGTCGGGGACGGAGTGGCCCTGGCGGCAGATGAACGCGAAGACTGGCCGCCAATAGATCTTACAGAGCTCGGCAAGGGCGGCGTGCGCTTTCTCTTCGTCGCCTTGAGAATCCGTGCACGATAAGACGATGCTCCACCGGGTCGTCATGAAGCGGTCCGGGCGGCGCGCGCTGGCCTGAGATGCTTCGGATTTCACAGCCGCGGATCATCTCATTTGAACGATTGTTAGGCAAGCCCGGAATTTTCCGCCCGCTGCTTGAATACTGCGCGTTGCGGTAGATCGATTCGCGTTGGGGGACGTACTAAGCATACAAGCGAGCACTTGTTGTCGCCGGCGTATGGCAGACAAAAATGCCGCTGCCAAAATTGGCACAGCGATTCCGGACAGGATTCCACTGCGCCATCAAATTCCTGACGTGGCGGGGAAGCTTTTCAGCTTCCCCGCACAGTTCTACAGCGAGTATTTTCTCTGTTTACGATAGGTCACCGCGCCACCTCGTCAGTCATCGCAGTGTCCGGGGCCGATTGTTCCCTCATTGTATTCCGTGAGGGTATCAATCAGCTGGCTGGTTTGGCCTGGTGATAAATAGCCATTGCCAATTGGCGGCACGATCAACCCTCCGATTATTTGTCCGCGTTGATTACGGATTGCTGAACCGCTGTCGGATCCGCTCCGTTGGCTATGTTCAACTTCGCGGCAATAAGCTGGTGCGCCAGGGTGAGGAGCCCGTTGCCCTGCGCAGGACCATTGAGGATTTGAAGTAGCTGTGATCCATTGCAGCTGACGGCGCCGAGAGTCAGGCTTTGCAACGGCCAGGCGTCGGAATGATTTTTCCAGTAGCCTTACGTATACGTGCAATTTTGTCCCGGATTGCACGGCAGCGTTGCGCAGGCAATGGTATACCCCACGGGCTTGGATCACAAGAGTCTGTTTCGTTCACGCGGCAGCGGAACACATAAGCGGTGTCGCACAGGAGCGGGTCGCCCGAGCAACCGCTTCGCACACCAAAGGAGTCGAACAGTCGATCATCGCCGATCACCACCTCCATTGTTTGATTTGGTGCCAGACTGTTGGGAAAACCCGCCTGGCAAACCTCGGCTGGATCATCGGGCCATTGATTGCCGTTAGCGATAAAGTCCGCCACCGTAATCCATTCGATGACAAATCCATTCGGAGTCCCGAGCTCCCCAGCGGTGACATCAATTGCTATGTTTGAAGACGCAGATGTAGAACACGTTATAGCCGGCTTGTCTAACTGACATGGCGTCGGCGTAGGTGTAGGTGTCGGCGTTGGGGTTGGCGTCGCGGTAGGAGTGGCTGTTGGAGTCCCAGTAGCCGTTGGAGTCGGAGTAGCCGTAGGAGTCGGTGTTGCAGTTGGCGTCGCCGTCGGTGTAGGCGTTGAAGTTAGTGTAGGTGTAGGAGTCGCCGTCGGTGTTACCGTAGGAGTAGCTGTTGGCGTCGCAGTCGGAGTCGGCGTAACGGTAGCTGTCGGCGTGGGACGAGGAGGCGTGGGAGTTGGCGGTGTTGGACAATCCTTGTATTTTTTGATTGTGAATCGAACGACGTACCAAGGATCTTTTACGAACACAACCGTCCGCGTCCAGCAAAACACACATCCTTCCGGTGTAGTAAAGGTTCCGGCAAAATAAGATGAACCGTCATGCTGTTTGCTCTTGGTAATCGCTAAGCCGGGGACTCGGTCAGGCAGATGCCCAATGCCTCTGGTAGGCGACTGGCTTGCGGCCGGCGGCTAATCGCTTTCTGCGCTTTGCTCGTTGCCTTGTCTAGTGCAGTTCTTAACCCATTCCCTCTGAATTGTTCTTCGGAAAGAATGATGTTCGCGCCTACCGCCCCCTCGGAAAGGCTGCCAGTTCATCGTGTGTGAACTTGGCGATTGTAGCATCTATTTTTGCTGCAGAAACATGCTTTTGCTGCCTTTCGTTCGGTGTCTGGCTGCCTCGAGTGGCACGCAGGGCGCTAAAGCTACTACAATGGCCAATGCTGCTGCTATCTGTGTTAGAAGTTTAGTGCAATCATTCCTACGATGAATGCTGTCGTCTGAATGACATCCTCCGAAATGAGTATGTCGAACAACCACCGTATGAGCGCGATCGCGATGACGGTGATGAGGAATATCTTTATGCCAGTCACGTCTTGAAAAAAGCAAAACGCTGCAGCCTGTCGAACGTTTCAAACATGCTGAACGGAATTCAGATGAAGAACACTGCTATCCAAAAAATTCTTCGAGTCATTTGGTCCCTTCGTTGTTGGTGAGATTGTTGACACAAGACTGCACTCCCCGAAGGAAGTGCAGAATGAGTGTGAACTCTTACTCGTAGATGCCAACCGGATTGACTGTCTCACTTGATGGAGGCATCAGCGGCAGATCGGCGCAGTGGCCGGGGCCAGTGTTGCCCTTGTTGTAGTCATCAAGGGCAGTAACCAGTGCGCTCGTTGCGCTAGTCGGCAAGCTGTCAGCCAATACATTCAGATCGCCGATGAGGGCGTCTGCCGCGTCAATCGACGCTTGGATAGCGGACGGGTCTGCGCCATCCGCGATGTTCAGCTTGGCAGCAATCAACTGACGAGCCAGCGCATTCAAACCATTGCCCTTCACAGGGGTGTTCAGAATTGCGCACAGATCGGCAGTCGAATAGGTGACGTTTCCTAGCATCAGAGAATCGACAGGCCAGAAGTCATCGTTGTTGCCTTGATGACAATCACTGCTGCCGTGACTTGCCCAAAAGCCTTGCGTCACTGTGCAACCCGGTGGCGTGGGCGTAGGCGTGCCCGATGGTGTCGGGGTAGCTGTCGGCGTAGGCGTCGGCGTTGGCGTCGGGTCTGGCGTCGGCGTTGGCGATGGTTCATCGCAGTGCGGCACACCCGTGTTGCCTTCGTTGTATGCAGTCAGTGCTACAACGAATGACGAGACCACTGAAGGATCGAGCGTGTCTGTTCCAACTACGAGATCACCAATCAGCGCATCAGATTGACTGATGGTGCTGGCAATCGGAGCTGGGTCAGCGCCATTCGCAATGTTCAATTTCGCTGCAATCAACTGATGCGCAAGATCGATCAAACCGTTGCCTTGAACTGGCGTATTGAAGATCGCGCACAGATCGCCTTCAGAGTAACTATGGTTACCTAATTGCATTGGCAATGCGGCGGGAAGCCATTGAGCGGGATTGTTCCCTTGCGCGCAGTCGCCAGCACCATGACTCTTCCAATAACCTTGCGTGAACGTGCAGCCCGATAGGGTTGGCGTTGGTGTCGCGGTAGGAGTTGGAGTAGCAGTTGGCGTCGGCGTCGCAGTTGCCGTAGGCGTCGGAGTCGGAGTTGCGGTCGGTGTTGGTGTGGCCGTGGGCGTTGGAGTTGCCGTTGGTGTGGGTGTTGGTGTTGCCGTGGGCGTCGATGTTGCAGTGGGAGTTGGTGTTGCCGTTGGCGTTGGCGTCGCGGTTGGCGTCGGCGTAGCCGTTGGTGTCGGCGTGGGCGTGGCTGTCGGCGTTGGCGTGGCCGTGGGGGTCGGCGTTGGCCGTGGCGTGGGCGTAGGCGTTGGTGGCTTGGGTGTAGGTGTGGGCGTCGGAGTCGGCGGACGCGGCGTAGGAGTCGGTGTCGGGTCTGGCGGCGTATCGCATATCTGAATCCACATGTTCACCACGTACCAAGGGTCGTGAAAGAACGCTGTGGTGCGTTCCCAGCACAGTTTGTAACCTTGGAACTCGAACGTGCCGCTGGCCTTGCCGCTCTTGGACTGATTGATCGCAGCCATGCGAGTTACCAGCTGATAGGCACCGGCCTTCTCCGTGGCGTTCCAGTTGGAACTGCCGATTGCCCGCCTGATGTCCTGCACAGCTTTGTTGACCGCTTCGCGGTAGAAATTACCGCCGGTCTCAGAGAGAATTGAATCTCCCGACACCACCAGCTTGCCCTTGGGCGTGCGTTTCTTCAGCACGTTATGTGTTGCGTGGGCAGCCTTCTTATGGATTGGCCCGATCGGTTGGCCGAGGGCTGGGACTGCCAGCGCGGCCAACAGTATCATTACTATTCTTTTCTTTATTGGGTTCATTTTCTTGTTGGGAGAGAAGCCTATCGCGTCACACGAAAGGCAGTTGATCTTTGATTGCTTAGGTCTTTATCCGGAAACGGCGCGACCAGGTTCTCGAAAAGCGATTGTTAACTAGCCAATCTTTGCTATGTAACTCTCCCGTGGTGTTACTGAGCTAGGCGAAGCTCTTTCCAGGTAGGACCGACAACTGCTATTTCCAGGCAGTCGTCTCCCATTCCCAGTTGTTTACCTTGCGCTAAGAGCTAGGAATCACACCACTGCTTAAGCAGGTGGCACCAGTCAGTTATGCAGATGTTATTGCTGTTGCAAGCTAGGCTTGTAGACACAGTCCTACTGCGTAGACTTAGAAGTCCGATGCCGCAGCTAGACCATGTTCTAGGTCTTTATCCGGAAACGGCAGGGAGAAGTTCCCGAGAAAGATTTGCTTTCTAAAACACGACGAGATGCTTCGGCCTCGTCTGCGAGGGATGGGACGATGCCACTAAAGTTTGCCTTGCAGAAGCTCGGAGCCGACGCGTTGGGAACCTCTGGAGTTACAGGCCATTGATTTCCCAAGACCACGTAGTCGGCCAGTGTCATCCATTGGATTGAAAAGTCGGCTGGCATTCCTGATTGTCCGGCAGTGACCGCGATGGCGATATTCGATGCTGCTGATGTTTCATATGTAATCCCGATCGAATCGACGGCCGGCGCAGGGCGAGGCGTCGCGATTGAGCGCGGCGCGGGCGTCGCTCTTAACTGTCGTGTCGGTAGTGGCCGCCGAGGCGTCGGCGCGGAAAAGGCCGGCCGGTTCGTCACCAACCCGCTAAAGGTCAATATCGTTAGTAGTAGTATACCCTTAGTTTTCATTTTTTCGCTCGTAGTTCGTTCAAGGCCACCAAGGCGGAGTCGTCCCGTCTTAGGCGCGCGAACTTTTCTCACCGAGATTTAGCCGGTGCTTGATTAGCTCACTGGGGAGGAATGAGTTTCTGCCTGCCCCTTTGGTATCTTGTCACCTCCTTCTCCGGAGACGGCAGAACGGAGTTCTCAGAAAGTTAAGGTTTTTTCGGAAACCGCCGATCCATCGCATGGGCAGGCGCTCGGATGTCTTGGCTTATCCATACCGGAAACGACGGAAACTACCCGCGACCTATGAATCACCTGCCAGATCGCCGATTCCAACTACAAGTTCCCGCGGGACCACAAGTGAATCACACGTGATCGCCTGAATGTTTATCTCGATCTTTGAACGTGAGCTCGGCGATCCCCGATTTATCGAGCTCGCCCAGGCCTTCCGCAACCATACGGTCGTACTGTTCCTTGGTCGCACGCGCGAGTGGTAAATCGAGGCCCAGACTGCGCCCGAGCTCGAGAGCGATCCCGCTATCTTTGGCCGCATGCGCAGCGGAGAAAAAGCAGCTGTGCTCGCGATTCTGCATATCTTCGCCGTCGGTTTCAAGCACGCGGGAGGACGCGCCTGTCTGGGAAAAAACCTTCCTCAACAGTTCCAAATCGAGGCCGAGCGCCGCACCGAGAGCGAGTCCCTCGGCCAACCCCGCTGTGTTGATGTTCATCACCATGTTGACGAGCGCTTTTACCTTCGCGGCTTCGCCAGCCTTGCCGATAAAGCGCACCTCCGAAGCAATCTCCTTTAGAATCGGTTCCGCCTTGCGGAATGCATCTTTTGTTCCACCGCACATCAAATAAAGCTTTCCTTCGCGCGCCTGTGGAATACTCGAGGCCATGCACGCTTCGAGCGTTTCCGCCCCGGCTGGTTGCGCCAGCTTTTCAATCTCGATATGCACCTGCGGCGAGATCGTTGCGCAATTAATGAAAAGCTTGCCACGCGCGTTAATTAGCAGGTTGTCGCCGCTCCCTGAGAAGATGTTTCGCATCGCGCTGTCATCGGTCACAACAGTGAAAATCACATCAGATTCTGCCGTTACTTCCGACAAGTCTTGAGCAGCGGCGCAGCCAAGCTCAGCGGCAAGCGCAGTAGCGGTCGCGCGATTCGTGTCGTAAACCGCTGTGACGTGAA
>Ga0066676_10001016_pt1 | contig 10995 bp, 10 predicted proteins | sample GraSoiAngelo_125_FD_62293 | JGI IMG/M metagenome (GOLD analysis project Ga0066676, IMG submission 62293) | Grasslands soil microbial communities from the Angelo Coastal Reserve, California, USA - 14_0927_05_40cm | ecosystem: Environmental > Terrestrial > Soil > Grasslands | place: USA...
GGTTCATCCGCGCCAGGCTGATGACAATTCCGTTTTCCACCGGAAGCGCCCCGCCGCTCAAGCCTGTCCCCGAGCCGCGCGCAACGAACGGCATCCGTTCGCGGTGGCAGATTCGCACGATCGCCTGAACTTGTTCCGTGGAATTGGGCAGAAGCACAGCGCGAGGCATCACGCGAAAATACGTTAGTCCATCGCACTCGTAAGTGTGCAGCTCTTCGGGCGAAGAGATGAATCCGCGCTTACCCACAATGGCTCGCAATTCATCGAAAGTCTGCATGCCCATCTTTGTGCCCAGAGGAAGAATAGTACGGCTCTTCCTCAGAAAGAAGAAGGATTCACGCCGTCTATCGGCTCGCGCCTCGGAATACGAGAGCCTTCCTGTCTCTTAGTCCTAGCGGGCCATCGGGCTCAATGGATGACCAATTTGGTGAATGGAAAGACGTAAGCCTGCATGAATACCAGGACACCTACCAGGCAAGCCAGCGCGATGCTGTGGAAGAAGACGTAACGCAGGATGTCTCCCTCATGGCCATACCATTCCGTGGCCGTGCTGGCGACGACGATGCTTTGCGCATCGATCATTTTGCCCATCACGCCGCCGCAGCTATTGGCGGCTGCCATCAATGTCGGTGAGACGCCAACCTGCGTGGCGGAGATTTTCTGTAAGCTGCCGAACAGCACGTTAGACGCGGTGTCCGACCCAGTAAGCGCAACGCCGAGCCATCCAAGAAGTGTGCCGAAAAATGGATAAAAGGTTCCTGTACGAGCAAACGCCAATCCCATTGTCGCGTCCAGGCCGGAGTAACGCGTCATGAATCCGATGGACATCATCGCGGCGATGGTAATCAGAGAAAATCGCACCTTGTACAAGGTTTTCCCGTATTGGCGAAGCATCTGCAGCGGGCCGAATCCCATCACGAATCCGGAAATGATGGCTGCGACCAGGATCCCACTGCCCGTGGCGGAGAGCCAATTGAAATTAAAAACCGCAGCCTCGGCCGTGTTCTTGGCGACCACCGGAGGCACCCGCAGAATCAGGTTGTGCAGGCCACCGACGGGGATTTTGAAAATAGAGATCTTATCGAGAAAGGCTTTGACGCTCGGGAGCCCCCACAGAAACACCAGCACGCTCAGAATGACCCAAGGTGTCCACGCTTTAATGACCTCCCCCGTGCTGTGACCGTGTTGGCCGCGCGCGCTGCGATCCGCTTCATGGCCCTCGAACCCCCAAATCTTTTTGGGATGCCATACGAAGAGCAACACGGTTACGGCTGCCATCGAGCAAACCGCCGAAACTACGTCCACCAGCCACGGCCCATGAAAATTGGACACCAGGAATTGCGGAATTGCGAAGAAGACCCCGGCAACGAGCACAGCAGGCCAAATTTCAAGCATCCCGCTGAATCCGGCAAAGGCCCACAACAGCCAGAACGGCACCAGAACGGAAAAGAACGGAAGAATTCGTCCGGCCATGCCACTCAGCTGTAACAGGTCGAGTCCCGTAACCGTCTGGAGAGCGATAAGGGGTGTACCCAGCGCGCCATACGCCACCGGCGCTGTATTGGCAATGAGCGAAAGCCCCGAGGCTTGCAGCGGCTTGAAGCCCAAACCAATCAGGATGGCCGCGGTAACCGCTACGGGTGTGCCAAACCCCGCTGCTCCCTCAAAAAACGCTCCGAACGAAAAGGCAATCAACAGAAGCTGCAGACGCCGGTCCTGCGTGATGCCCATCAAGCTCTCTTGCAGGACTTTGAAGCGGCCTGAGGCGCAGTTCATGTCGTACATAAAAATGACGTTGAGGATGATCCAGCCGATAGGGAAAAGGCCGTAGCAAGCGCCGTACACCGCCGTGCGCGCCCCCATCCCCGCAGGCATTTTGAATACCCCGACGGCGATCACCAGTGATGCGGCTAGGCCCAGGAGGGCAGCCCAGTGGGCCTTAATGCGCAAAACCGCCAATGCTCCGAGTAACACAACTACCGGCAGCGCCGCGACGAGCGTCGAAAGCCACCAATGCCCCAGGGGATCGTACCCTTGTGTCCAAGTCACAGTGAACCTCCAGCATGCTTGTCCTTGCGAAATTCAGACGAGCCCCGTTCCAAGCCGCGTTCGAACGATAAGTATTCCTGTCCGGGCCACACCTCCTAACCCGGCAGCCAGGCATTTCGGTCGCTGAGATACTTCGTTACCGCGTTCTTGTCAAGCGTTAACTGTTTCCGCTGGTCCGCTTGTTTGTTAGTGGCGCATGAACAGCCTAGCCGCAGGCAAATCCGGCCAATCAAACTGCATCACAGCCGTTGTAAACTATCGCCGAACTGAACCGGCTTCGAAGGCACCAGATATGGTTGTTCGCTCCATTCTCCTATTTCTCCTTGCCGCATCTCTTTGCTCCACGGGCTCCTTGGCGTTTCCGCAATCCCTGCGGCCCTCTATCCAGGACAAGTATTCTCTGACCGGAACGGTCGTCAATTCCGTCACCGGTGAAGCCATCCGCGGCGCTCTCGTTCAAATCTATATGAATGGACAGTCTTCTCGGCTAACCGGGCCCGACGGGAGATTCCAATTTGACGGCCTTTTCGCCGGCCAGACCCCCATCACCGTTCGAAAGCCTGGTTTTTTCTCAGAAGAAGAGCTAGAAAACGGGCTTCCCAGATTTAGAAGGCCGGTTGTTGATATCGGGCCAGACGTTTCGCCCGCCATCCTCAAGCTCGTTCCCGAAGGCGTCATCTATGGCCGGATCACAGGAGACGATGGCGAACCTATCGAAAATCTGCCCGTTCAGCTGGTGGTCCAGCGCCTGGAGAACGGCCGCAAGGTTTGGCAAGATCGCCAAGGCGGCGCGACGAATGAAGACGGAGAGTTCCGCATTGCCGAGCTTCAGCCCGGCACGTATTATTTGTCGGCAGGACCCAGTGGGAGTTCGGTGCCGATTGCCTCCGGCTCTGCAAATTCCGCTGCGCTCGGTTTCCCGGTAGTCTATTATCCGGCAGGCTCGGATATTTCTCTCGCTTCCCCAATTCCCATGGTCCCGGGCAAGCGGGCTGAAATCAATTTCACTCTGTCCCCGCAACCTTGCTTTCGCGTCGCCGGCACAATCATCGGCTACGCTGCAGGCCAGTTTGCCAACCTTCAAGTGCTCAATTCCGCGGGAAAGCACTTAGCGTCTGGCTATCGATTTGATCCCGCAACCGGGGCCTTCCGCATCCCTTGTATCCCTTCGGGGACTTACACGCTTTTCGCGAACGCGCCTCCCACTGGCCCCCAAATCGGCCCCGGCCGTTCTATGACGGCCGTCCTGCCGTTAACCGTGAATGCCGATCTCTCCGGAATCCACATCGCCCTGTTACCCAACGCGAACATTCCCATCCGCATGCGCGTCATCTCCTCTCGAACCGGCTCGGAACGATTCACCCAGCAAGAAAACTATTTTCCCGCCTACGTTCAGCTTGTCTCGCATACCTCGGGGATGTTCGAGTCCCGCCACGGCTCCCAACAAGTCGGCGAGCGCGGTTCTGCCTCGCTTGAACTTCAAAATATCCCTCCCGGAACGTACGGAGTTGAAATCAATCCCAACGGCTTGCTTTACGTTCAGTCCGCCACTTCCGGCCCCACCAACCTTCTGCAATCCGATCTGTCGATTCCAGCCGGCGGCGCTCCGCAACCCATCGAGATTACCCTCCGAGATGACGGAGCTTCTCTCAGCGGAACTGTTGCGCTCGACAATCATCCATTCACCGCCACGGTTCTCGCCTTTTCCGAACATTCTTCCACTCCGCCAATCATTCAGCTGACCGATCCGAAAGGATTCTTTCAGATGCCGTTTCTTCCGCTCGGCGAATACAAATTCCTTGCCGTTGACCATCCCGAGCAGCTCGAATACAGAAATCCGGACGTCATGCGCAAATACCTTGTGCGAGCCAGCGGGATTACGCTGTCGCCTGACCAGAAGGCAAAAATCGAGCTCGAAGCGGTAAAAGTGGAAGAGTGACTCTCATGTTCGCACTCAAACTACTGCAAATTCTCTTTCTTCTCGCATTTTTTCAGCAGGCGCAAAATCCTCAGCCAGCTCAACCACAAGCTCCCGCCGCTCCTTCCTCCTTTCGAATCAGTGGCAGAGTCATCGACGCCATCACCGGCCAGCCGCTCGCCCGCGCGTCGGTCAGCATAAATGTTTCAGCGTCCGCTGGTGCGCGTGTCCCTCCCGATTCTGGCCGCACCGAGCTCACGGACCCCGAAGGCCGATTCGCTTTCGCCGACGTGCTTCCCGGTAAATACTCCCTGACTGCTCATCACCGCGGCTACTTCCCTCAGATGTATCAGCAACACGAAAACTTCACGACCGCGATCGTCGTCGGTCCGGGCCTGGAATCGGAAAATCTGACTTTCGGTTTGCGGCCTTCCGCGTCCATTTCGGGCGAAGTCCGCGATGAATCCGACGATCCCGTCCGCCGCGCCATGGTCATGCTCTTCCGCGAAAATCTCGTCGGAGGCCGGCGCCGCACCTCCTCCTTCGGCCAGAAGCCAACCGACGATCAGGGCCGCTATCATTTTGGCCACCTGCCTCCCGGGATCTACTTCGTCTCTGTTTCCGCCCGGCCTTGGTATGCGCAGCACAATACTCGTCATCGTATGAGCCAAGATAACCAGAACGTCCAGGAAGCCGACCCTCCGTCTTTCTCCGAGCAGGACCAGACTCTCGATGTCGTTTATCCCGTGATGTTCTTTCCCGATTCGAACGACATTTCCGGCGCCGCCCCTCTTGCGCTTCATGCTGGCGAAATGGCTATCGCCGATTTTCGCCTTCGTCCTATCCCTGCTCTCCACTTCCTGGTCAGAGCGCCTGCCGCGGACCCGAATCAAGGTGTAAACATTCAAGTCACACAGTCTGTTGCGGAAGGCCGCGAAATTCACGTCCCCGTTTCTTTCCATCAAGTGGCTCCCGGCTTGATGGAAGTCGGTGGTGTTCCTCCGGGTCGTTTGAGCCTCGCAGTGATGACTCCAAACGGGAACGCGACGACCCGCCGCACCCAGAGCCTTCAGGTTTCGAATGACGCGGAGATTGACGCGACGCAAAGCGCCCCCTCCGTTGTGGTCAGCGGAATTCTCAAACTGGACGACGCCTCCCCTGTTCCTCAGCCTGCTCGCGTTCTGCTTCGAAATGTCACTACCGGGCAGGGCTTTACCGCGGACGTTTCCGCAACAGGCGAGTTTTCACTCAAGAACAATCCCTCTGAAATGGGAAGCTATGAGCTTGTCATCATCGAGCCACAAGCCCTCTTTATTCGCAGCCTCTCCTCCACCGGCATCAAGACCACCGGCCGTTCCTTTCAAATCGCTGGCGCGCAGGACGTGAGCGTTACCATCAACGCTTCGAAAGGCACCGGCCACATCACCGGCACAGCGCTCAAGAAAGACAAGCCGGTCTCCGGCGTAATGATCGTTCTCGCGCCGCTCGATCTGCGCAGCAATCCTGCGCTTTTTCGCCGCGACCAATCCGATTCCGATGGAACTTTCTCGCTGAACGCTGTTGTTCCCGGCCGCTATACGCTCATGGCCATTGAAGACGGCTGGGATTTGGAATGGGACGATCCGGATGTATTGAAAAAATATCTGGCCGGCGGAGAAAGCGTCGAGATCGCGCCGCATCAACAATCCGACACCAAAGTGAACGTCCAATAAGAAAAATTCACTTCGAATTTGCTAGCACGGGTTGCGCACGCCGTACCTGTACTGACCTCCGGAAGAGTTGCGCGGCCAGAGCGAGCACGGCGGGGAAGCACTCCAGGATGTAACGCGGCTCACAGGTCTGCACTTGCGTGAAGAATGCCGTGCGAACAACGATGAATGTCGCGATCAGTAACACCCCAGGATTCGCGCGCCAGAACCACGCGGCGGCAAGTGCCATTCCAACATATAGAACGTTGAGCAGCGCCAAGCCAAGCGTAACTTCAAAGTCCGCCGGATTGCTGTGGTAACTTTCCGCGAGCGGCCACAGCCGGCCGGAGTACGGCAGCAGCGTAATCCGCGGAGTGAACCACATCGCAGCGGCGCGCTCGATGGGAACCCACAGGTAAGTGCGAATCGGATGGCGCTCCGCGCGTTCCCGCGCCAGCTCCGCGAATTCGAAATCGAGTTCGCGCGTCATGCGGTGCCCGCGGTTGTAGCGGTCCAGCAGGGAAGCGACGCGCGAAAATTCCTCCGGCGAATCCGTGGCGTACGAAGGAACATTTTTCAATTCGATCGGCTGCGACGGCAATTTCCAGGTGAAGAGATAGGCGTCGCGAAAGCGAAACATCCACGTTTGCGTCCAGGCGTAAAATCCCGTCGGCAGGACGTCGCCATACGTTTCCGCGTAACGCGGCGCGAGAAACTGCACGCGGCCGAGACTCAGCGCGTTGCGCGCGGCCCACGGCGCCAGCGGCAGCAGCAAGCCAAGGGCCATCCACAACGTTGCGGCCTCGAGCTTTTTCCAATTCGCAGGACGGTGATGGCGCAGCCACAGCGCGATCAGCACGGACGCAAGAAGCAGGGGCGTTTCCGGCCGGACCAGCGTTCCGAGGCCAACCACCAGTCCGCCGGCGAACCAATTTTTTGCGGCGCGGCCCCCATCGCGCTTCGAGGAGATTCGATCGAACTCCATTCCCGCGGGCGACAGAAAAATCAACAGCGCGAGCGTGCTGAAAAATGTCGCCAGCACTTCCGTCAGCGGCACCGCCGCGTAGTTCGCTGTGAAGGGGCACAGCGCCGTCAGCCAAAGCGCTACAGTTGCGACGCGGCCGCGCGCCGCAACGGGAGCGTCGGCCGCCAGGCGGCTGGCGATGCCCGCGGCCAGAACGCACGTCGCAAGGTCGACGAACGCCTGCGCGAGCATGACAGCCTTGCGGCCCGTTCCAGCCAGAAAATAAATCGCGGCCAGAAACGCCGGATAGCCGGGGACACGCGCATCCGAGGGAAGAAGCTGGCCGTGGGAGTAGAAGCCGTAAACTCCGTGATACAGCCAATTGCGCGCCAGCTCTTCGTAGTAGGCGGTATCGCCGGAATAGAAGGGGAAGCGCCAGATGAAAAAGAGGCGCAACGCAAGTCCGGCGAGGAGCGCGGGCAAAACGTGTTTGTAGAACGGTTTGGGGAACATGGTGTGCAGGCGAAGAGGATTCGGACGCACCGGCATTGTAATGCATTGCGCAGGGAGCCGCCGTCATCCTGAGCGGAGCGAGGGATCTCATATGATCCGCTGATCCGCATCTCCGCGTAAACACTGGGCGAGAGGCAGACTGGCCGCAAGAACGCGCTGGCAAGGGCTTGACACTCAAGGTAAAATCTCTGCAAATGGCTAACGCACCCGATGTCGCAAAAGCGCCCGGGATGGTGCCCGACGAGCTGAAGCACGAGCCGCGCTCCAAGGGAATCGCCACCGCGCGCAAGAAGAAGCCCAAAGAACTGGCCGTCATTACCGAGTGCTGTACCGGTTGCGCGGGCTCGCCGGCCTGTGTCGAGTACTGCCCGGTGGAAGACTGCATGTTCTGGGTGCCGGACGAGGACAATCCTCCGTTCGGGCGCATCCAGATAGACCCCATCCAGTGCATCGGCTGCAAGAAATGCCTCAGCAAAGGCCCCGACGGCTGCTTCCTGGACGGCTGCCCGTGGGACGCCATCGTCATGGTGGATATCGCCGAAGTGGAAAAAGAAGTCGGCCCCATGGCGTATTGAGCGACTATTTCCTCCTGTAGTGGCTTTTCACCGTAGGGGCACGATACATCGTGCCCCTCTTCGCGGCGCGATCAGTTGATCTTGCCACCTACTCGTCGAAAGGCTTCATTCTTCGCTCAAGGTCTTCCCTATCCCACTCCCACCGCCGGCGGTTTTCGAGGATGTATCGGCTCGCGTCCGCATATTCTTTTCCATCCCTCAATACGCGTTCGAAGTAGTTTCGTTGCCAGATCTCATTACCGCTGACTCCCAATTCTCTTCTTGTCCGGCGCGCAACTGCTCCCTTAAACGCCCGGATAATCGTCGGTATGGAGCCTTTCACTGGCTTTTGAAACTTCTCCGGAGTCCTCGCCTTCGGATCGAGGAGCACGATATATCGTGCCCCTACGGTCAACCCAACTATTCCGTGCACATGGTTGGGCATCACCACGAATTCCTGCACCGATGCACTTGCAAAATGGTCGGGGATCTCGACCCAACACGCTCGAACGATTTCTCCAAGCGGACTCAAAGCAACTCGGTCATTCTCAATTTTGCCGAAAATATCCCTGTGTCTCGCGGCGCAAATCGTAATGAAATACGCCCCTGGTTCCGAATAGTCCACTCCTCGCAATCGGATCGACCGGCGATGAAATTTCTTCTCTTCAGGCATGCAAGCTTACTCGCGCGCATCTGCCCTTCGTGTCCCGCCCGCGGCACCCGTAGGGGCACGATACATCGTGCCCTCTCTTGTAACGCCGACGGCGTACTCGCCCGCAAGCCACGCCACAGTTGTCCCGTCCCCTGCCATGAACGGGGCCGCCGGGTCCAAACGGATGGGCGTTATATACTCGATAAATTATAGTAGACTTACGTTTCTTCGCGCAGGTGTCGGGAGAGCGCTTGAATATGTCCGGGAAGATTGGCGATCTCGAATCCTCACTTGCTCTCCTCGACACTTTGATTCAAGTATTTGCTGTCCTTGTGGCTATTGGAATTGTCGGCGAAGTCGGCTTTGGAGTCCGGCATTGGATCTTGAATCGCCGGTTGCAAGGTTTGGTTCATTTCGAAGACCAAAAAAGGCAGGCGGAGATAGCGAGACTGAATAAGGAAGCTGGAGACGCGAGGCAGGCGGCAGGCGCGGCTATCGAACGAGCTGCTGTTGCCGAGGAACGGGCGGCTATCGCAAATCAAAAGGCCGAGGCCGAACACATCGCAAGAGTAAAGCTGGCATCCGCAATCGCGCCCCGATCTCTTGCCATTTCACAGATTCGGGAAATCGTAGATGAGCTTCGCCCCGTCGCCAACGCAGACATCCACATCACCGTTGAAATATCTCTAGGAAACAGCGGCGGCCTAGGAATACAGATTTACAACGCGCTGAAAGAGGCTGGCTTCTCTGTTCAGCTACAGGAAGCTAGCCGTGTCTTATACGAGACCAGCATTGGGGGACCGCTCGAAAGCATCAACGCCTTGAATGCTATAAGTGCTGCTCTCGGCAAACGCGTTCCTATCATGGGGCTCATTGGAATCTTGCCGCCAAACTCGCCGATCCGAATAGCTGTAGGCGAAAGGCTCATGCGGGAACTCCCAAAAAACTGAACCGTCACGAAATTACTCAAGATGCGCTCCCAGAAAATGGGGGCTCCGAGCCTTGATTTACGCGCAGAGTCCACGCTCCGACGCTCCGCATTCTCACGCACTTCCCAATTACAAGCTGAAACAACCACTCCGCTATCCCCCGGCATCCAAAGCACTTACAAGTAATCATTGACAAACGGTACCAATCTGCTATAATGGGTTCGTTAAGTCGGCACGATTCCTCCGCCTGCCCGCCACAGCTCAGGATGCCCGCAAACCCCATGTGCGTCTTTTGCATCCCGGTTTTCGTACCGTGGCTCGCCCTCTACGCAGTCCTTCTAACTCCTACCATATCGTTGTGCCTCTGCCAGTTTCGCTCTCCAGCACAACGAACAAGACGATTCTATTCTCCGTCTCTCTTCCAAGTTCCGTATCCCGTAAGTCCTTTGCTTGCCACTCTTACGAAAACTGCCGGTGTGTATACCAACAATTCCTGTTCTGGTTCAAACCGATTGCAACAACGAAGGGGAGCACTCCACTCGTCACAGGCACTCACAACTGTATTCAAGTTCGTTCTTTTCACACTGTTGCGCACTCTTTTGCACTCACCAAAACTCAACTCTTTTATTTTCAACCGATTCCGCACTCTTTGCCAAAAAACACCGGGGGTGGGGGGGATGGATGTCGAAGAGATCTCGCCTCTACAAGGACAAATTCATGGAAAGAAGCTATGGGATGGGCGGCGCGTTCGCGGTAAGGGCATGTCTAGGCGCACGGATGAAGCGCACAGCCTGAAGGCTGTGCCACAAAAGCAAGAAGAGGAGGCGCGGTGAAGGCGCGCCTCCCGGGATTAATAACGCTCAGGTCGATGGCAAGCTGCCAACCCGCTCAGGGTTCGACGGCAGGAAGAGTCGCCGAGCCAGAAGTGTTCGGGCACGTCGCATGGCCGAACCCGGACTTGCTATTGCCCGTGCCGCCGTTCGGGTTTGCGGTGATGTCGAAAATGATGTTGTCCGGATGCATAGAGTCGCCGGCAAACAGGCTTGCGGGGCCCGGAACTGCCGGCTGCGAGGCGGAGGCGGCCATATGATCAAGACCGAGGAGATTTCGCACGCGCCAGGCGATGTTGTGGTCCGCGCAGGAAGTGTCACCACTTACGCCAACTCCGCCGATAAGCAGATGGCCGTGCGCATAGAGGCCCAAGCCGCCGCCAAAGACGTTTACGCCACCGATTTTGTGTCCAACCATGGGGTCGGAAGCAGTGCCGTAGTTGGCGGAAGGTCCGGCGTAGCCGACACCGGTATCGACAGGATTGCTGTGCTGCAGTCCATAGAGGCTGCCGCCAGGCTGGACGGCAGAATAGAGGTTTGCCGTGGACAGCGCCAAGCCACCGGCCTGGCCGGAGCCATTGCTATTGGACGAAGCGTCTAGACTGAAGGCATTGGCAGTGTTGGCCTTCTGTGCGGAAATGACCCGGCTGCCGGGCCACTGGGCGCCCCGGTTGACACCGGAGAAGGCGACGGCACAAACCACACCGTCGCGATTGACGAGAGTCGCCCACATCTGGTTGTTCAGGCCGCTGGTTTCCGCGGCAGTGGCCGAAGCGATAGCGTTCTTTAACGCGGAAAAGTTGGGAAGGTTTGAGCATGAGAAGCCCTGGTCATCGGTGTTTTGCGTGGCGCTGCTTGCAGCGAGTGCGCAAGCCACTGCCACGACGAGTATGACCGC
>Ga0066676_10001022_pt1 | contig 10965 bp, 10 predicted proteins | sample GraSoiAngelo_125_FD_62293 | JGI IMG/M metagenome (GOLD analysis project Ga0066676, IMG submission 62293) | Grasslands soil microbial communities from the Angelo Coastal Reserve, California, USA - 14_0927_05_40cm | ecosystem: Environmental > Terrestrial > Soil > Grasslands | place: USA...
GCGTGCTCGTATTCGCCCTGCTCGCCGACGATGGCCGCCTTGCCGTAGGACTCCGCGGGGGCGCCGAGCGCCTCCGTCGCCTTCTTCGCGAGCAGCGCGCCCAGCTCCTCGCCGGCATCGATGAGTGGCGTCAGATCGTCCACGAAGCGCCCGGCGAACGGGTTCTCGAGCACGACCACCGCGGCGGCCTTGCGCACCGCGCGCTTGGCCTCGCGGCCGCCGTCGCTCAGGATCTCTTCGACCACCGTGACCATCTTGCGGATCTTCACCATGTCTCAGTCTCCTCGCGCGCTGCCGCCCGAACGTCGAGCGGCGGAGCCCTGCGAAGCCGCTCCGACGCTAAATACGACTAAACACGAGACCGTCGAGCAGCTTGGGATAGAAGTGCGTGGACTTCTGCGGCAGCACCTCCCCGCCGCGCACGACGGCCTGCAGCTCGTCGACCGTCGTCGGCGCGATGAGGAACGCCGCCTGATAGCGTCCCGCGCGCGCGAGACGCACCGCCTCGGCCTGGTCCGCCGTGTAGTCGACGTGCGTTTTGGCGTCGAGCTTGGCGTCCGTGATGTCGCAGAGCGGCTTCAGCACGCCCTCGTGGAGGATCGACACGGCCAGCTCGCGCCACGCGCGCGACGTGCCCGCCGGCCACGGCAGCGTGTCGAAGGCCTCCGGCCGCAGCGTCAGGCTCACGGCGCCCTGTTCGGTGACGACGCCGAGCGAGCGGTTCGTCGGGCGAAACGCGAGCGGGTCGGCGAGCGGCGCCACGTCGAACCAGCGGCGCGCGGCGTCGCTGAGGCGCGCCAGCGAGAAGTGCTCGACGTCGTGCACGAGACGATGGTTGGGGAAGATCGTGAGGCCGGGCCCGTCGAGGCTGAAGAAGGCCATGAGCTTGTCGTCCGCGCCCGGATGGCGCCGCGCGTATTCCACCGCCGTCTCGTAGCGATGGTGGCCGTCGGCGATGATCACGCGCGCGCCGCCCAGCGCGGCCTGGACGCGGGCGATCGTCGTCGGATCGGTCACGCGCCAGAGGCGATGCCGCTCGCCCTTGAGATCGCGCGCTTCTGCGATCGGCTCGCCGCCCGGCGTCGATGCCGCGAGGAGCGCCCCGCTCGGATCCGCGACGAGCATGAACAGCAGGCCCGTGTCCGCGCCCGTTGCCTCCAGCAGCCGCATGCGATCCTGCTTGGGCCCGGAATGGGTGCGCTCGTGCGGCAGCACCTCGCCGCGCGCGTAGTCGGTCACCTGGCCCAGCGCGACGAGCCCAACGCGCGTCACCTCGCGGCCGTCGACGCGATATGTCTGGTGATACGGATACACGGCCGGCGCCGCCTCGCGCGCCCACAGCCCCTCGGCGAGCCACGCGTCGAGCGTCGCGCGCGCCCGCGCGTACTTGTCGGCGCCGCCCTCCGCCTCATCGCGTGGATACGAGATACGGACGATGTTCGCCGGGCTCATCGCATAGAGAAGATCCTGCTGCTCGGGGCTGATCTGATCGTACGGCGGCGCGACGACCTTGCCGAGATCGCGCTCGCGATCGATCGCATAGCGGTGACCGTGGAACGCCCGCACGCGCACTAGTGCGCGGCTCCCGCGGGCCCCTGGCCGCGGACGACCTCGGCCGCACGCGCCGCGGGCGGCGTGTTGCGGCTGCGACCGATGGTGATGCGCCCGTCGATCAATACCATCGAGATGCCCGGCAGGTCGCCGGCGGCGAGCGCGCCCAGCGTGTCCGCGGCGATCGAGCCGATCGGCGCGTCGCAGATGACGAGGTCCGCTGCGCGCCCGGCCGCGATCACGCCGCAGTCGAGCCGATAGACGCGCGCGGTGTTGCCGGTCGCGCATGCGATCGCCTCGGCGGGCGGAAGGCCGCCCAAGCCCGCCAGCAGGCTCAGCGTCCGCAGCACGCCGAGCGGAATGACGCCGGTGCCGGAGGGGGCATCGTTGCCGACGATCAGGCGGTGCATCGCGCGCGCGTCGCGAACGACGCGCAGCGTGTGCAGCGCCGTCTTCATGTTGCCGCACTGCACGATCTCGAGCGCCATGTCCGTCGCGACGAGGCGCTCGATCTCGGCCGGCGTCATCGACGTAGTGCCGCCGTTGATGTGGCCGACCACGTCGGGATTGGCTTCCAGCACGACATCGGCGTTGATCGGATTGCTGCCCGCGATCGACGGCCCGCCCGTGTGGATCGTCACGGTCATGCCGTGCGCCTTCGCCCATCGCACCATCGGCGCCGCATCCTTGCCCGTCTTCACCGAGCCCAGGCCGATCTCGCCGACGAGACGCACACCGGCCGCCGCCATCTCGACGAAGTCGGCCTCGCTCATGCCGAGCTCGAGGATCGGGGCACCGGCATGCACCTTCACGCCGCCCGGCCGGAAATTCGCGTACGCCTTCGCGGCGACGATCGCGAGTGCCTTGAGGCCGACGATGTCCTTGGGCCGCCCGGGCAGGTGCACCTCGCCGGCCGAGATGGCCGTCGTCACGCCGCCGTGCATCCCCGAGTCGATGAAGTCGACGGTGCGCTGCCGTGGCGTGAAGTCTCCGAAGACCGGATGCACGTGCGAGTCGATCAGTCCCGGCATCACCGTGGTGCCCCGCGCGTCGAGCACCATGTCCGCGTCCTCGTCCAGCGCGCGTCCCACGGCGGCGATGCGCCCGTCGCGGATGACGAGGGAGTCGGCATCCAGCAGCGGGCGGGCGATGTCGCCGCTGACGAGGGTGCCGATGTTGCGAACGAGGGTCTTCATCGCGCGCGGGCCTCCGTCGCGGGAGTGTGGCAAATCGGGCCGAAGGACGCAACCCTCGCGGCCTACGCCGCGGTGCCGGGACGCAGGCCGACCGCGATGGTCTCGAACAGGCGCCGATAGACCCCGAGCTCGGCGACGTGGAAGGCTTCGGCGAGCCCGCGCGCCCGTCCGCGATGCAGCGAGCGGTACGTATTGAGGCCGAGCATCGCGCGCGGATAGTCGAACTCGGTCTGCTGACTCGGGAACTCCTGCATGGCCAAACGCTTGCGATCGGCCGCGGCCGTGACGTCCACGACGGTGTTCGCGACCAGGGGCGTCCACACCTCGTAGCCCCAGCACGCCACGCTGGCGGCCAGGCGCGCGCGGCGCGCGGCCTCGATGAACAGGCAATTCGTGATCCAGTGATCGTGGTGCAGATCGGTGAGAAACGGCAGGAAGACCGCCGACGGCACGCGACGCGCGAGCGTGTCGGCGAGCGCGCTCACGGCGGCCGCCGTCACGGCGAGCACGCCGTCGGGCTGATCGAGGAAGACCAGATCGCTCACGCCGAGCACCGCAGCGGCGCGCTGCGCCTCCTCCTTGCGGCACGCGACCAGCGTTGCCTCGGAGTCTGCCGCCTCGCGGGTGACCGGTCCTTGCAGACGCGCGGCGGGATAGCCCTTGCTGCCGTCGGTGACGTAGACGAACGTCACGCGGGCGCCGGCGTCGGCCGCCAACGCGATGGTGCCGCCACAGCCGAAGACCTCGTCGTCCATATGAGGCGCGAGCACGACGATGCGCCCGGTGGGCGGGGTCGCGCGTGCCGGCTCGACGTCGCGGCGCAGCAGCATGAGCTGCAGCCGCAGCGAGTTCTTCACGGGCTCGGGCACATAGCGGCCGTAGACGGCCCGCAGCGCGACCTGCAGGAGTCGCGTTAGACGAGGCTCGCCGACAACACGCCGTAACACAGTAGCTCCGCGGTCCGCGCCGACAGCATCCTGCGCAGATAGCGTCGCGGGTTCTGGGGCGCCCAGACCATCAGCGCGCGCAGCAGCAGCTCGGTCTGCCACACGAGACGGAAGGCGTGCAGGCACGTCCGCGCCGCCGCCAGCCGGCGGCCGCGGTCGCGGTAGTACCAGCTGAGATGCTTGGCGCGCTCGACGATGCCGACGGTGGCGGCGCGTCGCGCTTCGGGATCGGCCACGCGTCGGCGCTCGCTGGCGAGCAGACGCAGCATCATGAGCTCGCCCCGCTCCTGATCGCGACGGCGCAGCGAGTCGGCCGAGATGCGGATGACGGCGAGCGGGCGGTCGACGTAGACCAGCGACTCGCGGCGCGCGAAGCGCAGCAGGAATTCCCAGTCCTCCGACGACGTCCACGCCTCGTTGAAGCCGCCGGCGCGCTCGAGGGCCGAGCGCCGTACGGTCAGCGCCGGCGTCTTGATCGGCACCTCCTGCAGCAGGCAGAGGTAGAGCGCGCGCGCGGACAGCAGCAGCCCTTCGCGATAGGCGCGCTCGGCGAGCAGCCGCGAGAAGACCCGCGTGCGACGCATGAACGAGGGCACGAACGTCGCGCCGTCGACCTTCTCCAGATCGCTGAACACGCCGCCCGCCGACGGATAGCGCGCCAGCGCCGCGATCTCGGCCTCGGCCTTGTCGGGCTTCCAGAGGTCGTCCGAATCGAGGAAGGCGACGAGATCGCCTGTGGCGGCGGCGATGCCGGCATTGCGCGCCGCGGACACGCCCGCATGCGGGCGGCGCAGATATCTTACGCGCGCGTCACGCAGGCGGCCGACGCGCTCGGCGGTGTCGTCGGTGGACCCGTCGTCGACGACGATCACCTCGAGGGGAGGATGAGTCTGGGCGAGCGCGCTCTCGATCGCCTCCACCACCACGCGGCCGCGGTCGTGGGTGGGGATCACGACGGACACCGTGACGGGACGCGCTCGGTCCGCCATTGCGCGTCGGCGTCGCAAAAGTCGTACCCGTGAGCCGACGCAACGCCCGACGTGCAACGCGTTGCGCTGTCGGTGGTGCCGTGTGACGCGCGAGTTACACGCTCAGGTATGCGCGGCGCAGCGAGACGTCGGCGTCGAGCGCCGCCATCGTGCCCTCGAAGCGGATCTCGCCCTTCTCGATGACGTACGCACGATCGGCGAGGCGCCGCGCGAACTTGAGATTCTGCTCGGCCATGAGGATGGCGACGCCCTGGCGCTTGAGCGCGGCCACGTTGCCCGCAAACGCTTGCACAACGACCGGGGCCAAGCCTTCCGAGGGCTCGTCCAGGAGCAACACGCGGGGCCCCGTCATCAGCGTGCGGGCGATCGTCAGCATCTGCTGCTCGCCGCCCGACAGGCTGCCGCCGCGCCGGCGCGCCAGCTCCGCGAGCTTGGGAAACAGGTCGAACACGCGCGGCAAGGTCCAGCCGCTGTCGGGCCGCGCGCCCACGGCGAGGTTGTCGAGCACCGTGAGGTCGGCGAAGATCCGCCGGTCCTCGGGCACGAGGCCGATGCCCAGCCGCGCCACACGATGCGTCGGCACGCCGCGTAACGAGCGCCCCTCGAAACGGATGTCGCCGGCGGTCACCTCGACCACGCCGACGATCGCCTTCAGCGTGGTCGATTTGCCGGCGCCGTTGCGTCCGAGCAGCGAGACGACCTCGCCATCGCCGACGCGCAGGCTCACGCCGTGCAACACGTGGCTCGGCCCGTAGACCGCGTGGACGTCGGCGAGCTCGAGCATCACGGCGCCTCGCCCAGGTACACGGCCTGCACCTCGCGATCGGCGCGCACGCTGGCCGGCGGGCCGTCGGCGATGACGCGCCCCTGGTGCAGGACCATGATCCGCTCCGCCACCGCGAAGACGACGTCCATGTCGTGCTCGGTGAACAGCACGGTGAGCCCGCGCTCGCGCGCGATCCGCGCGGTCAGCGCCATGAGCGCGCCGCGCTCGCCGGGCGCCATGCCGGCCGTCGGCTCGTCGAGCAACAGCAGCGCGGGATCGTTGGCGAGCGCGATGGCCAGCTCCAGCTTCTTGAGGTCGCCGTAGGCGAGCACGCCGGTCTGTCGCGCGGCCTGCTCGAGCAGGCCCACCTGCTCCAGCAGCGCCCGCGAGGGCGCAACCTCCAGCCGCGCGGCCGGCGTGAGCAGGGCGCGGCTGCGGCCGGCGTGCGAGAGGCGCGCGACCTGCACGTTTTCCAGCGCGCTGAGGGTGGCGAAGGTGGCCGTGATCTGAAACGTGCGGCTGATTCCGAGACGCCAGATCGCGTGGGGCGGCAGGCCCGTGATGCGCCGGCCACGCCACCGCACCTCGCCCGCGTCGGCGCGCAGCTGGCCGGTGAGAATGTTGAAGAACGTCGATTTGCCGGCGCCGTTCGGGCCGATGAGCGCGCGGATCTCGCCGCGCGCGAGCACGAACGAGACACCGTCCACCGCGCGGACGCCGCCGAACGCGCGCCGGACGTCGACGACCTCGAGCACGGGCGTCGTCTCAGCCACGCCCGCGCGCTCCGAGCGTGCCGAGGATCCCACGCGGGAAGACGAGGACGATCGCCACGAGAATCACGCCGAGCACGAGCTGCCAGTACTCGGTGTAGCGTGTCACCACCGTGTCGAGCAGCTTGTAGAGCGCGGCGCCGACCGGCGCGCCGGCCAGCGACTGCACGCCACCGAGCAGGACCATCACGAGCGGCTCGACGGAGACGGCAACGGCGAGCGACTCCGGGAACACGCTGCCCTTGAGGAACACGAAGATGCCGCCCGCGAGCCCGCCGAAGAAGCCGGCGACGACGAAGGCCAGCCACTGGTGAGCGCGCACGTCGATGCCGACGGCCTCCGCGCGGCGCGGATGATCGCGCGCCGCGCGCAGCGTGAGACCGAACGGCGCCCGGCCGGCCACGGCCAGCACGGCCAGGCCCGCGCCGCTCGCGGCGAGCGCCAGATAGTAGTAGCGCACCGGCGACGCCAGCCAGCGGGCAGGCCAGATGCCGAGCAGCCCGTTGTCACCACCGGTCACGTCGTACCACTGATGCGCGATCGCGTACGCGATCTGCGCGAAGGCCAGCGTGAGCATCGCGAAGTAGATCGACGACAGCCGCACGCAGAAGAAGCCGATGACGACGGCGGTCGCGGCCGCGGCGAGCGGCGCGGCGGCGAGCGCCAGGAGCATCGGCGCCTTCACCCATCGCACCAGCAGCGCCGCGCCGTAGGCGCCCATCCCGAACGCCGCCGCGTGACCGAACGAGACCATGCCGCCGGTCCCCATCAAGAGGTGCAGGCTCGCGGCGAATAGCGCGAAGGCGAGGATCTCGACGAGCACCCAGACGTAGAACGTGGGAAGCAACGGCGGGATCGCGAGCAGCAGTGCGGCGAGCCCGACGATGAGGGCGCGCGGCACGGCAACCTCGCGCCCCGCGATGATGGTGCCGCCCGCCGAGCGTCCCTGCGCCTCGGGGCGCCCCATCAGACCCCACGGCCGGACGACGAGCACGGCGGCCATCACCACGAACGTGAGCACCAGCGAGGCGCGCGGCAGCAGGAGCACACCGAAGGCGTCGATAACGCCGATGACGACGGCGGCGAGCAGCGCGCCCGGCACCGAGCCCATGCCGCCGACGACGACCACGACGAACGCCTCGGTGATGATCGCAGCGTCCATGACCGTCGTGAGCGCCACGCGCGGCAGCTGCAGCGCGCCGGCCAGACCTGCCAGCAGCGAGCCGAGGGCGAACACGCCGGTGAAGAGCCGTGCCTGATCCACGCCGAGCAAGGCCACCATCTCGCGGTCGAGCGTGGCCGCACGAATGAGCACGCCCCACCGCGTGCGATAGAACAGCCACCACAGCGCGGCGGCGACGCACGGGCCGAGCGCGATGAGGGCGAGATCGTACGTCGGCACGAGCTGCCCCGCCACGCGCACGGCGCCGGTGAGACCCGGCGCGCTCGGCCCCGTCTTGTTTTCGCTGCCCCACACGAGCTTCACCACATCGGAAACGACGAGGACGAGCGCGAAGGTCAGCAGCAGCTGGTAGAGCTCGGGCGCGCGGTACACGCGCCGCAGCAGCGCGATCTCCACCAGCGTGCCGACCGCGCCCACGGCGAGGGCGGCCAGTGCCACCGCGACGTAGAAGGACGCACCGCCCAACGGCAGCGCGCCGGCCAGCGTGTAGGCGAGATAGGCGGCGAGCATGTAGAACGAGCCGTGGGCGAAGTTGACGACGCGGGTGACGCCGAAGATGAGCGAGAGCCCGGACGCGATGAGGAACAGGACCATCGCGTGCGCGAGCCCCGCGAGGAGCTGGACGAGGAGGAGCGACGGGCTCAGCTGCCGCTTCGGAGCTTCTTCACTTCGTCGTCGGACGGCAGCACGTTGTCACCCGGCACGTACTCGTGATTCACCATGATGCCGACGCCGCGCTTCGCGTCGAGCTTGGTCGTGCCCACCCAGGCGCCCATCGTCGACTGCCCGTCGGACGCGCGATACGAGATCGGCCCGATCGGCGTGTCGACCTTCAGCCCCCGGAAGGCGGCCACGAGCTTGTCGGTCTCCGTCGAGCCCGCCTTGCGGATCGCGTCGACGATCGACAGGTACGTGATATAGCCGACCAGCGAGCCGAGCACCGGGTTCTTGTCGTACTTCTTGGTGAACCGCGCGACGAAGTCCTTGTGCGCCGGCGCCGCGATGTCGTACCAGGGATAGCCGGTGACGAGCATGCCCTCGGGCGCCTCGAGACCGAGCGGATCGATGTACTCCGGCTCGCCGAGCAGGATGCCGACCACGAACATCCGATCGAACAGCCCGCGCTTCTTCGCCTCGCGCACGAACGTGATCCAGTCGCTGCCGAAGAGCGAGACGTACAGTGCCTCGGGATTCTTGGCGAGGATGGCGCCCACCTCGATGCCCGCATCGATCTTGCCGAGCGCGGGCCAGCGCTCCTCCACCACCTGCACGTCCGGCTTGAGCTCCTTCATGCGATCGCGGAACGTCTCCCAGGCGCGCTTGCCGTACTCGTAGTTGGGACCGATCGTCGCCCACTTCGTGTACTTCAGCTTGCCGGCCTTCTCGGCGAGCATCCGCCCCTGCTCGTAGGTGTTGGGCCGCACGCGGACAACGTGGTCGTGGCCCTTGCTCCACGTGAGCGCCTCGGTGAGCGGCTCGGCCGCGACGAACAGCGTCTTGTTCTGCTTGGCCCAGTCGGAGACGGCGAGGCCGACGTTGGACAGGAACGTCCCGGCGATCAGCACGACCTGCTCGCTCGCCACCAGCTCCTGCGCGTGCTTCACCGCCTCGGCCGGCTGGCCCTTGTCGTCGCGCTTGAGGACGTCGAGCTTCTTGCCGAGCACGCCGCCCCTGGCGTTGACCTCGTCGATGGCGAGCTGGACACCGTTCCAGTACGGCCCGGTGAACGGCGCACCGATGCCGCTGAACGAGTTGATCTCGCCGATGCGGATCGTCGTCTGGGCGGCGCCGAGGGCGGCGGCCCCGAGGACGACGACGGCGGCGAGCGCAACAAGGGTACGGCGTGGACTCATGACGGCCTCCTGCGGCTCAGGACGCGGCGCGCGCGACGACGGTGGCATCGAGACGGCGCTCGACGTCGAGGATGTGCGCGTGCATCGCCGCGCGCGCCGCCTCGCCGTCGCGGCGCGCGATGGCGTCGTGGATGCCCAGATGCGCGGCGAAGATCTCGGCGTCGTCGGCCGGTGTGAGCTCGGAGCGCCGCGCCGCCAGCTTGACCTCGAGCGCGGTGAGCGCGTGGGTGACGGCGGCGTGGACGGGATTGCGCGCGGCCGCAACGACGGTGCGATGGAACTCGGCGTCGAGCCCGCGACGTCGGCGCGAGGTCAGTCCCGCCTGCGTGCGCGCCTCGAGACATGCGCCGAGCGTCTTCAGCTCGTGGTCCGTGATGCGCGATGCGGCGAGCCGCGCCGACTCGGGCTCGATCAGCGCGCGCGCCTCGGCCAGCTGCGCGAGCGACACGCGGCCCAGGCGGAACAGCGTCGAGAGGTCGCGCACCACCGGCGTGTCGTCGACCTCCCGGATGAAGTACCCGCCGGCAGAGCCCTGCCGCACCTCGACGAGACCACGGTGCTCGAGGGCCCGCAGCGCCTCCCGCACCGCCACGCGGCTGGCGGCGAACTCGCGCACGAGCTGACGCTCGGGCGGAAGCTTGTCGCCGTGCGCGAGGCGTCCTTCGTAGATCGCACGCTCGATCTGCGCGACGATGTGCTCGTATACGCGAGGCGCCCGAACGACTCCGAACATCGGTGCGCGTCACTGTCCGATCAAAGGCCCCCGATGTCAAGGGCACCGCCCCGGGCGCGATCGGCCCGCGCGAAACGCGCACCGGCGTCGCGTGAGTGTGCAGACAGTGCCATGGAAAAATTTTTCTTCCCACGCGCCGGGCGCGTCCGCCGTCAGTGCCGTGACGCGCGTGACACGCCCAACGCCGCGCACGCGACACCGCGCGCGCGGAAATCGCGCCTTTTCCGGTCTGGCTCGGGCGTTGCACCCTTCGCACGTATCCAGGGGCCATTCGAGACGTCCACTCCCGGACAGGAGGACTCGCAATGCGACGAATCGTGACATGGAGCATGCCGCTCGTGCTCGTTGCCCTGGCGTCCGCGGGCTGCATCGCGACCCGCGACTGGGTCAACGAGAACCTGGGCAAGCGGCAGGGCCAGATCGACGACCGCTTCGCTCGCACGGAGACGACGGTGCGTGATGTCGGTGACGCCGCGCGTGTCGCCCAATCCCGCGCCGAGGCCGCTCAGGAGCGCGCCGAGACGGCGTTTGGCCGCGCGGAGGCCGCGCATGGACGCGCGGACGCCGCGTTCGGCCGCGCCGACGAGGTCAACTCGCGGCTGTCGCGGCTGTGGACGGGGCGCAACAAGCGCAACGTGGTCGAGACGCTGCACGTGCAGTTCGGCTTCGATCGCGCCGATCTCTCCGACGGCGCGCAGACTGCGCTGCTCGACATCATCAAGGAGCTGAAGAGCAACGCGGACCTCACGGTCGACCTCGAGGGCTACACCGACCCCACGGGGCCGCGTGGCTACAACGTGGGTCTGAGCCAGCGCCGCGTGGAGTCGGTGCGCCGCTATCTGATCGAGAACGGCGCCGACCTCGCGCGCATCTACTCCGTCGGCATGGGCCCACTCACGGCCGTGTCCAGCGAGCACGCGAAGCTGCGCCGGGTGACGGTGCGCCTGATGGTCAATCCGACCGATTGAAGCGAGCGG
>Ga0066676_10001040_pt1 | contig 10900 bp, 5 predicted proteins | sample GraSoiAngelo_125_FD_62293 | JGI IMG/M metagenome (GOLD analysis project Ga0066676, IMG submission 62293) | Grasslands soil microbial communities from the Angelo Coastal Reserve, California, USA - 14_0927_05_40cm | ecosystem: Environmental > Terrestrial > Soil > Grasslands | place: USA...
GCGCAGGCGGCTCGCGCCCAGACGGCAATCTCGGAATGAATACTTGTATCTCGCCAGGAACCAACGACTACCTTTCGCGGGAGCCGCATGCGGGCTCCAATAAACCCATACTCCCGGTCTCCATGAGCCGACTGGTTGAGATTCATGAAACTCATGTCGATGGTCGGCCAAGGCAGCTCTTCGTTAAATTGGGTATGCAAGTGCAGGTAAGGTTTGTTCAGGGATCGCAGGCCACCGATCCACATTCGGGCGGGCGAGAAGGTGTGCATCCAGGTAATCAGGCCGATACAGTTTTTCGAACTGTTGGCATCCAGGCACAACTGCTGAATGGACTCGCTGCTTGTCATCACGGGCTTGGCAATGATCTTCACGGGAATCAGCGAAGATTCGGAGAGGGCGCGAGCAATGGTCGTGGAGTGCTGCTCCACAGCTTTCAGGGTTTCTGATCCATAAAGATGCTGGCTGCCTGTTACAAACCAGGCTTCCAGACTCGAAAGATCAATCATTCTTTACCCTCGACTCTGCTTGAGCGCTTGCGTCGAAACTTGAACGCGGTGCTTCGCACAGGTCGCACACTTCCCTCAGGAAAGCGCGTCCTACACTGGACCTCGAAGGGGGCCATTGTTCGATGTGAGGCGACCGCTTCCGAGATTACCAGAAACTCCTGCGACCGCTTACTTTGAAGGCGTGGCAAGAACCTTTCGTGAACAGCGGCGGGGCTGCACCGTCTCCGCCGCTGGCACTGCGTTCTCTGGCAACTTTGAAAGCTCGCCCGGGACTCTGCCCAAGATCTCCGGGTTGCGCTAGGGCGGTCCCATCACTCCTGAGGGACCACCGCTCGGGGTGTGGAACGGTGGTCCCTCATGTTGCTGGTCGAACCCAGACTAGAACGTGATCTTGCCGCCTATCTGCCACCATCTCGGCAACGCTTCGCCCGTTACTTTACCAAAGCTCCCGGAGTTCAAGTCGCCCTGGATATTTGTGAAGTTCACGTGGTTGAAGACGTTGAAAAACTCAAACCGGAATTGCAAATTGAGCCTCTCTGTAATGTGTGTGTTCTTGTACACCGTGGCATTTGTCTGGAAGAAGCTGGGATTGCGGAATTGACCGGTCTTCTCGTTACCGTTCGTACCGGGTGTCGGTGCCGAGAACTGGGCTTTCAGGATGCTACCGGTGAGATAGGAACTCCGCGACGTCAACTGGCTATAACTGGTAACGTCGGGATAATCCAGGTTGTCTCCATCGGCGTTGTAATCCCCGCCGTTCGCGAACGAGGCACCGTTGAAAACCGTGAAGGGATTTCCCGTCTGGTAAATACTTGTCCCACTGAGTCCCCACCCTCCCGTCAACTTCCCCATTGCTCCCTGACCGTTACTTAGGCTTGGCAGCTCATAATTGAAGCTGAGTGAGACACGATTAGGAACATCCCAAACCGAGGGCCCGTAGAACTGGTGAGGGTTCAGCGCGGTAGGATACACGCCTGCGTCGTCTTTGGACGATGAACGTGTGTAGGAAGCATCGAAGAAGGCACGCCTGCTTCGTCCCCTGAAATCAAAAGTAATGCCCTGATAGTTGCTCACGCGATCGTTGTCGGTATAGGCTATCGCACCAAAGCTGGGATTCAGCCTTGTAGGCAGGCTGTTCGGCGGTTTGCCGATCAAGTCCCCCGGCAGCGCATTGATGTCAGATCCGTAGGACACGGCATTGATATTATTCCCACCCCCTACGAGGTTCGCAGAGTGCGATCCACTGTAAAGCACGCTCGCAACATAGCGGCTCCCAAGCTTGCGCTCAAGCGCTGCAGCATAAATATATGCGGTAGGAGAAACGATATTTGGGTTGATTCCGCCAATCGGGACCGCTCCCCCCGTAAGTCCTCCCTGGGCGTTGAGACAGGGGGCTGCGGGACACAACGCCGTCCCTGCCAGCGCAGGAAATGTGAATCCAAAGGGCGGTTTGCTACTGGTACCCTGGACAAAAATAGGCCGGTTTGCAGGCGCATTTGTCGAACTGAACGTTGGCCGAATTAGCCCTGGCGGATTGCCGCGGAATTCCTCCTGAATGTTGGCCGGTGTGAGCCAATTGGAGAACAGCCCGAACCCGCCGCGCAGCACCCACTCTCCTTTTCCGGTGACATCCCATGCCGCGCCGATCCGCGGATTGTAAGTCTTAGGTGCATGATTCAACGCGCTCTGCGATGGTTTGGCAATGCCGCTGGCCACTTGCTGCTGGAAGGTTGAACCGGTCCCCAGGAGGAAGTTACCAAACACCGTCGTGCTCGACCGGGAGTATGGGTTCCCCTGATCATCGAAACGGAAACCCAGCGTCAGGGTCAGATTGCGTCTTGCTTTCCAGGTGTCCTGGACAAAAAGCCCCCATGTCTTGGAAGCCGCATTCCAGTCCCAAAGTTGCTGCTGCCCCGTGATGGGGTTGTACATCACTCCACCTTCCGTGGTAGGCGCATCTTGCGCTAGCTTCAACAAACTGTCGAAGCTGAATCCTGGCTGCGACCACGGACCTTGGAACGGCTCCACATCGTCGCCGTACCAGCCTTCGTAACCCACCTTGAATACGTGTGTCCCACGAACATGCGTTAAGACGTCGCGCCAGTGATAGTTGTGCTGGATGAAATCCCCCTGAGCAAAGCCGACGCCGTAACCGGTGGACCTGTTCACAGTTATTCCCGGAATCGTAAAGTCTCCGGTTTCGCCTAGAAATCCCTCAATGCGGTTCTGGGCGAAGGTTGCTTCATTGAGGGTTGTGGGGCTGAACGTGTGTTCCCAATTCACCTGTAGGGCACGCTGCGTGTTATGTCCGGTGGTTGAAAACTGGGGTATAGCGGCAGGCCCGCCAGTGTGAAGAAGGGTCCGGAAAAAGCTGCCATAGATCCGATCGTTCCTAAGGTACTTGTCGATACGAAGGAAATACTGGTCGCCATTTCGGAAATTGCTGGAATTAAAGGTTCCGTTGTTAGTTAGCACTGTAGCGCACGGGATGTTTTCCGTGGCGGCCGTATTACAACCGGACGTGCCTGTTCCAAAAAAGCTCTGCGCTGTGTCCAGGACGCTGCCCACAGTCACATTCTTGGGCACATAATTGGTCAGGATCTTGGTGCCAAACGTACCTGGATTGTTCGCATTGGCAAAAGCGATGAACTGCGGGTTAACAATTATTATCGGAGCGTCCCCCGTGGATGAAGACCCGCGCAGCGGTTCGATACCGAAGAAGAAGAAAAACTGGTGATGTGGGATAATTGGGCCGCCAATGGTGGCGGACATGTTGTTGCTGTGAAAAGGGGCGAATTTCTGAGCGGAATTAGGCAAGGAATTCTTGGAGAACATCGCCTGGTAATTGAAGTAGTCGCTGGCCAAGCCATGGAACTGGTCCGCACCGGATTTCGTGGTCATCGCAAACTGGATGGAACTTGAGTGTCCATATTCGGTTGAGAATGTATTAACCTGAGAGGATGCTTCCTGAACGACGTCGGGATTGGGCGTGAGGTTCAGGACGCCCTGGCGCACGGAGCTAGTAGCGTCTAGCCCATCGATAATCAACATGTTCGAAACTCCGCCCTGTCCATTGGCGCTCGCTTCGACCGTCGTTTCCGTGGAGTAGTTGTCTAAGCCCGATCCCGGAGCGCCCCCCGTAACTCCCCTCCCGGTCACACCCGGTGCGAGTGTTACAAGCGAGATCATGCTGCGGCCCTGTAGCGGCAAGGCCGACAGCTCCTGCGTTTCGAGCGTCAATTGATTGCGTGTTTCTGCCGTGTTCACGAGCGGAGACTCGGCGGTGACGGTTACTGCTTCGGTGGCCGTGCCAACCTTCAGAGAAATGGGGACGTTTAGGTTTTGATTTGTCTCGAGGTTGACAGTTGATTCAGCCTTACTAAAACCTGATGCCTCGACGGTGATCTTGTACGAGCCGGGAGCAAGACTCAGAAACCGATAGCTTCCCGAAGCGTCGGTAGTCGTTGTCGCCGAAACCTGCGTGGCAACGTTGATGAGCGTGACCTTTGCTTGCGCTACCGCCGCCCCGCTCGGATCTGAGACCGTGCCCTGAATATTGCCGGTGAACTGCGCCCAGGTGGAACTTGCCATCACCAGTACAACGAACAACACCCGGATAGACCATGAGACAAATGATCTGGCTTGCATCGCTTCCTCCCCAAAAAGCCGAGCGTTAACTTCTACGAGGTCTTGCAGAGCAAACGTTTTCTCAATTGGCCGGATTTATATATTCAATACTTCAGCGCTGTCAAGCGATTTCTATCCTTGATCGGGCGTGGCAACGAGGAAAACGTGTCCTGGCGGTTGCGCCCGTCGGCTAGGTCTTAGACCAGCCTCTGCTTGGCACCCGCCCCGCCCCCTCCCTCAAGGTGATTAGTTGATTGGCTGGGAGGTGCTTGAAGTTTTCGTGAAGCCCGTTGGGCCAATACACATCCAGGTCGGCCGAAGTAAGGCCTCCGAGACCGAAATGCAACCGGGGATCGTTGCAGGAGTAGAAACTCGATTGGCTCAGGACGGTTTGGGCCTGGGTTTTCCCTCCGTAGTGCGCAAGCACCTGGGCCCCGATGGCGCTGCGGTTTGATTTAACACCCTCCAGTTTCACCTTGATCCAATTCTGTTTCCCGCGGATATCGTTGCGCAGCAGAGACGGGGGCTCATTCAAGTTGACAATCAGCACGTCGATATCGCCATCATTGTCGAAGTCGCCAAAGGCACATCCGCGACTGCAGCGCGCGTCTGCCACGCCGGGACCAGCCGCCTCAATCAATTCTTCGAACGTGTGATTGCCGAGATTACGAAACACGGCGCGTGGCGTCTTGTTCGCATATTGTGGCAGCTTTCGTTCTACCTCTGGGTACACGTTGCCGGTAACAAGAAACAAATCCGGATGGCCATCGTTATCGAGATCCACAATTCCAGCGCCCCAGCAGACGTAGCGCGTCTCCACCCCAACACGGGATGTCCGGGTTACATCGTCGAAATTCCCCTTACCGTCATTGCGATAAAGAACGTTGGCATCGTCGGCGAAATGTGTCTTGAAAAGATCAAGATGTCCGTCAAGGTCATAATCGCCGATTCCCACGCCCATTCCCGCCTGCTCCGTGCCGTCGTCGCTGAGGGCCACGCCCCGCAATACTCCCTCTTCGCGAAACGTTCCGTCATGATTGTTCATGAAGAGCAAACTGGGAGTAGAGTCGCAAGCAACGTAAATGTCTGGCCATCCGTCTTCGTCGAGATCCGCCGCCACCACCGTCATACCGTAGCTTTGTGTAGCCTGCGCGATGCCTGCCTGCCGGCTGACGTCGGTGAACGTTCCATCGCCATTGTTCCTGTACAGTGAATGCCTTCCTGTTGGCAGTCCGCGCGGTCCACATTCCACGGGAATGCCTTTCCAATTGCAGTTGTTGTTTTCTCCCGGAACTGGCGCATGTTCGAAGGAGAAACGGACGTAGTTGGAGACGAACAGATCAAGGTTCCCGTCACGGTTGTAATCCAGGAAGCTACATCCGGCTCCCCATCTCGGTTGCTCGTTCAAAAGGCCTGCGGCTTTGGTTGCATCGCTGAAAGTTCCGTCGCCATTGTTGCGATAGAGGACATTTTGTCCGTAGTAAGTGCAAAAGATATCTTCAAAGCCGTCGTTGTTGTAGTCTCCGATGCAAACCGCGGAAGCCCAATCGGCCGCGCGCAGGCCAGCCTTTTCCGTGACATCAGTGAATGTTCCGTCACGATTGTTCTTATAGAGCCGGTTGGACGCGTCGACAGGCGCACCTTCCAGCCGTGTCCCCGAGAGCAAGAAAATATCCATCCAGCCGTCATTGTCATAATCAAGGAAAGCACAGCCGCAGCCGGTGGCCTCAAGGATGTACTTCTTGCTCTCGACACCTCCATAGATCACCGGCGCGTGCAGCCCTGCGGCAGACGCCACATCGACAAAGTGTGCGTTGAAAGGTCTCCCGGAAGGGGCCTGCCTGGGCAGGGGCTTCGCGGTGTGGGTCGAAACACCTTGCGCAAGCAATCGTTCGGCAGTCGCAGTCAATGAGATCGCTGATCCGAGCGAGAGTCGCACAAACGTACGCCGTGTAAAGGTCATTCCCGAAACAGTTTCCTCAGTTGGTGATCTGACGCAATTTTTCAATTATCGTCGCGACGCCATCACGAGTAAAGGTTTTGGCGAAAATTTGGTGGACCCGCAGGAGGGCTCCTCGCAACTACGGCTGCACTGGCGGCCTGGGCGGAGTGTCCTCTTCAATCAGTTTGTAGCGGTACCGTTCCCTTTCTTCTTTTGTAGCTTGTTCGCGAAGTTGCGCGAGCCGCTTCAGCAAATCGGGAATCTCGCCCTTCTGCCCGGTTTTCCGGAGCGCTTGAATAAGTCGATATACGGCTGTCTGATCCTTGGGATCGCTGATCAACGCTTTTCTGCACTGGTCAATCGCCGCCTGATATTCTCCGGTCTGCATGTACATCTTGGCCAGGACGGCACGGGCGGGGGCAAGTGTGGGCTGCAAAGCGACAGCTTTCTTTGCCGAGCGCATCGCGAGTTGAAACTCAGGCGTGCCCGGGTCTGCGCCCTTTTGGGACAAGACATCTGCTTGCAAGTACAGCAGAAGCGGGTCGTTGGGATTTCGCGCCAACTTTGACTGCACCGATCGGAGCGCGTGATCAAGATCATTCGCTTGCACAGCCACCAAGCCCTGCGCGGCAGAACTCAATGACTGATTCGGGTTCAATTCATAGGCTCTCTCGAAGTCTGCTTCCGCTTTGTCGTACTGCGCCAGTTGGGCGTATAGGACACCACGCGCCAAGTAAAGATCGTCTGCGTTTGGCTGCAGGGTCAATCCCTCGGTAATCACGTCAATCCCCACTTGAAACGATTCGTGCGCAAAGGAAATGTTGGCAAAATCTAAATAAAGGCTGACGTTCCGCGGGTCAAGCAGCAGGGCTTGCCGAAGCGTGCTCACTGCTTGTGGCGTGTCGCCGGAATCCTCATAGGCATTCGAGGCGAGCTCCAGCGTGTCCGCACGGGGATTGCTGGCTTCAAGCAGCGGCCCCAACGTGGCAAGGGCGTCTTGAGGCTTGTGAACCATCAGTTGGATGGAGGCCAGTAGGTTACGTTCCTGTCGGTCGTCAGGGTGAAGAGCCACCGCCCTCTGAAAGACTGTCACCGCGTCATCAAGTCGTTTGAACTTCACGAGGCAAGTGGCGTATGCATGCAACGCGTCGAGTTGAGAGTCGAGAAGCTCGCCAGCTTTCTCGAAATGAGGGGTCGCCGCAGCGCAGTTTCCCTGCCGATACTCCAACACCGCCAGCATGGCGTGGCCGGTGGGATCGCCGGGACGCAATTGCAGCAAACGATTGAGCAGCGACACTGCATCCCGATTGCCCGCTTGGTACTCTATTTGAGCAGCACCGGCTAGCGCTGCAATGCTGTTCGGCGAAATATTCAGCGCTTGCTGGAACGCCGCCAGGGCTTCTTTGCTATCTCCCTTGCTGGCGAGGGCGATGCCTTGCAGGGTCCACAATTGCGCATTGTTCGGCGATTCTCGCAATGCGGATCGGCTCAACTCCACCGCCTTGTCGAATTCCCTCGCGCGCAACGCCGAGCTTATGGGCTCGATTCGGTTTTCGTGGGTTTGGGAAAAGGCCACGGAATGACAGGACAACAGGACAATCGTTAAACCTAGTTTCCTGAATAGAATCATCACAGATACCGGGCAGACGTAGAAACTCTGCAGCCACAGGATACTTCATCTGGGAAAGCGATTACAGGTAGTGTTTGACGCCGTCGCTCGCTCGCGTTATACATAGGTCCGTTGAGCAAACGATTGCTGAGAATCCTTACGCAGCAGATTGCCTGCTGGACACTTCTCGGGATTTCGGGAATGACGGCCCAGCGGCCAGATCAGGAGATTTCGCCATGAAAACCAAGTCCAGGCGGCAGTTCCTAAAGTCGGCTGCGGTTTCAACTGCGGGTGTATTAGCGATGCGTTCCATTCCCGCATGGGCACAGACAACACCGAAAGAGCCCATCGTCCCTCCACTTTCGGTCTTCGGATACTCAAATGTGCAGCTCCTGGACGGGCCCTTCCGTCAGCAGTTCGAGCAGAACCATGAACTGTTCCTTCATCTCAATGAAGATGGGTTGCTCAAACCGTTTCGCCAGCGTCAGGGGATGCCGGCTCCCGGCCCCGACCTCGGCGGCTGGTATGACAATGCGGACGACTTTAACGAGGAGAATAACTTTCACGGCTTCATTGCTGGACATACGTTTGGTCAATACCTTTCCGGGTTGGCACGCGCCTATGCTGTGACAAGATCGAAGCCAACGCAGGAAAAAGTTCACCGGTTGGTGCGCGCCTTTGCGGAGACTGTAGAGCCCACTGGGAAGTTCTACGTTGACTACCGGCTGCCAGGCTACACATTCGACAAAACCTGCTGTGGTCTCATAGATGCCCATGAATTTGCGGCGGACCCCATCGCGCTAGATGTGCTCAAGCGAAGTACGGACGCCGTTTTGTCCCATCTGCCCGAGAAGGCATTGAGCCGGGCCGAGCAGGAAGCCCGGCCCCATAAGACCATCGCCTACACGTGGGATGAAACGTATACGCTGCCGGAAAACCTCTTCCTCGCGTATCAACGGAGCAGTGACAAGCGCTATCGTGATTTGGCGGTGCGCTTCATCTATCACGAGTACTACGACGCGCTCGCGGAAAACCACAATGCCCTTCCCGGCAAGCACGCGTACAGTCACGTCAACACATTAAGTTCAGCGATGCAGGCCTATTTGATGTTGGGTAACGAAAAATATCTCCGCGCTGCTGCGAACGGACTGCGTATGGTGCAGGAACAGAGCTACGCCACGGGAGGATGGGGACCGAACGAAGCATTTGTTGAACCGGGCAAGGGCCTGCTTGCCGCAAGCTTGGGCACGACCCGCTCCAGCTTCGAGACTCCGTGTGGCGCATACGGGCAGTTCAAGATCACGCGGTACTTGCTAAGGGTGACGCGCGACTCCCGTTACGGTGACAGCATGGAACAGGTGCTGTACAACACGGTCGCCGGCGCCAAACCGATTCTTGCTGACGGCGCTAGCTTCTACTATTCAGATTACAACAGTGAGGGCGCCAAGAAAGTCTATTACAAAGACAAGTGGCCCTGCTGTTCAGGCACTTTCCCGCAGTTGACCGCCGACTATGGCATCAGCTCATACTATCCTGGCAAAGACGGCATCTATGTCAACCTCTTCGTTCCTTCTCGAGTCACGTGGATGCATAACAGCACCCGTTGCACTCTCACGCAGCAAACCTCCTATCCCACATCCAACGCGACGCAACTACAGCTCGACATGGCGCGTCCTGAAAACTTCACGGTCTATCTACGAATTCCCGCATGGACGGACGCGAAAACGCGGATTTCCATTAACGGCAAACGCGCGGAAGGCGACATTCTTCCAGGAAAATTCTTCGCGTTGCCACGAACTTGGAAGAATGGAGATCGAGTGGAGTTTGAAATTGGAATGCCGCTTCGCCTGCAAGCGGTGGACGCGCAGAACGCGAGTACGGTGGCACTGGTCCGCGGGCCGCTTGCCCTCTTTGGCGTTGGCAATCTGCCCGCAAAGTTTACTCGTGCACAGCTTCTCACCGCTGCGGCTGCATCCCAATCTTCAGAAGACTGGCTGGTGCAGACCGATGCCGGGAGAGTGACATTTCGTCCTTTCGCGGCAATCCGTGATGAATCGTATCGCCTATATCAGAACGTACCGGTCGAAATCGCCGACCCAGTCCGCGATTAACCTTGACGTGAGCGGCCTTCGGAGGCTTTCGTCCGGCCGTGCAGTCAATTCCAATTGGTTAGCTTCATCGGTCCGGGCGGAAGAGAGGGGAATTGCTTGTGATTGCCTGCTAAGGCTCGAATACTTCAGGGCCGTTTGCTTGAAGCGCCGCATAGTTGAAACAGCGCAGAATTCTAGAAAACGTTCTCTGCGTTGCATAGCGTGGACTTCCCTCGAAGGAGACCGTATGACTATGGCAAAAGACATGTCGCGAAGGCGGTTTGTGAACTCAGCGATCTCGAGCGCCGCTATTTCATGCATGCCGATGAAAGGGCTCTTTGCCGGCTATGCGGAGAGCGTACGGACAGCGGACCCACTTCGACAGCAAACTGGATCGGTTCTGACCGACAGCGCCGCTTGGAAAGACCAAGGTATCGAGAACCTTGCGAAGTCGCCGTACTCCAGGCTGCACAATGTGCCTGTGCGCGCTGTCACGATCGGTAGCGGTTTTTGGGGCCGCCGGCGCGACACTAATGTCACGAAAAGCATTCCCAGTATGCACGACCTGCTCGAGTCTAATGGCCGCATGATTAATTTCCGCCGACTGGCTGATAAGAGCAAGGGTGATCAGCGAGGGCCCGTTTTTTCTGACTCCGACATTTATAAATGGACCGAGGCGGTGGGGTTCGCGCTGCAATCGGGCGACCGTCCAGAGATGCGATCGATGGCTGAAAAATTCATCGATGATGTTGTCGCTGTGCAGGAACCCAGCGGCTACCTTAACACCTATTACGTCGATGATCGCGTATCGCAGCGCATGCTGACTCAAACGCAGACGACCGGCCATGAACTCTACAACATTGGGCACATGTTGCAGGGCGCTATCGCCTACTATCGGGGTACCGGCGACCGCAAGATGCTGGATGCCGGTATCCGCTTCGTCAATAACTTTCTCCTACCGGATTACGGTCCCGCGCCTAAGAAGCCGATTGTTTCCGGGCACCCGGAGATTGAGATGGGCCTGATCGAGCTGTATCGCATGACCGGTGACAAGCGGCAACTTGATCTCGCAGCCTACATCCTCCAGGGAGACGATCGCCTGCAACTGCCAAAGCCAAGAACAATC
>Ga0066676_10001049_pt1 | contig 10870 bp, 9 predicted proteins | sample GraSoiAngelo_125_FD_62293 | JGI IMG/M metagenome (GOLD analysis project Ga0066676, IMG submission 62293) | Grasslands soil microbial communities from the Angelo Coastal Reserve, California, USA - 14_0927_05_40cm | ecosystem: Environmental > Terrestrial > Soil > Grasslands | place: USA...
GCGCAGCCGTGGATGAAGGGGTACGTCTACAACGCGGAATTCGAGGTGCACTTCGACAGGGTCTGGCTGGACAAGTAGTCGATGTGGACCTACATCCTGAAGCGCCTGCTCCAGATCGTCCCGACCGTGCTCATGATCACGCTGGTGGTCTTCGTCATGATGCGGTCGATCCCGGGCGATCCGGTGGTCGCGCTGCTGGGTGACGCCTACACCGAGGAGAACGCGATCAAGGCGCGCGTCGACTACGGGCTCGACAAACCGGTCATGGTCCAGTACGTGATCTGGCTCGGCAAGCTCGTGCAGGGCGACTGGGGCACCTCGATCCTGAGCGGGCGGCCCGTCCTCAAGGACGTCATGCTGCGCCTGCCGGTGACCCTCGAGCTGATCGTCCTCTCGATGGCGGTGGCGCTGGCGATCGCGATTCCCGCCGCCATCATCGGCGCCCTGCGCCAGAACACGTGGGCGGACTACGGCGCGACCTCGGTGGCCATGGTCGGCGTTTCCATTCCCGAATTCTTCCTGGGCGTCCTGCTCTTGCTGGTCTTCTCCGTCGGCATGGGCGGAGCGCTGCCGAGCTCGGGCTGGGTCTACTTACCGGGCACGTGTCAGACCGTGGTCTGCGCGGCGGGTCTGTGGGGCAATACCCAGCACGTGCTGATGCCCGCCCTGGCGCTCGGCGTGGGCCGGGCCGCGCTCCTCACCCGCCTGCTCCGGGCCAGCATGCTCGAGGTCATCCGCAGCGAGTACGTCACGACCGCCCGCGCCAAAGGCCTGAGCGAGCGCCCGGTCATCTTCAAGCACGCGCTGAAGAACGCGCTGATCCCGACGGTGACCGTGATGGGCCTCCAGGTCGGCTTCCTCATCGGCGGCGCCATCGTGGTGGAGACGCTCTTCGCGATGCCGGGCCTCGGTACCTACGGCATCGACGCGATCATCGCGCGTGACTACCAGCAAGTGCAGGGCTTCGCGCTCATCACGGCGTTCGCGTTCGTCGTCATCAATCTGATCGTCGATCTCACGTACACGTTCCTGGATCCGCGGATCCGGTACACCTAGAGGACATTCATGGCGATTCAGGAACAGGATCTCTCGGCGGCGCCCGACGTCACCTGGCGGGCGGCCGCTCACCCCGAGTCGCCGCTGGCGCAGGGCATGCGCCGGCTCCGCAAGAGCACGACCGCGCTCATCGGCGCGGGCATCGTCGCCGTGCTGCTGGTGGTCGCGCTCTTCGCGGACGTGCTCGCGCCGCAGAGCCCCATCGCCAGCGACCAGACCCACACCTTCGAGCGTCCGAGCCGGGACTTCCCGCTGGGCACCGACCAACTCGGCCGCGACATGCTGAGCCGCATCATCCACGGCAGCCGCATCTCGCTGGCGATCGGCGTGTCCTCGGTGCTGCTCGCCCTCTTCGTCGGCGTGCCGTTCGGGTTGATCGCCGGGTACTACGGCGGCCGCGTCGACTCGCTCATCATGCGCGTGATGGACCTGATCCTCGCGTTCCCGATCTACCTGCTCGCGATCATCCTGATGGTCATCTTCGCGCCCACCGCCGGGCTCATCGGCACCATCAAGGTCACCGGCGCGATCGCGATCGTCCGCATCCCGATCTACGCCCGGCTGGTCCGGGGCAGCGTGCTCTCCATCAAGGAGAAGGAATACATCGAAGCGTGCCGCGCCCTCGGCGTTCGCGATCCGTGGATCCTGCTGCGCCACGTCCTGCCGAACTGCCTGGCGCCGATCATCGTCACGACCACGCTCGGCATCGCGACCTCGATCATCGTGGAAGCCACGCTCTCGTTCCTCGGCCTCGGCACGCAGCCGCCGACGCCGAGCTGGGGCTGGGATCTGAAGGCCAACGTCTCGTTCATCCAGTCCAACCCCTGGATCTCGCTGTTCCCGGGCATCGCGATCTTCGTGACGGTGCTGGGCTTCAATCTCTTCGGCGACGGCCTCCGCGACGCGCTCGACCCGCGCCTGAAGTAGGTTCTTCCGCTGAGCCGCTCATCGGTGGCGCTCGCCCTGCTCGCGCTGGCGCTCGTGACCGGACCCGCTGGGCTCCATGCTCAGTCGCCGCCGCGCCCCCTCCCGCCTGCGCGACCGCCTCAAGGAGTCGAGTCACCGCCAGCGAACATCTGCACGACGCAATGGGGGTGGTGTCAGCTGCCGACGTTGTCCGCTCCGCTCGGCGTCGCCTGCTATTGCCTGACGGCGGACAACCAACAGGTGCCAGGCTCCACCCGCTATTTCCCCTATCAGGGCGACGCGAGCCCCTACCTCCAGCCGCACACCGGTCCGCCCTCGACGATTCGCTGACCCAGTCCCAAGCCACCCAAGCCCCGTGCGCGCGCCGGCCGCACGCGTGCCGCCACCCGCGTTGACACTCGCGAAGCCGTACGCGATAGTCGTGCGGCTGTGCGCTCTATCGATCTGACACCCTTGATGAACCCGGCGAGCATCGCGGTCGTCGGCGCCTCGCAGCGGATGACCCGCGCGACGCGCGTCGTCGCCAATCTCCAGCGCTTCGGCTACGCGGGCCGGATCTTCCCGATCAATCCCAGGTACACCGAGGTGCTCGGCTTGCCCTGCTATCCCGACCTCGCCTCGACGCCGGAGCCCGCGCACAGCGCGGTCGTCGCGATCCCCGCCGAGCAGGTTCCCGCAGTCCTGAGTGCCGCCGTCGCGAGCGGCGTGCGCGGCGCCGTCGTGCTGTCGAGTGGGTTCGGCGAAGCCGGGCCCGCCGGCCGCGCGCGGCAGGCCGAGCTCGAGCGCCTGGCCGAGCGGGGGCTGCTCATCTGCGGCCCGAACTGCTACGGCGTCTTCAACATCCGCCAGGGCGCCTGCCAGTTCAGCGCCGACGTGGCGGAGCCCTTGCGGCCCGGCGGTGTGGGGCTCGTCTCGCAGAGCGGCGGCTTCAGTCACGCGATCGGCGAATACCTGATGCAGCAGCGCCGCGTGGGGCTCAGCTACATCGTCTCGTGCGGCAACCAGGCCGGGCTCACGGTCGAGGACTACGTCCACTTCCTCGTCGAGGACCCGGCCACCACCGTTGTCGGCGCGTTCGTCGAGGGATTCAAGCAGCCCCAGCGGTTTCGCCGGGCGGCCGCGCGCGCGCGGGAGCTGCGCAAGCCCATCGTGGTGCTGAAGGTCGGCCGCTCGGAGAACGCGCGGCAGGCGATGCTGGCGCACACCGGCTCGCTCGCCGGCACGCCGGAGATCATCGAGGCGGCGCTCAAACAGTGGGGCGCCGTCCAGGTCTCGAGCATCAACGAGATGATCGACACGCTCGCGCTCTTGTCGGCGGCGACCGGCTATCGCCGTCAGGGCTGGCGGGTCGGGATCACCAGCGGGCTCGGCGGAGAGTGCGGGCGCGCCGCGGACGCCGCGGATCGCGCCGGGATCGAGCTGCCGCCGCTGTCGGACGCGTCGGTCGAGCGGTTGCGCGTCTTCATGCCGGACTTCGCCAATCCCCGCAATCCGCTCGACGGCACCGGCGCGATGTACGAGGACGCGCGGATCTTTCCCCAGCTCTTCGACGTGTTGCTGCGTGAAGACGCCCTCGATATCCTGGCGGTGAATCTGCGCGTCAACGTCCCGAAGCCCGGCGGCTCGGCGCCTTCGCGCGAGTTCAGTCGCGCGATGAGCGAGCGGCTCAAGCAGCCCACCGACCGCCTGGTGGTCGCCTTCAGCTCGTTCGCCGGCGGCGATCTCGACCCCGAGGTCATCCAGACCCTCGTCGACGCCGGCGTGCCGTTTCTGGAGTCGACCGAGACCACGATGCAGGCCCTGCGCCACGCGCGCGAACACCGGCACTTTCTTGATCGGCCCGTCGCGGCACGCGCCGAGACGGGCCCGCCGACCGCGCGCCCCGAGGGACGTGGCGTGCTCGCCAACGTGGAGGCCGAGCGCATCCTCCGCGAGTTCGGCATCCCGCTGGCAGAAACGATCCCGGCAAACCACGCGGAGGCGGCGGTGCGCGCGGCGGAGCGGCTCGGCTACCCGGTCGTGATCAAGATCGACTCGCCCGACGTCGCTCACAAGACCGATGTCGGCGGGGTGCGCGTCGGGTGCGCCGACGCCGCCGCGGTGCGCGCGGCCGTCCGCGACGTGCTCGACGCGGTCGGCCGGCACGCGCCGGCGGCGCGGCTCGATGGCGTGCTGGTGCAGCGCATGGTCGCCGGCGGCATCGAGATGATCCTGGGCGTCAAGACCGATCCGCTCTTCGGTCCGGCGGTCGTCTGCGGCTTTGGCGGGATCTTCGTCGAGCAGCTTCGCGACGTATCGCTGCGCGTGCCGCCGCTCGGTCGCGACGACGCCCTCGCGATGATCGCCGAGCTGCGCGGCGCCGCGCTTTTGAAGGGCGTGCGGGGCCGGCCGCCGGCGGACGCCGCGGCGCTGGCCGAGGTGATCGTCGCGCTCGCGGCACTCGCCGAGGCGCACCGGCCGTCGCTGCGGGCGCTCGACATCAACCCCCTGCTGGTGCTCGAGGCCGGCCGGGGCGTCGTGGCGGTGGACTGGCTGGTCGAGTTTGCGTGACCGACAATGGGAGGCGACGCGATGCCCTACGAGACGATCCTCTACGAGAAGAAGGGTCCGGTACTCACGATCACCCTCAATCGCCCCGATACGCTCAACGCGATCAATCCCCAGATGACCGCCGAGCTCCACGCCGCGCTCGATCAGGCTGACGCCGACGCCGAGACGCGCGCGATCATCCTGACCGGCGCGGGGCGCGGGTTCTCGGCCGGCTTCGACATCGCCCGCCGCCCCGACGGCCGGTCGTCGCTGGACGCCACCGGCATCGAGGTTGCCGACTACATCCACCGGTGGTGGGCGCGTGACCGCGACTCGTCGATGGAGCTGATGCACCTCTGGCACATCACGAAGCCGATCATCGCCGCCGTCCACGGCTGGGTGATGGGCGGCGGCTTCTGGTACGCGCTCGCCTCGGACATCACGATCGCGGCCGACAACAGCGTGTTCGCCCAGCCCGAGGTCCGGCACACCTCCAACACCACCTTCCTGTTCGCGGCGCTGGCGGGCTGGAAGGCGGCGCATCGCTACGCGCTGACCGGCGATCACTTCGACGCCGGCGAGGCGCTGCGCCTGGGCCTGGTCAACGAGGTCGTGCCCCACGCTGAGCTGCTGCCGCGCGCGCGGGCGCTCGCGGAGCGGATCGCGCGCGTTCCCGAGCCGTCGGTGCGCTTCAACAAGGCGGTCACGTGCTACGGGCTGCTGGCGATGGGCCTCGGGGCCGGCATGCTGATGAACGTCCCGCTGTCGAGCATGGCCCACGCCTCGTACAACGCGCAGCGCGCCGAGCTGATCGCGGCGATGCAGACCGGCGGGTTGAAGGCGTTCCTGGAAGCGCGCGACGGCGGCTTCCGTCCCGAGCCCTTCGGGCCCAAATCGGCGCCGAAGCCCTGAGGTGAAGGGCGTCTCGGTCGGCATCCACGTGCCCGCCGCCGCGGTCGCTCCGCTGGGCTCCGGCGAGTCCTACGTGGAGTTCTTTCGCCAGGCCGAGGCGCTGGGGCTCGACGCGCTGTGGACCGAGGACCGCATCTTCCACCAGGCGAATCTGCTCGATCCCCTCATGCTCCTGGCGTCGGCCGCGAGCTGCACGCGCCGTATCCAGCTCGGCACCGCGGTCCTGGTCCTCACGCTGCGCAACGTCGCGGTCGTGGCCCGCCAGATCTCCACACTCCATCACCTCTCCGGCGGGCGGTTCGAGCTCGGCGTCTCGCTGGGCGGTCGGCCGGAGGAATACCGTGCGGTCGGCGTGCCGATGGCGCGTCGGGTGACGGTCTTCCGCGAGAGCGTGACCGCGCTGCGCCGACTGCTCGCCGGAGAGCCGGTGCGCCACGACGGCGAGTTCGTTCACCTCGAGGGCGCAACGGTGCGGCCGGCCGCGCCGGTGCCGTTCTACGTCGGTGGTCAGGCCGAGGGGGCGTTGCGCCGGGCCGGAGAGCTGGCCGACGGCTGGATCATGTCGCCGTTCGGTACCGTGGCGGATTTCCCCCGCGCGTGGTCCATCGTGTGCGAGAGCGCGCGCGCCGCCGGCCGCGACCCGAAAACGCTGACCGCCGGTCGGCTCGTCTACGTGGCCGTCGACGAGCAGCGCGATCGGGCGCGTGAGGCGCTGCGGACCTTCCTCCACGGCTACTACGGCACGGGCGTCGACGTGGACCAGCACGCGATCTTCGGACCGGCGCCGGAGGTCGCCGCGCGGCTCCGCGAGCACGTGGAGGCTGGCATCAGCCGGCTCATGCTGGGCGTGCCGACGCTCGATCTCGCGCACTTGCGGCGAGTGGCCGACGAAGTCGCACCCGTCGTGCGGGAAGCCGCCGCGCGATGAACGGCGCCGAGCTCGCGCGCTGGGGCCGGTGGGTCCACGGCGCCCGCTGGTCCGTCCTCGTCGCCTCCGCGTTGTCGCTGCTCGTTTCCGTCGGCGTGATCGTCGCCGGCGGCCGGCTCGACCCACCAGACGTCCCGGCCGAGACGGAGTCGGGACGCGCCCGGCGGCTGATCGAGCGCGATCTGCCCGGCCAGCCACCCACGTTCAGCTTGATCTTCAGCAGCGCGACGCTCGGAGCGCGCGATCCGGCCTTTCGAGCCGAGGTGGAGCAGGCGCTGGCGCCGCTGCGGCGCGACCCACGCGTTGCCCGCGTGCTCACCGTCTACGACGCGCCCGACGGGCAGCCGTCGGCGGCCGCCCCGCTCGTCTCGCGCGACGGCCGCCGCACGCTGGTCGTCGTCGAGCTGCACGGCAAGGTGTCGGGTTTCGCGTCGCTCGAGTTCTCGGGGCTCCCGCCCGACCTCTATCCGACCCTGCGCAAGCTGGTGCGCGCGCCCACGCTCGAGATCGTCTCGGTCGGCAACATCGCGCTGAACCACGACTTCACCGAGGTGGCCCGCCAGGACCTCGGCCGCGTGGAGCTCGTCATCCTGCCCGTGGTGGCGCTGCTGCTGCTGCTCGTCTTCGGCGGGGTCGTCGCCGCGGCGCTTCCGCTCGTGGTCGGTGGGCTCGCGATGGCCGGCGCGATGGCGGGCACGCTCCTGCTGGCGCGTTTCGTGTCGGTGTCGATCTACGCGCCGAACATCGTCAGCATGATCGGCCTCGGCGTCGCCATCGACTACTCGCTGTTCGTCGTGAGCCGCTTCCGCGAGGAGATCCGCGAGCATCCCGGGCCGGAGGCGCTCGCGCGCACCGTGGCCACCGCCGGGCGCGCGATCCTCTACTCCGGCCTCACCGTGGCGATCGGCCTGCTCGGCATGATCTTCCTGGGCCTCGGCAACCTCGGCTCGATGGGCTGGGCCGGCACGATCGTGGTCGCGCTGGCCGTCGTCTACGGTCTCACCACGCTGCCGGCGGTCCTCGCCGTCCTGGGCCCGCGCGTGAATTCGCTCCGTCTGCCGTTCCTGCACCCGGAGCGATTCGGCGAAGGCCCTGGGCTGTGGCATCGCCTCGCGGCGCTCGTGATGGCGCATCCCTGGCGCGTGCTGGTTCCCGTCGTCGGCGTGCTGCTCCTCCTCGGCGTCCCGTTCCTGCACCTGCGCGTCGGCTCCGGCGACGCGACCTCGCTGCCGGCGGAGGCCGAATCCCGTCGGGGCGACGAGCTGCTGCGCGGTGAGTTCCCGGGCGGCGACACCAACCAGATCGTCGTCGTGCTCGACGCCGGCGACGGCTCGCCCCTCGAGCCCGGACGGGTCGCGCAGACGTTCGCGCTGAGCCGCTGGCTGGCCGGCCGGCCCCACGTGAGCCGCGTCGACAGCTTCGTGGACCTCGATCGGTCGCTCGACCTGGCGACGTACCAGCAGATCGCCGCGCTGCCGCGCGCGGCTCGTCCGCCCCAGCTCGAAGCCGCGCTACGCTTCCTGGTGGGCGAGCACATCGCGATCCTGATCGCCCAGACCGATCTGCGCGCGGCCGGCGAGGAGGCGCGCGCGCGCGTGCGGGAAATCCGAACGGGGCACCCGCCGTACGCCGGCGAGGTGCTCGTCACCGGCCAGACCGCGTTCGACCTCGATTTCATCGGCCTGGTCCTGCGCCGCGCGCCGCTGGCGATCGGGCTCGTCGTGGTGGTGACCGCGCTGGTGCTCTTCTTGCTGCTCGACTCCGTCGTGCTCCCGGTGAAGGCGATCGTGATGAATCTCCTGTCGATCACCGCCTCCTACGGCGCGCTGGTGCTGATCTTCCAGGACGGCTACCTGTCCGCGTGGCTCGGCTTCACCCCGGGGCCGATCCAGACCGCGACGCCGCTCATCATGTTCTGCCTGGTGTTCGGGCTCTCGATGGACTACGAGGTGCTGATGCTGAGCCGCGTTCGGGAAGAGTACGCGCGCAGCGGCGACAACGCCCAGGCGGTGGCGATGGGCCTGGAGCGCACCGGGCGGCTCATCACCGGCGCCGCCGCGATCATGGCGGCGGTGTTCTTCGGCTTCGGGATGGCGCGCTCCGTCATCGTGCAGGCCGTCGGGATCGGGATCGGGATCGCCGTGGTGGTCGACGCCACGATCATCCGCGCGCTGCTGGTGCCGGCGGCGATGCGGCTGATGGGGCGCTGGAACTGGTGGCGGCCGACCTGGCTCGCGCGTTCGCGAAGCTAGCGCTGGAATTTTTCCCGGACACGTCGGATACTCCAGGTCGCGGCGCCGCCCGCGCGCACACGAAAAGGAGACTCTCATGGCCATCAAGGTCGGTGACCGGATTCCCGATGGAACTCTGACGGAGATGATCGACGCCGAGCGGCCCGGGTGCACGATCGGCCCGAACAGCTTCGCGGTGAGCGACATCACCAAGGGCAAGAAGATCGCGATCTTCGGCCTGCCCGGCGCGTTCACGCCCACCTGCTCGGCCCGGCACGTCCCGAGCTACGTGCAGAACTTCGACAAGCTCCGCGCCAAGGGCGTGGACGAGGTCTGGTGCGTCTCGGTGAACGACACGTTCGTGATGGGCGCCTGGGGCAAGGACCAGAAGGCCGGCGGCAAGGTCCGGATGATGGCGGACGGCAGCGCGATCTTCACGAAGGCGCTCGGGCTCGACATGGACCTGACCGCGCGCGGCATGGGCGTGCGCTCGCAGCGCTACTCGATGCTGGTCGACAACGGCGTGGTCAAGGCCCTCAACGTCGAGCAGCCCGGCAAGTTCGAGGTCAGCGACGCCGACACGATGCTGAAGGCGCTTTGAGAACGGGCTCAGCGGCGCCGATTGCCCCGCGGCGTGCGCGGGGCCCGGCGGGCCAGCTGCAGGCCCAGCAGAGTGACGATGACGCCGCCGGCGACGACCGTCGTCGACGCGATGGAGTTGCTCGTGACCCTCAGCACCCACGGCGCGGCGATGAAGCCGAGCCCCAGCAGCGCGGTGACGACCCCGATCAGAAGGTCCACGACGCTATCCCGTCGCCGCCGGCAAGTGAATGGTGAAGCGGGAGCCGCGCCCGAGCGCCGTCTCGAGGGTCAGCGTGCCGCCGTGCGCGGTCACGATCGACCGGGCGATCGAGAGCCCGAGCCCCGCACCGCCGCTTTCCCGATCGCGGGCGGCGTCGAGCCGGACGAACGGCTCGAACACGCGCTCGACGTCGCCCGGCGGAATGCCGGGCCCCGTGTCCCGCACGCTCAACACGCCGCTGGCGTTCCTCGAGTCGACGTTGACCTCGACGAGGCCCCCGGCCGGCGTGAACTTCACCGCGTTCTCCACCAGGTTGCGCACCGCGCGCTGAAGCGCCGCCGCGTCGCCGAGCACCGTCACCGGCTCGCCGACCTCCATGCGAACGGTGACGCCGCGCGGCTGCGCGAGCTGCGCGCCGATGTCGAGAGCCTCCAGGGCGATCTGCTCCAGATCGACCGGCGACCGTGACGCCGGCTCGGCCCCGGAGCGGCCGACGAGCAGGAGATCCTCGGCCAGCTGGATGAGCCGGTCGACCTCCTCGAGCCTCGCGACGAGGACTTCTCGGTATTCCCGAGGCGATCGCGCGGCGCGCAGCGCGACCTCCAGCCCGCCCTTGAGCGCCGTCAGCGGGGTGCGCAGCTCGTGGGCGGCGTCCGCCGAAAAGCGCCGCATCTCCGCGAAGGCGCCCTCGAGCCGGGCCAGCATCTCGTTCAGGGTCTCGGCGAGCCGGTCCAGCTCGTCGCCGGTTCCGCGAAGCTCCAGGCGGCGGGCGAGGTGCTCGGCGGTGATGCGCCGGGCGGTGCGCGACATCTCGTCGACCGGCTTCAGCGCCTTGCGGGCCACGAGCGCGCCGCCCAGGGCGGCCAGCGCGAGCCCGAGCGGAACCAGAATCACCAGCGTCTCGGCGTACCGCGCGAGCGCGCGATGACTGCGCGAGAGCGACACCCCGACCTGAACGAGCTGCGATGGCCGTCCGTCGCGCAGCACCGGGAGCGTCACGAGACGGAGATGCCGGCGGCCCACCTGCACCGTCTCGAGCGTCGGCCGGCCGCGTCTGGCGCCCTCGCGCGCCGCCGCGGAGAGCGGCAACGTTTGACCTTTCAGACCCCGCGAGAGGTAGGCCGGCGCGCCGCCGGCGTCGACGACCTGCACGAACTGATCGCGAAACTCGGAGTCGGCGATCGCCTCGGCGGTTTCCGGGGCGCGGTCGGCGGCCACGGCCTCTCGGATGACCTCGGCGAGGCCGAGGAGCGCGCGGTCGACGTCCTGGGCCAGCGCCAGGGTCAAGAGCCAGTAGGAGAAGCCGCTGGTCACCAGGAGCGTGATCAGCAGCACGCTCGTGTACCAGAGCGTCAGCCGTGTGTGGATCGACGCGGGCGCGCGCCATCCCATCACTGGTCGTCCGCCTTCAGCGCGTACCCGGCGCCGCGCACGGTGTGGAGCAGCCGGCGTTCGCCGGCGGTGTCGATCTTCCGGCGCAGGTAG
>Ga0066676_10001051_pt1 | contig 10853 bp, 12 predicted proteins | sample GraSoiAngelo_125_FD_62293 | JGI IMG/M metagenome (GOLD analysis project Ga0066676, IMG submission 62293) | Grasslands soil microbial communities from the Angelo Coastal Reserve, California, USA - 14_0927_05_40cm | ecosystem: Environmental > Terrestrial > Soil > Grasslands | place: USA...
TTTGCCAGATCGTATACAAACTGCTGACTTTGTTTTTTTAGGTAAGTAACGTCTCTTGATATGGTACTGACGTGAACCTGCAATTCTGTCGCAATTTCTGTCTCTGTTCTTGATTGCGCCAGAAGTGATGCGACTCTTCTCCGACGGTCTTCGATTAAGAATTGTTTCCTTTCCTTTTTTTTACTTTGCAATTGCGAGCTCAATATTTTCATTTCACCAAGATTATTTGATTACGTTTTGCATTTTCTGTAATTCCAGAGAAATTTTTATGTCCTTTATTCCTTTTTTTAAATTGATCAAGTCGTTGTAATATTTTAAGGAACCGAGGATCCGTGATTTCATTGCCAAGAAAATCTTTGAATCTTTTCATATTTCCCACCACATTCCCTTGCCTATCAAGGAATGGTACTCAACGTCTGCTAATCCTGGATAACATGGCATCTTTGGATGTATCTTCAATACATGCTTTTCATAACCTTGTTTCCCAATACCGTCGAAGCATTCTTCACAATAGTAACAAGAAGGCGGGTAATCCATGGCTGATTCATCTGATTGACCTGATTGATACTGGGGAGAGGTCATATTTTCACATTCCTTTATTATATTATCATTATCATGGGATAAGGGCGCTTCAGGGGGTGAATCAGGTGGTTCAGGTGAATCAGGTATTAGTCTAGTTTGGATTCCTTTTGTATTATCATATTGCTTACCCATTCTCCTGAAGATATCTTGATTAATTACTATCAAATTGCCTTTTTCCTTATGATCTATTTCTCCTCCAAACCTATCGGTAATCATTCCAATTACTGTGGATCTATAAAGGTCTCCATAATCTGCACTATGAAAGATATTTTGGTTCTTTTCATCTCGCTGGCCTTCTAATGAGTCAGTTATTTCTTGCCATATTATTCCAGAATCAATATTTAATCCATATTTTGATATAGTATTAGCGACGATAGGATAAATCAAGGCTTCTCTTGAATTCTGTTTCCTTTTATTTTTAATATTTAGGAAATGTTGTAAAGTTTGCTCTATCTCTTTTTGTGTTTCTTCGGATGCTCCTAGTGCATAAAATAATTGAAGTAATGGCTTGCACAGTTCCTCATCTCTTCCATCAAGGCCTATATCGACTTCAACAAATGGATCTTTGAAATGTAATAGTTTGTAGATAAGTAATATTTTTCTGAATTCCATTATCTCATTCAATATTTTTTGTCTTAACTTATTCCCTTGTGGATTCCTAATTTCCTTAATTTTGAATTCTGGAAATCCCTTATAGGAATTTATTTTAAATCCTCTATCCAACACACCTCTTGCCTTATGTTCTCTAGGTGATCTTTCCGCAATCAAAATCTTGAAACAAAATGGATAATAGAAATCCATCTTGTCATTATCGTTATTCATTCTAGGAACCTTAGCGTTTGGTTGATATCCAGTTTTGAGCATATTCATGATTTGACTATTTTCGTCGAGTTTGTCAATTTCCTCAGCCACTATAGTAACCTGTCCGTACTCGACAGAACCTAAAACCCTGTACCAAAAGGCTTCACTAGCATTGGTTATATTCACAACTCTATAGCCTAGACATTCAAATGTGTCACCAAATGCACTCTTACCTGTTCCGTTACCTCCAACTATGAATAAATAGTGAATGGTTGACAATCGGTCTTGAAACAAAGAACCTACTACGTTGGTACTTAGAAGATTTAAGGTGTTATTATCAATGTCATTGAATAATTTGACATATGATTTTATTTTCTGAAATGTTTCATCTATGGTTAGTTTTTTTGCTAATGGTAAATAATAATGATTTAATGATTTTCCATCATTGAATTCATATGGTTCATGTGGGTATTCCTCTGGATATGGTGGCCTTAATCTTCTCGTCTCTTCGTCGATATAGGATTCTATCGTTAAATAACCATCTGTTTTGGAATATTTTAAGAAATATGGTTTACCTTCGATAATGACAGCTTCCCTTAGTTGTCCCTTTCCCTTGTTACTGTATTTATATACAATTTCTTCCTTTAGTTTAGGGTTGCCATTTATACTTACTTTTCTTGAACCCATTTGTTTATTATACCAATTTCGTTGCTCGTCCGTCATTCCGTTAGCCAATTTTATTCATGATTTTCTCCTGTTTAAAATCAGAATTAGTAAAATGATTTCTCAAATCTCCGGAATTCTGTCTTTCAAATTGGTCAATTTCCTGCACCTTTTGAAATAATTTGTAAGCTAACTTACGGATAACCGAATGCTTTAGATCATTTCCGATAATAGCTCCTGATCGGACCTCGTAGATTCGATAAATGTCTTTCTTAATTTTATCGTACAAAAGCTGAAATATTTCATCGGTGGAAATTTCGGCATATCTATCTATCGAAGGATCAGGATTGGTATAGTGATAATATCGATTTCGTTGATACCAATACCTCTCTTGAGCTTTTTCGTCTGGGTCTAAATTATCGCCATACCCTAGCGAGTACGGGTACAATTAAATCGAGTTCCTCCTATCTATGAGAAAATGATGGTATTGTCCCCCTTCTTCGTATGCTCTCCAATGAGCGTTTTCTCCTTGTGCGATTTCTATTGCTTCCTTCCAGATAGAACATGGTTTGACGAACGAATTCGCGGTCATTTACTCAAACACCTCACTTAATAGGGCCTTACAATGCTGGCAGTCTTTTTCATTATCAAGATGCCTGAGGATAGTATCGATCACTAATTGTGCTCGTTCAATGGTGCTGTTTGTTGATACTTTTTCAGTATACATTTAATTTTTAACCTCCAGTTTTTTTATTAGAATCCCGTTTTGTGTATCTTGAATTGTAACATGTGAAGGTCTGTCTATTGCATATTTTCTTGCTAATTCAATTGGTATTATTACTGTTGACGATAAACCATTGCTTAGGAATATTGGGGCAATTTTCTTTTGATTTTGTGTCTTTACGTTTATCATTACCCTATTACTGTAATACAGAGATACTAGGGAACTAATTGATTCAAGAATCATATACTACTTTATTTATTTTCTAATTGTTCATGACCTGAACGGTGATCTTGGCCATTATCTGGATTTTCTAATGTGAGGTAACCCTCTCCCTCCCCAGGTTGGTGTTTCAGTATTTAAATAATTGTTAATCCTCATTTCAGGTGAAAAGTGGAACAGACCGTATTGGGATACGCCAAGAAGATGATATATGAGTATTGAAAAAGGACGGATACAAATTGCTAATTCAAAGAAAAAGCGCAATTGGGAACTAGAAATACTACCCTTTGTAAAAAAAGAGTTAGAAGCATTCAACAAGGAGGGGATTAAACCTACTCTAAGAACGATATTTTACAGACTTGCGTCGTATAATAATATTTTGCGAAATACCAAGGGTGATTATATAGGTTTAAGTAAACTTACCTCAAGATGTAGGAAGCGCTTTATTACTTTGTTAAGGATTAAAAACCTTCAAGGATTGATACGAGATGGATTAGACGAACATGAAATAAACTTATTGAAATCACAACAACTTATAATCCAGTACAAGAGGCAAAGGGATAGATCCAACAAAAATATAATTCTACACGACATGTGGGATAAAAATAAAAAATACATTCTCAAGTTAGACGCGACTTTACCAGTTGATTGCTTTGCAGATGAAACAAGGGGCCCCCATAAGGATTTTAATGATCAATATGAAACACCAGAAGAGCATATTAAACATAAATTGGATTTTCTGGGAGATCTCCCTGATACATATAATAAGTTAATACCAAAATGGCATGGTCAGCCTTTTTATGTGGAACTCTGGACTGAAAAAAACGCCATGGTAGGAACCTTTCGATCAATTCTGAAGGATCTTGATGTGAGGATTGTGTATAACAGAGGATTTGACTCAGTATCAAATGCTTGGGTAACCTACCAAAGAATCAAAAAAGCGTGGTATGAAGGAAAGAAAGTACGCATTCTATATTGTGGTGATTTAGATCCTTCAGGTGATTCTATGGATGAAATAATTAATGAATTCATGAAAATATGTTTTGAGGTAGAAGACTATAAGGAAGAAGGACTCTACAATTTTAAAAGAATTGGTGTACTTTACGAACATATTCAAGAATTTGGACTCCCTAAGAATCTAGATCCCGATGTGCTTGACAAACTAAAAAGTGATAATAGAGCAAAGCAATTTATGACAAAATATCACCTAAAGTCTGAGGATGACCTATTCCAGATTGAAATAGATGCATTGGCTGCCGCCAATCCAGCGAAGTTTAAAAAAATCGTACTCGATGCGATAAAACCCTTCTATTCAGAGGAAGTCTATAAGCAAGTTTTATGTGATGCTAATCACTCTGAAAGACAAATTCGTATACAAGTCATGAAAAATGTCCATCAGTTCATGGAAGAACAAAATATGAAATCTATGTGGAAATGGTTAGACACTCCAGGCTAATTTACCTATTTGCTAATCAAAAACTTAGATTTTTATACCATCCACAAGTCGTTTATCTTTTGTGATATTTTTCTTCCAATCGCTTCAAACTGAACTCTAATTGGTCAAGTCTTGACTTTTCAACTTCTAGTATTTTGACCTTTTTTCTTAGTCTATTTTCCTCATTTATTGTTAAATTGTCAATTGCTTTTTGATATTCTGCATACATTTCGTCTTGAGTAGGCCTATAGTAACAAGAGGCCAATCCAATTTTATGGCCTAATAACATCTCTCTTATCTCGGGATTTACTTTAGAATTTACTACTTGGGTAGTGAAAAACTTTCTAAAACCATGAGATCTGGGGACTTCCTTTCTTTTGTACTCTGTGTGGTCAACCGTTCTAATGCCGGATTTTACTAAAATTGTGTTAACTATAACCTTTATCGTATTGACTGTGATACCTTTGCTTTTATTTCGTACTTGGTCAATGTCAGTTATATCAAATTGATCTCTAATTAAAAACGAATCTTGGTGTAATTTCTCGCCATTTTGTATTCTATATTCTAAATAAGCATCAATAAAAGAGGCGCATTCAGGAGTACAGAATGTATAATGTTCATCGTTTGTACCTTCATAAACTGTTATTTTATATAGTGAATCGATTTTCTCCACGTTTCTTAATTTTAGTAATGGTATAGAACCTATTCGCATACCAGAAGATGCCATTAATAGAATAAGACTCTTCATCCGTAGATCTGAAATATCTAGTATTTTTTTAATCTCTTCGTGCGTATAGGCCCGGTCTACAACTTTCCTTGAAAACTCCCCTTTAAACATGTTTATCTTTTTTTTGTTTAGAGGAACGTCATTCATTTCGAAAAAGTGATAAATTGCCTTAAGATTGATTGAGATCGAATTAAAGGCTAAGCCTCTTTCTCTTAACGACATAAGATACTTTATAATTTGTTTTTGAGGTTCTATTGTTAAAAGATCCGACAATTTCGTTGCATTGCAAAATTTCATAAATGATTTTATATAATACTCATAAGTTCTTTTTGTAACCTCGGACTTTAGTGAGTTTATAAAATTAAAATACACGTCCTCTTCTTTTTGCGCTTCTTGATTTTGATCTAAGGTCGACATGTTATGTAATTATCAAGCGAGGTATATGACAACTAAGTATTAAAGACTATTTAATTAATCAATAACTTCTGGTACAAGTAACAAAGTCAAACGTAGGTCGTCTATAAGATGTAAAAGTTCGAAAAAAAATGGAGATAGGTCGTGCGGAGTTAATCTATCCTCGATAATAATTGTATTGTGTCATTTACATCAATGACTCAAAATATCTGAATATAATGTTGTATGCAAATAGTTTTTCTAACATCCGTATCTAATATAGCTCAGATCCCCGAATTAACTGATAGGACGAGTTGAAGATTTCTCGTATCAACCTTATTATTATCTTCGACCTATGTTAAATCATGCAAATAAAGCTTTATACTCAGTCTGAAATTCCTAAATTACTTATGCCTTTCGTATCCGAATTGGAATCACTCGGTATAAGGTCAAAAAAATTAAATGAATTAAATGATGTCTATGAGGTTAAAAATCTCGTAGAAAACATCAAACAAACTTTATTTCAAGATTATAAATCTAGTTTTCAAAAGAATGTTGTAGTATAATCATTTCTTGCTTAACCCAAATATGAAAAATTATTTGTCAAATAAAGGATACCACAACTAGTAAGGAATTATTTGGACAATCAGCGTGTCAAGTTCTACTTTAAAAATTATCTAAATACCTGTCCTTCGATTTTTAAAAGAATGTGAAATTCACCTGTTTAAACAACTTTTCGTAATATTCTATATAGTTTTAATTAAAGAAAGATTAAAAGGGAATTTGGAATAATAGGTATGGAGCTATATGTAACCAACTAAAAGGAGTAGATGAGAGGTCCAGTATGACAAATTGATGTCTATACTTTTATATGAAAATAGTTATTTAATAATGTGTCTCAATATTCAAATTTGTCTTGTATGAATTTTGATACCACAAAGGAACAGGAAGAGTTGATTTCGAAGGTTGACAGAGTATGTAAATCTATTAGAAGTTTTGAAGAGCTATGTTATATTAAAGACAGGCTCAACGAAAAATTAGTTCCTGAATTCAGTAAAATCGGGATGCTTGGTTGCCCAATTTCAAAAAAGTATGAAGGCCTAGGATACGATATTTTATCATATTGTAAAACCCTAGAAAGAATAGGCGAAGAGGGTAATTCTATGAGAACGTTTTTTTCTGTACACACTTCCATAGGACAGATGATTCTGCAAGGATGGGCAAATGAAGATCAAAAGAAGAGGTACTTACCTGCAACAACAAGTGGTAAAAGTATCATGGCCTTTGCATTAACCGAACCGGAAGCAGGAAGCGATCCTTCATCTATGATCAGTGCATACGAAGACATAGGAGAATCTTATTTACTATCTGGAAAGAAGCATTGGATTGGAAATGGAACAATAGCAAATGTTATCACAACATATGCTCGGGATAAGACTACCGGAAAGATATCTGCATTTATTGTAGATATGAATTCGTCTGGAGTTACAAAGAAAGAAATGAAGAATAAAATGGGTCTTCTTACGATAAAAAATGCTGAGATTTATTTTAAAGAATGTCGCATCCCAAAACAAAACTTACTTGGCGATATAGGACAGGGACTTAACATTGCTTACAGCGCATTGATTGACGGTAGGTTAAGTGTTGCAGCAGGCTCTATTGGAGTAATGAAAGATTGTCTCAACGAAACCTTGCATCACAGTATGTCAAGAAGACAACATGGATCTCTTTTAGCCAAAAAGCAGTTAATTCAACAACACATTTCAAGAATTGTTGTAGGTATCGAAAGCTCCAAATGGCTTACCTATAGGGCTGCCTGTGCCAGACAGAAATTGCACGATTATGTTGAACAATTCAAACTGGAACAAAAACAATGGCACTCAAAACTAAATCGTGATAACAAAATTTACTCAACTTTAAGAAATGATGCCGATAGGTTAACTGCTATTGCTAAATTCCATGCTACAAATACTGCGTTTGATTGCGCAAATAGATCATTACAAGTATTTGGATCTATTGGTTACCAGAAAACGGCACGTGTCGCAAAACACTTTCTTGACACTCGTGCAACAATGATCTATGAAGGGGCAAATGAGGTGTTAGAACTCAAAATTGCTTCTGAAGTGTTGGGAGATAATTTCAGAGCATACTAGTCTATACATTTCTGGGCTAGTGGTGGCAGTAGAAAAATTATGAAAATGAACGCCTAGTAATTTAATTTGCTTATACCAGTCCAGTCTCTCTTAATTCTATTTATTGTACTCAGTTATAGTATCATTTATCAATGAAACGCCTTTCGCAGCTTCCTCTTCATTAATAATTAACGGAGGCATTATTCTAATTGACTTCATTCCTGCTGGAAGAACGAGAAGGCCTTTCTTAAACAATCTATTGACGATAACATCTCTTGTTGTTTTTGTATCAAATTCGAGACCAATCATCAATCCTATCCCTCTTGCATCAATGAGTCCATTGATACCAACAATGTCAACAAAATTTTTTAGTAGCTTATCACCAATTTTTTGGGAATTATATAATAGATTATTCTTGAGAATAATCTCTATAATCTTCGTACCAATCGCCATATCAATTCTACTTCCTCCTCCCCATGTACTTGATAGAACTCCTGATTCGGTCGGCTCGTATTTCTTATTGTATACAGTGGCTCCGACTTGTAAAGCCTTTCCGACGGTCATTATGTCAGGCTCTACCCCATAATGTTCATAGACCCACCACTTTCCAGTCCTTCCCATTCCACTCTGAACTTCATCAAATATTAATGGGACCTTATATTCATCTGCTAATTTTCTAATATGCTGGATAAATAACTTACTTGCTACATTTAATCCTCCTTCTCCCTGTATAATTTCAGTTAAGATGAAGGCTACCTTGTATTCTTTTAGAAGACTCTCCAATTGATTAATTTGAGGATCAGAATCATCTGTACAAAATTTAATTCTCTTAACTGGTAACTCTGGGAAGTTTGTTTTCTGCACTTCTTTACTCAATGTGAAGCTTAGCGCACCAAGAGTTCTACCATGAAAATCGCTGATACAAGATATTCCTGGAAAAGGACCTATTTTCTTATAAGCTATCTTTATCGCATTTTCTACTGCCTCAGCCCCACTGTTTATGAAAAATACTTTGGAATTCTTCTTACTTATTGAAAGAAGCTTGCATGCAATCTTGAAATGTTCTTCACAATAAAAGTCTTGTCCAGCTATTTTATGGACTCCATTTTCTTTACTAGAATAATCTTTGATAACTTCTAAAATTTGAGGATGGGAATATCCTAATGGACAGGAACCAATATTTGATGTGAAATCTAAGAACTCGATTCCATCAATATCTTCAATCACACATCCTCTGCCAGTCTTAATCACAAGGGGGTACGTGAAGGTAGAATCATATGCAATTTTTTTAAATTCTTGTACCATCCTTGCCGCTCTTGGGCCTGGGATTTTTGTCATATCTGTGGATTGTGTTTCAAATAAATAAGATTTTTTATTGTACATGGTAACCTTTCAAACTCAATCTGAGGACATCTAGTAAATCATCATACCTAGTTTGTTCTTTATCTAGACTAAATGATCCATTACGATCCGCAGTATCAAGTAGGCGACTATGACTAAAGCGAGAACCAGGATCAGATCCAGAACCTTTTTCAAGTTTAAGGGAAGAATGTGAAACATAGATGGAAATTATATGATAGAATGGATACTTAAACACTTATGGCCGTTTTAATGAAGCATCTAATTCTTTTCGGACTATTTGGTATAGCCTATTCATCGTGACGGGTTTTGCAATAGTTGAGTTTATCACTGTTTCTATCATATATTCCTGATACAATTCCTCTTCCTCAAAATTATAAGCACTCATCAATATCGTTCTTACTTTAGGATTCGAAGTCTTTACTTTTTTGAGTAATTCTAATCCATTTAGACCTGGCATTCTTAGATCAGAAATAACTAGTGCATAGTTCTCTTTGTTCTCTGTAAAGTGTTCAAATGCCTTGACAGGATCAGTGAAAGAGAAAACTGAAATTCCATCAATATTTTCGCGTAAGGCAATATCAAACAGTTTAGTAATATAAGTATCATCATCTACTATACTAACAATTCTGTTGTTAGTAAACAGAAAAATAACCTTCTTCTATCACTCCTATTGGAAAATGATTATACATCTATCGTATGAAGCACGCTTACTTATAAGACTATTTAAAATATTCATTTGTCAAGTTATTTGTATCTTCGTTATTAAAAATTTATTTTAATTTATATTAAAAATACCCTTCGTTATCAACAAAATCAAATTAATCAACATAAAAACACTCAAGCGCCCCTTTATCAAAAGACTGAAAGAAAGTGAAAAGATATTAGTAAAAATCTCATTGTTCTAAATGTGGTGAATGGTTGGAAAACAATGGTGAATGGTTGGAAAACAATTCAGTTTGTACTGAATGTGGACAAATAACTGAATGATTCAATCAGGAAAGATTTTTTATGTTAAATTAGAAAATTCTAGTTTAAGTCGGTATAAAACGGGTGTAAAAATATTATTAAAGATAATTAAGCAACCACAGGGTGTCTACTTAACTCGTTCTCTCGATCGCAAATTAAGTGAAATATAGTCAAAATATAGAAGTATGTATCTGAATTGCATTATAGCTGACCAATTATTAACTATTGCTTAAACACAGCTCGTCAATATTGGTTGTTTCTTGTTCATCAACTGGCGACCTACTACGAGTTTTTAACTAATATAATCAACTAATCATTAGCGATATTTGATTCTTGATAAGTGTTCTTTGCTGTAAGCGTTATTCGAATTTTCTTACTTTTCTGCGATAAAGAAAATAGGTTAATAACATCAATAGGGATGAAATAATACCTTGCACCAAAGCAACAAACCAATTAATGTTGTAAATTGCATTACACGAGTTTCCGTTTATACACGGCAGAGCAAAAGTAGCGGTAATGTTCCATAATGAATGGGAAACTATAGCAAACCATCCTTTCCCGCTAATCCAGGTTCTAAAACTTGAAAAGATCCAGGGTATAACAAATAAAAAGTTTGCATACGAAAGAGCATCCAGCTGGATTGTTGAAGTATTTAACAGATGCGTCATTGCCCACAAAACCCCTGTAGCCATCACTACTATGTGGTTACCCGTAGCATAAAGGGGGATACCAAAAAATAATGTCTCCTCGATGGGACCAGCAATTAGGATAGTAAAAAAATCAGAAGGTGGAGGGATCGTCGGATTAATAACAAACGATAAAAACAAGAATACAGCAATTAACCCGATC
>Ga0066676_10001070_pt1 | contig 10766 bp, 9 predicted proteins | sample GraSoiAngelo_125_FD_62293 | JGI IMG/M metagenome (GOLD analysis project Ga0066676, IMG submission 62293) | Grasslands soil microbial communities from the Angelo Coastal Reserve, California, USA - 14_0927_05_40cm | ecosystem: Environmental > Terrestrial > Soil > Grasslands | place: USA...
GGCAACGCGAGCCAGCGTTTATAACCTCTCCATGAAACAGGCCTGCGCTTTCGAACACAATACGCAATTCCACCCAGCGCCTGCCACCACCAGCTGGGTTCCCGAATGACCCACGACCAGCCGCGTTTGCAGGCATAACGAAACTGCGAGAAAACGCGCCAGGCAGCGATTCCGACTGCGAACGGGAAAGGACAGCGCATTACCGTGGTCCACAATTCGTTGCGCGCGTGACCATGATGAATGCGAATTTCATCGCGCGCCTGCCCAGAGTAGTGGTGACGAATGGTGATCATCGGAGAAAAGAGCACATCATAACCGGCCGCTACACATTGCAACGCGTAATCTGGTTCTTCATACATGTGGAAAAACCGCGACTCAAAGCCGGGTAGTTGAAGATAAGTCGATCGGCGCAGGACCGCGCCGGAGTTAGCAAACGAACGTGTCAACTGTTCTGCGCCAAAGTCTGTTTGCGCGAGTGTTTCCGGATACTCATCTGTGCGCTGTGGAAAATGCAGCACCGCCAGTTTGGGCCGCTGTTCAAACAACGGCACGATGCGCCCTATGCAATCTACCTGTTCCGGATAACTATCGTCATCCAAAGCCAGGACCAAATCACTTCGCGCCTCGCGCATCATTCGATCGCGCGAAGCAACCGAGCCGATCCCCGGCTGGTTTGCAATCAGCGTTATCTCGGGAAATTTGTCGGCTACCATGTCAACCGTTCCGTCGGTACATCCATCGGCTGTCACAAGCACCTCATTTGGAGCAGGCCGCAGCTGCATAACTACGTCGCACGTCCGCTGCAAATCGATAGCACGATCTCGCGTTGTGATAATCACGGACACAGTCATCAGTTTTGGTAGGGCGCGACCCATTTACCCGCCGTGCGCGGGCCGGGCGCGCCGACAGCCTGCGGACGGCCCGGCCCGATCATGGTCGCGCCAAAAACTCTTTGATGGCGAACGTGTCCTGGGACGTCTCAATCCACCAGTAGCCATTGGTCCGCAGCAATTCACGCGATGCCGATCGTTCACGTCGACCCAAATGAAGATTCTCGAAATTGATCATGGCGGGTTGGACATCAGCGTCGAAGAACCAATTCAGCACGTGATAATCCATACCTTCGGTATCAATTTGAAGAATGTGAACATGCTCGATATGATATGTCTGTAATAATGAAGCCACCGACATGGAAGGTACTACCACCTGGTGAACCTCTCTCGCCGTTACACCAAAGCGCCTATGATGCCCGGCAATCAGGCTCGCTTTAGGCGATTCTCGAGATGATGGGACGTAAAGAATCACCTCTCCATCACTTTCTGCAACCGCGGCATTCACCAGACTGATTCTAGGATTACCCTCGTAGTGAGCAACCAGAGCTTTGTACGGAATGGTTTGCGGTTCCACCAATACTGCAGACACGTTTTCGAGTCGAAGAATATCAGCGAGTGGATCAGCAACTTGTCCATCGAACGCTCCGATCTGCACAATTTGGATCAGCCCATGGTGCCGGGACCGAAGAAGAGAAAAACCGAGAAGTAAGAGGTTTCCGTGGATCTCGGGCCATCGGTATTCGCGCGTTATTCTATAGCCGCACTTCCGAAGCAAACGCCCAAGTGCGTACCTCAAGTGAATTGACATTCCCGTATTCTTAATTTGCGACTGATTATCTCGTGAAGCTTCGGCACCACTTTTAGGTCGTCAGTAACCGCCAAAATTCCGGATTCGAGCCATGCGTCGTTAATGGAGCGGAATTCCATTCGATCCTGATTCAAAGCAAAATCATTGCCAACCGCACATACGGCGCTTCCAGATGTCGCGGCAGCGCCGATTTCATCCAGTTCTCTTTGTCGTTTCGTGTATAAGCCCGAATTCGGCCTTCAGCTCCGGTGTGAGTTTCTGGTTTCGCCACGGCGAAAGTACGAAATCTTTGATCCGGCGCTTAAGTGTAAACTGGGAAGAGCCCGCATACATATGATTGACATGGCCTATTACATAAACGGCTTTCGGTTCATAAATTTTATCCACCTGAAGCCCTTCCGCATCCATCGCAGCTTCCACCATGTTGTGCGCCTGGTCACATATCCTTTTAGTATAGGTTTTGCCCAGCCATGCCGGGAACAACCGTTTATCGAATCGCCAGACAAACGCACTTTCGCAAACCTGGTTAAAGCAACGCAGCAGGGTAAATTGTGACGAACCTTCTCTCCACCTGTATCCGCTCTTCAGGCAGAACGCATCAAAAGCAGGGCGTTGAAAGACATACGCAGCCAGGGTATTGCTGATGAGGTCATCCGCATCCACAACCATCACGTATTCCGGGGAAAGCTCGCGGGCGGCATCAAAAGCCTCAACTATCTTCACGCCTTTGTCTCGCTCTTTAGCCACGGGATCTTGTTTGTCGGGCTTTGGCTGCTTTGTTTCCAGAAAGAGGTATCGCTCATCGTTAGGTTTCAATGGCGGACGATCCTGGCAAACGACCATTGCTCGCAAGTCTCTCTCCGGGTTGCCGAGGATAGACCTGAGCGTCCGATCCAGGCAAGCAACCGCTTTTTGCCAGTCGTTCGCCACGCCTTCGGCGATAAAGGGTATGATGGTTAGTAACATGTCAATCCAAGTGTCAAGGCGTGTTAGATCAGTAAAAGACTACCAATGTGAATGCGATCTATCTTCCGAATATTACTGCGGCGTTTACGGGATCAGCCAACATCAACCCCAGGTTTCCATTGGCGTTGCGCTCATCGGGCAGCGAGCATAAGTGTCACTATAGACATTGCATCCGCGATAGTAGCCTCCAGGCAGATGCCACATATCACGCAAGCTGATGACGACGCCTATCTGCGTGGGCAGGCGCTTTAGCCAGCCTTCAGTGGAGTTTATCACGCGAAAATCCCATTCGCCGCGTCCATCTTTCCAACCTTCGTCGCAACGACCAATCGCCATCGTAACATACCACGCCATCAACAGCTCCAGGCCGAAGCTGACAGCAATTCCTTGCGGATCCGCGATACAAAAATATCCAGAGACTAACATTGCCTGTGTGGCTAACAACATACTTACACTGAGCAAGAATTTTAACAGCGGCAAGCAGGTTAATCCCTAATTCAAAATTTGAAATTGTTTTCTCAGTAGTAATGTGCATCGCAGAAGATGAGCAAGTTACTGGCATCTCTTCGATATGAAAAGCGGCTGGTCCGATCTCGCTCAGCAAATAATCTCTCACTTGTTTTTGATCCGTCTGCACCAGGACCCTCAAATCAGTATGTTTTTTTAGTAATTTTTTAACTTCTGATAAATAGCGACTGGGCGAGATAGCTCGAACCTCGAAAACCTTATCAGTCCCTCGATAGCAAACTCCGATCGTTCTATCGGGGCAGATGCGATATTTTTCAAAAAATTGTTGAATCCGGCTTTTAACAAGAGACGATGGATTGAAATAATTATGAACATATGCGTTGAGCTTCTTAAAATGTAAATCTTCATAAAAACCGTGAGCATTGAAGCGTGGAACAAATTGCATTCTTTTCGCCTGAGAACGATTTTTTGGTCTGAAGTAGTCGTTAAAGAGATTTTCGCGGCTGCCGTTCAGATTTCGCCACATCGTCTGTGTTGGCCAAATCACCTCAATATGACCCTCTGCTGGATGCAAAACAGTTAGATTTTGCAAAGTTACCGTGCAGTTCGAAAAAAAACCCGCATCGTGAAGTAGCTTTAACTGTTTTCGTTCTGGCTCATATTGAACTAGATGCTCAAGTGGACTCGCTGTTCCACTTCCATGCTTCAAGGCGAAAACGCCTTTGTACACGAACTTTGGCAACCGCTGCTTTAAATAATCGTTCACGGGCTATTTGTCGGCGAATTTAGATGCGCTAGCGATTTCTCTCCTTTCATTTTTGGATCTCACCAGTTCGCAATTTGAAACAAGGCTGGGATAACTTGCATATCTGCCTTGGTCATGTGAAGTAACGGCACGCGACCGGTGAAGGAGGCCCAACTGGAAAAAGTGCTTGGCGGCCCAATTATGTAATGACACTTCGAAAGCATGCACAAATCTTCGTAAATTCCTCCCGGCGCGCGAATCAAATCATTGGCAGAGTTGATCAAGGCAGAAACGTCCTCGTCGGAAAAAATCAACGCCACAAACCGCCTCGCATCAGAGCCGAATACTATACGGGCCTGTCGAATCCATGACAGCCAAGCAACGTCGTCATAATAATACTCGCCGTTGCGATAAGTGCGATAATCCATTCTCCGAACGTGAAAGCCTACTAGAACAACGTTGTGACTTAAGCGCTTCTCGCTGATGAATTCCTGAACTTTGTTCTCCGTAGCCTTGCTGGGCCGGAACAGTTCGGCAATGAGCCGATGATGCTTTATGACGCTTTCGCTGTCGCGAAAACCAAATCCCTCGCAAGCAACGATTTTTTTTTGTGCGTCGGCGACAAATTCCGGGCTTCCCACATTCACGAAGGGCAAACTTTCCGATAGATAACACCGGTGCCATGGCGAATTAGGAACCGCTAGGCGCAAAAACTTGAAAAAACCGTGAACCAGCCGATTCATCCTGCGCCCAGCTCGAAGGACCTTTAAGTTGCGGTTGGTGTTAATGTTTGGGAATTCGCCTAGGCAGTGTTCAAAACATGGACAGAGCACCCGATAATCATTTTCGATCGCTGCTGCTGTAAAATGTGCGATGGCGAACAATTGATTGCCCAGTTGGCCCACTCGCTTTTGGATGATGACCATATGAATTTCACGGATGGACTTGTTGGGCAGTCCCCTTTACTCGCTTTGACCACGCTTTTGGGTATCCGGTAAGCAGTAACCGATCTTTGATCGCTTTTCTGGGGATAGCCCATGGCTTTTGCCTGTCCGGGAGTTTCCGCGTTGGCGCGTCGTGCCAAGAATGGAAATGTTTCATCGCCATCGTGTCCCAGCACACGTCAGAGACCATGTTGTGGGGGCAGCGATTCACCGAGAAATCCACGGCATGGCAACCGGTCACAAAACCAAATGGAGCCTGCACCTTCACGTCGTGAGAGCTGGGTGTTTGCGCTTTGTGTTCTCACGCAACGAAACGCACTCTCGATAGAGCTGCGCGAATGCGTTGGCGAACGAACTTGCTGCGTTGCGAGTGTGTGCCGTCTCACGGGCAAGAGTCCCAAGCCTGTCGCGTAGCTCCGGCGAACTTCGCAATTTCATGATCGCTTCGGTGAACGCCGCGCCATCTCCTGGCTCACACAGGATGGCGCCCTGCCCGTCAGGCGCAGCTTCAGGAATGCCGCCGACTCGAAACGCCACGACTGGAGTTCCGCAAGCCATCGCTTCCACCAGTGTGAGTCCGTAGGTCTCCATCAACGAAGCGCTGACAAAAACATCCGCAGCTGCAAAGAGTCGCGCCAAATCGCGCCGATCGCGAATGCCGCCTGTAAACCGAACTTTCAAACCCTGCGGAACCGGCACGGCGCCTTCGCCGAATGCCAAAACGATGAGGCCTTCGCGATCTGGCAACCGCGACAGTTGCTCGAGCAGCCATGGCACATTTTTGTTTGTATCGGTCAGCGACGCGCCACCTGTAACGATCACAAATGCATCCGCCGGCAAATCGAGATTGTTCCGACACAGGTTCTTGTCCTGCGGCTTAAAAACCGTCGTATCGATTCCAGGAGGAATTACTCGCGCCCCGCCCGAGGCCTTGACAATTGGACTTCGCCCAGCCAATTCGGCAAGCCAGAGGCAATTCGCAACAAATTGGGCGCGACAGTTCCGATATGCTTGTAATTTGCGCCTAAGTTCGTCTCTGGCCAGAACCCGATTGAAAGGCGACTTCAAAATCGGGCAAGGCGAGCAACTGGCGCGATAACGATCGCACCCACGATACAGAAAGCATCCCCCGCTGAAATGCCACATGTCGTGCAGACTGATCACAATGCCGATATGCGCTGGAAGCGTGTCCAGCCAGTGGGGAACATCGAACCAGTCCGCCACCGTGTGAAGGTGCACCACATCCACTCCTTTTAGCTCCTCAGATCCCGGCGGACACAACAGTCGACGCGTTCCGTGCCACGGCTCAGTAGAAAAGGAAACATACGCTCGGCGAATAACACGATCTAACAAGACTCTACCCGTTTGTGGTGACGGCGAATTCTTACAGAGCACACGGCTTTCAATTCCGTGTGCCGCTGATGAGGTAGAAAGAAGCGTCGCATATTCGTAGCTGCCGCCTGAAGAATGAGTATTGAGATGTAAGACTCTCATGGTGCGATCCCGGATGCGCCGAGTCCAAATTTCATTCCACTAATTTCCCGTCCTCCCCACGGTTTTCATTTCAAGTCGCGCGTCTCGGACTTTCTCAAACACACGGATACGTTCGTCCCAAAAATGATCATGAGTTTTCCATAAAGCTACCCCGGGGAGACCTTCGGAGGCACAGAACAATGCCGGTTTAAGCGCATGAATGTGTGGTCGCGTTGTGCCACTAAAGGAAAGCAGAATGTCTTCACCATTCCGAACTCGTGAGAGATCCGAGACGCCGATTTTCGCAGCCAAGTCGAAGACGCGTTTTAAATGTCCTCTCGTGAACGCGTACGCCCCGATCAGCACGTCCACTTCCGTGTCTCGCCCGACCAGGTGATGAAACGGGCTGCCATTCGAAGACTTAGTGCCTGGGCGATAATCCTGTCCAATAATTCCGTGCGGGCACCGCTCGTCAGCGAGAAGGAATTCGAAAAATTTTTTCCACTGCCTGGGAGTGAGAAAGATATCATCGTCGACTGAGAGGACGTACTCTGCGCCAGCCTGTCGGGCGAGAACCAATCGGTGACCGGGTTGTGTCGGAGTTCTTTCATCGATGAGGGTCAAGCGGGGATCTGTCGATTCTACCCAGTCTCGAATTTTAACTTCTGGATTGCTGTTGGATACAATGACCCTTGTAACAAATCGATTCCGCAGTGCGCCTTGCACGAGCAGCCACATGTTTTGGGGACGATTGTGCGTCAGAAGCACTGCGACGCAGGTCTTGCCACGGATGTGCGCCACCCCCCGACTGAATCGCAGTGTGCCCTTCAAGCGAATGTAGCCCACGAATAACTGCATTGCCTGTACTAATGTCCATAGTTTGTGGCGCCAGCTATGCCGATACGGTAATGTTCGTACCAGATAACCAACCTGTACTCGCAGGAACCCGTTCACTAGTGCCGTAGTGGTAATTCTGGTATATCTTGTTTGGCGCTGTAATAGCCGTCAACAATTCGGTGAAAATAGAACGATCCCTTAAAGGTGGAATTTTTTCAGTGCCGAATCAAGTTCCGCGGCAGTCCCGATATCCATATAAAGGCCCTCTGGAAAGGGATAGGCACGAACCTTTAGTTTCAGTTTTAGCGCCTCGTTGAAGACATCCCCTAGGACGATCTCTTTTTTGCAGTGTGCATTTCTCATGAGGTATCCGTGCATTAAGTGGGAAAATCCAGCCGACCAGCAGGCACAACCCCACATATAGGTCAAATGCGTGCTTTTGGGCTTGTCAATCGTGGAGAGAACCTCGCCAGAGTCGTTAAACTCGACCATCCCAAATTTTTGCGGGTTGTCCGTTGAGAAAACCCCCAGAGTGACATCCGCACCGCTGCCATGGTGATCGGTCAGCATTCTTTTGAAAGCGTCTTTAGGCTCAATCATGGTGTCAGGCATTCCAAAAAGGATCGTGGCATCGCCGGCCCAGGCATGAGCAAGGTCCAAGGCTCCTGGCATGCCATTAAGCCGCTCCTGGAAAAGGTAGGCGATCTCACATCCGTGCCGGCTGCCGTCACCGTAATAACTCATGATGTCATGCTTGCCCGGTCCTAGAACCACCAGCATCTTCTTGACACCGGCGAGAACGATATTCTCGATCAGGTACTGGCTGATAACCTTGGGACGTTTTTCCACCCGTCCCGCCAGCGGATAATCCTGATAGCCAACCGGGAAAAGTTCCTTCGGGCATGGAAAAGGTGCCAGACGAGTTCCTTTTCCAGCGGCAGGCACAACGCCAATGATTCGTTCAGACATATTTTCGAGATGGTTTGATTGTTACAATGGTGTGAAATCAACCCCCAGCCAGGCAGCGACCTTGGAAGCCACCCAAGTAAAATCAGGCAACGTGCCCAAAGCCACTGGAGGCGCTCCAAGTTCGCGAACCAAAAGCGGCACATATTCGCGCGTGTGGTCTGTGCCGGACGCGGTCGGGTCGCATCCGTGGTCTGCGGTAATGATGAACAAGTCCTCCTTCACCAAACATTCAAAAAAGCCGGGAATGAAGGAGTCAATTTCCTCGAGCGCGCTCCCATAACCGAGCGGGTCACGGCGATGGCCGAATTTGGCATCGGTGTCCACCAAGTTGACAAAGATCAGTTCACGGTCAGCGCTGAATACCTTCACGCCAGGCATGAGGGCTTCGTCCAGATCGAATTTTCCGCGAAGGACCCGGAGAAGAATTTCAAGACCCTCCCGGTTACAAGAAGTATGAATGGAGTGAGTGAGGCCGCCGCCACCGAAAAGATCCTCAATCTTGCCAATGCCGAGCACGCAGGCACTACTCTGGCACAGGGCATCCAGAACCGTTGGGCGGGGCGGCTTCACCGAGTAATCACGGCGTTCCTTGCCCAGACGCTCGAGCGAGCCATTTACTTCCCGATAAGGCCGCGCGATCACCCGGCTCACACTGGCTAACCGGTCAAGAATGCGCCGTGCCGCTGCACACCAGGAATACAATGTTTCCAAAGGAACAACCTCTATATTGGCGGCGAGTTGAAACACACTGTCCGCGCTCGTGTAAAGGATCGGGTGTCCGCTCGCCTTATGAAGTTGGTTGTAGCTGGAAATGATTTCGGTGCCGGAAGCGGTTCGGTTGCCGAGGACCCCGGAACATTTGATTTCCCTGAGGAAGGCATTGACAATGCGCGGTGGGAACCCGTCGGGAAATGTCTGAAACGGAATACGTGTCACGAGACCGGCGATTTCCCAATGGCCGGTGGTGGAGTCCTTGCCACAAGAAGCTTCCGCCATTTTTCCATAGGATGCTCCCGGGTTGTTTATCGTGCTGACGCCCCTGATTCCGGCAAGATTGCCCAGACCGAGGCCAGCAAGATGGGGAAGATGCAATCCCCCGCAGAGACGCGCGGTATTAACCAACGAGTTGCATGTGGCGTCGTCGCCATATTTGACCGCATCGGGCATGGCTCCAATGCCGAGCGCGTCAATTACCAGAATTATTGCGCGGCGTTTTTTCATGTGCTCACCTTACCGGGCTGTCAATCTGCGCCTGGATATGGACCAGTTCAGCCTTGTTGATCTTGCATTGCCGATATTGCTCGCGGACTTGAACCCACGACCACCAGGTTTTGAACCACATGCGCGGCCACTCGGCTTTCCCCCGCATCAGATGGTATCGCATGAGATTGGCCGTGCGGGCCAGTCGCTCAAGCCTGCGCCCCTCCATAGGCAGATTGGCCCACTCAAAGAGCAGTGAATTTTTCAGGAGATTTTCACAAGCCCATTTAGAAGCGCTGCTGCTAGTTTCGCGATGATATAGAACACTGCGGGGCTCGTAAATAGAGCGCCATCCCCGTCGCCAAGCACGAAATCCCAAGTCAAGATCATCACAATACATTGGGTAGAATAACCGGCTGAATCCATCCAAGGCCAAAAACTTCCGCCGGTCCATGGCCATAAACCCACTCGATGAAAATAAAGTGTGCGCGAGTTCTTGTCGATCAGTCTCGTAGTGCCAACGATAGAAACCGTGATGCTGGAGCAGTCTGGCCGGGCCACAGGTTGCCGCTTTGCCATCCCAGCTAAGAGATTTGGCGCAGACGGAAAAAACGTCTGGAGCGTCCATATGCTGGAGCAACGGTTGTAGAAATCCCCTAGTCAGCCGAACGTCATTGTTCAGCAGAACTATTACCTCTTCCCGCCGCTGTTCTGCCAGCCAGTTGTAGGAGAACATGAACTCGTTGCGCGGGGCGCGGATGAATTCCACCTGTGGAAAGTGCTTTTGAACCCACTGCTGGTCGGTTTGGGTGCTTTGATTGTCCAAGACAACGATTGGGCATGGTTGACCGAAGTCGGCAACCGCCTCTAACGCGGAAGGCAGGAGGTGCTCCAGGTGGCGCACCCCGTTATAATTCAGAATCGCGAGGCAAACCGTTCTCATGTTTTCAGTGATTTGTTAGGAGCATGATGCGAACTTACCAAGGCTTCAATTCTGCTGACAAAAATTTCCTGAAGGATTTCCGGATTGAAAATCCCGTTATTGAGATCTCTTGCGCCCGCGATTGCAAATTGGCGCAAATTACAATCCTGCTTGAGATGGCGTGCTGCATCAACCACCCTTTCTGCTTTAGGCTGATCCACCACCAGCGCGCCACCGTCGCGTCGCACCACCCGGACGGGCGTGCAATATTCCGGCCCCCAAAGAATGATGGGTTTGCCAAAGGCAGTGTAATCCAGAAATTTGGTGGTGAAACTGGTGCGCATGAAAAGTTCATGTTCCCTCTCAAAACTCATCAGCACCAGCAAGGCATCCGCGCCAGCCAGCACGGCGGCGGCTTGTTCAGGCGGTTTGAAGCCAAGATAAATTCCGTTGGCCTTGGCGCGCTGCAAAGCTTCCGCCGGCCAATCGGCGTTTGGCGCTACCACGATGATTTCCATGTCTGGCAACGGCTCCAACTTTTCGATCAATGAACAGAGCATCCGGCCATAGAAATGTTCTGCTGCTCCGACATACACGATAC
>Ga0066676_10001084_pt1 | contig 10739 bp, 6 predicted proteins | sample GraSoiAngelo_125_FD_62293 | JGI IMG/M metagenome (GOLD analysis project Ga0066676, IMG submission 62293) | Grasslands soil microbial communities from the Angelo Coastal Reserve, California, USA - 14_0927_05_40cm | ecosystem: Environmental > Terrestrial > Soil > Grasslands | place: USA...
GCGCAACCGAAATTTCCTTTGTGTTTTCGGGAATTTTCTTTTTCACGAGCTCCTCATATTCGGCTTTGCGTTTTTCCAAACTGCTCCATGAGACAACGAGCGGCGCAGCTTTTTCCTGCGGCTGCGCTCCGGCAATCATGCTTTCGAGATCTGGGAAGACTTTCACGATGCGCGCGAGCAACGAACGTTTGGTTAATTCATCGAACAAGGGACTCAACTGGAGTCGCCGCATCGCGTCGCGCGCGAGTCCGACATCGGCGTTTCCAAACATGTCCTGGAATAATTGTCGATCTTCCATCAGCAAGCGCTGCAATTTGCTGGCGCGACCGGGCGCGGAATGTTGCTCACGTTCAAGGGCGGACAAAATCGCGGCCAGCAGTTCCGGATTGATCAATTCGCGCCAGTCTTTGCGTTCCGTGCACAACCAAATCAGCATTTCGCTCGTGGCAGAATGTTCGCGAATGCTGCGCTCCAGCATTTCCCGTAACTGAGCGTGCTGTCCCGCGTCCCGAAAGACATGCGGAATTTGAGCAACCATTCGGCCATGAGTTGCCTGCATCAATTGGAGAGCGCGCGCGCTCCAGCGATCGCCGAGCGCAGCCGGAAGCGCTTGCAGAATTCGCTTTTCTTTCGCCGCCGGCAGCTTCGGCAAGATCAACGTTAACCGCCGTTCCTCATCGGCGATCAATTTGCCGAGCGTCAGGCCTATGTGGGTCGTCTTCAATTGCGGAAAGCTCTCCAGTAAATCATCGCGGCCGAGCACGAGCTCGAAGGCAAGCTCGGGATGCAATTTCTGATTGCGGCTGGCCACGTTTTCGATCGTCGCAATTACCGGCTGCAATTGCTTCTCCGGCTCTTTGAATTGTGGATGAAATTTTACGATCTGTTCGAGCGCGGCGACTTGTTGCTTCGGTTGACGCGCGTGGTTGAACGCTTCGATTAACTCGTCGGTATGCGAGATGCCTTCGGCACGGGCTTGAATCGGCTCCGTCTTTTTTGCGGGAATCGAGAATGCGCCGCTGCCTTTCAACTGTTTGCGAGCCGATTCCCACCAGCGTTTCCATTCGGTTTCATTAAAAAGATCAGGAACCATCCATTCGCTGATCTGTTGCGCGGTTGCCTGCCCATCGAGGCTTTCCAGAATGTTCCGGACAAGCGCGACCGGGTCATCTTTTGCCAGTTTTTTGGTTGCGGCGAGGTCGCCTGCCTTGCGCGCGAGAAAATGTTCCGCCGGAATAACGGTCAAATTCTCAGCGGCGTATTGGAGTTGCATCGGGTGGGCTTTTTTGCCGGCAAAATCGATCAGGATTTGATTGAGAAGAAGATTCCACTCCGCGATCCGGCCAAACCCCCAGCTCTTGTGCAGACAAAACGTGCCCGGCTTGAGGGCGTCCAGTTTCTCGGCCGCTTTGGAAGTCAATTTGCCGGCTTCGACGAGTTTCTCGAGCTCCGGGTCCATGAGAGTCGAACAAACTACGATGAAGGTTCGCCCTGGCAAGCAATGCGGGACAATGTTTTGCGATTGCCGTCGCGCGGGTAGCGTGAAAGTCTACGCGCGGTGGCGACGACAAGTATTTGGTTTTGGATCGCGTTTAATGCCGGCGTTTTTGTCGCGCTGACTCTCGATCTTGTTCAATTCAAACATCGCGGCCGCGAACTCAGTATACGCGCGGCCGCTCATCGCACAGCGATTTGGATCATTCTCTCCCTCTTGTTCAATTTAGTGGTCTGGAAAATCCGCGGCCCGGACAAGGCGCTCGAATTTCTGACCGGCTACGTGATCGAGTACTCGCTCAGCGTTGACAACATTTTCGTTTTCGTTCTGATCTTCGCCTACTTCCGCGTCCCGCCGATGGCACAGCATCGCGCTTTGGTGTGGGGAATCGTCGGCGCGCTGGTGATGCGCGGTCTGATGATTTGGCTCGGGATCGAGCTCGTCAATAGATTCGATTTTATTCTCTACATTTTCGGCGCGTTTCTGCTGGTGAGCGCATGGCGAATGTTTTTTGTGAAACAGCAGCCGAAGGACTTCGGCCAAAGCTGGGTCATGCGTTGCTGCAATTGGGCATTTCCCGTCACGCCTGTATTCCATGACGAACATTTCAAAGTTCGCGTGAACAATCGCTGGATGCTTACGCCGCTGGCCCTGGCACTGATCGTCATCGACGTAATGGACCTCGTGTTCGCGGTCGATTCCATTCCTGCGGTCTTCGCGATCACCCGCGATACATTCATCGTTTACACCTCGAACATCTGCGCCATTCTCGGCCTGCGTTCGCTTTATTTTCTATTGGTGAAGCTGATCGACCGTTTCATTTACCTAAAAACTGGACTCGCCATTGTCCTCGCCTTTGTCGGGATAAAGATGATAACCCGCGATCTTTTGACGATCCCCACGCCGATTTCTCTAGCAGTCGTGGTCGCCGTGCTCACCACGACGATCGCCGTCTCAATGATCGCCACTCGTCGAGACAACGCCAATCAGAAAGAAGCAGCGCCGGAAAAGTAGTGACCAGGCTCACATCTGCGGAAGCGCACCTGGCCCGGCGCCTGGGGTTGTTCGACATCACCATGATCGTGATGGGCGGGATCATCGGCGCCGGGATTTTCATCACGCCCTACATTGTGGCGCAGCAGGTGCCGTCGACGATTTTGATTCTGGGCGCATGGGTGTTTGGCGGACTGGTCGCGCTCGCAGGCGCTTTCATTTACGCGGAACTTTCGTCGCAAAGTTCCGTTAGTGGCGGCCAATACGTTTATTTGCGGGACGCGTTCCATCCCGCGCTCGCCTTTGTTTATGGCTGGGCATTGCTGCTCGTCACTCAAAGCGGCGGAATGGCCGCCGTCGCGGTTACATTTGCAAAATACGTTTGCGCGCTCGGACACACCCAAACGAGCGATAACTTCGCGGCGTTCCTGGCTGCAATCGCGCTCGCAGTCTTAACCATAATCAATTGCTTTGGCGTGCGTGCCGGCAGCACGACCCAGAATCTGTTCATGATTTTGAAACTGATCGCGATCGCGGCGCTGGTCTTGTTTGGATTGAGTGTTACTAGCGCGCCACCAAGCGCACTCGCAAGATCGACGTCTTCCGCCCCAACGCTTTGGAATTCGTTAACCGCGTTCGGGGCGGCGCTGATTCCGGTGCAGTTCGCTTATGGCGGCTGGCAGACGTCGTGTTTCGTGGCAGGCGAAGTGCGCGAACCGCAAAAAAATCTTCCGCGCGGCTTGTTGCTAGGTGTTCTTGGAGTGATTGCGGTTTACCTTTCGGTAAGTTTCGTCTGCGTTCACACATTGGGACCTATCGGTCTTTCCCAAACCAGGACCCCGGCGTCGTCGGTGATGCAATTGGCGCTTGGTGAAAATGGTGCGCGCATCATTGCCGCGGGGATCGCGGTTTCGACCATCGGATTTCTTAGCCAAAGCATGCTCACCACTCCGCGGGTCTACTTCGCGATGGCTGAAGACGGTTTGTTTTTTGCAAGCCTGGCAAAACTAAATCGCGCGCGCGTTCCGGCCTTCGCAATCGCTTTGCAGGGCGCCGTCGCGATCTTGATCACATTCTCCGGTCGGTACGAGCAAATCCTGAACTACGTCGTGTCGGTGGACGTCATCTTTTTCGCCCTGACAGCCGGATGCGTTTTCGTTTTTCGACATCGCCGCAAGACCGACTCGCCTCCGCCAGCTGCCAGTCCAATGCCTGTGCGGCTCGCACCTCGGACTTTCCGCGTGCCCGGTCATCCAGTCACGACGCTTTTCTTTATCGTGGCATGTTGCGCAATGCTGTTCAGCACCGTTTATCGCTACCCGCATAACAGTTTGATCGGCCTTGGAATCATGCTGACCGGTTTGCCGGCATATCTTTTCTGGAAAACGCGAAGAGTACCGATTCAATGAACCACAAGGGATCACAGTTCATGCATTGGGCGAAAACGCGCCCGAAAGTGAAATACGATCTTGCCTTGAGCGGGATTCTCAATCTGCCGTTCGCGGAATTGGATCCGCAACTGAGCGATTTAGAGTTGCACGGCGACAATGCTTACGGCTATCGGCCACTGGTCGATGCGCTCGCAGTGCATTGTCGCGTCGGGCGAGAAAATGTCGTCACTGTTTCGGGCGGCACCTCGATGGCGAATCATCTCGCGATGGCAGCGCTGTTGGAACATGGCGACGAAGTTTTGATCGAGCAGCCAACCTACGATCCCCTGCTCGCGGTTGCCCAATATCTCGGCGCGAAGATCAAACGTTTTCCCAGAAAGTTCGAAGACGGATTCAAGATCGACATCGTCGACTTGGAGAAACGGACCACGTCGCGCACGCGCTTGATCGTGCTAACGAATCTGCATAATCCGAGCAGCACGCTGGTTGACGAGGCGACGCTGCGGAAAATTGGGGAACTAGCGCGCAGCGTGGGAGCGCGCGTGCTGGTGGATGAAGTTTATCTGGAAGCGATGTTTGAAAATACGCCGAAGTCGGCACTTTCGCTTGGCCGCGAATTTGTGGCGGCGAGCAGTCTTACCAAAGGCTACGGCTTAAGCGGGCTTCGTTGCGGCTGGATTCTGGCTGAAGCGGAGCTTGCCGAAAAAATCAGACGACTCGACGATATTTTTGCGGCGAGCGCGCCGAACGTGATGGAACGCTTGAGCGTTCTGGCGATAAAGAAACTGTCGACGATTGGCGCACGCGCCAAAGCAATGCTGGAGACAAATCGCCGAACGCTGCATGAATTTTTTAGCAAACGCGCCAATATCGATGTTGTCCCGACGAAATTCGGCACAACTTCGTTCCCGCGGCTACGAAATGTGGATGTCGAAAAATTTTACGGCTGGTTGCTCGAGAAATATGAAACCGCTGTCGTGCCCGGCCGATTGTTTGAATCGCCGCAACACATTCGGATCGGAATGTGCTGCGAACCGAAAATCTTCAGCTCCGGTGTGGAAAGACTAGATCGGGCGCTGGCCGACCTGTGCAACTAACGCGCCTAAAACTTATACATGATGGCGACCTGACAAACGCTCCAGCTAAAGACGCTTTTCAGGGGATTGTCCCTGGCTACAATTTCTCGCGCGCGTGCGGCTCAGTGAGATTCAGCGTTGGACCGAGTGGCACGATCCGAGTGGGATTAGTTTCCTCGTGGGTCATGTAATAGTGACGCTTGATGTGATCGACGCTGACGGTCTCGCAGATTCCAGGCTGCTGATACAACTCCAGTAAGTAACCTTGTAGATTCGGGTAATCGATGATCCGCCGAAGATTGCATTTGAAATGCCCGTGATAAACGACATCGAAGCGAATGAGCGTGCAGAAGAGCCGCCAATCGGCTTCGACGATGCGGTTGCCAAATAAGTAGCGGCTTTTCGACAACCGCTTTTCCATTTCATCCAGCGCGTCGAAAAGTTTCTTGCAGGAAATTTCGTACGGGCGCTGGCGGATAGCGAAACCGGCTTTGTAAACGCCATTATTGATGTTGTTGTAAAGAAAATCGCAGAGCTTCGAGTGCTCGGCTTCGATGTCTTTCGGGAAAAGATCGACCTCTTTGTTTTTCGCGAAGTCGTTGAAGACGTTGTTGAACATGGGGCAAATATCGTCTTCGCAATTGTTCACGATCTTTTTTGTTTGTTTGTCCCAAAGCACCGGGACGGTGACTCGGCCATCGAAGCTGGGATCGGTCGCGGCGTAAGCTTCGCTCAAATAGTGGAAGCAATTGATCGGATCGGTTGATTCGAACGACTCATCCGGCGGCCATTTGTTCGAAGGATTGCGAAGGGCCCAACCTTTCTCGTCGCGAATTGGATCGACAATCGTCATACCGACCGCGTCCTCGAGGCCCTTTAGTTTTCGAAAAATAATCGTGCGACTCGCCCACGGGCACGCGAGCGAGACATAAAGATGATAGCGACCAGCGGCAGCGGGATACGATGTCGATCCATCATTCGAGATCCATTCCCGAAATGCGTCTTCCTGTCGCTGAAATTCACCGGCGTCCGTTTGCTCAGACGGAAGATGTGATGAAGCCATCACATTATCTAGCCCACGCTTAAAAGAACGCGAGCTCCGCTGCGTGTCGAAGGTCGAAAATAAAGCCGTCTGTATTCGACCCTATGGCGGGCACGGCGTTTCGGAAAAAAACGCCTTACAATTAATTCTCGTTGATCGCCAAAACGGCGGCGCTGTGCTTTTGCCGCGTACCCGTTGTTCCGCCAGTGACTGTTGTTTGATCTACGACGCGGAAGAACTCGACGACATCCAATGGTTTCGTCAGATAGGCCATAGCGCCGGCCTTCATTAGCCGATCGATCTGAGACGCAGTGGCATCGGCGCTGATAACAACCACCGGAACGTCACGAGTTGTATCGAGCGACTTTAATTGACGAAGCACTTCGTGCCCATCTAAATCTGGAAGATGCAGATCGAGCAAGATGAGATCCGGTGAATGCTGACGAGCCAGGTCGAGGCCCACCTTACCCTGCATTGCCGTTAGCAGCTCGAACTGCGGTCGCTCTGCAAACATTTCCTCTATCAAGGTCAGATTTGAAAAGTTGTCTTCGATGTAGAGGACCTTGCGAGTCACGGCCTTGGAATTCTCGCGGCGGCCGGAGCCATTTCTCTTATGCGGCGCGGCTTTTGGCAAAGGCGACTTCGCGCGCGGAAGTTCGACCCAAAACTTACTCCCTCTCGGGGCACTAAACTCGACCCCTATTGCACCGCCCATTGCGTGCATTAGACGCTGCGAAAGAGCCAAGCCAAGACCGGTACCTTCCACATTTGATTGCTCGGCGCCAAGTCTCTCAAATGGCATGAACAAACGGCCCAGTTTCTCGGCGGGAATCCCGGGTCCCGTGTCGCTGACAGTGATTCTGATGTTGTTATGTCCATTTGAATAGTAGGAAACGGCTACCTGTCCTGACTCGGGCGTGTATTTTACCGCATTCGTAAGCAGGTTGAGCAACACCTGTTTGAAACGCTGTCGGTCCGCCATTACATAAACAGCCGCATCCATCTCTACCTCGGCGCACAATTCGATTTTGCGTTCTGCGGCAAGTGGGCGCATCAAATCCAGCGCTTCTTCAAGCATGGCCGCGACAGCTACTGGTTCGACCGAAAGGTGCAGCTTGCCCGCTTCGATGCGGCTGATGTCAAGAACTTCGTTGATGAGCCCGAGTAGATGTTTGCCGGCGCTTAAAATGTGGCGAATGCGTGGGCGCTGTGTTTCGGTCGGACTTTGCCTGTCCAGCAATTGTCCGAATCCAATAATCGCGTTAAGCGGTGTGCGAAGTTCGTGACTGACACGCGACAGGAATTCGGTTTTGGCTTTGCTCGCCCGCTCGACTTCTTCGACGCGCTTTCTCTCAGTGACGTCCTGCACAGTGCCCTCGTAATAGAGGATCACCCCGGTCCCATCGCGAACCGCACGTGCGTTTTCGCACAACCACATTTTGGTTCCGTCTTTGCGGTAGGCCTCGTACTCAAACAGCTCCACCACACCGTGCGTCTCGATAAGACGTTTGAACTCTTCCCGGCGCGCAGAATCGACATAGGTGGTTTGGGCAATGTCGCTGACCTGGGTGATGATTTCCTCGGGTGAGTCGCAACCGTACATGCGAGCAAATGCCGCGTTCACGTTGAGATATTTCCCGCCAGGAGTACTCTGGAACATTCCCTCGATCGCGTTTTCGAAGATAAGCCGGTATTTTTCCTCCGCTTTGCGGACTGCGCTGTCTTGCGCCTGGATTTGCGCCAACATCTGATTGAAGGCGTCTGTCAGCAAACCCACCTCATCGTTACATACCTTGCGCGCGCGAACGGAGTAGTCACTATGATCTGCCACAGTACGTGCGGTATCGGCGAGCCGCAGAATCGGATCGGTCACGAAACGTAGGAACTGGCCAGAAAGGGCAAAAGCGAGAAGGAGGCAGGCTAGGAGGACCAGACCAAAGATGCCGCCGTAAAGTTTTAGCAACTGCGATCTCGTAGCGTGCAAATCCGCCAATAAGTATAAAGTTCCTTCACGTACCCCGCTGAGCGTCACTGGCTGGGCCAATAGGATGCGGTCGCCATTAAATTTGACGCCGGAGGTCACCCGCGCTCCTTGGATTTCGCCTTCTTCCCTTGCGCTTCCAAAAAAGGCCAGGCGCTGTTTATCCAAGAGCTCAAGGCGTGCACTAACGATCTGTGGCATTGTTCTAAGGCCAGTCAGGATTTGCGTGGCGGCATCCTCATCTTTAAACCTGACCGCAGCGGCGCATTCATGTGCGGTAAGCTCGCCAATGACGGCGAGTTCGTGGGCCGAGTGCCGTTTCAAAGTGTAGGCCTGGAAGTAGAACAGCGCCGCAAATGCCAGAAGCAGCACGGCGGCTGTGATCGTCATGATCAGGAAGGTGATTTTTTGCCGAATTGGGCGATCGCGCAGGTTTTGCATGCGTTTGGAAATTCCAGGGTCGACCACTCCAGAAGCTAGTTTCGAGCCGATCGCACCGATTCCACTGCTTTCGTGCAAGGGTCGATTTAGATGGCGCCGCTACGGCATGTTCGAAGTCCGGTCATGCAGTCGCCTTGGAACGTATTCTGCTTTTGCAGACCAGATGCAACACTCCTGCCCGCATCGATGGCCGTAAACGGCAGCTCCCACAGACAGGAATTAAATCTATGAATCTCAACACCCCCACTGTTGTTCGTGAGCGGGGCGCGGCAGTGCTCAACCGACAACGACCTCAAGACAGCAAATCCGCCAGTGATGGCTCGCCTCCTGCACGCAAGAGCCGGCGCTTGGTTACTACTGTTTTACTGGTCGCGATCGCGACCGGTCTTGGACTAGGCTTTTGGGGCTTGTCCCGCCAGTTAGCACCTGAGCTGACCAATTTGCCAATGTCAACGAGCGAGAGCTATTCGCCGCTGATGCAGCAAAAAAGTATCGCGGTGTTGCCTTTCGCAGACCTGAACGACAACACGGGTCACGGATTCTTGGCCGACGGCGTGCAAGGCGACGTTCTGCGCGCGCTCTCAATGATTGCAGATCTGAAAGTTATTAGCGGCACTTCGGTCAACGGTTACGCTCCTGCTAAGCCGCGCAACTTGCCTGAGATTGCCGAAGCCCTGGGCGTTGCCTACGTGCTGGAGGGAAGCCTGCGTGAAATGAGGGATAAGCTTCGCATTACCGCCCGACTTAGCGATGCCCGCAAAAATAGTAGCATCTGGGAAGAGAGCTATGAACTCCACGCGGTCGACGTATTCTCGATCCAGAGTGAGATCGTGCAGCAAATTATCGCGCACCTACAGGTCGCGATCACGCCGAAAGAGCAGACCGCGATTACCGAACGCCCGACGAAAGATGTTGCCGCCTACGGCCTCTACGTTCGCGCAAAGGCACTCATCGAGACCGTTGCTCTCAACGGTCAAATCCAGGAACGATTAAGCGAAGCAATTAATTTGCTCGAACAGGCCGTCGTTCGCGATCCGAGTTTTTACCTCGCTTACTGTCAGCTCGCCGCCGCGCACGACTACATATACTTCTTCGGTCTGGATCACACGCCAAGTCGGCTGGCAGCGGCAGACACTGCGCTGCAGAGCGTGGTGCGCCTTCGGCCTGATGCTGGGGAGACGCATCTAGCCCGAGCGAATTTCTTCTACCGCTGCTATCTCGATTACAATCGCGCGCGGGCCGAACTTGCACTTGCTCAGCACGGCTTGCCCAACAACTCGCAGATTTTCGAGTTAGCTGGGTACATGGATCGGCGGCAGGGCTTGTGGAACGAATCAGCACGTAGCTTGGAAAGAGCTCTCGAACTCGACCCGCGCAACTTTTTTATGCTCCAGCAGATCGCGCTGAGCTACCAGGAATTTCGGCAGTTTGGGGCAATGGCCGCTGCCTTGGATCGCGCGCTTGCATTAACGCCGGGCGATACTGACACGCGCGTGACCCGTGCTCTCGTCGATCTTGAGTGGAGGGCCGACCCGCGCCCATTGCGGGATACGATCGAAAAAATTTTGGTCGAAGATCCGGCCAGCGCGCCAAATCTCGCGGCTCAATGGTTCTATGTCGGCGTTTGCGAACGCGATGAAGCCGCAGTCGCGCAGGCGCTGGCGGCGATGCCACCAACCGGCATTTCGATTGACTTGAACTTTCCTCGCTCGCTCTGCAAAGCCTTGGCCGCTCGCTTCAGAGGCGATGCTGCCGCAGCTCGGGCCGAGCTTCTACAAGCTCGCGCTGAAATCGAAAAGACGATGAGGGAACAACCGAATTATGCTCCCGGTTTTTCGGTGCTCGGATTAGTTGATGCTGCACTTGGTCGCAAGGAAGACGCGCTACGCGAGGGGCGGCACGCTGTCGAGCTGCTGCCAGTTACTAAGGACTCGATCGACGGCGCCGAGCTGGTCAAGTACCTAGGCGTCATCTACGCGTGGTGCGGCGAGAAAGACCTTGCCGTCAAACAAGTAGGAGCAACTCTGCGAATCCCCAGTACCTTGAGCTATGGCAATCTGAAACTCCATCCTTACTGGGACCCGCTCCGGGGCGACCCAACTTTCGAACATATTGTGGCTGATCTCGCTCCCCAAAATCGCTCGGCCTCAGACCTAATTTCGAATCAGAACGCAACACTCTCAATTGAGCGCTAGGAAATTAAGATCGCCCTCGGAATGGTAAAATCAGGGTTAGATCGAAATGAGAGCGTTCACACAGCTAATCTTTATTGACGACCAAGACGGCGGTGCCGGCAAACTTGCTGTCGCGAAATTCTTCC
>Ga0066676_10001088_pt1 | contig 10726 bp, 9 predicted proteins | sample GraSoiAngelo_125_FD_62293 | JGI IMG/M metagenome (GOLD analysis project Ga0066676, IMG submission 62293) | Grasslands soil microbial communities from the Angelo Coastal Reserve, California, USA - 14_0927_05_40cm | ecosystem: Environmental > Terrestrial > Soil > Grasslands | place: USA...
AGAATGATCCAGAACAGCACACTCTTCCAGCGGGGTAGGGTTGCAGCGGCGGTCGGCGTGGTCATGGCGTACTGAGCTCCGGGAAACGTCGGTAGATGAGACAGGGACGCCAGCTACGTCGCAACTCCTGTACCCAATTGTCGCGCGGTCGCGCAGGGTGCCGGGTTCGGCTCGTGTAAGACCCGGCTGTGGCTCTGTTGCGCAGCGACTTCCGGGTTGCCACCCGCGGAGCCGCCGGTTGTTGCGGGAGTGCAACGTCGATTAGGCGCCACTCTGAGTGCCTCGCCCAACCCATTGTCACGAAGCGCGTTAACCGCAGGAGCACTGAGCGTCGCGCTAAGCCCGTCTCTTGCATCCGGGGCCGATGCCTATCGCTATGGAACTCAGGAGCTCATGACCCAGACTCACATCCTCGGCATCTCCGCCTTCTATCATGATAGCGCGGCGTGCTTGCTGCGCGACGGCGAGATCGTCGCCGCGGCCCAGGAGGAGCGGTTTACGCGCAAGAAGGGGGACGCCTCCTTCCCGGCGCACGCCGTGGAGTATTGTCTGCGGGCGGGCGGCATCGCGACCGCTGATTTGGCGTTCGTCGGCTTTTACGACAAGCCGCTCCTCAAGTTCGAGCGCATTCTCGATACGTATCTCGGAGTCGCCCCCCGAGGGTTCGTGTCGTTTCTCAAGGCGGCCCCGGTGTGGCTGAAGGACAAGCTCTTCATGGACCGGCAACTGCGCGAATCGCTCGGCTATGAGGGCGAGGTTCTGTATGCCGAGCATCACGAGTCCCATGCGGCAAGCGCGTTCTTCCCGTCGCCGTTCGATGAGGCCGCGATCCTCACCATGGACGGTGTCGGCGAATGGGCGACCGCGTCGTACGGCGTAGGCCGCGGCAGCGACATCGAGCTGTGGAAAGAGATCCATTGGCCCGACTCACTCGGGCTGCTGTATTCGGCGTTCACCTACTATACGGGGTTCAAGGTCAACTCAGGCGAATACAAGGTCATGGGGCTCGCGCCGTACGGTGAGCCCAAGTATGTCGACGCGATTCTCACGGAGCTGGTGCACCTGCGCGAGGACGGGTCCTTCACGCTGAACCAGTCCTACTTCAATTATCTCACCGGCCTCACGATGACCAACGGCGCGTTCGACCGATTGTTCGGCGGGCCACCGCGCGTGCCGGAGAGCAAGCTCACCCAGCGCGAGATGGACCTCGCGCGGTCGGTGCAGGTGGTGTGCGAGGAGATCATGCTGCGCATGGCCCGCACCCTCCACCGCGAGACGGGCCTCGACAACCTCTGTCTCGCCGGAGGGGTGGCCCTGAACTGCGTCGGGAACGGGCGGTTGCTGCGGGAAGGCCCGTTCAAGCGTCTGTGGATCCATCCGGCCGCGGGCGACGCGGGTGGGGCGTTGGGGGTCGCCCAGTTGATCTGGCACCGCCACTGCAAACGGCCACGGCAGGTGACGCAGGGGAAGGACGGCATGCGAGGCGCGTATTTGGGCCCCGCGTACACCCCAGACGAGATCGAGCGGTACTTGCGCTCGCAGGGCGCGGCATACGAACGGCTCGAGCGGCCGGCCCTGTTGGAGCGGGTCGCGAGCCTGTTGGCCGACGAAAAAATCGTGGGCTGGTTCGACGGCCGGATGGAGTTCGGCCCGCGGGCACTCGGGGCCCGCAGCATCCTCGGAGATCCGCGCAGTCCGCGGATGCAGGCGCAGATGAATATCAAGATCAAGTTCCGGGAGGGCTTTCGCCCCTTCGCGCCGAGCGTGCTACGGGAGCGGGTGAGCGATTACTTCGAGCTGGAGTGCGATTCGCCGTACATGCTGCTCGTGGCCCCGGTGCAGCGGCGGCGTCAGATCCCGATGACGCAAGCGCAGCGCACCCTGTGGGGGATCGATCAGCTGAACGTGGTGCGCTCGGATATTCCCGCCGTGACTCACATCGATTACTCGGCGCGGATCCAAACGGTGGACCGCGAGACCAACCCCGCCTATTACGACCTCATCAAGGCGTTCGAGCGCCTCACGGGGTGTGCCGTGCTCGTCAATACGTCGTTCAACGTACGGGGCGAGCCGATCGTGTGCACCCCGGCGGACGCCTACCAATGTTTCATGCGCACGCACATCGACTACCTCGTGTTGGGCCCTTTCCTCTTAGGCAAGGGGGCTCAGCCCGAATGGAAGGAGACGGCTGATTGGCAACGGGAATTCCAGCTCGACTGAGCGTCGCCGAGGGGCGGCGATTCGCCCTTACGGTCGGGGGCGCGTTCCTGGTTCTGGCGGCGATCGCCTGGTGGCGGGGGCGCCTCGCGCCGCTGGCGGTGTTCGCGACTATCGGGGTGCTGCTCGTGCTCGCGGGGCTCGTGGTGCCGACCCGCCTCGGCCCCGTGCTCCGGGGCTGGATGGCCCTGGCGCACGGACTGTCGCGCATCACGACGCCGATCTTCCTCGGCGTAGTCTTCTTCCTCGTACTGACGCCGGTCGGCTGGTTGATGCGGCTGTTCGGGCGTCGCCCGCTCGCGCGCCCGGCCGCAGCCCCCAGCTTCTGGGTCCCACGGCCCGCCGACGGCCGGCGCAGCGCTGACATGCAACACCAATTCTAGGAGACCCGGTATGAGTCATCCCAGCCTGGTAAAAGAGCTTTGGGCATTCATGCGCGTCCGGAAAAAGTGGTGGCTGCTGCCGATCCTCGTGGTGATGCTGATCGTCGGGAGCCTGCTCGTGTTCGCGCAGGGATCGGCCCTGGCACCCTTCATCTATACGATCTTTTAGCCGGCTCGCCGGCTGATGCTGCGGCTGTCCGCGGGGTGGCGTTCGGGCCCGGTGCTCAGGGTGCTGAGCGCGCTCTCCTTGAGCGGGGTTGTGGCGGTGGCCGCCGCGGAGCTGGTCTTGCGTCTCCTCGGACTGGCGCCGGTCAACGGCGTCGCTACCGTGACCGAGCGAGAGTTTGCTCGTCTGCCCGGAATCCTCGCGCCGCGCCAGCACCTCGTCGACCGCCGCAAGCCCAGCCTGCCGCACTGGGTCACAACCGACAGCCTGGGCTTCCGTGGTCCGGATTTCCCGCGGCTCAAGCCGCCGGGGGAGTTCCGTATGCTCTTGACGGGCGATTCTTTCATCTACGGCGACTTCGTCGACGACGCCGAGACCTTACCGGCCCAGCTGGAGCGCACGCTGAGCGCACGCTGCCGCGGCGTGCGGGTGATCAACGCCGGTCTGGGGGGGGCCACCATCACCGACGAAGTGGAGTTGGTGCAGCGCGCCCTGCCGCTCACGCCGGATTTGGTTGTGGTCGTGTTCTCGGAGAACGATGTCACGGATCTGGGCCAGACGCCGATGTGGACGCTGCTCGCGGCGAACCGACGCGCCAAGTCGCGGTTTCCCCTGTCACTCGTGTATCCGGTATTGCGGCATACGGCCTTGTGGAACCTCGGCCTTGAGGTCGCGGGGAAGCTGCGCGCTCCCCGGGAGATGGGGGCAGTCACGCTCGACCCCTCGACCCACGACCCCGCGCCGATACTACGGCTCAGGGATCTTTATCGACGCGCGCTCGAGAGGTTGCGCGACACGTTGACTGCGCATCGCATTCCGCTCGCTGTCGCAGCCTACCCCTCCCATCTCACGGTGTCGGGCAGTCAAACGGCGGAGCAAGTCCGTTGGATTGCTGGCCTAGCGGAGGCTGAAGGGATCACCGCGTTCGACCTCCTGGCACCGCTGCGCGATAGCGGGCTGCCGACGACGCGGCTGTACCTGCTGCCCTACGACGGCCACCCCAGTCGAGTCGGTTATGGCCTGGCCGCCGCGTATCTGGCCGACCAACTGCCGCAGACTAAGCTGCTGTCGGCCAGTTGCCACTGATGATCGAACGGATGTGCCTGGAGGGACGGTCGTGACGCCCCCAGTCACGCTCATCGTTTCGATCGACACTGAAGAGGACAACTGGGTCCCGACGCGTACGGGAATCACCGTCGAGAACGTCCGCGAGCTGGTTCGATTGGACCGCTGCTTCGAGCGCCTCGGGGTCCGGGCAACGTATTTCACGACCTATCAGGTGGGAAGGCAGCCCACGGCTGCCGCCGTGCTGCGGGAGGTTTGCGATCGCGGCGCGGCCGAAATCGGCGCTCATCTGCATCCCTGGAACACGCCTCCGCTCGAGGAGCCCTTCGTCTCGCGCAACACCATGGTGACTAACCTGCCCCATACGCTTCAGGTGGCGAAGCTCAAGTCCCTCACTGCAGCATTGGCGGAGAGCTTCGGCGAGCGACCGTGCGTGTTCCGCGCGGGTCGATGGGGGTTCGGCCAGGGCACCGCGGGGGCGCTGCTCGAGTGCGGGTATGCCGTTGACAGCAGCGTGACCCCGTTCAAGAACTGGCAGGAGTATGACGACGGGCCCGACCACGTCGGCGCGCCGCTCGATGTCTACCGGCTCGACGGCCGCGGGGATGTGCGACTGCCCGTTCCGGGCGGTCGCCTCATCGAGCTGCCGGTGACGTCAGGCTACACGCGTCGCCCCATGGCGTTCTGGGCCCGGGTGCACGGCACGCTGGATCGGCCGAGCCTGCGGCGGCTCCGCTTGGTCGGAGTGCTATCCAGACTCAATATTGTCAAGTTCGTTTTCTTGAGTCCCGAGACAGATTCGGTCGCCGACATGCTTGCGTTCTCGCGTCAGTTGGTCGCGCGCGGCGTGCGATGGCTGCATCTGACGCTCCACTCGCCCAGCCTCCGACCGGGCCTCAGCCCGTTCACGCCCACGGTCGGTGCCGTCGAGCGGATGTACGCCCAGATCGAAACCTACGTCGCGGGTTTGGCCCGGATCGCGCGTGTGTCGTTCGCGACAGTGAGCGAGGCCGCCGGAACCTTGGCGCCGGCGTCATGACCTGGAAACGCCGCTCTTGGCTCGCTCCTCTAGTGTGGCGCTGTCGCAACACTCCCTTCTGGTGGCGTCCCTGGAGAATCGAGTCGACCAGGTCTCGTTCTTGCAACCAGCAGCGCGGGTGTGGTGGCGCTTCCGTTGCTCTTGGCGTCCGGCCGGACCGCGCGCGACGCTTCCAAGGCTTGAGGTGGACCAGTGACGACGGTATCGGTCGTGATTCCCACGTACAATCGGGCGCAGTGGCTCCGCTATGCGGTCTGCTCAGCGCTGCAGCAGAGTCACCGCCCCCTGGAAATCCTCGTGGTGGACGATGGGTCGACCGATGACACCAAAGACGTGTGCGCGCAGCTCGGGATGCCGGTTCGTCACATCCTGCAAGCGCACGCGGGCGCCGCGGTGGCACGGAACCGCGGCCTGCACGAGGCGACAGGAGACTTCGTGGCGTTCCTCGATTCGGATGATCTGTGGGAGCCCAAGAAGCTCGAGGTCCACCTCGCGGTGCAGCGCGCTGTGCCGCAGGTCGGGTGGTCGATTTCGGACTGCCGGTTCATCGATGCGGAGGGGCGTCCGCTGGCGCCGCCCCAGGGGTTCACCCGGGCCTATCCCGTATTCCGCGACCTGCATGTGGCGCCGCAACGCTGGTTCGGGCGCTCGATGACTCACACCACGATTCAAGCCGCCGGCGCCGGCCGCACCGTCTACTGGGGTGATGCGTTTGATCTCCTGTTCGAGGGGAACTTCGTCACGCCGCAGTGCACCGTGCTGGAGCGACGACTGTGTGAGCGGGTGGGAGACTTCGATCCCGCGATGTGGGTGGCGCAGGATACCGAATACTTCCATCGCGTCGCCGCTGCCTCACCCGTCGCCATCATCATGGAGCCGCTGGTGCAGTGGAGGGTCGGTCTCGAGCAACACAACACCTCTCCCCGCAACACCGTTCAGCTGGTACGCAACGCCCTCACCAGCGTCGATCGCGCGGCGCGGCTTCGCGCTCCGCTGACCACGACCGCCCAACGAGGATATCGCCGCGGCAGGTTGCGCCTGCTGCTCCGCCTGGCGTACGCCCAACTCTCCGTGCTGGAGCGCGACGCGGCGCGGCAGGCGGTGCTCGCTGCTTGGCGCAGCGGGGAGGGGCCGTCGCCGCGATCGCTGGCCATCTTCGCGGCCAGCCTGCTTCCGCGGGGCGCGCTGCGGGCGCTGCACCGGCTCAAGCGGATGTTGCGCCGGTGACCGCGGCGCTCGGGGAACCGCTCGCCATCGCGATGATGCTGGAGACCGATGGGCCGGGTGGGGCGGAACGCATGGTGCTACACCTCGCGACCACCCTGCGGCGGCGTGGCCACCGTGTCTTGCCGGTTCTGCCGGATAACGGCTCAGGCTGGCTCGCCGGCCAATTCCGGGGGCTCGGGATCGAGGCAGTGAGCTTCTCGTTGCGCCGGCCGGTCGACCTCCGCTGTCTCGCGGCGCTCGTCCGAGTGCTGCATCGGCAGGAGATCGACGTGGTGCACTCGCACGACTTCACGATGGCGGTGTACGGCGGCGCGTCGGCCGCGCTATCCCGGGCACGCCACGTCATTACGATGCACGGTAACCGTTACTTCGCCGCGCGGTGGCGCCGGCGCGTGGCGTTGCGATGGGCCTGTCGGCGCTCGCAGGGCGTCGTCGCGGTGTCCGAGGCGACCCAGCGCGAGCTCGCGAGCACGCTGCGGTTACCCCCGGACGCAGTCTCCGTGATTCGCAACGGCGTCGCGCTGCAGCCGGGTGATCCGACGGTGCTTCGGAACGAGCTGCGGCTGGAGCCGCACGAGCTCCTCATCGTGGCGATCGGCAACGTCATGGCCGTGAAGGGACACATCGTGTTGCTGCGGGCGCTGTCCGCGCTGCAAGCGCGCCGACCGGACCTGCGGTGGCGCGTCGCGATCGCCGGGCGGGAGCGGGATCAGGCAACTGCGCTCCGCAGCCATGCCCAGGAGCACGGGTTTGGCGACCGGCTTCATCTGCTAGGGTACCGGGCGGACGTCGCGGACATTCTGGCGGCCGCGGACCTGTACGTCATGCCGTCGCTCAGTGAAGGAACGCCGCTCGCGCTACTCGAAGCGATGCTGGCCGGCAAGGCGGTGATTGTTTCGGCAGTGGGCGGCGTGCCGGAGGTGATGACCGATCGCCGTGACGGTCTGCTGACGCCGCCCGGGGACGTGCAGGCATTCGGAGACGCCCTCGAGCAGCTGCTGAGTGATGCCGCGCGGCGCGCCACCCTGGGGGAGGCCGCCCGACGGCGCGCGACACGTGAATTCGGGGTGGACGCGATGGTGGACGCCTATACCCGGTTGTACGGCGTCGGGCCCTTGCCGCAGGCGAGCGGTCGGACCGCTCGGAGCGCGGCGCCGCTGTACGGGCGTCGAGGAGCTTAGTCCGCGTGCTCAAGCTGCTCGCTCGCAACCTCGGCGCGAACTGGGTCGGCCACCTGCTCCTCAGCGTCGCGGGCTTCATCACGCTCCCGATCGTGCTCTCCCGCCTCGGCACCGAGGCGTATGGGCTGTGGGTTGCGGTCGTCAGCGTCATTGCGTACACGGAGGTGTTGCAGGCCGGGTTGGGCGAAACCATCGTGCGAGCGCTCGCCGTCCGTATCGGGCGTGAGCAATGGCAGGCGTGCAATGCGTATTTCTCGTTCGCGGTGTACGCGTTTGCGCTCGTGAGCTTGCTCGTCGCCGTGGCGGCGTGCGGGCTGTGGTTCGTGGTCATCCAGTTCATCCCGACGTCCGCTCGCCTGACCCATCTCGTCCTACCGATTGCCGCCCTCGTCACGCTCGGCACGATGCTCACCCTCGCGTTCACTCCGTTTAGCGCCGTGCTGTGGGCACGCGAGCGGTTTGATCTCGTCAATGCGGTGGCCGTCGGCGGTCGGCTCGCCTTTCTAGTCGCCATCATTCCGTTGTTGCACGGCGAGCACGGCATCCTCGTGCTCGCGGCGCTGCGGTTGGGCGTTGGAGCGGCGAGCCAAGTCTTCACGGTGCTGCTGGCCCGGCGCGTGATGCCTACCCTGCGACTCGTACCCTGGCGCGAAGCACGCGCGACCTATCACGAGATCGCGCACTTCACGGGCTGGGTGTTCCTGCGCGTCGTGGCCGGCCGGACGGCCGGGCAGTCGGATGTAGTGGTTCTTTCACTCGTTCGGGGGCCCGCCGCGGTCGCCGTGTATTCGATCGCACGATCACTGGTGGATTACACTCAGGCGCTGCTCGACAAGCTGGAAGTCATCAGCCCGACGGCGGCCGTGTTGCATGGTCGAGGCGAGCGGGCGCGAATGCTGCGGTTGTTCGCGGCCAGCGGCAAGGGTGCCACGATGCTCGCGCTCGCAGCAAGCTCGTATCTCGTGGTCTTCGGGCGCGAGTTGATCAAGACCTGGGTGGGAGCCGGCTTTGCGGATGCCGCGCTGATCCTCGATGTGCTCGTGATCGCGCTGATCGTCAAGGCGCCGCTCCTCCCCTCCCGGTCCGTGCTGCTCGCGACGGGAGAGGCCCGGCAGCCGGCTCTGCTTGCGGTACTGGACGCGGTGCTCACCCTCAGCCTCAGCGTCGGTTTGGGGATTCGGTTCGGCGTGATCGGGGTGGCTGCCGGCGTGGCGATTCCGGCGGTCGTGGTGTGGGGGGCGAGGTTCGTCCCCGTGTTATCGCACAAGCTGGGGATCTCGACTTGGAACGTGGTGCGAACGCTGTATCTGTCGCCCCTGAGGGGTGCGGTGCTGCCGCTCGCGCTGTGCGTGGCCGTAGCGGCGCTGTGGCGGCCCAGCGGCTATCCGGCCCTGTTAGGCTTGGTCCCGATCGTGGCGCTCCTGTTTGCCGCCAGCTTCTATGTCTTTGGCCTGGAATCGAGCGAGCGCAGCGCGGTGCGGGAGCTGCTACGCGCCGCGGGCCGAGCCGTCACGCAGGCGGGCGCGCGCTTCAGGGTGTGGCGCGGGGGCCACGCAGCAGCGGCTCCCGCTGGCCAGCCGGCCTTGCGGTCTGCCGCCACCGAACCCCATCGTCCAGGATAACGGGATCCGGCGATGACTCTGGGCCAACCTTTCGACTGGCTGCAGCAACCGCCCGCCCCAATGGCGGGCGTTCGCGGCATCCCTCCGGTTGCTGGCTTGCAACCGTGGCGGGGGCGGGCAGCGGCTAGATTCGCTGTGCCCTTCGACCCGCTGCGAATCGCGCTGTTCCTCCTGACGGTGGTAAGCATCGGCCGCATCCACCAACAGGTCGCGGCCATCGCGCTGCTGCGACCGGCACTGGTACTGGTCATCGCGGCGACGGTATACGCGGTCCTGAATCCGCGGCTCGTCTCCACCACGAACGTGAAGCGCACCTGGCCGGCTCGCGTCGTGGCGGGCCTGGCCGTCTTGGCGTGCCTGTCGGCCCCGTTTGGCATTTCTCTCGGCGGCTCGGCGCAGGCCATCCTCGACGTCTACAGCAAAGTCCTCGTGTTTGCCGTCCTGGTGATGGCGGCCATCCGCTCGGCGCGCGATCTGTGGTTCTTTGTCTGGGCGTACGTCATCAGCACGGGCGCCGTGGTGTGGATAGCGCTGTTTGCGACCCACCTCACCCTGGAAGCGGGAGATCCGGCGCTTCGCATGAGCGGCCTCAGTGGAGCGTATGACGCGAATGACGCCGGGGTGGTGCTGTTGGTGGGCCTACCGTTGACGCTGCTCGCGTTTCAAGTGTCGAAGGCCCCGGGCAAACTGCTCAGCGCCCTGATCGCTTTGGGAATCGGCGCGGCACTGGCACGCACGGGATCCCGCAGCGCGTTTCTTGGGGCCATCGCGGTTGGCCTGATGCTGCTGTTCTACGTGAAGAGCGTCTCGTTCGTCAAACGACTCGTATTCGGCGCAGTGATCGTCGTGCCCTTGATTCTGGCCGCGCCGGCCGGATACTGGGAGCGCATCAACACGATCATGCACCCTACGCAAGATTACAATTGGGACGAAATAGACGGTCGCAGACAGCTCTGGGCGCGTGGGATGACGTACATGCTCGATTACCCGGTGTTCGGCATCGGCATCGGTAATTTTTCCCGAGCGGAAGCCACCATCTCGGAGAAGGCGCGCCTCGCCCCACGGGGCAAAGGCATCCGCTGGACCGCGCCCCACAACTCCTTCGTTGAGGTCGGGGCCGAGCTTGGAGTGCCTGGGTTGCTGCTGTTCTCGTCCCTCGTCTTCGGTGGCATCTGGGGCATGGCTCGGCTGCAACGCCGCCTTCCCCGGTCCTGGGCTCGGGGGAGCCCGGAGGAGCGCCTGCTGTATCTGGGATCGGGGTATCTCGCGACCGCGATGGCGGGCTTTGCGGTGGCAGGCTTCTTCGTGTCGCACGCGTACATGGATCACTTCTACTTCCTCGTCGCGCTGATCGTCGGCACGTACGGTTGCGTGCAGGGCCCGCGTCGGGCAGCGGCGATCCCGGCGAGCGCGCCAGTGATGTCGCCGGGGCCGGGGGGAGGGCAGGGGGCGCCCGCCGCTCGGTTCGGCGGCTAGGAATGCTGGCGGCGGAGCCTGATTCCAGAGGCCCATGCCGCAAACGCCGCATCGCTGATGCCTGCCGGGATATTGACCCGACGTAGCGCCCACGGGTCGGCGTCGCCGTGGTTCAGGCCGTAGTCAAGCGCGACGGCGGCTCGGTAGCCGGCCGCGCGCGCTGCGTCCCGGACGCGGGCGTCCCAGCGACCGTAGGGGTAGGCGAAGCACTCGGGATGGACGCCGGTTTCCCGGGCGATGGTCTCCCGACTCGCGACGAGCTCGCGCGCGAGCTGGGCGTCCGACAAGGTCGGCAGCGAGCGATGCGTCGCGGAATGGGCGCCGAGGCCCATGCCGGCGGCGGCGACGCG
>Ga0066676_10001098_pt1 | contig 10683 bp, 9 predicted proteins | sample GraSoiAngelo_125_FD_62293 | JGI IMG/M metagenome (GOLD analysis project Ga0066676, IMG submission 62293) | Grasslands soil microbial communities from the Angelo Coastal Reserve, California, USA - 14_0927_05_40cm | ecosystem: Environmental > Terrestrial > Soil > Grasslands | place: USA...
TGAGATAAGCCATGCTGATAAACATGTCTTCCTTGATATCGGGATAAAGTTGCCTGTTTACCTTTCGCAACACATCGGCCGGGGACGGATTGCGCGCCGCTTCAGTCCGCAACACGCTGCGGCAAATCGCCATGATGAGCGATGCGGGTACGCCTTTGCCCGACACATCCGCGATCGCCACGCCGAGCCGTTCCTCATCGACGCGAATGTAATCAAAATAATCACCGCTTACCTGGCGAGCAGGGACATTGATGCCGCTGATTTGAAACCCATTAATGGCGGGCGCATCGGCTGGAAGCAAGATACGCTGAATGTCGCGTGCAATCTCCAGATCGTGATCGAGCCGCTTCTTTTCGTTCGCCATTGAGTAAATGATGGCGTTATAGAGGGCGAACGCGGACTGCTCGGCAATTGATTTAAAAACTACAAAATCTCCCTGTGAAAATGGCGGGCCGTTAGGGGCGTTGGCAACGGCGAGGACACCGAGATCCTGCTGGCCATAGCGTAGCGCCGCAGCCATGAGGGATTCCGCACCAAACGCGCTGCCGCGCAATTTCTCTAACTCAGGCGCTTGGGAGAGCTCATTTAAGCAAACCGGCTGGCCGGTCTTCCAGATGCGACCAAGAACGCCTTCGTCTGGAGCAATGGTGTGCGACCGAAGGAAACTCTCGAGAGCGATGGGCGTGATGGCAGCTTGCTGCAGGACATTGGGCGGAACATCCACGAGGGGAGGACAGCCTCTGGAGATGAAGGCTGGAGTTAGTTTTGCGCCCGTGCGATCCGTCACGTACAATGCCCCGCCATGCGCATCAAGAATGCGGGTCGCCCCTTCGACAATCAGGCGGTGCAATTCACCGGGCCGGATGGTCTCGCGAAAAGCCTCTCCCAGCCCGTGCAAAAAATCGAAAACAAGCGTTTCTTCAACCTGAATTTCCTCATGAGAACGTTCGAGCCTTCGAATCTTTCGCGCCTGCGACCAGGCAGTGAAAATCCACCCAGCCAAAGACGCAAGAAGCAGTCCGAAGAGAAGAGTCGGCCACATGATGCAGGGCCAGCTTACTTCGAAGTGGTCTCGTGATGAAGGTCTTGTTTTAGATACTCGAGAACGTCCTTAAAGCGAAACAGATTTTCCGGTGCGGCTTCACAGAGCGCCTCGTGCGCTTCGAGCATCGTTTCCGATTGCTCGCGTTTTCTTTCCTCGCGCAGCGTCCCCCCGCGTTCCAGCGTTTTACACTCGGGCGCAGTTGCGCCATTTGCACGAATATCGAATATGTGGTCGAGCCCAAGTCCGGAAAGAAGGTCGCGACTGCGATTACCGCAGTGAACGACGTGCAGATGGCCTTGCCCCAGTTCTTTTAGACGCAGCGCCACGCTGGCCATCGTTCCCATGAAGGTGGAATCCATCATGGCGCAATGTGCCAGATCAACAACAAACTCTCGATAACCGCGATCCAACATCCGACGCGCGAACTCTTTGAAATTGCCGCTATTCAGGAAACTACCTTTACCCTCAACTCTCACCCACACGGTGGGACCGCTTATCCCTACTTGAATCGATGACTCCACGTTCCTCCTAGTAAGATACCAGAGCTCGCGGCAGACTGTCAAACGGACGCCCGCTCGGGGCTTTGCACTTAGTTCCACATGTAGGAGCGATTTTCCGCTACGATCCGACCATTTTCGATTAACAAACAGCGCCAGGCGATCACTCGCCCGTCATCGAAGTAATCGTCGCCGATCACTTTGAATTCTGTCTTGTGAGTACCGCGCACGTTCTGATACGAAATCTCCCGCGCCTGAACAAAATCGTGCAATTTCTCCTGACGATACTCCAAGCGAACCGTCACATCAGCGGGGCGCTTGGCTCGCCAGAAGAAATCGAAGTAATCGCCGCACCGTTGGGCTTGATCGAGGCCTGTCACTGCACCGAAAAGTCGGTATTGCCGCTCAAACGTGATTTGTGCATCGGCGAGGGTCGCCGTTTTCTGGGAGGACGTCGTGCTCGAACCTTTGCTTGAAAGCTTGCTCGCACTCTGTTGGGCGTGTTCACCGGGTTTCGGCGCTTTTTCACTCAGAAAGCACAGCTTGGTCTTTCGAAACTCGAAATCCTTACTCAGCGCCATTGGAAGCGGCGTGACTTTTGCGAGAATTCTGGGTTCCTCGGTTGCTCCTAACAAACCGCTGGCAGCAATCATTAAACCGAGCCCTGCAGAGATAAACTTCATTCGAGTAACCAACTGGTTGAGCGACGGGATGTCAATATGAGGCAAGAACACGAATGAGTCTCATAGTTTCCCTTACCCTATTTCGCGCATAAACTTTCTCGTGATTGGTGTTCGTTATCAGCGAGGCGTTTATCTGCCGAAGCGGGATTTGTGGCTCGACCCGCAGGATGCAAAAGGTTTCGCCTTCGTCTCGCATGCGCACCGCGATCACATTGCACCGCATGAGGAGATTGTTGTTTCCGAGCAAACTGCTGCTTTGATGCGAGACCGGCTTCCTGGAATACGAACAGAGCATCGCCTCTTGTTTCGTGAACGACAAATCGTGCGTGGACTCGACATCATGCTGCTGCCGGCCGGTCACATTTTGGGTTCGGCTCAGCTCTTACTTTTCGCTGACGGTGAGACGCTGCTTTATACCGGCGATTTCAAACTGCGTCGGGGCAAATCGGCCGAGCCGGCGGAATCGTGCCAGGCTGACACGCTCATCATGGAAGCGACGTTTGGCCTGCCGCGCTATCAATTTCCTCCAACGGAACAGGTCGTCGATCAAATCGTCGCGTTCTGTCGAGAGACGATTGAGGACGGTCATGTGCCAGTGCTTCTCGGCTACTCACTGGGCAAGGCACAAGAAATCTTGTGCTCGCTCGAAGGGGCAGGTTTGACGCCCATGCTGCACGGTTCGGTCTATCAGATGACGCGTGTTTACGAGCAACTCGGACAGTCGTTTTGCAAATATGTGCGCTACAACACGAATGACGTTGTCGGCAAAGTTCTCGTCTGCCCGCCAAGCGCGAATCGGTCATACATGCTCGAAAAAATTCCGCGTAAACGTGTGGCGATGCTCAGCGGCTGGGCGATCGAATGCGATTTACCGCTATCAGGTGGACGCTGCATTTCCCCTTTCCGATCATGCTGACTACAATGACCTAATTCGTTATGTGGATCTTGTTCGACCCAAACGCGTTCTTACTCTTCACGGTTTCGCTTCCGAATTTGCTCGTGATTTGCGCCAGCGAGGCGTCGAAGCGTGGGCGTTGACGGAAGGAAATCAGATGGAACTGCGCTTCTGCGTTTCGCCATCTGTTCGGCAGAATGCCGAACAGTGGGGGCGACATGCCTGCGCTTCCCAGTCCGAATTCGCTACGTTTGCGCGGATTGGTGAATCAATTGGAGCAACCGCCGCCAAGTTAGAGAAGGTGCGTGTGCTTGCGGACTATTTACGCACGCTCGATGAGGAGCAGCTTCGTATCGCCACGACTTATTTCACAGGTCGTGCCTTTGCGCAGAGTGATTTACGCACGTTACAACTGGGCACCTCGATTATTTATCGCGCGATCATGGCAGCGGCCAAACTGAACGAGGTAGAATTTCGCCGTATTGCCCATAGTCACGGAGACGCTGGCAAAACAGCGTTTGAGGCGCTAGATGGACGCACCGAGCCCAAGCCATTCACGCTTCGGCAGTCGCGCGATTTCCTCGAGGGGCTGCAAAAAGCGCGCGGCCCAGTCGCTAAAACCAACCTGTTACAATCGCGGCTAGCAAGTCTGTCTGCGCTTGAGGGCCAGTATGTGGTAAAAATTCTCAGCGGAGATTTGCGCATCGGCTTACGAGAGGGACTTGTCGAAGAGGCAATTGCCTGCGCTTTCGGTGCCGCCTTCGACGAGGTCAGGCAAGCCAACATGCTTCTGGGCGATATCGGAGCAACCGCCATCCTCGCTCTTAAAAAACAATTGCATCGCGCGGAGCTATCGATCTTTCGACCGATCAAGTGCATGCTCGCGACGCCCGAGCCGACCGCCGACGCAGTCTGGGAACGATTTGCCGATCAAAAATCGTCAATTGTTTATGTTGAAGACAAGTTCGACGGCATTCGCGCGCAGCTGCATCGCAGTGCCCAACGCGCCGAAATCTTTTCGCGCGATTTGCGGCACATAACGGATCAATTCCCGGAACTCGCGCAGCAGGCAAACAAGTTCGAACACGAGCTGATTGCCGATGGTGAAATTGTTGCCTTCGAAGAAGGTCGTCGTCTCACGTTCTTTGATTTGCAGAAGCGGCTGGGGCGAAAAGGGGACGGTCTGGATTTGTTCGCACAGCCAATGGCAGACGTACCGGTTGCATTTGTCGTTTTCGACCTTCTGTGGCTGGACGGACGCTCATTGTTGAATGTTCCTCTGCGGGAGCGACGCGAACGGCTGAGCGGCTTGCGATTACCGCAGAAGTTTCAGAGATCGCAATTATCTCCAGCACATTCTGCAGCTGAGATCGAGCATCTCTTCCAACAGGCTCGGCGGCGCTCAAACGAGGGTCTCGTAATTAAAGATCCCGAGAGTCGATATTTGCCGGGGACACGCGGCCTACTGTGGTTCAAGCTGAAGAAGGAGCTAGCGACGCTGGACGTGGTGGTGGTTGGCGCCGAATTCGGCCACGGCAAACGCAATCGGGTGCTGAGCGATTACACATTCGCGGTACGCGACGACGCCACTGGTGAACTTTTGCAGATCGGCAAAGCCTATACCGGATTGACTGATGCGGAGATTGCGGAATTAACCGAACACTTCAAACAAAGCACTATGGCAGTTCATGGCCGATATCGTGAAGTGAAACCAGACGTCGTGCTGGAGGTCGCATTTAATTCAATTCAGCCGAGCGCGCGGCACGCGAGCGGATTCGCGCTGCGTTTCCCCAGAATTAAAGCCATCCGGCGCGACAAAAATGCCGAGTCTATCGATACACTCGAGTATGTTCGCGAGCTAGCTGGGCAGCATGCAAAACTATCCGTCGATTCCTGAAGGAACATTTTTGCTCTCGATACTCATCGCGGATTCGCGGGTTTCACGATAGCGGTCTCGATCTTGTCCTTGTGAAAATGCTGAATGTTGGCAAACACAGCCAGCAAAGCCATTGACAAAAGGATGATCAGCATGAAGAGGATGCCGCTCCTGGAAATTCGCACCGAAGTCCGCTTTTCGTCAGCAGAAGGAGTTAAATCCACCTTGGGAATATCAATGTGGTTCCCGCGCACGCAAACGATTCACTCCAACTGCAATGCCGCGATCGCGTCCATCACGCGCTGACTCAGGCGTTGGTAGAGGTCCTTCGTTCGGGGTTCCACGTCGGCCGACGTAAAAAAAATCGGCTTGCCTATCACGATGCCGATTGGCACGAGATGCAAACTGCCGCCGTCCCGCGGCAAAGCTGCATGCGCCCCAAAGATTCGCATCGGCACGACTGGAGCGAGCGTTTTCGCAATGACGAGGCCTAATCCTGGCTCGGAAGGCTGCAAATGACCGTCGAGCGTCCGCGCGCCTTCCGGAAAAATCAGTACAGCGTTTCCGGATTTTAGGATCCCAATTACCCTCTTAAGTGCACTGCGGTCGATCCCTTCCTGACTGACCGGGATCACGTTCAATTTTGGCAAGAGCCAACCCAGCACGGGCACGTCCAGTAGCGTTTTGCGCGCCAGAAAATAAATCGCGCGATTGCAGGTGATGCCAGCAAGCGGTGGATCGAGATAACTCTGGTGATTCATTGCTAGAATCACCGGGCCGTTTTGAATCATGCGCTCCAGGTGAGCTACGCGAAAACGAAAAAGCAATCGCGCGGCTCCCCGAGAAAGCTGGTACCCCAACCAGTAATAAATGTTCATTGAAAGGGCGAACGATCTTGCTAGATCGGTAGACCCATTTCCTTTAGCCGCGTAATGATCTCCTTGACCACGCCCTCGATTGTCAGATGCGAAGTGTCGATGACTTGAGCATCTTTCGCGATGATCAATGGCGAGATCGGCCGCAAGAAATCGGCACGGTCGCGCATAGCAATTTTGTCGCGCTGTCCCTCTGCGGCGCGGCGGCGCAGCCGCACCTCCGGCGAGGCATCTACGTAAAATTTATAGGGGGTCTCGGGAAAAACGACCGAACCGATGTCGCGGCCTTCCACAATCAGGTCGCGATGCCGCGCGTACTCCCGCATTTCTCGCACCACAGTTTTGCGGACCCGTGGAATGCTGCTGACACGAGAAACATTTTCGTTTACGCGATCGTCACGCAAATGCTCTACTGGATCGAAATCGTCGACTAAGATGTGCGACTCGCTGTTCCGGAAGCGGCAACTGATTCGCGCCGCTTCGACGGTTTGCGCGATACGCTCGGTGTCTCCTGCGTCGATTCCTCTTTGCAGGATGTGCCAGGTGATCGCTCGATAGATCGCACCGGAATTGACATAGGAATACCCGAGGCGCCGAGCAAGAAGCCGAGCCACGCTGCTTTTCCCTGAGGCGGCCGGACCATCAATGGCGACGACCCGATGAAAGTTTGCCACTTGTTCTCTCCACCCCGGCGTGTCTATGCTTCCTCGACTGGAGCAGGGCTCAACGAGCCAATTACGGGCGTACTGATCTGCATCCGCTTCTGGTTAGTAAACTCTTCGAGCACGGTTTCGAATCGGGGATACGATTCGCGAATGCAATCTGCGTCCTGCACAATGGTTTCGCCATCGGCAAACAAACCTGCGATCCCAAAAGCCATGGCGATGCGATGATCGCCAAAGCTCGCGACGCGTGCGCCTTGTAGCGGCGCTCGACCATAAATTTCCAGCCCATCAGTCAGCTCGGAAACTTGCGCGCCCATCGTCCGTAAATTGTGCGCGATGGCGGCGATACGATCCGTCTCCTTGGCACGCAGTTCTCCTGCATGGCGGATGATGGTCTTTCCATCCGCCAGCGTACCGGCAACCGCCAGTATCGGCAGTTCATCTATAAGTTGCGGCACTTCTCTACCTTGAATCACGGTGCCCTTGAGGGGAAAACCGGTAACTTCGACGATCCCACGCGGTTCCAGTTGGTCCACATCTTCAATGGCCTCGCGCACTTGCGCGCCCATTCGCAGCAGAACACCAAGCAACGCTGTCCGCGTATTATTTAAGCCCACGTCGCGCACGAGCAGATGACCTCGAGGTTGGGCCGCCGCTGCGACCAACCAAAACGCAGCCGACGAAATGTCGCCCGGTATCGTAAAATCTCGCGACTCGGGAACCTGATCGCCGAAGATTGTGACAGTGCCATTCTCATCGATCACCGTGCGAACAAGAAAATAATTGAGCATCAACTCCGTGTGGTTTCGCGTCGGCACGGGCTCCTCAACGGTGGTCTTTCCCTTCGCAAAAAGCCCTGCGAGGAGCAAGGCGCTTTTGACCTGCGCACTGGCAACTGGTAAGCGATAACGAATTCCACGTAGCGAGCCACCGTAGATGCGCAAGGGTGGGGTTTCTTCCGGTCCTTCGGCGACAATGTTGGCCCCCATTTTGCGAAGCGGCGCAATCACCCGATCCATCGGACGCCGAGAGAGTCCGGCATCGCCCACCAGCCGGCTTTCGAAGGTGTGCCCGGCGAGGAGCCCAGCCAGAAGCCGCATAGTTGTCCCGGAATTTCCACAATCGATTTCTCCTTTCGGGGGGGATAACACGCGCTTTTTTCCATGCACAATTAGCGTGTCCGGCTCGGGCTGTTCAATCCTGACGCCCAAGGCGCGCATGGCATTTACCGTATGCATGCAATCCTCGCCCGGAAGAAACCCGCGCAGGGTGCATACGCCGTTGGACAAAGCAGCAATGATTACGGCGCGGTGCGAAATACTCTTGTCACCCGGGACGGCGATCTCGAGATCGATTCGTGGCGCTCGTTTTACTCTCAATTCCATAAGGTCAATGCGCCAACGTGATTATCAGATGTCTGACGCCAAGCTGGATGAAAAACGCAGCCTAAATCGAGCAGCAGCCATAACCTGCTATCGCAGCGACAAATTGGTTACGGCACCAGGAAGATTTTGTCGGTATAGGGATCTTTCACTTCCGTTCCTGGAGGAAATCCTTCGACATCGACGTACTTGCCCGGCGAATAAGGACTCTCCACGAGGTGCGGTTTGCCAGGAACTGGAATTCCGTAGGGATAATCTCCCTTTGCTACTTTTGTCGGCGCAGCCGTGGGCGGAGGCGATGCTGTCACTTCCTCTCGCGGAGGAGTGGCTTGAACCGGTCCGTTCGGATTGAACGGCTGTTGCGGCGGAGGATATTCCTGGGGCGCAGTTGGCGGATAACTCGCGGCGCGATGTCGAGCTTGTTGTGGTGGTGGTTCTTGAGAGCACGCCACGAGGAAGAAGACAATGAGCAGGGCGGACAACACTAAGAATCTCATAAGTGGGAAAGCTGTCGTAAACCGTATCCACAGTTCCAATCGTTGCCAATCAATAAATCGCTTTCTTATTTATTCGGTATCTTCGCTGGCGAAGATCAGGAGCCATACAATGATGGAGCGCTCTCGATCCGAATCCAATGGAAAGATGTCGAACAATTCCCGCGCAGAAATTTTGATCGTAGATGATGATGCCACCAGTCGCAAGATTCTGGTGCACCTGCTGGCCTCCGCCGGTTACGCATGCTGGGAATGCGAGAATGGAGCCATGGCGCTACAAACAATTCGGGAGAAACAGCCTGCGCTTCTTCTGCTTGATTTCGATATGCCGGGGCTGAACGGGGCGGAAGTGCTGGAACATCTTCGCTCCGATGACGACCCGGCCGTGGCGCAAATTCCAGCTATCATGCTGACGGCGCATGGGAGCGAAGAAAGCGAGGTCAGCTGTTTGCAAGCCGGTGCGGACGATTTTGTGACGAAACCGATCAATATTGCCGTGCTGCGGGCACGAATCGAAACCCAGCTTCGCTTGCGCTCAATGCGACGCCAGTTGGAACGGCAAAAGGAGGAACTCGAACAATGGCGCCAGAATCTCGAACGCGATCTGGCGGCCGCGCGCTTGACCCAGCAATCCCTGATTCCGCAAAAACCACCTGCACTGCCCGGATGGGAGGTTGCAACTTGTTATCGCCCGGTCATCCAAGTCGGCGGCGATATTTACGGATGGTTGCGAATGAAAGATGGCCGGATTTTATTCTGGATTGCCGATGGCACCGGCCACGGGGCGGCTGCGGCACTGCTGACCACTCTGGCAAAACTTCTTTTTCATCATGGCAGCGTGGAACACGACACGCCAGCCAGCGTGATGGAAGCGGTTAATCACGATTTCCGCAGCACTTTTGGTGCGCGCTCCTTTATGACTGCAATGTGTGTTGCAGTTGATCCCACAAGCGGACGCGCGAGTGTCGTCGGTGCTGGGCACCCGCCGCTTTTGATTGCGCGTCGCAGCCGCGCCACCGAAACGATCGCTTCCCTCGCACCGCCATTGGGCCTGGTCGAACATCCAGAATTCGCCGAAACGATTGTCGATTTAAAACCGGGCGATACTTTTCTCCTCTACACGGACGGTTTGTTTGGCTCAAGGAAAAACAAGCAGCCGCGTGTCGCTCCCCAGCGCCTAGAGAAAATGCTCGATCATAACGCGCCCAGCGCCGACGCACTGCTTGGGCAAATATTAAGCGAGGCGGCCCCGGTTAAGGGCGAAGAAGCCCTGTCCGATGACTTGGCGGTAGTGGCGGTGCGGCGACTTGCCTAAAAAAATTTTGGTTTAAGCAAAAATTAATGTTGCTCTCTTCCTAGCGAAACGCTAATCAGCGTCCATGCCGAAAACAAAAAAGAAAACTTCCAAGCGCAAACCCAATCCCGCCTTTATGAGACCGGTCCAGCCCGATGACAAGCTTGCTGCAGTTGTTGGGTCAGCTCCGCTGCCACGTTCCGAACTTACCAAAAAGCTTTGGAACTACATCAAGAGGCGCGGTCTGCAGGACAAAAAGAAACGAACCATGATCAACGCCGACGACTCACTCCGGCCTGTGTTTAATGGCAAGAGCCAAGTGAGCATGTTCGAGATGACCAAGCTTGTCTCGAAGCATCTGCGCTAGATCAGATCGCCGTTCATAGCCCGGCGTTTCCTCGCCGGGCTATCTGCGGACGTTGAGAGACAGACTCGCCTGTTAAGGCAAAGCGCAGGCGCCGCCAACGGCGTTGCGTCGCACACTGCACCAAACTCGAAAGCCCGAATAGCCTTGGGATTAAACGTCTAATTGCTCAAGGAAAGACCCGGGGAAGACGCGCAGCAGCGCGATCGCCTCCACGCAATTTCCAGAGCGGAGTTATCAGTAGCAGCGGCTACAGAGTTATCTCAACTGGCTCTAACCGAGACCCGAATTACGTCAGCGCAATGCACTGGAATGAGCTGACTACGTCATCCGGGCCTTTTTCCGCGAAGAAGCTTTCGTAATAGCCAGGTCCGAGATCCCAGTACGGCCCTTTGTAATATTCGTCGCGATAAAATCGCCATATCCCGCTGACCACGATGACGCAGCTCATCCGGTCGTTCCAATAATCGCCAACGAAATGAAAACTCAGATTCGTCCGAGCGTAGGCACCTTTAAAGCCTACGTGGTCGTAGAGCACCAGTTCAGGAAGGCGAAGAATTTCCTTCGTTGGCTCAATTTTGACCTTGCCCGCAGCGCTAGCGTGATAAGCGAG
>Ga0066676_10001099_pt1 | contig 10683 bp, 6 predicted proteins | sample GraSoiAngelo_125_FD_62293 | JGI IMG/M metagenome (GOLD analysis project Ga0066676, IMG submission 62293) | Grasslands soil microbial communities from the Angelo Coastal Reserve, California, USA - 14_0927_05_40cm | ecosystem: Environmental > Terrestrial > Soil > Grasslands | place: USA...
AGGCCGTAGTTGGCGCCCGGCGCCTGCGGACTGTAGTAACCCCCCAGGTTTGGTTTTCCATCCGTTGCCCGCCGGATCGGCGGAGCAGCGGCTGTCGTTGTCTGTTCCGATTTTCCCTTCGGGTACCACGTATGAGGATCGCGCGTAAAATCGCCGGAAGCTTCTTCGGCCTCGGCCTGGCAGGCGTATTCGGGAACACGCTTCATTTCTTTCTGCCGGTAAATCGGCATGCTGATCTTCCAGGGCCGAGTGAATGATTTCGGGTCTTCGATGGTGACTTCGTATCGGAGCGTATCCGCATCCGTGAGGCTATAGCGCTCGACGACATGAAGAGTGTCACTGTGAAAGGCGCCCGCCATGTCGAACCACGTTTTGTCGCTGTGATTCGTCACATCCACGACGAGCGTATCGCAATCATGAAACCTGAGCGCCCTCAGATTTTGTTCTTTAGTCGGCGCCGAACGGATGATCGAGGATGTAAAGCCATCGGCCGTCCTTCTGTCGCCGAACGACTTCAGCACTCTTGCCCGCCATCTCGACGGGTTTTCCGTCGGGTCCCGTACCACGCAGCGACCACTTCGAGCTGGTCAATGCCGTATCACCTGCGCGGATGCAATACCGCGATTCGAGCGCGAGCTTCCCTTTCAACGCAAGAAAACCTTTAAGTGCTTCTCGAATCGCATCTGTTCCACTCGCGAGTTGTCCTGGTTGCGGCACGACTACGGCGTTAGATTCGTATAACGCAAGCACCGCATCGACGTTTCCCGAATTGAAAGCTTCGGCGAAGGATTGGGCCATATCTTCTGGTCTCGTTACTGGCATGGAGTCCTCCTGATCAGATTTTGAAATTGGACGAAACCTTATCTCAAATCCGAAATCCAAATGATCCAAATCTTAAATTGGACTGCGCAGCTTCGAACAGCCAATTTTAGATTTTGGATTTCGGAAATGTTGATTGGGAAGCCCACAACTCCCCTCCTAAGGTAGTACTGCTTTTCGTAGTTACGCTGACGTATGGGTGGAGCGGATTCCCCTCCTCTGCGAGATGGGAATATTGCGCGACCGTAATTACGAACGGCGGTCATAGGAGGTGTGAAAAAATTGATAAGACCGCGTACTTGTCAAATGTCCAATGTTTTGTTGTGCGATGTGAAATGTAGTTGTCAAAGCACCAGATGACCCACTGACCAGACGACCAAATTGTTCGTGGCCAAACTTTTCATCAGGTCATTGTTCTTTGACAAGTTCATTGGACATCGCACAACAAACATTCGACATTTGACAGTTGTGCACCCCGTTCATTTTGTTTCACAGCTTCATAGACCGCCGCTACAGTTGCGGGAGCCGACAAAGGTCGCGTATCGTTCACGCCTCAGGAGGGATCATCTCATGTTGAAGATCACTTGTTTTCTAACACGACTCACGCTGAGCTGCGGATTGCTGCTCCTGACGACCATCGCCGTTTACGCGCAAACGATCTCTGCAACGTTGGAAGGTCGAGTGACCGATAGCAGCGGGGCAGCCGTTCCTGAAGCTGTCGTGACCGTCGTAAACATCGCGACCGGGGCTTCACGTTCCGGCGGCAGCTCCGACCAGGGTGAATATCGAGTTGCGCTGCTCCCGGCGGGCGAGTACACGGTGACGGTCGAAAAGGGCGGATTCAGCCGGCAGTCCAAACGGGTAACGCTGCAAATTGGTCAAATCGCTTCGCTGGATTTCAGTCTGGCAGTGGGCGCCGTGCAGGAGCAGGTGACTGTCGAGGCGTCAGCCGAAGTGTTGGAACCCACGCGCACGCAGGTGAGCACGGTGATCAATTCTAACCAAATCCTGAACCTGCCGGTGAACGGGCGTCAGTTCATTGACTTCGTACTCTTGGCACCGGGCGTCTCGATCGGCGATACAACCTCGGGGTCAACCGACGTGATCGTCGAGCCGGTAACGAAGATCTCCTTTGCCAGCCAGAATATTCACTACAACTTCGTGGCTATCGATGGTGCGGATAACATCTCGACCGCGTCCGGAATTCAGAAGACAACTCCATCACAGGAGGCAGTGCAGGAATTCCGCGTCATCAATGCAGAGTACAGCGCAATGTTCGGTCGCGCCGTGGGCGGCATCGTGAATATCATCACGAAGAGCGGCACGAACCAGACACATGGCTCGCTTTACAGCTTCTTCCGAAATGATGCGCTCGATGCCCGCAGCATCCTCCAACCCGGCAACAAGACCCTCGAGCAGTACCAGTTCGGAGGTTCGGTGGGAGGACCCATTCGGCAGGAAAAGAGTTTTTACTTTCTGAACTACGAAGGACAGCGCCGGTCGGAAGCGCCGTTCTACAATTCTTTCATCCTGAGCAACATCGCCAGAATCAACACCGCCAAAGCGAACTTCGGCTTGCCGGCGGAGAATCTGAACGTTCTGCGCGATTCCAGCTTCGATAACGTATTGGCCAAGTGGGACCACATCGTCAGCCCGCAACACAGTGTGTCGGTACGCTACTTCTTCAACAACGCGCGTTTCACCAATGTCTCACCGTTGAATGACGGTTTTGACCTGCCCTCGGCGTTCAAAAAAAATGACCTCGAAGACCATTCCGTCGTGGGAAATCTCACTTCGTCTTTTAGTTCGACACTGGTGAACGAACTGCGCGCGCAGTACGCGCGGCGTAGCTTCGATTTCCCGGTCGTCAGTACGCAGCCGCACCTTGAGGTGGCGAACACGTTTGCCATCGGCGTCAACCGCGGTAATCCGGATTTCTACAAGGAGCCGCGGTTTGAAATCGTGGACAACGTCACGCATGTGCGTGGACGTCACACCTGGACCTTCGGCGGAAACTTCAACTGGGTTCGGACGACGGAATCGTTCCCGCTTTTTTACCCTTTCGAGGCAACGTTTGCATCGCTGGACGATTTGATCAACGGAACCCCTTTTGTCATTTTCTTCCAGCGATTCCAGGCACCCGCATTCACGGAGCCGACGATCAACCGCTCGGTGTATCTCGGCGGCGCCATCTCCGAAGCGGTACGAAATCAGGCGAAGGGCGTGCTGACCCATACGTATGACGGACTGTTTATTCAGGACAAGGCCCGAATCACAAACCGTCTTACGATGAATTTCGGCCTCCGATACGAATGGGAAACGTGGCCCGACAAAGCGCTGAACAACGACCTTAATAACTGGGACCCGCGCGTTGGGTTTGCCTACAATGCCGGCGGTCGGTGGAAGGCCGTTATTCGGGGTGGCGGGGGCTTCTTTCACGGTACGATTCCTTCGCCGTTGCTTGCGTGCCAGATTCCGTCGTGCGGCGGCACGTTGGGCAAATTCCCAACTCGTGAAGCCAAAGAGGACGATTTGAACGCCACGACGCGGTTGTTTGCTTTCGCCAGCGCCCCATTCATCACCAACCTGGCACTCATCAATCTGCTGGGGCGGCCAAACCTGCTCAATGCGGCGCCCAGCAACGGCACCTATCCGGACGCCGTCCGTGCGGGGGCAGTTGGCTGTCCTTCGGGCTTTCTCGCGAGCTGTGGATTCTTCGGAGACGCAGTGATCGTCCGCTTCGCGCGCGATCATCAGGCTCCGCTGGCGTATCAGTTTGGCACGAGTGTCGAAATTGAACCCTACCCCGCATGGAATCTGACCGTCTCCTACCTTCGCGTGCGCGGTTTGCGCCTTGGTAGCTTCTTGAATGTGAACCAACCCAGACCCAGCGGGACTCAAGTGCTTCACAACTCGAATGGGCAAACCGGAACCAAAAACACCTATTTCTGTCCGGCCGCGATTTGCGGCGCACCGGGCCTGCCCGGCACCGCGAATCCCAATTTTGCCGTGTACTTCGAGGCGGACTCTCAGTGGGACTCCGTTTATGACGGCATGTTCCTCACGTTGGGGAAGCGGGCCGGAAGGTACTTCGGGATGAACCTCAGCTACACACTGGGGAAAGGTTTGGATAATGGTCCGAACCCCAGCTTCGTGCTGATACCTCAAGATACGAAGAATCTCCAGGCCGAGCGTGCTTTGAGCGCCGATGATGCGCGCCATCGTTTCACTGGCAATGCTACATTCAGTACTCCAGCCACCTTTTCGAAAGCGACGCGCAACTTCATGTTGAGCACGATTCTGACGCTGGAATCCCCACATCGCTTTACCAAATTCGCAGGCTTCGACGCCAACGGAGACGTTTTCGGCGTGAACGATCGCGTAGGCATCGAACCTCGGAACACGTTCGTGGGCGATTCTCTGAAGACGTTGGATCTGCGCCTTGCCCGAAGCTTTTCGATCGACGAGCGTACGAAGCTGGAATTTATTGCGGAAACCTTTAATCTCTCGAACACGCTGAACGTACGGTTCTTCAACACGACGTATGGCGCCGAGGATTTTTGTCCGTTTAACCCAGCGGCTGCAGGGTGCGTTGCGCGCTCAACGAACCGGGAAGGGTCACCTAATCCGGCGTACGGAACTCCCCGCGCGATCTTCAATCCGCGACAGATGCAGTTTGCCGTTCGCTTGTCGTTTTGATACGAATGCCGGGGCTGTGTAATAGATGGCATGGACATTCCCCTCCTCGCAGAGGAGGGGTGGACGCGACGTCAATAAAATGCTGCGAAGCATCCTTTGACGGAGCGGACGGGGTGGTCAGCTCGGCGAAACTAAATATTGCGCCGAACTGACCACCCCGTCTGCGCGAAAAAGGTCGCTTCGCGGCTTCTTGATTGATCGCAGCCTCCCCTCCTCTGCGAGGAGGGGAATATTCCCCTTCTCCTCCGCTGCATTTCGAGGAATGTTTTTCTTTGCGATCTTTCTTGCTAAATGAGTGTGCTCATTTTGGAAACCAAACCATGATAATGTCAACGCGTCTCCGAAGAGGTGATTCGATAGGAAACTTGCAGCGCATTATAGCAGCGGACCTGTTTCTGGCGGGCTCAACACTTTTGCTCGAACAAAGTCCGGTCAGGTGGAGGCGAATAAAAAATGTCCATGACTTTTACCGTTCGTGTGGGAGCCGGCGGATGACGAGGCGCTAATGAAGTGGCTTCCGCAAAAGTACATCGAGTTGACCAGTTCGGCCGGCTGCGGCTCCCTTGAGTTGACTGCATTGAGAACAGCGGCTCGCTTAGCTTCCAGTACTCGAGCCCTAGTTCTTGCCCCTTCAGCGTGATGCTGTCCAAACCGCTGTTTTTGCCCAACAGATTGCACGCGAGCATTTGACTTTTGCAGGCGAGGAAAAGCGATGTGTACGCGAGCATTTCACTTTTGCACGTGAGGAGCGAGCCGCTAGCGATCTGCGCTCCCGGCTTTAATAACTATTATCGCCTGCGACTACACCGACCTCGTCAACGATGTCCCAACCATCTCGATTATCATTTGGAACAACCTGAAGCTTTACCTGCCTTTGTCCCTCCCTCGTCGTCAGGACCGCCGTGGCTGCCAATCTGAAATTCGACGTATAGGACATAAACATCGTCGGTCCGTAACAGGGAGGCAGGACGCTGACAGGCCGACCATTCAGATACAAGCGTGCAGCGTATGGCGTCGCATTTCGGATCGGATAAAAAACATTTCGGTTGCTCGGCCAAGGTATCGTTTGTGCCCGAGGGGCAGCACAGCCAACCCGAGCCTGCGCAGGCGTGCTCGGAACGGGCAACGAGGGTGCAACTTCTGCTTGCGAAACCGCCGATTGTGCGGTCAGAGGCTCCATTAGCTTGATGGTTATAGGATTTTCAGCATCAAGCACAAGACTGGGGCCGCGGCTCGGGATGCGAATAAGTTGGTAAATCGTGGTCGGCGGAAACAGCAGTTCAAATAGATCGCGGCGAGCGTGGCCTCTTCCCACGACGACTCCGTCCTTGTTGGCCCTGTAGCGACCCGCTTCGAGAGTCTTTGCGTCGATTGGATATTCGCAGGAATCCGCAGTCAGAATCGAAGTCAGAATGATTTGGGTCTGCGCTCTCCCCACAAGCCTTCCGGCCTGTTTCGATTCCATCACGTTGCCCAGCACTTTGGAGCCGCGCGGGATGACGGCGGGGCGATTGGGAAATAGCCGGACATCGGAACCCACGGTAAAGACCACCGGGCCGAATGCTCTGCCTGCGACAAGCCTCTCGTCGGGAAAGATCCGAATAATCGTTCCCGCGGGTAAGCTCGCCTGACATGGTGCGGCACCGGCCATTGTCGAAGCGGCCGGTGAAACTAGAATCACTGTCCAGATAAGGAGGGATTTCATGTTGGTAGCTCCTTTACTTCATAAGACCGGATAAAATGCGACCGGCTACGGAGCCGTGCGGAGAATTTCAATATACGCCGCACCAAGCGACCGTGTCAAAGTCCCGAGTGCTTGGGATTTTACTAACTTTCAGGTGGTTCGATAGAAGACGGGCGTAGCTGTGTCAGAGAATCGGTCCGTGAACCTCGTAGGGTTGGATTTTGGGACGACGACATCGAGCGCCGTAGTTGCGACGGCTCAGCTTGCCTATGACGCGGTGACCGGTCGTTCGCAATTGAGTCAACTGAGTGAGACCTACCGATCCGAAATGGTTTTCACTCCGATGCGCGGCGATGGACTTGACCTGGAACAGCTCGAGTCCTATCTCCAGGCGTGGCTGGCCACTACTCGACGCGAAGACATTTTTGGGGGTGGTGCGCTTTTGACCGGCCTCACGGCTCAGAAGGCGAATGCCGCAGCCCTGATTCATCTCATAGAACGACGTCTGGGTGCGGCGCTAATCGCAACCGCGGAGGACCCATGCTTCGAGTCCTGGCTGGCCTTCATGGGAAGCTGCGCAACTCTCTCACGCAACTATCCGGACACGCCCTTGATTAATGTTGACATCGGTGGCGGCACCACAAACCTTGCACTCGGCAGGAATGGCGAAGTTCTGCGAACCGGCAGTCTGTTCGTCGGAGCGCGGCATGTGCAGGTCGAGCCGGGCACGTATCGAATTGTGAAGCTGTCGCGCTATGCAACACAACTGTTCGACAATCTTGGCATCGGTAAAGGCCCTGGTGATTCCCTAGCTTCTGAAGAGGTCGAACGAATTCTCGACTTCTATTTGATGTTGCTCGAGGCGGCAATAGCAGGCGATCAGGAGCCATTCCAAAACCCAATTGTCCGCCTGCACGAACAATCCCCTTTTCGCCCGTCGCCACTGGCCGACAAAGCCATCGTGACCCTATCGGGCGGCGTCGGGGAGTTGGTATATTCACATCTGCAAGGACAACCTTGGCCGACGACGACCGCCTTCGGTGATCTCGGAATCGATCTTGCACGGCGACTCGCTGGTGTACCCGGATGGACCGATCATTTCAGGAGGTACCTACCTGCGGGCAGTGGCCGGGCGACAGTTTACGGGCTGCTTCAGTATTCCACGCAGGTGTCGGGCAACACGCTGTTCTTGCCCAACCCGAGTGTGCTGCCGCTCCGGAACGTGCCGATCGTCGGATCAATTTCAGTAACCTCCACCGACGAAGACGTCTGCGGCTTGTTGGACCTCATTCGGCGAAGTCCCAAAGGCGGATCTTTGCGGGTGAAACTCGCCATGGATGGCGAATCTACCATCTCAGAACTGGGCAGGCGGCTCGCCGGTATGCTTGAAAAAAACTTCTTGCCTGCCGGGCACCCGCTAATACTTGTGATGGAAGAGAACCTCGGCAAAGTATTAGGTAATTACGTCACCAGTTGGGGCCGTATACGGTCGAACGTCGTGGTCATCGATGAAATCAAGTTTCGCAATGCCCAGTTCATTCAGATTGGCAGTCTGCGAAACCATGTCGTTCCCATCTCGTTTCATGGCATGAATTAACTAAGTACAGTGTTTCGTAACGGTGACGTATGGATGGAGCGCATTCCCCTCCTCGCAGAGGAGGGTGGCGCGTAGCGCCGGGGTGGTCAGTTGGGCCGAAATCTTCACCGGTCTTTTATGGAGGCTTCGCCCTATCGGGCTCGCGCTTCGCGCCGCCCCGGCTGCGCCGCGTCGGCGGCTTCGCGGCATTCTTTTGATGGCGCAGCCACCCCTCCTCTGCGAGGAGGGGATTATTACGCAATGATGATTACGAACTACAGTACTAAGGAACGCATATGAAGGAATTGCCCGATTTGGTCTCGATCGAGGTGCCCGCCCCGCCGCCCGATGAGGAATACATAGCTAGTGCTCTCGGCCAGCGCATCTCGTTTCGAGGACTGAAGCACCTGCTTGGGGCTTCGGACTACAGCAAGGCGGGCGACCGCAACGCAGGACTGGATGCGCCGACGGAGAGTGTGCGCGAAATGGCGCGGTCAATACTCTCCGACCTTACCCTTCAGCACATTTACGATCACCCGCTGACCGACGATGACGGACACGTTGATTCCGTTATGCGGGTCAACTATCAGGTCGATCACGAGGTCTTCTCGTCGATTGCCGGGATGACGGTGGGTGAGTTGAAAAACCGGCTACTTCGTGCGCCTGGCGCCGAAGTGATGCGGATTGGGCGTGGCCTTACGGGCGTAATGGCGGCAGCAGTCGCCAAGCTGTGCGATATCCATGAACTGATCTTCATCGCCCGCAAGGTATCCTGTCCGACCCGGGCTCGTACGCTGCTCGGAACACCCGGCACGCTGTCATCACGATTGCAGCCGAACCATCCGACCGACGATTTGCGTGGTATCACGTTGCTGGTCTACTGGGGTCTGTCCCTCGGTTCCGGTGACGCGCTGATCGGCGTCAATCCGGCGGTGGATACAGTCGATAACGTTTCGACGGTGTTACAGCATCTTGACAAGCTCCGGCGCAGGACTGGCGTTCCATCGCAGATTTGCGTCCTGGCCCACATCAAAACACAGCTGGCATGCCTCGAGCGGGGATCGCCTGTGGAAATCCTGTTTCAGAGTCTCGCCGGTACAGAGAAGACCAACCTGCTGGAATTCGACGTGACGGTGAACCTGCTCGATCACGGCTACCGCACGATGGCCGAAGGGGGGACACTCGCCGGTCAAGCGCAACAGTTCATGTACTTCGAGACCGGTCAGGGAAGCGAATTCACTTACGGGAAACACAACGGGATCGACATGACTACCACTGAGGCTCTTTGTTATGGGTTAGCACGGCGCTACGACCCCTTCATGATCAATAATGTTACGGGATTCATCGGGCCCGAGACGCACCTTGACGACTTTGAGATGATCGTCTCGAACCTGCAGGATCATTTCATGGCTAAGCTGCTCGGCCTGCCGATGGGCATGGCGCCATGCTACACCCTGCACTCGAACATTCATCTTGAAGGCCAGCAAATCGCCACTGAACTGCTCACTGCAGCCGGGGCAAACTATTACATGGACGTGAGCCTCAACACCGATCGCATGCTTGCATATTTCGACACGAGTGGCCACGACGATCAGACACTGCGCGAAATTTACGGGCGTAAACCGGCTCCGGAGTACCTGGAGTGGGCCATTAACCAAGGAATTTTCGCACAGGATATTTCTGGTTCGATCGTTCGCGGCCCCCATTGGGGTGACCCGCGTCGCTTCTGCGACAGCGAAGCCGAGTTCCGGGAACTCTTGGAAGCGACACCGGCAACTTACGGACTTGATGCAGCGGGTCCGCGACCGGCAAACAAAGTGTCGCGCGAACTGCTGCTCAATCAGAGTATCGCGCGGGAAGCGACTCGCGCCGAACTGCGCGTTGATGATTTGATGGATGACTTGATTAGAATAACCCCCGTGCGGGTGCTTGACACACAAGCGACCAGCAAAGGCGCCCATCTCAATTCACCGAAACTTGGATCACAGCTCTCTGAACGGAGTTTGAATCGACTCAGTCCGGAACAGAAGCAAGTGCAAGTCCTCATTTCTGATGGGCTCAGTGCTGAAGCCGTCCATCACAACTTGCAGCACTTGCTGCCGATTCTGCTGGACGGATTCGCCGGACGCGGGGTCAATATGGGTGAGCCGCTGTTGGTGCGTTATGGCCGGGTGAAGCTGGCGGAAGCTATCGCCGAAAAACTCGAAACAGACCTGGTCGTACACCTTATCGGCGAGCGTCCGGGCGGCGACGCACTGGCATCACGTAGCCTGTCCGCCTATCTGGTCTACCGCCTGGCCGATCCATCGGTTCAGGCGGAAGCGGCCCAATTTAGCGGTAATCCGGAAATTCGTTTCGAGTACACGGTCATCTCGAATATCTACTCCGGCGGCCTGCCACCGGCGGAAGCAGCTGCTGTCATTGTCGAGAAGGCGTGTGAAATTCTCAAACAACGCGCCGCTGGCAACCGGCTGGAAGCTTTGCTGAGGCGTGCCGGGTCGTAGCTCACGCCCTGTCCGCCTCACTTAGCAGGCTGCTAACTGTAGGGCGCTCATAGAGCGCCCGTTCTTCCGTGAACAAAGAGAGACGGGCGGTCATAGACCGCCCCTACAGCGCATTCATCGTTTCCCGAACTTTGTCGTTGTTGGATGGATTCAACATCGATTACTTGACTTCTGCCGGCGCGGCCACGGGGAACTTGTCGCCGTATGCCTGCTGCCACGAAATGACGGGATTGCGCAAAATGCCGATCTTCTCGATCTCGCATTCGATGACGTCTCCGGGCTTCAGGTACCACGCTTTCGGATCCGCGCTGAACGCCGCAACCCCGGACACGGTGCCGGTTGAAACGATGTCACCCGCGCTGTAGCCCATGGCGGAATAATGAGCAATGATCTGCGGAATT